>PVBE011130154.1_pt1 | contig 25863 bp, 25 predicted proteins | sample 1631181 | NCBI WGS metagenome assembly PVBE01 (sample SAMN08397723, study PRJNA350692) | Marine metagenome, whole genome shotgun sequencing project. | isolation source: water | place: Pacific Ocean | collected 2012-04 | reverse complement strand
TTGGTTATCTTCACCTCCTCGACCGCCGGTTGACTGGAAACCGAACTCGGTGGCGCTACTACTTTCCCACCCGATGCGCTGATCAGATCCAGAAATCGCGTCTTGATGAAGTTGCTGGTCACGATTTCACGAGCTGCGGATTCCGAGCGCTGCTTGGACGGGTACTGTATCTTAGTCTGCGGCTCCGTCTGCAAGCGCGGCACTGGCACCGTTTCAGGGGCCGGCTCCGTTTCTTTCCGGACAGTAGAATCGCTGGCAACGGCCGTTGGCTCGGTCACCAGCCCACTAGAGCCTACCGTTAAACCGCTCCCAGACTCTGAAGACGGTGTACTGACAGCGGTAATTTGAGTGACCGATCCCGGGACCGCCCCTTGCTGGTCGCTGGTTGGTCCACCAGACAATGCTTTGTCATCGGCGATCTGGGCAACACTACCTGTGGTATCTGACCCCGAAACAACCTGGCTTGATGCAAGCGCTTTCTCGGATTCAGCGGATGCCGGCTCCTTCTGTGGCAACGGCTCCCGAACCAATTCAGCTATGGGTTCAGTTTTCTTTGAGGCAGTAAGCGGAATCTTTTCGACATCGTCAGAGCGTTTTAGATAGGCGCCGTACAATCCCCCAACAACAAGAACCAGCACGAGTGCTGTAACCACCCAACGATAATGAATGGCCACCGGTTGACCACGCACCAGATCCTCGGTCATTGTGCCAGGACCATCCTGGAGCGGCGGCATCAGCGCCGTGTGACCTTCAATTGCGCCATCCACATTGACGCTGGCAAGCTTTCCGTAGCTTCTCAGGTAGCCAACCACATAAGTACGACCTGCCAGGTCTTGGTAATCATCATTCTCCAAGGCCTGGACGATGCTCGACAGAAGATTAAGCTCCGCTGCGACTTCCTCGATACTCCAGCCATGAAGTTGCCGTGCGCTGCGGAGCAATTGGCCGGGGGTCGATACGCCCTGTTGTTCAGGATCAGCCATCGGGATTGTTTCCAACCAATAGTGACCGCGCTTGCTTAGCCTGGGAACTCGACGGATAACTCGAGCGCAACTGGTAGGCGTAGAGTTGTACCAACTCTTTTGACCCTAGTCTTAACTCGTTCTTCACAGCCAATAGCAAGCTATCTGCTGACGGCGTTCCCAGCTCGAAATACCGTTCTAGATACCCTCTGGCCGATAGAAACTTTCCAAGTTCATGGCTCACTACAGCAGATTCGTAGAGAACAAACCGGTTTTTCGGCCGCGCTTTCAGAGCCCTGGAAAGGTGCTCAGCGGCCCTCTGGTATTGCTTACGATGACTCAAGCAAGCAGCCATTCCAAAATGGCTGCGATAACGGGCGTCGTTTAATGGGTCGCCCAAAACCTGTTCTAGTTGGACAATACCGGCCTCGTCCTTTCCAATATCACACAAGAACATGCCGTAATCATTCCGCGCGTCATGATTATCGGAATCGCCCGCAAGTGCTTGCTCAAAATAATGATTGGCGGCCTCACTTTCCCCGAGCTTTACCTTCAACAACGCCATCGCGTGATTGGCCCCAGAGTTATCTCTACCGAGCCCGAGTGCAAATTCAAGCTCTTCCTGGGCCGCGGCCAATCGTCCTTGTTGAAGGTAGCCGACTCCAAGTCGGGTGTGTAGACTGACTCGCTGCTCCTTCGTCCAGCCGCCAGTGGCGGTGGTTGCCGGTTCGACCACACACCCCGACAGTATCAGCAGGCCGGCGGCGGCATAAATCAGTATTTTGACTGCTTGGCTGGACACTGTTAGAGCCTGGCGCGTCGCTGGGTTCTGTCCTTGAACTGGCCAGCGAGCTGACCACAGGCCGCCTCGATATCCGCTCCCCGAGTACGCCTTGTAACGGTCATGATTCCAGCCGACAGCAGTACATCCCGGAACGTGTTCAATGCGCCGGACTCACTCGCTTGCCAGCCTACGCCCGGTACCGGATTGAAGGGGATCAGGTTGACTTTCGCTCGCACATCATCCAGCAGGCCGCACAACCTGTGGGCATCGTCTTTCGAATCATTCGCCCCTTTTAGCATAACGTATTCAAAGGTCACTCGCCGACGTTGATCCCCAAGAAGGTAGTGCTTGCAGGCTTCTAGAACCTGACGAATCGGGTATTTCCTGTTCAGCGGCACCAGCTTATCTCTTAGGGCATCATCGGTGGCATGGAGGGACACTGCCAAGCTAACCGGGCAGTCTCGACTCAGCCTTCTTATGGCCGGAACCACCCCAGCGGTACTGAGAGTGACCCGTCTTCGAGATAGCCCAAACGACAGATCATCCAGCATCAGGCGCATTGCCGATATCACCGCTTGGTAGTTAAGTAACGGTTCACCCATTCCCATCATGACGACGTTAGTGATCGGTCGCTCACCATGGCCCGACAATTGCAAAAGCCCTTTGGCGATCAGCAACTGACTGATGATTTCGCTGGAATCAAGATTCCGATTAAAGCCTTGCCGGGCCGTTGCGCAGAAAGAACAGTTCAGAGCACATCCGACCTGCGACGATACGCACAATGTGCCCCTGCCCTCTTCTGGAATAAAGACTGTTTCGATACAGTTTCCGTCAACCAGTCTAAGCAACCATTTGCGGGTTCCATCTGCAGAAGAAGATTCCGATACCACATCGGGCAAGCCGATCTTCGCTATTTCCTTTAACCGGACTCGCAGTGTCTTGCTGAGGTCGGTCATTGCAGAAAAGTCACTGACCCCGCGCTGGTAGACCCACTGTAAGACCTGTCGGGCGTGAAACTCAGGCGCCCCGAGTGTCGCGAAGAAACCTTGCATCGCTTCTCGCTCCATACCGACAATATTCAGCCGCTGCTGGTCTTCAGCCAATCTTCCACTACCTCTGACAGACATCACCTTCATCGAAGAAAAAGTCGATTTCTGACCTTGCTGTCTCCGGCCCGTCGGAACCATGCACAGCATTGGCTTGTACCGATTCGGCAAAGTCGGCCCGGATCGTACCCGGCTCGGCCTCTTCCGGGTTCGTTGCTCCCATCACCCGCCTGTTGGTCTGGATCGCATCTTCCCCCTCGAGCACTTGGACAACAACCGGACCGGAAGTCATATACTCAACCAGTTCACCGTAGAACGGGCGTTGTCGATGCACCTCGTAGAAGGCTTCCGCCTGTTCCCGGCTCAGCTGGGTCATTCGACAGGCCACGATCGTCAATCCAACCGACTCGAATCGGTCGTAGATCTTGCCAATAATATTCTTGGCTACGGCATCCGGTTTGACAATAGATAGAGTCCTTTCAAGGGTCATGGATTGCTCCTTTGAGCAGGTAGATTGTGTGGAGTCCCGAGTCTAATCCAAGCTGCTTGCGACAAGCCGGGGGTGTACACGACGCCCGCAGCCAGGATGGCTGAAGTGACCGGCTGGCGTGACATTTCAATTTTATTCCCTGCGCACTGCCTCGGCAATTAAACCGCCGTTATCGACACCGGTAACCACGGCATCCAGGAACCGACCAGGGGCCTTGCCCTGTGGATCGATTCGTACAGGCATGTAATTTGCGAGCCTCGCGTTGTGCCCTAAATCGCCCTTGCCTACGGCCCGTTCCAATAAAACGACTGACCTGCGACCTGTCCAGCTTTTCAAACTTCGATCCAAAATCTCTCGACCGGCCGCCCGTAACACCGCGCTCCGTCGCCGGCGTTCAATGTTCGGAATCTGCTTTGGAATCTTTGCCGCAGGCGTACCTGGCCTCGGCGAATAGGTAAAAACATGCGGAAACGCAATTTCCAAGTCACGAATCGCTGCCAGCGTATCGGCAAATTGATCGATCGACTCTGTTGGAAACCCAACCATCACGTCTGCACCGAGCACCAGGTCTGGAATCTTCTCCCGGGCTGCCGTTAGGCACTCGTACAGGTAGGTGGCGTCATAACGTCTTTTCATTCTCTTGAGGATGAGACTGTTACCACTTTGCATGGAGACATGCAGGTACGGGCACATCCGAGGGTCATTTTTCATCAGCTGAAGCAATCCGTTGCTGACGTGCACAGGATCGATAGAACTGAGTCGCACCCGGAAATCACCGGCAACTGTCCCGATACCTTCAAGCAGGTGGACAAGCCCCTGTCCGGTCTCCGTTGTCGTTCCACCGGGAAGGTCCAATCCGTAGGCACCTAGATCTACACCGCAGATCACGATTTCCCGAAAACCAGTGCTGATCAGTTTCGCGACCTGGTTCAGAATCTCGTGATAGTTGAAAGAACGGCTCGGACCCCTGGCTGTGTGTATAACGCAAAAGGTGCAGGCCTGGTCACAGCCTTGCTGCACCTGGACAAACGCTCTGCTTCGATCCCTAAATCCTGACAATGGAGTACTCCCAATATCGGCTCCACCATCGAGAGCCCCAACCATCACCTCGACCCCTTGCCCTCGCACCACATCCCGGGTGATCTGGGGTATTGCAAGCTTACGGTCGTTACCAACAACAAGCCGAACGCCATCGATCGCAGCCAGTGCAGCAGCATTTACCTGTGCGTAACAGCCGGTCACGACAACGACAGCGTTGGGGTTTCGTTTCAACACCTTCCTGACCTGTTGTCGGGTTTGCCTGTCAGCTTCTGCGGTCACGGTACAGGAGTTGATCACATAAAGGTCGGCTTTCTTACGGTCATCTACCAGACGCCACCCCTCCTGGCTCAAACCCTGAGCAATGAGATTCGACTCATAGGTGTTCACCTTGCACCCCAGCGTACTGACCGCGGCACTGGGCCCAGCACTCGAAGGAGCGCTGATTCCGGGCTCAACCTGCGTGGTGGCTAGAAATTCGGTCATTTCAAAAGAAAAGGGCGCACCAGCGCCCTCCGATATAAGCTACAGGAATTGCGTCCGTGTAGCCGGTTTTAGTCGACGGTAAAACTCTCGCCGCAGCCGCACTCGTCGGCGACATTCGGGTTTCGAAACTTGAAGGCAGCCGACAAGCCGTCTTCCTGGTAGTCAATTTCAGTACCATCAAGATACTTGATGCTGTCTCCTGCCACAATAACATTGATACCCTGGCTCGAGTAAACCGTGTCCTCATCTCCTACCTCGTCTGCAAAATCGACAACATAGGCGAGCCCTGAGCACCCGGTGGTCTTGACCCCCAGGCGCAGTCCCTGGCCCCGTCCTCTGGAATTCAGATAGGTTCGCACCCGGGTAGCAGCTGCCTCGGTGAGTGTTATCGCCATTGGCCTTGTGCCCGTGGTGTGCTGCCTGATCTCGCCATAATCCCTGCCTCGTGGTCCGTCAATATCTGCCTGGATAACGTTCTCGCGGCAACCATTTTACCAAATCCTGGGCGGCTTCACCGAATCCGACTCTTGCCTCTGGGCTGTGCCTTATGACCTTGGACCGCGCTCAGCACACCACGGAGGATATTGATGTCATCTTCGAGCAGCGGCGTGCGGCTAAAGATCCTTTTTACCTTTCTGAGAAGCTTTTCCGAGGGGCTTTTGAGGAATCCGATCTCTCTCAGCACCGTCTCGAGGTGAACAAAGAACCTCTGCACGTTCTCTGCTGTCGCAAATGACTCGGCGTCCGCTTCGGCAGAATCAGTAGCCGCCAGGGTAATGTCGCACCCCCCACACTGTGCTTCAGCTTTCTTCAACTCATAGGCCAGGACGATAACCGCTGCGGCCAGATTCACCGAAGGAAACGCCGGGTTGACTGGAATTCGTACATGGACCTGACAGCGCTCGAGCTCCTCATTAGTCAAACCACTCGCTTCCTGCCCAAATACCAGCGCAACATTGCCCTTCTGGCTCGCTCTGTACGCTAAGGCCATAGCTGATTCAGGCTCCAGAACTGGCCAACGTACCGTCCGATGGCGGGCTGAACTGCCAATGACCAGCCCACATTCCGCAACAGCCTCATCAAGGGTCTCGCAGACCCTTGCCGTGCTCAACAGCCACTCCGCGCCTGCTGCCCGAGCCAATGCTTCCGGTGACGGAAAGGTGCGAGGTCCAACCAGGTACAGGTTTTCGAGCCCCATATTGGCCATCGCTCTTGCCGCAGCACCAATATTCCCGGGATGGGTGGGACGAACCAGGATAACTCTGACACTATCGAGCGTCATAACCAAGGAATAAACGCATTCAGCAATGAGTCTTCCACCGTTAGACTATCAGTGACACAGGCAGCACCCAGCACCCCAGATGATGTCGTCAGGGCCTGGTGGGTAAAACCCGGCATTTCTTTTCACCGTTAACAGAGTAAATACAGATGCACCCCATGTTGAACACCGCTGTGCGGGCTGCCCGTCAGTCCGCACGGATTATTTTAATGCACTACGACCGGCTTGATCGCATCGAAGTAACCCAGAAAGGCCGAAACGATTTCGTCAGTCAGGCAGACACGGAAGCCGAGGAGATTGCGCTGGAGATACTTTTGAAGGCCTACCCCGAACACGGTGTGGTGGCTGAAGAGAGCGGCAGGCGTGAAGGAGGTGAATATACCTGGGTGATCGACCCATTAGACGGAACAACTAATTTCATCCACGGCTTCCCCCAGTTTGCCGTTTCTATCGCTGTCCTCAAGGGCTCGACAATCGAGCATGGTGTCATCTATGACCCGCTGCGAAACGAGCTCTTTACCTCGAGCCGTGGCCAGGGCGCCCAGTTGAATGATCGGCGAATTCGGGTTAGCAACTGTGGCCTACTGGAACTGGCGCTACTCGGTACGGGGTTTCCTTTCAGGGAACTCGATCGACTCGATCAGTGGGTCAAGGCCTTCAGGACCCTAACTCGGCGCTCGGCTGGCATCCGGCGGACCGGATCAGCGGCCCTGGACCTTGCCTATGTCGCGGCAGGCCGGATGGATGGCTTCTGGGAGTTCGGGCTACAACCCTGGGACATGGCTGCGGGAGCACTGCTCATCCGGGAAGCCGGTGGGTTGATATCCGACCCCGCAGGGAGCCAGGACTTTCTCGACAGTGGCAATGTGGTCACGGCTAATCCGCGGATATTCAATGATCTACTTCGAATAATAGCCAAACACCATAACTGATTATTGGCCATGCCCCATCTTCCAGACAAAGACCTGGATTCTCATACGCCTATGATGCGGCAGTACCTGCGCATCAAGTCTTCACACCCGGATACATTGGTGTTTTACCGGATGGGTGATTTCTACGAGTTGTTCTATGAAGATGCTGAGAAAGCATCTCGGCTGTTGGACATCACTTTGACGGCGCGTGGCAAGTCTGCTGGGCAACCGGTACCCATGGCTGGTGTACCGGTTCACAGCGTCGATCAGTATCTTTCCAAACTAGTGCGTCAGTCGGAGCCGGTTGCGATATGTGAACAGATCGGTGACCCGGCCAGGAGCAAAGGGCCGGTGGAGCGCAAGGTTGTCCGTGTCGTCACACCCGGTACGCTGATTGAAGAAGATCTACTGGATGAGAAAAGCGAGAACAGCATTGCGGCTGTCTGGATCAAAGAGGAGAACTACGCGATTGCAATACTGGAAATCTCCAGCGGTCGTTTCGAGGCCCGGGAACCACCCACCATCAAAGCATTACGTGAGGAACTGGAGCGTCTGCAACCCGCTGAGCTGCTATACCCGGAAGACCCGGTTGACCCGGATTATCCAGTGTTCGCAAACCTGCCGACCCGTACTGTCCCATCGTGGTACTACGATCTGGACCGAGCCAGTACTCGATTACAGGAGCTGCTGGGCACCCGTGATCTCAGCGCTTTTGGCTGCCCAGGTCATCCTGCTGCCACGGCAACCGCAGGTGCTCTGATCCAGTACGTTCAGGATCTGCGCGGCACCACCCTGCCCCACATCAATTCGCTGACCATTGCAAATTTTGGCGACCAGATCATCATCGACCCTGCCACACGGCGAAACCTGGAGATAGAAAACTGCAACTCTCCCGGCGGGATCTCGCTTGTCGACCTTCTGGATGAATGCGCGACTGGCATGGGCAGCAGACAGTTACGCCGTTGGTTGACCAGCCCAACACTCAACCGCCACGAACTAACAGAACGGCATGACGCTTTAACGGCACTGTCAACTCTCAAAACAGACGATCTTTTCCGATGCTTAAGAAAAATCGGCGATATCGAACGAGTTCTGTCCAGAATCGCAATGGGTACCGCAAAACCGGCAGATCTCGTGCGACTCCGGATGGCCTATGCCGTACTCCCTGACCTGGGTAATCAACTGCGGGCAACGGGGAATGCACGCCTGGCCCGGCTGGCCGGGTCCTCGAACCCCGAGCCGCAGATACTCGAACTCCTGGAACGCTCTATCGCTGAGGAACCGGCGCCATTGATACGAGATGGGGGAGTCATCCGGACCGGCTTTGACGCAGAGCTCGACGATTTGCGTACCCTCCAATCTGATGACAACGCTCTTTTACTGGAAATTGAAAAACGTGAACAAGCCAATTCAGGCATCCGCTCACTCAAAGTTCAGTTCAATCGGGTCCACGGCTACTACATCGAGGTACCCCGTTCGCAGGCCGATCACGTCCCCCTCGCCTACCACCGTCGCCAGACATTGAAGAACGTAGAGCGCTACACCACAGAGGAACTCAAGACCTACGAAGACAGAGTACTCCGAGCCAGAGAAAGAGGGCTCGCCCGTGAGCGGTATCTGTACGAAGATCTTCTGCAAGGCTTCCAATCCGATCTTCCGCGACTCCAGGCCGGTGCCAGAGCAATTGCTGAAGCCGATGCTCTGGACAATCTGGCCCGCCGTGCGGGCGATCTGGACTTCTGTCGTCCGGAACTGGTCGAAGAACCGGTACTCACAATCACTGGCGGCCGCCATCCAGTGGTAGAACACAGCCAGGCCGAACCATTCATCGCCAATGATCTGAAGCTCGATGAAGTCGATCGAATGTTACTGATCACCGGCCCGAACATGGGTGGCAAAAGCACTTATATGCGGCAGGTCGCACTGATCGTACTCTTGGCCCACACTGGCAGCTTTGTTCCGGCCGATTCTGCCCGTGTAGGGCCGGTCAGGCAGATCTTCACCCGTATCGGCGCCTCCGACGATCTAGCCGGCGGCCGGTCGACATTCATGGTCGAGATGACCGAAATGGCCTATATCCTGCGCAACGCCAACTCCGAAAGCCTCGTCCTTGTCGACGAGATAGGCCGGGGGACAAGCACTTTTGATGGACTGGCGCTCGCCTCATCGTGCGCCCTTGATCTCGCAAACAGGATTAATAGCTTTACCTTGTTCTCAACGCATTACTTTGAACTGACTGCCCTGCCTGCCCGGGCACCCAGCATAGTTAACGTTCACCTCGATGCTGTTGAACACGGCAACGGCATTGTCTTTCTATACCAGCTAAAACCAGGTCCTGCCAGTCGGAGTTACGGTCTGCAGGTTGCCAGACTTGCTGGGCTACCCGAGTCGGTACTGACTGATGCGCTGGAACGATTGCTCGAACTTGAGCAACGTTACGAGCGAATCAGTGACAAAAACCGTCCCCAACAGGTGCCAATCTTCGCCGCCCAGGATGAGACGGGCAAAAAACAGGCCATCCAGCGGCTCCAGAGGCTGGACGCCGAGTCGATCAGCCCTCGCGACGCCTTGGCACTATTGTTCGAATTGCAGCGCCTGGTCGGGGAGTCAAAGTGATACTCGGCCGGCCCAGTTCCCCTGGCCCACTTGTTTTCCCAAAATGACAGTCGACAGGCTACTGGTCTGGAGTAAAATCAACCCTCCAACAGACGCCCAGACACAACCCGGAGCCAGATTATGACCTACGTCGTTGTCGATTCATGCATACGCTGCAAACTGACTGATTGTGTCGAGGTGTGTCCAGTCGACTGCTTCCACGAAGGACCTAACTTCCTGGTCATCGATCCAGAGGAGTGTATCGACTGCAGCCTGTGCGAGCCCGAGTGCCCGGTGGATGCAATCTACGCCGAAGAAGATCTACCGGCGGACCAGCAGAATTTTCTAGCACTCAATGCCGAACTTTCCCTGCAATGGCCAGTGATCACCGAGATGAAAGATCCGTTGCCTGATTCCGATGAATGGCGGGACGTTAAAGACAAACTGCAGTACTTGGAACGCTAGCCTCGCCGTTGATCGTGACCCCGGCAGGGCCTGGCGCCGGATTCAATCACGGAAATTTACGTACTGTAGCGGCAATCCGATGTCCTCGTTCTTCAGTAGCGCGATCACTGCCTGCAGGTCATCCCGCTTTTTTCCGGAAACCCGTAACTGGTCTCCCTGGACAGCGGCCTGTACCTTCAGTTTTTCTTTTTTGATTTTCTTAACCAGGGTTTTGGCAAGCTCCGATTCTATGCCATGCCGAATCCTGATCTCCTGTCGGACCTTGCCCGCACCCCGTTCCACAACCTCATCAGGTTGTAGGCAAGTGACGTCGATTCCACGCTTGGCAAGTCTCATGTCTAGAATATCGGTGATCTGGCCAATCTTGAAGTCATCGTCAGCGTAGATTGTCAACAATGACTCGGCCTGCTCTACCCGGGCATCACTGCCCTTGAAATCAAAACGATTGCTGACCTCACGATTGACCTGATCTACCGCGTTTCTTACTTCGTGCCAGTCGACCTGGCTCACCACATCAAATGTCGGCATTTTGTAAACCTCCGTGCATCACTGGTCAAATTGTTTCTTTATTCGCGATTGTAAGGTGTCAGCGACCGGAACTCGGCCACAATCCCGGCAAAAAGATGCCCCAGTGAACCCAGACTGAGCTTGATTATCGATTAGCCTGCAAATCACAGCCACCACATGCCGGCTTGAAGGACGATGTTGGTCATAATTCCAGCGGCAATATCGTCAGCTACGATCCCCGCCCCGCCCTTGATCTTTCGCTCCAACAGTCCTATCGGGGGCGGCTTGATAATATCGAAGCATCTGAAGAGCACAAATCCTGCAACGATGCTCCAGGGTGTCAGTGGTATCGCGATCATTGCCACCAGATAGCCGGCAATCTCGTCGATCACGATCGATCCGTCGTCGTCGCTGTTCAAATATCGGGCCGCCATGCCAGCAACCGGCACAGCAAATAACCCGAAGGCAACAGCAAACATCACAGCCAATAATGGATCGAATGAAGACTGCAGCCAGACCAACGGCAAACCGATCAGCGTTCCGAAAGTACCGGGTGCTACTGGCGATCGACCGACACCGAACCCTTGGGCCGTGAACACCGCGACTCTGCCAACCGACAAGTGCAGCCCGTACATGGATCAGCCCCCATCCGGCCAATTGTGGAGATGACCTGCACCAGTCACGTTGTAATGTTTCGAATCCGGCCCGGTCAGCTGTATGCCCTCATCAGTACAGACCTCACCGATTTTTGTTATCTGGTGGTCTTGTTGCTTCTCCAGTGCTTCTATCTCCGCTTCGTGCCGCCTCGGCACTGTAAAACACAATTCATAATCGTCCCCGCCCGCAAGTGCTGACGACCGCGCGGCTCGCTGGCCACAGACAGCCAACGCTGCCGGCGACACTGGCAGTAATGAAACCTCCAGGACCGCCCCGAGACCACCACTGTAGTGCAGGATGTGCCCAAGATCGGCTAGTAATCCGTCGGATAGATCAATCGCAGCACTGGCGAGACCTCTTAACGAGCAGCCCAGGGTAACCCTCGGTTGTGGGGCATTCAGCCGCCTCATCAGCCAAACCTCATCTGGATCAGCTGGATCGACCCCCGCCTGGACAATGCCAAGCCCGATCGACGCATCGCCGAGGCTTCCACTGATCCAGATCTGGTCTCCCGGCCTGGCACCACCTCTTGTGATGGCGGTTCCGGCAGGCAGGGTTCCAACGACCGTGACCGTAATACACAATGGACCCCTGCAAGTATCACCGCCAATGAGAACAACATCGTATTCGTCAGCAAGACTCATAAACCCTAGCGAGAATTGGCTGATCCAATCGTCGTCAGCTTGTGGCAAGACCAGGTTCAACAGTGCCCAACGGGGAACCGCCCCCATTGCGGCAAGATCACTCAGATTGACCGCGAGGCTCTTGTGACCCAGGTCGAGAGCATTGGTACCAACCGGGAAATGGACCGATTCAACCAGCGTGTCGGTGGCGAGCACTGTCTCCTCCCCCGCCGGGTTTTCGATGACGGCACCATCATCGCTGATCCCTACAACCACACCCGTCGGGTATGAACCGCGTAGAAAGTAACGGTCGATGATCTCGAATTCGTCCATCGGGCCTAGCCGGCCGGTAGCCTAGATTCTTTGCCTTGCTGGATCTGCTTGCTCAAACAATCAAGAACCCCGTTGACAAACCGGTAGCCTTCCTCTGACCCGAATATCCGGCACAGTTCGACGGCCTCATTCAGAACAACCTTATGAGGGATCTTTGGCTCGTGCAGCAGCTCATAAGTCGCAAGGCGCAGAATCGACCGTTCTACCGGATCCAATGAGTCTAACTCGCGAGAGAGACAAGGTCCCAGACACTCATCCAGAGAGGCACAATTGCCCGGAATGTTCTCAATCAGTTGAAGGAAGTAATCTCGATTCACACCAGAGTATGCATCATCACTGATAAATCCGGGTTCGATCTCGGCAGCACTCTGACCGGTCAATTCCCACTGGTAAAGCGCCTGCACTGCGCTACGACGAGCCAGATGGCGGCTGCCCGAACTCATCCCTTTACTAGGGGTGGGTCGCTGAGGTATTCGATCACTCTTAATCCGAACCCAGACAATGCGTGTGTCCGGCGGGGCGTTCCCATAACGATGACATCACCGACATTTAGATCAGCCAGGATTTGACTTCCGGCACCCAGCATCCGCAACTCCCGACCCTCACCATCATCACTGGATTCACCGCGAAGTCTTCGTTCCAGTGTTGCTGCATCCTCGGCATAGGCAAGGAGCACGAGCACACCATGGCCTTTTGCAGCGATCTGCTGCAAGGCCGCGTCGACGGTCCAGCGTCCACTATCCCTGGCTTCGGCCAGCATGTCATACACGCCGCGATGGCTTTGAACCCGAACCAACGTCGGTTGATCCGTTTTCATATTTCCTGAAACCAGCGCCAGGTGAACATGTCGCAACTCGGCATCTTCGTAGACCACCGCACGGAATTGACCGTGTCGGGTCTCAATAAGATTCTCCGAGACACGCCAGACTGTCGGTTCATTTTTGAGGCGATAGCGGATCAGATCGGCAATCGCGCCGATCCGGATCTGATGTTTGTTTCCAAATTCGACGAGATCTGGGAGGCGGGCCATGGTGCCATCCGGGTTCAGAATCTCGCAAATCACGCTAGCAGGCTCAAAACCGCACATTCGAGCCAGATCCACTCCCGCTTCAGTGTGCCCGGCCCGGGTCAATACGCCGCCGGGTTGTGCCATGACCGGAAAGACGTGACCTGGTGTCACGATATCGTCGGCCGTAGCATTCTCGCTGACTGCCGACAGGATTGTCGTCGCCCGATCAGCGGCCGAAATGCCGGTAGTAACGCCGCGCGCCGCTTCAATAGACACAGTGAAGTTTGTCGAATAACGGGAATCGTTGTCCCTGACCATCAGTGGTAGATTGAGTCTTTGGCAGCGCTCATCGGTTAGTGTCAGACAGATCAAACCACGTCCATGTGATGCCATGAAGTTAATGTGGTCAGCGGTCACACAGCCCGCCGCAATGACCAAATCTCCTTCATTCTCTCGGTCCTCGTCATCAACCAGAATCACCATCTTACCGTTCCGGTAGTCCTCGAGGATCTCCTCGATCGGACTGACCCGCAAATCCGGCAGATCGGGTTTGAGCGTCATATCCTTACCTCTCCAGCTTCAAACCAAAACCGTCTCGCCCTCGCCACTAAATCGGAACGCCTCATCTCTGACAATCCCATAGCCTTTTGAGATAACGTGCGACCAAGTCGACTTCGACGTGTACGCTGTCACCAGATTCAAGACTGCCCAGGGTCGTGACAGTGAGCGTATGCGGCACAATATTGACCTCGATGTCGACTGCACTCGTGGAGTCACTCACCTTGTTAATAGTCAGGCTGACTCCATCCAGCGCCACCGAACCTTTCTCAGCAAACAATTGTGCCAGGGTTCGTTTGCAGCGGAATATCATGCATTCCGAACGGGCAGCCGCCCGCCGGTCAACCAAAGTGGCGATTCCGTCGACATGTCCGGAAACCAGGTGACCACTGTACCGGTCGTTATATATCATTGCCCGTTCCAGGTTCACCAAGTCACCGATCTCTAATGCCCCCAGATTGGTCCGATCGAGGGTTTCAAGAGAGATGTCAAAATCGAACCGGGCGCCGTCTTGCTTGACGACTGTCAGGCAGGCACCATTGACAGAGATGCTCTCGCCGACCCTTACCACCTCTTTTTCCAGCACACTTGCATAGAGACCAAGGCATAGATCCCCCCCTTGTCGAGTCATCAATGCCACCTCGCCGCGGGCCTCCACGATACCAGTGAACATCACTCGCTCCCGTCTCGGATCGGTCGATAAATCACCTTTATATCTGGCCCTATCCGGCCCACATCTAGAATCTCATATCGAATTCGATCTTTCATGCTCCTGATACCCCGAACGACGAACATTCCGCGACCGCTACTGCCCAGAACATCCGGCGAGTTGTAGGTTACGATTTCATCTACAAGTCCTGCAGCCATGAAGGCCCCGGACACGCCGGCTCCAGCCTCGACCAGGATATCATTACAACCGCGTTGACCAAGCAGCTCAACCAACCCAGGCAGGTCAACACGACCGTCAGCTCCCGTCATACGCATACACTCTGTCCTGGAGTCAAATATATAGTCATAGGGGTCTTTTCCTGAGGTTACGATCAGCACCGGCCCAGGCACGCTGAAAATTGCGGCACCAGGCTCAAGGCGGGCGTTGCCGTCCAGTACCACCCGCAGACTAGGTGCCAATGGCTCATCCACGCGCGCGTTCAGTCGTGGGTCATCCTCGATCACTGTTCCGATACCGGTAACCAGAGCGCAACTGCGCGCTCGCAGGCGATGCACGTCCTGCCGAGCTGCTTCAGAGGTGATCCACTGGCTGCTGCCATCCATCGCAGCTGTTCTGCCGTCGAGAGTAGCAGCCACCTTGACTCGGACCAGGGGCCGCCCTGTTTCCATCCGTTTGACAAATCCCTCATTGAGCTTGTGAGCCTCCACAGAACCGATTCCAACATCGACATCAATCCCGGCTGCTCGCAACGTCTCAACTCCCTGACCGGATATTTTCGGGTTTGGATCCAGCATCGCGGCTACGACACGCTTAACACCAGCTCTTATAAGACTGTCAACACATGGCCCGGTACGGCCCGTATGACTGCACGGCTCTAGGGTTACGAACACTTCCGCACCACTGGCTCGCCTGCCAGCTTGCTCCAGCGCCATGATCTCAGCATGGCTCTCACCCGCCCATTCGTGCCAGCCCTCGCCTACGACTTCGTCGCCAAGCACGATCACACAGCCGACTCGAGGGTTGGGTCGTGTTGTATAAAGCCCCTTAGAGGCGAGCGCCAGGGCTTGCGACATACACCGTTGTTCCCGTTGCTCCTCGGCAAGCGCTGAATTCATTTCTTTGGTGCCATTTCTGGGTCAGCCAGCAACGACAATTGAGCGACTTCCGGGGCGTGCTGCCGCGAGCGCTCCAGTCGGTCGACTTCATCGGTGAATGCCGAGGCATCCTCGAAACGTCGATAGACCGAGGCGTAGCGCACGTAAGCCACCTCATCCAGCTTCTGCAAAGCATCCATCACCACCTGCCCGATCAGGGACGAGCTTATTTCCCGTTCCCCAGAGAGTTTCTGCAGACGGGTTATGCTGAGCACTGTAGCCTCGATTTCATCCACCCCGACGGGACGTTTTTCCAAAGCTCGCATGATGCCACGTCGCAGTTTCTCTTCATCCCACAACTCACGTCTTCCGTCACTCTTAATGACCCGAGGGTGATCCAGTGCCGATCGCTCGAAAGTGGTAAAACGATGTTCACAGCCCTGGCAGGCTCGACGCCGGCGGACGGTATCACCGCCGTCGCTCAGCCGGGAATCGATGACCCGAGTCTGGTCGGATCCACAGCCGGGGCAGCGCACGTTGGCCCCTGAAAAGTTCGGAAGCGCCGTTGCCTCATGGCAACGCGTCTGCTTCCTCTCCTTCTTTACTGACCGGCAGCATGTCATCGCGGGATATCCCCATGCTCAAGACAACCGGGCTTGCCACAAAAATAGACGAATAGGTTCCGACCAGAACTCCGATCAGCAACGCCGCGGCGAACCCTTTGATGATCTCGCCGCCAACCAGTAACAGCGTCACGACCACCAGCAGCGTGGTCAATGAAGTCAGCAGGGTGCGGCGAAGAGTCTGGTTGATTGCGCTGTTCATGATCTCGCTGACCGTACCACGGCGCATCTTGCGGAAATTCTCCCGTATTCTGTCAAACACAACAATTGTGTCGTTCAACGAATATCCAATTACCGCCAGTACCGCAGCAAGTACCGGCAGAGAGAACTCAAGACCGGTTAAAGAGAAGAACCCTATCGTGATCGCCACGTCATGAACAAGGGCCGTGACGGCCCCCAAGGCGAAACGCCACTCGAACCGCCACGCTACGTAAGCCAGGATCCCGATCAATGCGTACAGCATGGCCAGGCCGCCATCCTCCGTTAATTCGTCACCCACCTGGGGACCGACAAACTCGACACGCCGCATCTGCACGTGGCAATCCTGGGATTGATTGCTGGCTGTCACGCAGCGTTGGTTTTTCCCCTCCGGACTGTCCGCCAGAGTTTCCGAGAACGGTGCTCTTAGGGATGCCATGATCAGGCTACTGGTCTCAGCAGCGTTGGTCGCACTATTGGCCGGGAGTCGAATCATGACATCGCGGGAGGTCCCGAAATACTGAACAATGACATCGTCAAATCCTGCATTTCGCAGATTCGCCCGGATCTCGTTTGCGTCTACCGTCTCGGCATAAGAGACTTCAACCAGCGTCCCACCAGTGAAATCGATACCGAAGTTCAGGCCCCGGAAGAAAAGCGACACCAGTCCGATCGCAATGACAACTAGCGATGCCAGGACTGCCTGTTTTCGCCAACCTAGAAAATCAAGTCGTGTGTCTCGCTTAAGAAATTCCATAACTCGCCTTAGATCGCTAGCTTTTTTACCCGCTTGCCACCGTACAGAAGGTTGACCAGACCCCGCGTCACCATGATTGCCGTAAACATGGAAGTCAAAATACCGATGCTGAGTGTTACTGCAAACCCCTTGATCGGGCCTGTACCGAAATTGAACAATACAACCGCTGCGATCAGGGTCGTGATGTTGGCATCGACGATTGTAGAAAGAGCCCTGTCATAGCCCAGATGGATACTGGCCTGCGGAGAATTCCCGTTCCGTATCTCTTCGCGAATCCGCTCGAATATCAGCACGTTTGCGTCGACTGCCATACCAACCGTCAGCACGATGCCTGCTACGCCTGGCAGTGTCAGTGTCGCCTGAAACAAAGACAACACCGCCACGATCAGCACAAGGTTAAGCGCCAGAGCTACGTTTGCAAACAGGCCAAACGCCCGGTAGTACAGGAACATGAAAACCAACACCAGCACGAAACCGACAATAACCGACCGAAACCCCTGATCGATGTTGGCCTTACCAAGACTGGGGCCGACAGTTCGCTCTTCGATGATCTCGACCGGAGCGGCAAGAGCTCCTGCGCGAAGAAGCAACGCAAGGTCACGAGCCTCATTAACACTGTCGAGACCCTCGATCTGGAAACGTTTACCAAGTTGGTCGCGAATTACCGGTGCCGTAATGACCTCTTCGATTCGCTCCTTGATCCTGAGCGCCTTTCCATCATCCCCAATGACCAGACGACCGTCAGCATCTGTCTTGGCCGTGGAACGCAGTTCTATGTAGACAACCGCCATCCGCTTACCGATATTGTCACCGGTAATGCGCTGGTTGATTCTGGCTCCAACCGCATCCAGGCTGATACTGACGATCGGCCCGCCGCTCTGCGTGTCGATACTGGCGGCCGCGTCGACGATGTTCTCCCCGGAGTAGATCACACGCTTTTTCAGAAGGATCGGCCGATCGTCGCGCATCCGATAAAGCTTGGAGGCGGGCGGAACTTTACCCCCCACAGCAGCATCCAGACTGTGCTCCTCGTCGACCAGCATCATCTCCAGCGTGGCCGTCCGACCGAGAATACGCTTGGCGCGGGCCGTATCCTGAACACCGGGCAGCTGAACCACGATCCGGCGCTCACCCTGCCGCTGGACGACCGGTTCGGCTACACCGAGTTCGTCAATCCGGTTCCGGAGGGCAGTAATGTTCTGCGTCAAGGCAAATTCGGATAGATCCTGCGTCTCGGAAGGGCTCAGCGTGCCCCGAAGTTGCTGTTCCCCGGAATCCTCGACCTGCTGAATATCAAGCCCAGGAAACTGCTGTTTTACGGTCCGCACAGCCGCCTCGAGGTCGCCCGGGTTTCGTAACCGAATGCTTATCGCACCGCCGGGTTGTCGCCTGACCTCTTTGTAACGCAGCTTCTCATTGCGCAACGCAGCCCGAAGATCAGCAACGTAGCGTTCTTCTGCGCGTCGCATCACGCTTTCCATGTCTACTTCCATCAGGAAATGTACACCACCACGCAGGTCCAGCCCCAGGTACATCGGTTTCGAGCCAATCCGGGCAAAAAGATCCGGCGCCGCTGACAGCAGTGTCAGGGCAATGGTGTAGCGGTTTCCGAGTTCAACCTCGAGCAGATCCCTCGCTTTGAGCTGATCATCCGGACTGACAAAAGTCAGATTGATGCCCTTATCGTCGAGAATCGCCGACCTGAGTTCGATCGATCCATCGAGCACCGACTTGACGCGCTTGAAATCGGCCGATGACAACGATGTGCCTCGTGAGCCGCGAATCTGTATACCCGGATCGTCCCCGAACAGATTCGGCAGCGCGTAGAACAGCCCCGGCACGATCACCAGTGCGATGATCAGCCACTTCCACCAGGGATAGTGGTTATGCATCGTTAGCCTGTCAGGTGGAGTCTGCTGCGCCCTTGGGAATCATCTGGGCAATCGACGGCCGCTGCACCTTGACGTTGACACCCTTGGCGATCTCCAGAGATACGAAGTTGTCATCCAGATCTACCACTTTGCCCAGCAAGCCACCGTTCGTGGCAACGTCATCACCCTTCTTGATCGACGCCACCATCTCTTTATGCTGCTTAGCCCGCTTCTGCTGGGGGCGAATCAGCAGGAAATAGAAAAGGACAAAGATGATGACCAATGGCGCCAAGCTGAGCAGCCCACCGCCACCTTCGCCGCCTATTTGTGCCCATGCATCTGATATCAGGAAACTCATTGCAGAATACCCGGTCTTTAGCTAGAAAAGCGCCCGATTATGCCACATCCGCCCCCCCTCCGAGGTAACTCTCGAGGAAGGCCCGACTGAACGAATCCAGCGTTCCTGTCGCCACGGCGCCGCGGATGTCTTCCATCAAGGCTCCAAAAAACCACAGGTTGTGCAGCGTGCAGAGGCGCTTTCCAAGGCTCTCACTGGTAGTGAACAGGTGTCGAAGATAACTCCGACTGTAGCTGATACAAGCGGGGCACCGGCAATCTTCTTCAATGGGATTCGTGTCCGTACGATTAGCAGAATTCTTCAGTCTAACGATTCCATCCCGGGTGTAGAGCCAGCCATTACGGGCGTTGCGGGTCGGCAGAACACAGTCGAAAAGATCGATACCAGATCGAACACCGGTGAGAATATCCTCCGGCCTTCCGACACCCATCAGATAACGAGGACTCCCACCTGGCATCTGGGGTGTGATCTGTTCCAGAACACTGTGCATCTGCTCGGTTGGCTCTCCCACGGAAAGCCCGCCCAGAGCATAACCATCAAAGCCTATCTCTTCTAAAGCCTCGAGCGAACGAATCCTGAGTTCCGGATAAATTCCACCCTGCGCGATCCCAAACAGGGCCTGATCTTCGCCACCGTGTACATCACGACAGCGCCTGGCCCAGCGCATTGACCTGTTCATTGATGTTTCCGCGTTCTCATATGTCGTGGGGTACGCCGTGCACTCGTCAAAGACCATAACGACATCCGAGCCCAAATCTTGCTGTACCGACATTGATTCCTCGGGCCCCAGATAGACCTTGGAACCATCGAATGGGGAGCGAAATGTGACCCCCTGTTCAGTGATATTGCGGGAATCCGCCAGGCTCCAGACTTGGAAACCACCAGAATCAGTCAGTATGGGACCCGACCAGTGCATAAAGTCATGCAGGGTGCCGTGGGCCTTGATCACTTGGGTGCCTGGCCGCAGCATCAAGTGAAAGGTGTTGCCAAGGATGACCCTGGCGCCACTCTCGGCAACCTCTTCAGGCGCCACAGTTCTGACCGCCCCGCCCGTGCCGACCGGCATGAACGCTGGCGTCTCCACCTCGCCGCGTGAGAATATGATAGTGCCCCGGCGGGCGTTACCGTCCGTCGCAGTGACTGTAAACTGCATTACAGAGTCTCCGCTTTTGTCAGCAGCATCGCATCACCGTAGCTGTAAAAGCGATAGCTTTCCTTGACCGCATGCCTGTAAGCATCGAGCACCCTCTTCGTGCCGGCGAAGGCACTGACCATGACTAACAGGGTAGAGCGCGGCAAGTGAAAATTTGTGACGAGCAGATCAACCACTCGAAAACGATAACCTGGTGTGATGAAAATGCCGGTCTCACCTTCCTGGGCCGCAAGTGCACCCGACCGCGTCGCGCTTTCCAGGGCGCGGGCCACCGTCGTGCCCACTGCAACGACGCGACCACTTGATTGGCGTGTCCTCCGTATGGCATCAATGGCCTGCTGACCCACCGACATCCATTCCCTGTGCATCCGATGACATTCTATGCGTTCGCCTCTCAAGGGCTGAAAGGTGCCTGCCCCGACGTGAAGCGTGACGAACGCCGAATCAATGCCTCGAGAGCCGAGACGGGCGAGTAACGCCTGATCGAAGTGGAGACCCGCCGTCGGCGCTGCCACGGCACCAGGCACCCGAGCGTAAACTGTCTGATAACGATCCTGGTCATATTCTTCTGCTTTTCGCTTGATGTAAGGGGGCAAAGGGACCCGGCCCTCCTCGGTCAGAATGCTGCACATAGGAACTTCGCTTAACGAGACCAATATCTTGAACCCCGACGTTTCTGCTTCAACCCCGAGTGGCCGGCCACCCGCCGTGGTCAGCTTTGTCCCGACTCTGACTGGCTTGTTCGATCCTATCTGCGCCAGGCATTTCGAATCGCCCAGTAATCGTTCGATCAGAATTTCAACCGCACCACCGGTCTCTGACTTGCGTGCCAACAGTCGAGCCTTGAGTACTCTCGTGTCATTAAAGACAAGCAGATCTCCGGGCTGAAGCACTTGAGGAAGATCTGAGAATTTGAGGTTCTCGACTGGCGCATCTGAATTCGGGACGACCATCAAGCGGCTCGCCGAGCGCTCGGCCAAGGGCCGCTGCGCAATCAACTGTTCAGGCAGGTCGTATTGAAAATCCTGGCAGCGCATGGTACTCAATGTCGCTTGGCCACGCCGGGACGGCCGATACGGGGAGGCACCGGGATTATGATTTGATTGGAGTTAGCTGCCATGTCATGCTCCGACTTAGGCCCTAATTGTAGTGGCCAAACACTATCCCGGTTATTTCTTCCAGACATTATTCACAACCCGTCACTTGCAACTGCGCTTATGGCCTCTCATTTGCCGCTGCCAGTAGTCGACCTTAATATCCATCAAGGCCAGTCTGATGACCCCGGCGTCGCACAGGCGCTCGACAGGGCCCTGTCGGGCTTCGGTTTCTGTTACGTCACGGGCCACGGAGTGCCCCGCGAAATAATCAATGAGTTGTTCCAGGCAAACCGACAGTTCCATGCCCAGACCGAAACTGAAAAACAATCTGTTCAAATCAACCGCTATCACCGCGGGTACATCAGTGACCAATCCAGTACTCTGGTCACGTCGTCCATTGAAAAGCCCACGGGTCCGAATCATTCGGCGTCCTTCATGGTCATGCAGCCTGTCGATTCTGCGCACCCCCTCTGGGGAAGCGCTGTTTTCGGTCCCAACCAGTGGCCTGATGAACTGGGGGCCGGTTTCAGAGGCGTTATCGAATCTTACTACCAGGCGATGGCGGAGCTGTCCCGCTACCTGACGCGTCAACTTGCTAGAGCCCTGGGCCAGAACACCAACGTGTTCGATCGGTTCTTCACCGACCCGACCGTCTTTCTACGTCTATTGCGATACCCTCCAATCAAATCTCCAGGCAGGGTAAAGGGATACGGTGCAGCCCCGCACACCGACCATGGCTTCATCACCCTCGTTGCGCAGGACGGCAGGAGGGGGCTTGAGGTACGCCATCCAGACGGCCGGTGGCTACCGGTCGAACCCCGGCCGGCTTCTTTTGTCTTAAACGTGGCGGATATCTTGTCGCTGTGGTCAGGGGGGCGCTGGCCATCGACCCCACACAGAGTCACTCTGGGTACCACAGAACGTTTCTCTGCCGCCTTTTTCTTTGATCCGAATTTCGATACCTGGGTCGAACCGCTGAACTGTCCTAATGGATCACCCAACCATTCAAAGTCTGTGCATTACGGTGACTACCTTATGGCACGGTTTGACCGCAACTATGCCTACCGGCACGCAGGTACTGATGAATCAGCACCTGCTTCCGAGTGCTGAGCCTCAACCGGCAGTAGCGGCGCCCATCACCCTAGCGATGAAACCATCCATGAAATCAGGATTAATCCAACGCACCACCGCCACCAGGTCGCGGGGCGCATCTACCCACACATAGTTGGCCCCGGCCCCATAGGCAAACACACTGGATTCCGGAGCACTGGCAAACATCTCACGGTCTGTATTCAGCCACCACATGAGTCCATAGCTCGGATTGAGCACGCAAGGCTCGAAGAGCTGTGCAATCAGCTTTCTGGGCAGCACCTCATAGCCACCCCAAAACCCGCCTCTGGCGATCAGAAGCCCCATCCGGGCATGATCTATCGCGCTGATCCAAAGCCCCCCTCCCCAGTGGGCTCCACCCGACACGGACGGGATCGTCTGCCCGTTTATCTCAACCCAGCTGTTTCGGTACCCGTACCACTCCCAACTCCGACCGGCACCAATGGGGTCCATGATGTATTCGCGCAGAACCCCCCCCAATGGACGCCCGAAAAGCAGGGTCAGGCACAACGCTGCCAGGTTGACCCGCACGTCGTTGTATTCCCAGTGGCTCCCGGGCGAGCACAGACGGCGCGGGCCACCTTTGGCCGAAGTTCTCGACCCCGGTCCAACCTGCCGGTTCCGATCAACCTGATCCGGTTTTGTCCACAGGGTTCCCTCCCACTCACTGGTCTGCTGTAACAGATGACGCCAGCTGATCCTCTGATTTTGCGGTGTCTCAAAATGTGCGCACAAATCATAATCCTGCAACAGGTCGTCGAGGCTTCGAATCAAACCCAGCCTGAGAGCGACGAGTGCGCACAGGGCGATATAACTCTTTGTCGCACTAAATGTCGTGTCCACCCGGTCAGCATTGCCCCACTCTGCGATGATAGCTCCCCGACTGACGATAACCCCTGTAGGTCCACCTCGGGGTTTCAGAGGACCCAAGATCTCATTCCAGGGTGGCGGTTCATCACCGGCTATCGCCTTCTGTTCGGAAAGATCGATTAACCAGTCGGTTTCATGCTCACAGGCATAAGCGACAGCCGCCTGTATTCCGCTCTCGTCAAAACCGACTTCAGCGGGCGGCGATCGCTGCCAAACATCTGCCCGGGGCGGTATTTCAGTGTTTGTCGTCAACAACTCCGCCTATGGATTGGTTACCCTCGAAACGTCCAAAAAAGACTTTCGTTCCGGGGGGTCGGATAACTTTACGCTGTCATCTCCAGTAGGGAATACATAGTCTCTTCTGTCAGATTGCCGCCGGTGACGAGGGCGACGGTCACCAAAGACCGATCGACCTTGTCGGAAAGATATCCCGCAGCCGCGACCGCCCCAGCGGGTTCAACCAGCAGCTTGCCGCGAAAGAGCAGATCACGAAAAGCCTGACTAATTTCCTTCTCTGAGACCAGTACCACGTCGTCCATGTATGCCTGCAGGTGATGAAACGGAAACGTTCCCGGATAACGAGCAGACAAACCGTCTGCGATCGAATCCCAATGAGTGATCGTCACCGGCTCGCCCGCTCGCCGGGACAGATAATAGGCGTTCGCGTTTTCGGGCTGGACGCCCACCACACGGACATCCGGCGCAGTCAGCTTGACGGCACTGGCAACCCCCGCAGCCAAGCCACCGCTGGAAACCGGCACCAGAACCTGCTGAACCCCCGGTAGATCCTCGACGATCTCAAGACCGATGCTGGCGTGGCCTGCAACGACCGGCCTATGCTCCCAGGTGTCGATTCCCGTCATACCGCGTTCGCGGGCCACCTTTTCAACGGTCGGCTGCCGTTGCAGCGCATCTTCGCCGCAAAACACCACCTCCGCACCCAGGTCCCTGGTCGCTGCGATCTTATACTCGCTGGTCTGATCGAGCATCACCACCACAATCGTCACCCCCAACGTTGACCCGGCGAAGGCGAAGGCCTGTGCAAAATTTCCCGAGGAAGCCAAAACAACTCCCTGGGTCCGCTCCGTATCACTCATGGCGTTGAGCACATTGAATGCCGAGCGCACCTTGTAGGCCCCGGTAATCTGCAGGTTTTCCGCTTTTAGATACAAAGTCTCCCGGCCGGTATCACTGACCTTCGGGGCTAATGGCAAAATTGGTGTTCGTCGAACAATACTGGGCAACGCGTCTCTAGCCGTGCGTATCTCGCCAAGTGTGGTCAATTCATACATGATCAAACCAAGCATAACCAACCACCAGGGCATCTTCCAGCACGAGTTCGGGTGCCTTTGAGCCCAACCTGGCCGAAGCGCCAAATTTCAACCCGCAATCGCGTCCCGTCCACAGCAACTGGATTACCCGAATCAAACGTCTGAATTGTTGCGGGCGACAATATAGAATAAGCCTCCACAACGCCGAGGTGGCGAAACTGGTAGACGCGCCAGACTCAAAATCTGGTTTCAGCAATGAAGTGTCGGTTCGAGTCCGACCCTCGGTACCAATGTTTCTTCTATATATAGGGTTTTTCGCCCCTCTAGCCCTTAAATACCGTCCTGGGATCCTAATTGGGACCCTAATAGTAAATCCCACCGCTCACGATAGACCTCGAGTCTTCCTTGTGTGTCTCGTTAAAGCCCGACCAGACCCGGCAGTCCGCCGATGTCGCTGATCTCGCTGTAACCGAAATAGGACGTCGACGGCTCGTAACCACGATTTACATAGACCTTGTTCTCTACGCCAAGGCCCCAGGCGGGCATCAGATCGTAGCGCAGACTTGCCGAAACGTGTAGCAAGTCCTCCGGGCCACAGCCGAGTTGGTCGAGCATGTATTCAAAAGCCTGAAAACGTGGTTTATATGCCTGCGCCTGCTCAGCCGTGTACACCGCGTAAAAAGGCGCGCCAAGTTTATCGACGTTTGACTGAATTTGGTTGTCCGAGGCATTGGAAAGAATTACCAGCCGATAGTGTTCCGCGACTCTTGCCAACGGTTCCACGACATCGGGATGCGGCCCCCAGGACGGCACCGCATCATAGAATCCCTGCGCCACGTTGTCGTCGTAGGCGATTTTCCATTTCCGACAAGTGCGTTCGAAAGCATTTTTAATAACCGATTCGTAGGGTTGCCAGGCACCGAGCACCTCGTCGAATCGATAAGCCTCGAAATCTTTAATGAAGGCCTGCATGCGTTCTACCGGGACATGCTCGGCGTAGCGTTCTCGAGTCATATTGCCCATTTGAAACCAGGTGAGAGTGCCGTAG
>PVBE010030572.1_pt1 | contig 25867 bp, 40 predicted proteins | sample 1631181 | NCBI WGS metagenome assembly PVBE01 (sample SAMN08397723, study PRJNA350692) | Marine metagenome, whole genome shotgun sequencing project. | isolation source: water | place: Pacific Ocean | collected 2012-04 | reverse complement strand
TCATTTTCAGGAGGACGAATAATGAAAGCACCAAAAAGATTTATTGATTTAATTGCAATAGTATGTTTATTCCTTTGGGGATTATTTTTTTATGCAGAAGCAAAGGCTGAAGCAGTTTATAAAGGATCTTGGAATTCTTGTACGGTTGAATTTTCAAATATGACAGCAGAAGAATTAAATGCTAAAATACAAGAAAGTTTAGATGGTATATTAGAAACAATAAAAGATCCTGCGGGACATATAGAAGTATATACTGATCACGGAATTTATTATATACACGATGGATACATATCAAGTGATAATCCAGTATTATGTATATATGAAAATAGACAAAAGAAAATAAACCTATAGGAGATAAAGATGGCAACAGAAAGAAAAGTAATAGATAGTATCAAATTTGATGTAGCAGTAGCACACAACGAACAGATTAATCCTTGGTTTGAATTTGGAACTGTTTGGTGTGATGGTATTACATCTGATGTAGCAGACACAATTAAATCAACTTTAGAATCTAATTTCAATTCTGAGATAAAGGTTAGTAAACTTAAAGCAACAAACACAGAACCGTGGGATCAATATGCTTTTGATATAGGAGTACCTAATGCCTAAAGCAATTACTTTAGACACACTAGAAACAAAACTTAAAGAACACGACTGGACATATGAGTATAGTGATGATCACGGATATTGGACAGCCGGAGAACAACAAAGAAAAGCAATTAAAATTGAGATAGCAAAACTTTATAAAATGGGATTAACTAAAAAAGTTAATGAACTATTCTATAAACATTATCCAGTACAAGGATGTAATGATCCTGAAGAATACAATATTACTAAAGACTGGAGACAACACCTTGAAGACCAATTATTTAATTCACTAGAACAAGATAAATTTTATAGGGTTCATTAATGCAACCAAATTGTATTAATCATAATTGTTCAAACCTAGTGACATACTCACGTACAAATGCAGATGGTACTAAACGATGGAGATGTGTTTGTGATAAATGCCATAGAGCTTCTTATGGTGCTATACCTTTAGTTGAAGGAGTTATACAAGTTAAAAAAGATTATTGTGAGAACATAGATAGTAGGTTTGGTTATAAATGTACAGCTCATATTCCTTATGGTGGAGCATTAGAATTAGATCACATAGATGGTAATAGAGAAAATAATATAATAGAAAACATACAAACCTTATGTAAGATATGTCATAGTTATAAAGGACATAAAAATAATGATTTTAAAAGAAATAAACCAACAGTTGTAAAGGAGCATATAAATATATGAGTACATATAAGAAACATTTTATTAGAGATTTAGAAAGGCAAAAAATATTGTTGAGAGACAAATTAGAATTTACAAATAACGAAGCAACAAGAAACAATATTGAAGGACAAATATATGAAATTGACCATTCAATTAATATTCTAAACAACGCAGAGTTATGCACAGGAGCAAAACAAACTGGCTGAAGTACATTTTTATAGTTCCATTCATTTGGACTAGTACTTCTAATTCTGAAGAAAATACCGCCGAACTAAAAAAATTTACTACAAACATCACAGATCATTACTTACAAAAGATTCTTCCTGATATAAACATTCCAGAAAAATACAAAGAAGCATTACCAGAAAACTTCCATTTAAGAGGATTTAATAAACTAACGTATGACTTTAAAATGGATTATGATGTAACTACGAATCCTTTAAAGCCTTTAGACAAAGTAGAATTTGGAAAAGAGTTTGATGGAGGATCTGGATCAATCACTTATGATAGTGATGATCAAATTTATTTCCAATTTAAGAAGACTTTTTAGAAAATATATTTCCGTATCTAGATTGGAAGTCAGCCACTCTACCTTTTGAACTAGTCTTCTTTGCTTTACCAGTCCACGCAGGATGTGAAGTAGGATCAATTTCTAACTTCATTGTATCACCAGCTTTACCCCAAGTGCTTTTAGTTTGGAATGTTGTTCCGTCACTCCTTTGGACAGTTATCTCGTGATAGTCCGGGTGCGTATTCTTTTTCATTGTTTCTTTCTATTTAGATAATCTGTTATCTAAATGTTTAGATATTCGTTTAACTAATTTACTAGATGTATTTACAAATAAGAATGGAAAAAAGGCGTGTACGAAAGTCATTATGAATAATAAAATGAATTGTATGGAGTATTTTAAGGCGTGAGACATATGGGTGAAGTATGATTCACCTATACTATTAGGATGTTTAGTAAATGGATTTTTCATTGGCTACCTCTTTGTGCAATTATTTAAGAGGTATAAAGTTTATATAACTACTTACTTTTTTTATACCAAGGCTCTATTGATAGATTTTTTATATGAACTTCAGCTGGTTGATTTATAACATATGAAATGACTTGAGCTATTTTAAGAGGTTGAAGCATAACAATACCAATAGGTTTCTTTAATTCTTCAACTTGTTCTGTGTTAACCCAGCCTGGTCTTATATTAACAACTTTACATTTACCCATACCTTCTAATTGTTTACAAGCTTCGTCTAATGCTATTTTTTCTATTTGGTAACTTGCCCATTGACCGTGTCTTTCTTGTTTTTTATCTCCACCTGTTGATGAAATGTTAATAATCATTTTATTATCTTTTTTTCGCCATTCATTATGTATATGTTGTAATATTTTTACTTGTTGAAATCCGTGATGTGCATTATTAATAAAGATGTCTACTTTTGAAAGTACAGGATTTAGTTTATTAACAATAGTATCCCAAGGCAACTTAAGATCAAATCCGTCAGCTCTAATTAAAGGAATAACTTTATGTCCTTCTTTTTTTAACTGATCGTATGTTGCTTTTCCGATTCCTCGTGAGCTACCTGTAATGGCAATTGTTTTTGGCATTAATTTTCCTTGTTGCTTTTTAGTATTTATTTAAGGAATTCTTCGTCACACTTGTTAGTGCCTTCCATCATTAACATTAACATTTCATTTGTTCTTGATGGGTCTTCCATTGAGTCGGACATCATTTGAGTTATGATTCCTAACATCTCTTGTTGTTGGATATCAACAACCATTTTTATTTCCATAACAGGATAACCTGCTTTAAGCAATAAATCAATAAGAGTGTTTAATTTGTCTTGGAGCAAATTATGTTGTTCATTAGCTCTAACAAAAATCAATCTAAACTTTTCTCTTGTAGCTTCGTCCCCTTCAATTAATTCAACTATACTACCACCTATATTTGCGTAAACGCCTATGTTGTAATAAGTGATTGTACAATTTTTTAATTCACGAAGCTGATGTACTGCATCTGGTCTGTCGGCTAACGACTTAAATTCTTTTGGTTCTTCTGGAGTAGTAGGTTCATTACCATACGCCCCAAAAGTGAGGAACAAACAAAAAATAAATGTTAGCAAGTATTTCATATTATTATTTAAAGAGTTTTTAATAAAAGATAACCACGTTTATATCCTTTTTTATAAAATTTATTAAATATAGTTGAAATGTCGAATACATTAATTTTAAATGCTAATGGTAAACCTCTCAGCTTAAATCCTTTATCGGCTGTGCATTGGCACATATCTGTTAAATTAATGTTTTTACAAAAAGCTAAACCATTAGAATATCATACAGATTGGAATATACACTCACCTAGTTTAACTATGCAAGTACCATCAATAATGATCTTAAACAAATATTATAGACAAGAAAAAGAACCAAAGTTTACTCGTAGTAATGTACACCTAAGAGATCTTTTTAGCTGTCAGTACTGTGGGTGTGAAGTTGATAATCGTTCAGCTACATTAGATCACGTAATACCTAGAAGTAAAGGTGGTCCAAGTGCTTGGAATAATATTGTAACGGCTTGTAGCCTTTGTAACGTACAAAAAGGCTCTAAGAAACTACAGCCTTATAGATTACCTTATAAGCCTCATTATTATGAGCTAGAAAATAAAAGAAGACGCTTTCCTATCATAATGTCCGACTTAAATTGGAATAATTACCTAAATTGGCCCGAAAACCTTATCAAAGTAGCATAAAGATCTTTTTAATCATAAATACTATTGACATATTAACAGTAGTTTTAATATAATAAGAATATTAAGGAGATAACAAACTATGACAGAAGTAAATGAAAACCCAGTTTCAACTGACGCTCCAGCAGAAATGCCAGGCACACAAACACCAACAGGCATTCAAATTTCTGACTTGCAAACGATCTTAAACATTATTGATCTAGCAAGTTCAAGAGGGGCATTCAGAGCAAACGAATTAACACAGGTAGGACAAATAGCAGATAAGCTAGGTACGTTCTTACGTGGGTTAGCAGAACAAGAAAAAGCAAAACAAGAAGCTGAAGGAACAGCCGAAGCACCAGCAAATGCTCCAGCACCAGCAGAAGCTTCAGCACCAGCTGAAGAAAAGAAGGAGTAACAGATGAGTGAATTAAGACATATTGGTCACGACGCCAAATCAAAAAGAAAGTATGTCGTAGTATTCAGACAGCTACCAGAAGATGCCACTAGTGCATTAGTAGTTGAAACTGAATCACTAATGGATAGATATCACGATGGTTTGATGGGTGCAACTGAAAGTTCAGAAGCTCAACAAACAAATGATCTATTTACAGTATTAAACAGTAAATTGTTTTTTGATGGTAAAAACATTTTAACATCTTTACATTCAATGAAAAAATTAAAAAAAGTAAATGTATCAGATGTTATATTAACACCACAACCAGGACAAGAAGTAACACTAGAAGCTTTTAACAAAGCTGTAGGTGATGCAAGATTAAAAGCAGAAGAAATCACTGGTAGACCAAATCAAGCAGGTGAAGGTGGTGCAATGATAAATGAAGTACCAGGACAAGCTAGGAATTTAATTATTCAAGCTCAATTGTTAGAAGAAGATGCTAGAAGAAAAAGAGCTGAAGCTGAACAATTATATCCAGGTATTAATGATGCTACTAAAAGACCTAGAGGCAGACCTAAAAAAGATGCTCCAGCATCACCATTAAAAGAAGGCGAAACTACTGAAGCGAAAGCTTAACTTTTAAATAAATACTGGTAAGATGGCTAGGAAGTTTAAAGCACATAAACCAGAATTTGAACATAGCGATTTTGACAGGTTGCTCACTGAGATATTCCCTCAGGAAATTCCTGTCAAATTTGTTTCTGAAGTAAAAGTATTTTACAATGATGGTACTACTAAAAGCCTAGGTTACCAAGAACTAAAAGGCATTGTTCCTAAGACAGGAGTAGTAGATGCTAAAGAAATAGCCAAACTTTGGGAAAACACTAAAGACGTAGAAATCTATATCAATATAGAGTTATTAGAAAGCATAGTTTCATTAAATGTTAGGGGCTTGTTAAAGCGATTTTAAGGGCTTTTTAAGTACTATGTTAATGCTTGGGTTCTAGTATACTATTATAGCTTTAACCACCATAATACGAAGGATTTGACGGGTTTAAAGGGCTTTATTTTCTAATAACTAGGTACATTATTAAGATTACATTAACTAATAACAGCAATCCAATAAACACTAATCCATACCCAATCCAACTAGTTAATTTTGCTACTATTGGTTGGTAAACATCTAGGATAGTATTAAGTTGTTCAACGTTATTGGATACATCTTTACCAGTTTCTTCAAGAACCTTTTCAATTTCTTTTCCAGTTGTTTCAATCTGATCTTTGGTTTCTTCTATACTTTCAACAACGTTTTCTATTTTCTTTGACATTCTTTTTTCCTTTTATGCGTTATAGTATATATGATTTGTCTCCTGGATACAACGGTAATTTTGTTCCAGGTGCTCTTTTAGGAATTTTTGAATCAGCTGATGAAACGCAAGTTGGAGAAATACATCCTTTAGGTGCATCAAATAACTTAAATCCAGTTTCAATATTTCCTAATGGTTTATCGTGACAACTATAACTTCTTTTTATGCTACCATCTGGTTCCCTAATAATAATTGATCTATATCCTGATGAGCATTCCCAATCTTTAAATCTATTAAAATTAAATGCATTAAATCTTTCTGCTTGATCCATAAACCAAGATTTGTTTTCTTTATCTTTAAACTCAACTTGAAAGTGTTGTGGTACACCTTGTTGGTATGTTTCTTTTCTAAATGTATCATCTTCATCTATTTTAAAATTTGGCTTAGGTCTTTCTACGTGTTTGTTTTTAGCTTCTGTAAAACCTCTTTGTGGCATTCCGTTATATAATTTTTCAAGCATTTCATCTGTGTATCCTTCAACAACTCTAGATGCTGTAGGATCTGACATAGGTTTAAGTGTAACGTTGATACCTCTATTATGAAAGTATAATGATTCATCATATAGTTCATTAAACCATTGTGGAACCATAACTTGATTAATAGTAACTTGTACATCGTGTTCTTGTACAAAACATAATTTGTCAGCGAACTCTTCTCTTTTTTCTTTTGTGTTAACGTGTTCTCTATGATACGAAGCAGTTATACTCGCTCTGTGGAACTTAGATGCTGTTTCAACATATTGTTCAAACCATTTTAAATTTCTAGAACAATTACTTGTCATATGAACTGACGTGTAATTTGTATTGTCAACATCATCACCTAGATGTTTTAGTATATCTAAATAGCCAGGATGAAATGTAGGTTCACCACCAGACAAACTAAAATGGAAACTATTAAATCCTCTTTCTCTTGCTTGTCTTTTTATTTCATCTATTGTTTTTAAACACAATTCAGTAGGACGGAAATCCTTTTTATCACTTCTAGCATATGGCCAACAGTAACTACATTTATAGTTGCAGAACCTACCCAACAGCCAACTGACTGTGAACATATCTCTATAGAGCATAGTCCTTTGCCCAACCCTTATAAGGTCGTTAAAAGGAATTGCTTTAAAATCGTATTCTGAAAACTTGCTATCCATAACTTATACTACACAATTATTTAATAATCGTCAACGTCAAAACGACTAAACATACTGTAATTTTTTGGGTCTAATTGATGTAATGTATATTCACCTGCAGACCTATTACAATAGTAATCTTCGTCTTCAATATTAACTTCGCACTTTGGACAATGATAACCAATAACCCAAAAAGGTTTATGAAAGTGATTATCATCTTTATTGAAAGCTGTTGCTAATATTTTTTGATTCTCTTTCTTTACGCATTTGGTATGAAGCCAAACCGGATTTCCTGTCAACTTATACCAAAGCTTTCTTGCTTTTAATGTCCACTTCATAACAGTATTTAAGGCCGCTTTATTTTAAGGCAACTGTGTATGTGCGGCGCTTATAGTAAGAGAGCTATGTATGTGAATTACTTTTTTTTGTGCGGGGAAGATCCACGCCCTCCTGAGCGTACTATCACCACCGTTAAGAGGCTGTCTAGAATAGTCTAGCATTTAGAAACCTTTAATGTACCTTTAACAAACCTTTAACTACCCTTTAACTAGATTAGCTTATGGTAGAGTACCTTGCTTACTGTGGTAACGTTGCTTCTAATCGATAGAATCTAGTTGGTACCTCTACGGTAGATGTATTCTTGAGAGCCCCTGTAACGGTTACTAGATTGCTAGGGATTAAACAATCTTTGTGCTACCGTTGAATTGGCTCGACCCGTAACTATAAATCACTATCCCTGATAGATACCGAGAGGCCTAAATGCGGATAGAATCCGCAAGTAAAGGCTACGCCTTGTTGTTATGGATTAATTCCCATACCTGCACCGGGAGATGTTACGCCTTCTTCTTCGTCGTCGGGATTGTTAGGATCGTTGTTATGTTCACCAACCCGCAGTCCCGGGTCTACTGTTTCTTCGAAGCCGCTCGAGTTCGTTATCAATTTGGTCGAGGAGGTCTTTTTTTTTGAAAATGTTGGCTTTGGTTGAGTGTGATCGCTTATTACTAAATTTAATGTTACTGATCTTGAATTAGGTAAAAGCTTCCATCCTGTATTATTACCTTTTTTAGACTGTGCATAAACAAGTCTTTCATAAGGCATAACTTCAGGATCTACGTAACCTATTGTAGATATAAGGATATCTTCCATTGGTGCTAGTGTTATTATTTGTTCTTTTCCGTTAAGAGTATGCTCTGTCCAAGCATCAAACTTCTTATCATATATCCAAATGTGTACTCTAAAAGTACGTTCAAAGAAGCTATTGTTCCATATTAACCATTCGCCTTTAAATGGAACGCCGACTTTATAAAAGTCTTTACCTCTGCTTCTAACTTCTATAGAACCTTTGTGTTCTTGCTGAACAGTACTGAACATCACATAAGTTTCTCTATCAGGATTCCACCAATATGTTTTTTGTGTAGTATCTCTGCCGAACCACCAATATAATACTAACAATATCATTAGTAGTGGTGCCACAGCTAGGTATAGGATAAATTGTCTCATTGTTGCTCTACTGCTCTTTTCTTATAGTTATTTACTAGATTTCTTATATCTATTGTTACGCATTCCTCTAAAAGATTCAATGAACCTAAATGCGGATAATAACACAATAGCCCAAGCACCTGAGACCCAACCTATGTAAAAAAATGAAGGAGATATTAATATTGCAACTAAAAAGCCCCACCAACGTTCTCTATTAGTTTTTCCTGCCATTAATCGGACAGCTATTAATGATCCAATTATACAGACAATATTATTAAATTGAAAGAACCAACCGCTAATATCATTTAAATCCATCTACTGACCTTAACTGAAGCACTTCTGCATCTGGTGACTTCCTTGTGTTACCATAATGTACAACATCACAACCATCTACTGGTTCCATTTTTCTCCAAGGATCAATAATAGTAGAACCTTTTAAGAATTTAATTGTAATGTCTTCACCTTCAGTTGGCCTTTTACTTAATAAGAAAGCTGTGTCTGGATCGTGTGCAATAAGATAAGTGTAAGGACCATTTGTTTCAGGACCATTCTCTCCACATAAAGGATCGTGATAGAATAATTTTTGTCCTGCTTCTTTAACATAATGTCCTACTAACATTGAGTACGAACCGTCAACATATTTTACGTTTGGTTTATATGCTAGTCCAACAATGATAACTGGATTACCATAGCTAACTAATTTCTTTGCTAAATTTTCTGCTTGTATTTCTCTTGCGTTCATTACTGCATCAAATAAATCATAACCTAGTCCTAAATTCTCTGACATATATCTTAGAGCAATATTATCTCTAGGGTGACAAGCACCTCCATCTCCCATACCTGCTGTCATATATTTTGGACCCATAATTCTTTGATCGCTTTCCGCTAGTGCATTTGTAACAACATCAACATTAATGTTTCCTTGTTTTTCTGCAACGTCTTGAATCATATTAACTAAAGAAAGTTTTGCTGAAATAAATGTGTTATAAAAAACTTTAATACATTCGCATTCATCCCAAGTACCAATAATATATCTAGGATCGTTTTCCATCATTGTTTTATAAAAGTCTGTAACTTCTTTTGCATCACCTGTTTCACTTCCATCGTCTGTACCTATCATAATCATTTCAGGATTTAGGAAGTCCCATTTAACTGTACCCATAGCAATTAGGTAAGGGTTATAAACAAATCTTGCATTAGTAATTAAAGGTTCTAGTTCTCTCCGAACTGTACCAGGTAGTACTGTAGAAATTAAAATTACAATTTGTTTTTTGTTAACGTGTTTATTAGTTTCAGCTAATATTTCTTTTACAATAGTATAATCAAAATCTTTATTATCCAAGTGTGCCGTTGGTGCTCTACCATCGTACTTTGGATCGTGTGGAGTAGGAGCCGCAATAAAAATTAAATCTCTACCATCAACAGCTTCAGCTATTGTAGACTTCATTGGAAATATTGGTGTTCTTGGTAAGACATCGTAACCAACTACATTGTGGTATTGACTCATTGCTTCAGCACAAGGTTCACCTAATTTCCCTACGCCAATCATTGCAACTTTTTTTCTCATAAAAATTATTCTCCTGTTTTCTTTTTGCCTTTGATGTTTTCTTCATCGCCTGTTGGCTTGCCTATGTTATCATAGATCATTGTAAAATGTAATCTTGTATCACCTGTATTAAAAGTTTGATGTTCATAGTTTCCATTTACTGGAATAATTGATCCAGCTTCAACATCTAATTTTATTTCGTTATCGTCATTATCTATTAATATCATATGACCTTGACCTGAATGAAATATATAAATTTCATCATTAAATGGATGTCGATGACTGTAAGTTTTTTTACCTGGCTCTAGTAGAACGTTACTAATAGTCATATTTCTTAAGTCTAAATTATCCCAAATCTTATAGTCTGCTTCTTGTACTACTAGGTCTCCACTAATAGTATAATCTTTATGTAGTTTAGGTATATAGTTCTTGTAATCGTCCATTATTCAAAAAACTTTCTTGCCCAAACTAATCCACCAATACTGAACACCATTACAATAATTCCTGTTAGGAATGGAGCAAATAATCCGCCAAGCATTAATAATAATCCTACTATAATAATAGGTATTATGATTTTTAAACCTTGAAGTAATTCTTTTATTGTTTCCATTATTATTCCTTTGTGAACACTTTTACATTATATTTATTTTCAAAATCTTTTGCGTGTTTTTCTGTGTTTACTAAAGGTTCTCCTTTAATGTTCAATGACGTATTCAATAACATAGGACAACCAGTTTCTTTATACCACAGCTCTAATAATTTTCTAAAGCCTGTGTTATCTTCTTTAGATACAGTTTGAACTCTTGATGTTCCATCTGCGTGGATAATTGCTGGAAAGTTTTTCTTTGTAATCATTTTTGCTTCAGCGACAAATTGCATATAAGGAGATTTGTCAGTTGGTATTGTAAAATATTTGTGCAAGTGTTCTTCAAGTATTGCTGGAGCAAATGGTCTAAACTTTTGTCTTTTCTTAATTGCATTTACTTTATCTTTTACTTCAGGACCTCTTGGGTCAGCTAACAAACTTCTATTACCTAATGCTCTAGGACCAAACTCTGCCCTACCATTAGCAACACCACAAATAGAATTCTTACACAATTCCTGCACAATACTTGCACAGGGATATTCCCCTTCAATGTTAGTTCCTAGGAAAGGTCCTTCCCAATTTGCAGTTCCACGATAGTCATTGTTTCTTGCAAGGGCGGCCCCTAAAGAGTTACCAGCATCTCCTGGGTTAGGCATAATCCAAATATTATCAAACAGTTCATAAAGTCTTGTATTGCTAACACAATTTAAAGCAACACCACCCATATAAATTAAATTACTTTCTCCTACTAATATTAAAGCACGAGAAACATATTCGTATATAAATTGATCTGCAATCTCTTGTACACTTGCCGCGATGTCCATTAAATCTGCATCAGGCAAATAATCATTTCCTACTCCAACGTGTAAATTTTGTTTGAACGTTAAGTTATCATTAATATAATCATTCCATATTTTATCTTTGTAAATTGGATTTCCATAAGCGGCCATACCCATCATAATATATTCTTCTTCATTAGGTTTTAAATTACATCTCTGTGTAAAGGCTGAATAAAATAAACCAAAGCTGTGTGGATAATTATTTCTTTCAATTAATTCTAAATGATTGTTTTTCCATTTCCAAATACTACAGCAATTCCATTCGCCTATTGCATCTAAAACAACTACGGCGGCACTTTCGTATCCACTAGTAAATGCTCCCGCGGCGGCGTGAGCTTCGTGATGTCTTATTGTACTAACTTTTACTTTACCTAATCCAAATTTTCTAAGATGTTCTTTTGGCATTGTATTTTTTCCAAATACTTCTTTCCATTGTCCAGACCAAGCTTGTCTTGTTTTCTTTAATAAAGGTTTCTCATACCAAACAATTTCTTTTGGCCACCCATAACTTAATGCTTCATTAATCATTTCGTAGCAAAGGTTTGGATCGTTTTTTATTCTTGTATATCTTTCTGACTGTGCGGCAAATACAATTTTGTTGTCTTTAATTACACTAATGGAACCATCGTGTCCTAATGCAGTTACTCCCCAAATAATCATTAATGAGACCTCCGCCCATCAAATACACAAACAAAGTATAAACCCATTGGACCTGCTTTAACTTTATGAAAGACTCCGTCTTCTATTAAAACTACATCTCCTTTTTGTACGAACATTTCTTTTTCGTCTAGCCACATAACACCTGAACCTTCAACAAAAAAATAAACTTCTTCTTGTCCTTTGTGATTGTGTCCTGATGTTTGCTTGTTAGGATTTAATTGTGTTGAACTAACAACAAGATTGTTTAACATCTTATTATCTTTAACAACATATCTTTCATCTTCCTTAACTACTTCTCCGCCTGTATCTTTTATTGTATACTTCATAGTTCTGATATCGCCTCCACTAGCTCTTTAAATCCTTGTGTATGATCATATTTAAAAAAGTGTTCTCTATTAAATACCATCTTCTCCCAAGATGCTTGATACATCTTGTGTAGTTGTTCTTTATCCATTGCACCAATTCTTTCAATTTCATTCATTAAGTAATACATTCTTTGTTTAGAACCTTTAACATTATCATAGTCTTCACCAAACCATTCGTTATATGTTTGGAACCCTTTATCTTTTAAGTATTTTAATATACCAGGTAGTCCACAAACAGCAAACGGTTGTAAGTTTACAATTGGTTTATATATTTTTTCTGTTACAAAGAAACTAGGATCAGCAGGCCAAGTTTCAGTTACAATATTAAAATAACTATCTTGGTAATGCTGTGCTGTCATTCCTCTATTGTGCCAAGCATCTTCAGAAGCATTAACATCTAATAGTTTTTCTTCTATGTTGTTGCCGTGTTGCGTATGATAGTTCATCATATCTAAAAATGATGTATCTTGTGTAAATTTTTTAACTGGTTTGTAACAAAGTTCTTGTGGGTCGTAAGCAATATCAAATTTGTTAAGATAACTCCATAGCCCTTGATCAAGTAATCCTATTCGTTTTAATTCTGTTATTAAAAACTTTCTATGTGGACGGCCTCCGCCATTCAAACATAAAAACTTATAAGGACGTTGTTTATTTTTTACTTCATCTGTTATTGGTAATAATTCTGTTTGCTTTGGATTAGGTACTACAAAGTTTTTAAGGTAATCAAAGAACTCCCAACCAAAGTGATCAAATACAAATAAGTTTTCAAAAGGATATCCATAGTATTGTTCTTGTGTTGAAACGTATTGTTGATAGTTGTCTCCTAAATTTTGATCACCAAATATTAAAATAAATTGTGAACTAGGTATTCCTAACCACCCTAGGCTTCTTTGTAGCATTCTCATCCAATCAACTTGCTGAAAAGGAAATGCTTCAAAGGCATAATAAAATACTAGTTTCATTTTCTTTTCTCTAAGAAGTTTTAAAGCTTCATCACTAATATTACCAAACATATTTTCTGTAATCAAACTAATATCCATATGATTAGGTTCCATTACAAACCAATAGTCTTGATCTTCTACACCTACACTTGATCCTTTAAACTCTTCTCCTACAACTGTAGTATCTCCTTGAAACATTAATTGGTAGTTCATACGTTTAATGTTTAAGTCTCTGTATTCAATACCACACTCTTTTAGTAGTACAGGAAAGAAACCTAATTGATATCTGTCGTAGGGTATGAAACGAGTTAGTACATTAGTACCATACTCATTTTTATATTTGGATTCCCACTCGTTTCTATACTTGTGGTGTAAGCCGTTTGGCATTGGTTTGTTGGATTTACTCCAAGAATCCCATACTAGGTTTATCTTTTTCTTCATACTTTATATTATACACTCATAGGGTAAGTAATGCTAGTAATATTTACACTAAATTAAACTCAAAAAAGATTCAAAATAACCATTGAATGAGTTTTTTATGGACCCCCATATCCCTTTAAATACAAAAGCAAGAAATGTCCCATCATTCCTTGTTATTTCGTTACTATTTGTGATTAAGTGCGTACTGATTAAACTGCGTAGTTAATTAAATACAAATGTGAAACTGATATCCAGGCAATAACAAGAAAAAAGCAGAGAGAGCCTTCACAAGTATACTTGTAAACGAAAACAAATAATATATTACTATCCTATGATTAGGATAGGAAGCATAGAGGAGCAAATAAAAATGCCAAATTATACAGTACAATTAAGAAGAGGTACTACAGGCGAGCATAGTTCTTTCACAGGTGCGGCAGGTGAGATCACAGTAAACACGTCGAACAACTCAGTTCACGTACACGATGGTTCAACAGCAGGCGGTACAGAATTAGCAACTAGAGCCGCTTTGTTAGCCAATACTGAAGATGCTATCATCGATGCTGACTCAGATACATACATCAAAGCAGAAAAAACATCTGACTCTGATGAATTAATGTTCTCAGCAGGCGGTACTGAAGTTATGAAAATGACTTCAACAGCTCTTTTACCAATGGTAAACTCTAATGGTTCAACAGGTTATGACCTAGGTGCCTCAAACGCACAATGGAAAGACGTGTATGTATCATCAGGATCTTTATACGTAAATGGTAAACAAGTACTTCAAGACGATTCAGGTACTATTACAGTATCTACTACAGTAAACCAAGATATGAAGTTAAACACTTCAGGAACAGGTGATCTTAAGATTGAATGTGCCGCTGGCGGTAACATTGAACTTAACGGTAACATCCAATTAAACGCATCTAATAAAGTTGCAGGTCATTGGACAGCTGGTAACGTGAAACTTGATGGTTCATCAATCACTAACGTTGCAACAGATGAAAACTTAAACCTAGTAACAACTGGTACAGGTAAAATTAACTTTGCTGACGACGTAACAGCGGCAGGTTCAATTACAGTAACTGGTGACTTAACAGTTAACGGTACTACTACATCTGTAAACTCATCTACACTAACAGTAAATGATCCTTTGATCATCTTACAAAAAAACGCATCAGGTTCTAACGCAAACGATTTAGGTATCGTTTTCGAAAGAGGAGCTGACGCCAACCAAGCTATCCTTTGGGACGAATCAGCAGACCAATTTGCGTTTGTTGCCACTCCGGAAGATGGAACTACAGTTGGTAACGCGACAATCTCATCATACGCAGACCTAAGAGTTGCAACTATGACTGGTACAGCTACAGCGGCTCAATATGCTGACTTGGCTGAGAGATACCATTCTGGTTCTCCTATGGAAGCAGGAACAGTAGTTTGTTTCGGTGGTGAAAATGAAATCGAAGCTTGTAACGAAGAAGGTTGCACTAGAGTAGCAGGTGTTGTATCAACAGCTCCAGCATTTATGATGAATAAAGACGCTGGTTCAGATGATTCACATCCATACGTTGCTTTATCTGGTAGAGTACCTTGTAAAGTTTCAGGTGAAATCAAAAAAGGCGATATGCTAACTTCAGGCACAAACGGTCACGCGAAAGCTTCTGCTTTCATCGGTGGTGCTATGATTGGTAAAGCTTTAGAAGATTTTAACGGAGATTCAGGCGTAATCGAAATAGCAGTTCACTTAATGTAATTTTAGAGAAAAGGAGAAATAGACAATGGCATCAAATACATTTAGATATTTTAACTTATCTCAAATGACTTTAGGAGCATACAACGGACTAACTTATAGTTGGAATGTAAAAAAAGTTGTTGACTTAACTGAATTAACAAATTGGGGTTCAATTGCTTCATCGGCAGACAATTACCCTAACTTAGGCGCTGGCCTGGAAAAAGGCGTTATGTTAGGAAACACGTTTACGATGGGTGATTTAGCAACAGCTTCAGTTGACTCTACTGACTTTGGAAGTATTGCTTAATAAGACACATTAAAGATAAACTTAATTCAAGAGCTGGGCGTAAAAACCCAGCTCTTTTTTTTAGATAAAAATATACAAAACATACCCGTAACTGATATAAATACAATACAAGCCACTCCAAACGAAGGTGGCAAGAGTCTATACAGTGGTAAAGCTTTTAGCTAAACGACAGTATAACAAACTCCATAAACAACAACGAGGCAGACCCTCCTAACGTAATTTTATTAAAAAATATTGATAGATTATAAAAGGAGAAAATATCAATGGCAAACGTAAAAAACTACGGCCTTAAAGGTGTAAACTCGGACCTGCAATTCGGTAAAGCTGGTGGTAGATTGATTTATGATACAACTTCATCATTTTTCAAATTTACTACAAATGGTTCAACTCTTTCAAATGTTAGAGTTGCAACTACTCCATCAGACATTAACGATGCCGCATCAAAATCTTATGTTGATGCAACAGCAAACGGTCTTGACGTTAAATCATCAGTAAGAGCCGCTACTACAGCCGCTGGAACTTTAGCTTCTGATTTCGTAAACGGTGACACTATTGACGGTGTTGCTTTAGTAACAGGTGACAGAATCTTGATCAAAGATCAAGCTTCAGGATCTGAGAACGGAATCTATACTGTTAATGCATCAGGTGCCCCAACAAGAGCAACTGATTTTGACGCAGACTCAGAAGTAACAGCAGGCGCATTTACTTTCGTAGAAGAAGGTACAACAAACGGTGACACTGGTCACGTTTTATCAACTAACGGTTCAATCACAGTTGGTTCAACAGCGATCACTTTCACACAATTCTCTGGTGCAGGCTTATTAACAGCAGGTACTGGTTTAACTAAAACTGGTAACACACTAAACGCAGTAGCAGGCGACGGTATCACAGCTAACGCAAATGATATCGCAGTTAATATTGCGGCTTCTTCAGCTCTACACATTTCAGGTGGTGCTTTAGATGTAACAGTTGACTTATCAGACTCTACAAACGACGTAACTGGTACCCTAGCAGTAGCTAATGGTGGTACTGGTGCAACATCATTAGATGACATCGTAGCAGGCAGTAACAAATTATCAGTTTCTGCAGGTGCTGACACAGTTATCGGTGGTGATGTAACAGTTGATGTTGTAGAAGCGAACTTAACGTTATCTAACCTAGGTGGTTCTTTAGCACTTGCTTCACAAGTGTCAGGAACATTACCAATAGCTAATGGTGGTACAGGCGGAACTTCCGCTTCTGCGGCTAGAACAGCTTTAGGTGTAGCGATCGGTTCAGATGTTCAGGCATATGATGCACAATTGGCTTCTATCGCGGCTTTGGCAGACTCAGACGGTAAATTCATCGTTGGTTCAGCTTCAGGTTTCGTTGCAGAAGACGGCAACACAGCTAGAACATCATTAGGCTTAGGTACTGGTGATACTCCAACTTTCACTGGTGCGGCTATGGGTTCAGCAAAAATCACTGGTGTGGCAGATCCGGCTTCGGCTCAGGACGCGGCTACAAAAGCATACGTTGATACAGCGGCTAGTACTGTTGCTTCAACTGTTGCTGGTGGTACAGGTTCAGGTTCAGTAACTTTCGGTTCTGATACTTTAACAATTGCAGGTACAGCCAACGAGATTGAAACTTCATTCTCAGGTACTACTTTAACAATTGGAATACCTACTAACCCAACACTTTCTGGTAATGCTACAATTACTGGAAACTTGACAGTACAAGGTACAACTAACTCAGTTAATTCTACTCAAGTAAACGTACAAAACGCATTCGTGTTTGAAGGTACAACTGCCGACGCTCACGAAACAACTTTATCAATTGAAGATCCAACTGCAGACAGAACTATTACTTTACCAAACGCAACTGGTCAATTAGTATTAAGAGATTCAACAGATACTCTTACTAACAAGACTATGGCTTTTGCAAGTAACACGTTCTCTGGTCAATTATCTTTAGCAAATGGTGGTACAGGTCAAAACTTGTCAGCTATTGCACAAGGTACTTTATTAGTTGGTGGTGCGTCTAACACTATAGGCTCAGTAACAATTGGTTCAGCAAACAAAATCTTAAAATCTACTGGTACAACTGTATCTTATGTTTACCAAGATGCTTTAAGAGACACTACAGACGGTAATGTTGTGATCGAGGCTGATACAGCCAACATCGCTGACAATACTAAATTGCAAATCAGAAATACATCTTCTAACGTTGAGATCCTAGCGATCGATCCAGATGATTCTACAGCTTCTATTGATTTAGTACTTTCTTCACAAGGTGCTTCAGGTAGAGTTAGAATTAAAGACTCATCAGGTGGTGCGGCATTAGTAATCGGTGATGACGATACTTCTTTAACAGTATCAGGTGGTGCGGCGGATTCAGCTGACGCCGGCGATGCAGTTATCAAAGGTGGTAACGGTACTGGTTCACACGCTTCAGGTGATGTTAGAATTAAAGGTGGTACAGGTGGTTCTGCAGAAGGTAAAGTATATATTGCTGACTCTTCTGATAATGAAATCGCTATATTCGAAAAAACGGCTTCAGCTGTTAACGAATATTCATTCACTAACGCGGCTACTGGTTCTAATCCAACTATGGCGGCAACAGGTGGTGACACTAATATTTCTGTAGCATTAACTCCAAAAGGTAACGGTTTAGTAGTAGTTCCTAATGGTTATGAAAGTAACGTTGGCTCAGTTGACGATGCTCTAGTAACTAGAAGATGGGTTCTTGATAACGTTATTACTTCAACTGATGATCTAATTATTAGAAAAGCAGTTGCAGATGATGGTAACGCAACGAACACAATAGGTACAATGCCTAATGCTTCATCAACAACTTACTATGTAACTAGAATCTTAATCAACGTAACAGAAGCTTTCGCAGGTGGTTCATTCAACTCAATGACTATCAGTGATGGTACAACTACTTTAGCTGGTGTTAATGACACTGACTTAGGTACAACTGGTTCTTACATCGTTGACTTGGACGCGGCAACGGCTACGGCTGGTGGTGCAACGTTAACTCTTGCTTACAAACAAAGTAATGGTTCAACAGCATCAACTCCGACAGCAGGTGCTTGTACAGTTGCAGTAGAATACAAAGCTTTAACATAATCTAATTAGATTATAATAAGTTAAGTATTCACTTCAAACAAATAAGATTTAGGGTGGGCGTAAAAACCCACCCTATTTTTTTGACTATTTAGAATCTACGAATGAATATAATTCATTAGCACAGTCAAGTATTTCTTTAGTAGTAGGAAATACTGGAGCATCTTTTGTTGAAATTATAACTCCTGTTTCAGGATGTCGTGTTGCAGACATTTCCCAAGTTTGATATGCTCTATTATATTTTTCTTGAACTAATCCTGTTGCTTGACCTAAGATGTCAGCACGGATTTCATATGCGTTTTTGTTTGTAGACATAATATCCTCCTTTGTGTGTGTTTGTTTGTGTGTAAATTATTTCTACAGTACTAATATTATAAAAGTTTCTGGATAAATGCAACCTATTTTATGTTGACTTATAATATAGTTTCTTATATAATATTAATATGACTTATATATTATTAGGAATATTAATAGGGTGGTTAGTGCCAAGACCTAAATTCTTAGGAAAAATAGAAATGGCTATATGGAATCCTATTAAATCAAAATTACCACAATCAATAACAAACTTTTTTGGATAGGAGACAGATATGTCAATCACAATTGGCCCAGAACAGAAGAATAAATTAATGACTTTAATAAGTGAAGGCTCAAATGTCTTAGGTGAGATAGATGACTTAAGAGGTGGACTATCTGATACTGTTAAAGCTGTAGCACAAGAACTAGATATCAAGCCAGGCTTACTATCTAAAGCAATTAAAGTTGCTCATAAACGTTCATTTGCTGAAGAAGAAAAAGACTTTGAAGAACTAGAAGCTATCCTTGACGCTGTTGGCAAAAAATCTTAGTGTACAAGACCATTGTTATTGTTCTTTTATTATTGATTCTTTTAAACACCTGCGGAAATTAATATGATTATATCAGACTCTAATGCATCAACTTTGACCTATGACAAAGATACCAATCTTGTTACTAAAAAATTAAAGCAATGGCAGATAGATCCAACAGGGTTTGAACTATATAAAGAAATTCAAAAAACAAATCCAAACATAGTAAAGGTATATGATAAAATAGATGACTATACATTTACAATGGAATACATTCCTAATATTGTTACTACTTTAGAAGATCTATTATTATTCTATGAAGTACCTTACCCAGAAGAATACAAAAAAGTATTATTACAATTTACTAAAAATGATATAATTAATATTGCTGTTGCTATGCAATCAATATGGACTGACGGATTAAAAATAAGCAAGACATTACCCGATGAAGATTTCTTTCTTCATAAAGATTTACGATTTGGTAACGTTGTTGTAATTAAAAAAGAACAAGGGTATGATTTTAAAATAATTGATCCTGACTCGTGTGGGCTAGTGCAGGGCTATCAAGGTACTGTAAAAATTGAGAAAACTTTATTAAGACTTTCTAGGTTATGGCACGAAATTAACCTTTATCAGCTTCAACAAACGTAGCATTTTTTCTTTAAGTATTATTGTTAAATTTAAGTATTATTGTTAAATAATAACACAGAGGAAAAATAACAATGTTCGAATTTGAAGCTAATCAAATATACACAAACTTAGATACTATAATCGATACTAAACGATTAAAAGAAATCTATAATGAGATTATAGGTGAGTGTTGGGCAGATATGGAGCCAATGCTTAAAGAAAGAGCTTATATTCATTGTTACTTGTATTATACTAAACCTAATTGGACACCAGATAGAATATTAAGTAAATGGCAAATAAGAGATATGTATAATGCTATAAGAGGCTGGAACGATGAGTCTGATATAAATGAATATTTAGGAAAATGGTGTAAGACTTGGACTTATAAAACTGGCTGGATGTTATATTTTTATGCTGGGCCTGAAAATTGTAGATCAGGAGATGCTAATAGTTTCCAAAACATTTATAAATTTATACCTAATCAAAAAACAATAAAAAAATATCAAACTGAAATTGATTTATATAAAAATCAAGTTAAAGATTTTACAGGTTATGATTTAATTCAATTGATGTTTACATTATTACCTGTTGGTTCAGGAGTAGATTGGCACGTAGATACCAATCTTGTAGGAAGGTTTCATAGTGTAATAGAAAACGATGGTAAGACTCCTAGTATGACTTTTAAACAAGATGGACAATTAAAAGATATACCAGCAGTACCAGGAGAAACTTATTATGCTAATATTAATGTTCCTCATTGTGTTCCATTAAGCAAGTCTCCGAGATTACATTTACTAGGATGTGTATCTGATATTGATGCAGATAAAAAAGGCAAAGATGTAACACGTCATCAGGCAATGGGTGATTCGGGAATTACTTGGGCTGATTGGAAAAAAGATTTAGGTGTCTAAAGACCTATTCATTGCGTTCGTAAGAGGTTATTATTTTTCTCTTATCTCTTTTCTTTCAAACAAATAGTATGTGATTACCCAGTGGGGTGATACCTTAAATATTTACACGAGAGAGGTATCATATGTTTGATCATAACAAAGTAATTTTATGTGACATCGACGGTGTTGTTTTTAACTGGCATTCTGCATTTGTTAATTGGATGGAGATGCAAGGTTATACGTCAACACAAATGAAACATCACGATGCTGACATACATTTAGAATTCGGAATAGATTATAATGAAGCTATAATTAAAAAGGAAGAGTTCAATACTAATATGATAGCTTCTACACTTACGCCTTTTAGCGAAGCAGATATTTACATTAATAAATTATATAACGAAGGTTATAGATTTATTGGTGTTACGAGTTTTAGTGATAAGCCAATAGCCCAGTACTATAGGTACCTAAATTTAGAAGATTATTTTCCAACGGATTGCTTCGGTACAATGATATTTGTATCAGCAGGCGAACCTAAAAGAGAAATCCTAGAACAGTTTGAAGGGACAGGAATGATCTACGTAGATGATAGAATACTTAATATTAATAGCGGATTAGTCTTAGGACTTAAACCTATTTTAATGAGTCATTCATATAATTTACACTACGAGAGAAACGATGTTTTACGAGCTAGGAATTGGAAACAGTTATATGACCATATCAAAGATTTAGAGCCTAAAATCGACGACAAAAAATAATCTCTCCCTTGTTAGTATAGCAAAACAGTACAATAGGCAATTTCACTAAATTAGAAGCGGCTACTTCGAAAGTAGCCGTTTCACGTTAAAAACGAAGCTTATATCTTCACGTACAGCGTCTTTTCAACCCAACCTGGGGTGTTAGTACCCCCGGATTTTAATCATTTTAGCAATTAACAACTACGATAATAAATAATTGTATAATAAGATTAGGAGGCCACTGCCTGGTACTATTATGGTTACCTCCTCAAAAACAAGTGTGGCAAACTAACCTCTTCCGATAAATACTTTTAGCAACGATCCAATACAAAAATAAATTAACCAGGTCTACCATAGATGAGAAAAAATTATTATGGCAGGCGTAGATGGAATAGCAATACTAGAAACAATAATAGCAAAAACATAGAAGTATCGAAGAGTACTCAGAACAAGTCTGCGTTTGCGAAATACAAAGAATTACTAGAAAGAGCTCTTAGGACAAATGATCCTATAGAGAAGATAACTTTTCAGCAGTCAGCTGAGCATTGGCTAAAGGTCAGCAAGGAGGGATAGTGAAACCTTATTGTTTAGCACCGTTCGTACATTTATTTCAACATTCAAATAGTTTTGATGATAGAGTATGTTGTATTAGTAAAGTAAACAAAGGCGATGATAACAGAGCTGATGGTGTTGACCATAACCTACAAGCTAAATGGGAAAACAAATATTATCAAGACATTAGAGAACGAATGTTAACTCCTGGATCTAAATTGCCTGAGTGTGGTGAATGTATTAGAATGGAAAAACTAGGACAACATAGTGATAGGTTAACGTTTGAAGATCGATATAGAAAAACTTATTTAGAATTTAATACTACAACAGGCAATCAATACAACCATCCATTAGATTATGATTTACGTCCAGGCAACTTATGTAACTTAGGTTGTCGAATGTGTGGTCCAATGAGTAGTACACAATTAAGTAAAGAATACAAAAAAAATAAAGATGAGTACAGTACATTAGAACTTCCTGATACTTTTTTTACAATGGAAGATGGATGTGATTGGGATTATAAAGAAAACCTAGATTGGATTAAGGAAAATTTATTATCGGGTAAGACAACTAGAATTAAATTTCTTGGTGGTGAGCCTACAATTATGCCAGGTGTATTAGCACTACTTGACTTTATGATTGAGAATAGCTTAACAAGAACGCCATTGATGTTTACTACAAATTGCACAAATGAAAACAGACGTTTTGTTGATAAGATATCAAGGTTCACTGATGTATATTTTCATTTTTCAATTGACGGTATTGGTAAGACATTAGAATATATCAGGCATCCTGCTCACTGGAATAAAATTGAAGAAAATATAAACAAGCTATGTTCTATCAATAGTAATTGGTTGGCTCCTATGTGTAATACAACTATCCAAGCATATAATATTCATCACTTAAAAGATTATGTTTATTGGTTAAAAAAATTAAATGACCTTAGGTGGGTTCAACTCAATACAGTATTAGTAGATTATCCAGGCCATATGAGTTATAAAGTATTACCAATAGAATATAGAAATTGTTATATTGTTGATTTAATTAATGATCCTATAATGGAATGGGACATAATAAAACAGTCTAATTTAAGAGCAAACCTTAAGACTATATTAAATGATAAAACTGTTGAAGATACTGATAAGTTTATAAAGCATACCAAAATATTTGATAAAATTAGAAAACAAGATATAAAAAATTATATTCCAGAACTAGTTGATATTATTTCTTAAATGAATCTGCTGTAAGTCCAGCGTTTGCGAATGCTTCTGCTAATGAATTGTTCTGCATACTTCCTGTTGAAAAGTTTTGTGCTGGTTTTTCTTTCTTTTCGAATTTTCTTTTAGGCTTTTTTAATGTTTTCATTGGCTTAATTTCAGCTTTAGGAATAGCAATAGCACTAGGTTTCTTAGGTTTTGATGCTTTACGTTTTTTAGGAACGGCTTTTGGTATCGTTATTGTTTGTTTCTTCTTTGCCATATAAACTATTTACGCCTTTTGCTAGATTTTCGTTCTAACTCACCTTCAATTTGATACTTTTCATTTATAGGAATCCAAAATTTAGGTGGATCTACATAATCATCTGTATCTATTTCACTCCACATATAGTCGAATAGCTCATCTTTGTCAAGTAATTCAATATTATAGTTGTCTTCAGCACTATTAATATCGTCCCACATCACTTCTCTATTGTACTCTACCTTTCTCTGGTAGTCCCAATATGCTTTAAGTTCTTTATATTCTTTTTTGGAAATCATTTTGCTCTTGTTACTGTTGGCGAGTGCCTTTGGAAGTTTAGCACTCGCTACAATAAAACATACATAATTTATTACTTGTTTTCATCTTCGTCGTCGTATTCGCCGTCAATTACATCGTCTTCATCATCGTAATCTTCGTCTTCATCGTCTTCGAAGTCATCGTCTTCATCATCAAAATCATCATCTTCATCATCTGAATCAAAATCATTGTCTTCGTCTTCATCGTCCTCGTCATCTGAATCATCTTCAAAGTCGTAGTCTTCTGGTGGACAAGCACAAGGATCATCGTAACAATCGTCACAAACTTCATCATCGTTCTCGTCATCGTCGTCATTATCGTAGTCGTAGTCATCATCTTCATCATATGAAGAAGTTAGATCTAAATGTTCAAAAAGCTCTTCTAATTTGTTTTCGATCATATCTAATCTTTCTTCAATTGAATCTAATCTATTCTCGTTGTCCATATGGGTACCTCTCAATTGTAATATAAAATTATCGTATTGCAATATTACTTAATTGACTGTACTTGTGGATTGTGCTTTACGTTAATGGTTCTATGATGCTTTTATGAAAAAATATTTTATAATAGATCCTGGCAGATCTAAGTCGTACCAACGTTTTTTATTGCTCCAGTTCTTTGGCTCTGCGTGGTGCGTATTGTGTAGCCCACTACCTAACGTGAGTAAGTTAACTATATGGTTATTGGTGCTTTTATCAGGTGTATCAAAATATCTTTGTCCATACTTGTGACAAAGTACATTAACAGCACCAGCACTATGGAAAGTTATAACAGCAGGTACTGATATTAAAAATACTGGAATACGCCAATCGATTAAAGCAAGTACTCCATATACACCTAATAGTATTTTTAAGTAATGAGTATGTACAAATTTAATAAAAGGATCACGTATTAAATCAACTACATATTTTCTTTCAATATGGAAAGGCTCCCAAAAAGTACTCCATACTTTCCAGCCTGCTTGATTTCCGTGTGGATCACCTTTCATATCAGGTACTGCGTGATGTTTTCTATGTATGCTACACCATAATACTGGGCTACCAAAACAGTTAAACATACTAAAGAATATTAATAGCTTTCTTCTAAATGGTCCTGTCTCAAAGCTTTGGTGTGCTAGATATCTATGCAATCCTATTTCACCACCAACTTTGCCAAATAATATCCAACCAGCTAATGATAATAACAACCAGCTTGAAAATCCAGCCATCACTAAACCTGTGATTGCTAGTATGTGATTGACTAATAATATTACTTTTAATCTATATTCGTAACTCATTTTTATATACCTTGCTTATAGCATATTTATTTGTACTTTTTTCTATGAGATGTTGATGTAAATTTGGTAGAACTTTGCCTGCTATAAATCCTACAATACGATCATCATCAACTCCTGGCTTAACATCTACACCGTGCGGTTGTGTACAATGGTTAATTAAAAATGCATCGGTTTCTTTAGGTATAGTACAGAAATGTTTTGGTTGATTACTCATATCTTTACTGTAATCATATTCATTACACATATACAAAGTATCTCTAGATCCACTTACAACAAATCTGTAACCTATTGGTTCGTTTGCTAGTTGATGATCAAGCATATCTTGA
>PVBE011528246.1_pt1 | contig 25868 bp, 18 predicted proteins | sample 1631181 | NCBI WGS metagenome assembly PVBE01 (sample SAMN08397723, study PRJNA350692) | Marine metagenome, whole genome shotgun sequencing project. | isolation source: water | place: Pacific Ocean | collected 2012-04 | reverse complement strand
ACGATCTCTTCTTCCGGGTGCGCGGGGCGGAGATCCACGTCCCGCCGCTGCGCGAGCGCAAGGAGGACATCCCGCTGCTGGTGGGCGAGTTCGCCAAAAAGCTGGGCGGCGCCGACATCCCCCAGGAGACCATGGATCTGCTCATGGCCCACGACTGGCCGGGCAACGTGAGGGAGATGCGCAACGTGCTGGAGCGCGGACACTACCTCTCCAAGCAGATGGGCCCGGCGGCCTACAGCCTGCTCTCCATCCCCGGCACCGGCCAGCCGGCGGCCCAGGGCAGCGGCGCGGGTCCCATGACCTTCGACGCCACCCAGTCCTACCGCTGGAACAAGGAGCGCTGGACCGACGAGTTCGAGCAGCAGTACCTGCGCTGGCTCCTGGCGCGCACGGGCGGCAACATCTCCCGGTCAGCCCGGGAGGCGGACATGGACCGCAAATATCTGCACAAGCTGATCAAGAAGCACAATATTAAATAAGTGGGGTAATTGCCCCCACGAGGCGTTGCAAGCTGTCCACGGTCGTGGGGGACCAGCACCCCAAAGTGGGGGAGAAGTATACACCTCAATCGGCCGTTCTGCCTGTTGAGCCATGTGATTCCAGCGAGTTAGAGGCGTGGCCCCCTGTGATACAATGGGCATGACGGGTGGCATCAGTCTTGCTTTTGATCCGGACATCGGTGCAACCCCCATGAGGAGGCCTCAATGAGAACCGTTGGTAGTTTCCTGGCTCTGATGATGGTCGTCGCGCTCGTCGGATGTGACGGGGGTGATGTCAACGCAGATGGCTCGAACAACGGCAGCAATAAAAAGGACGACACCGGCTCCTCCGAGTGTCCCCCACCCGGCAAGTGGAAGTGCGTCGGCCATGGCCCTGACAAGGGCATGGTCTGCACCTGCGAGGGGCTCTGGGACTGCTCCAAGGATCCGAACAAGTGCACCGGCGGTCGTCCGGTCCCTCCGGGGGGCGGCGACTGGAACTGTTCCTGGACCAGCGAGTACAAGTACACCTGCAAGAAGAAGGGCGACAAGGACTCTCCTCCCGGCGGCACCAACTGGTTCTGCAAGTGGAACGACAAGGAGTTCGAGTGGGAGTGCACCAAGGTCAAGACGCCCAACCCGCCCGGCAGCGGCAGCTGGTCCTGCAAGGTGGAAAACGAGATAAAGAAGATCAACTGCACCAAGACCGGTGACAAGACGCCCCCCACCGGCGGCGGCTCCTGGGACTGCAAGACGGTGGATGGGCAGAAGGTCTGCACCAAGAAGGGCGACAACGGCCTGCCCCCTGGCGGCTCGGACTGGAAGTGCAACAAGACCACCATCAACGGCATCCCCACCTGGGTCTGCTACGGCAAAAAGACCAAGGGCGGCACCCCTCCCGGCGGCAACGGCTGGAAGTGTAAGAAGGTCAAGACCGAGGGGAACAACGACATCTACAAGTGCGAAAAGCCCGACACCAAGGACGACTACCCGCCCGGCGGCGGCTGGTACTCCTGCCAGAAGGGCAGCGAGTGGAGCGGCACCAAGTGCACCAAGGTGCCCGAGGAGCCCAAGCCCCCCGGCCCCTACCCCAAGAAGGGCCAGAAGTGCGCCCCCGGCACCAAGATGTGGTGTGACGGCCTGCAGTACTGCGGCTGGGGCCAGGTGACCTGCCTGCCCAACGGCAAGTGGAAGACCAAGATAGTCGGCGGCAAGGAGGTGCTCGACTGCCAGGAGCTGGCCAGCGGCATCCGCCCCAACACCGTCTGCGCCTGCTACCACTTCTTCTACAACCCCAACTGCTGCGAGCGGCCGGACTGCATGGTGCCCAAGGGCAGCAAGGGCCAGATCTGCCCCAAGAGCAAGGGCGGGCTGTGCGACCACTGCAACCCGATGAAGCCGGAGTGCAAGGGCGCCGGCGCCAAGTGCATCGTGACCAACTCCCACGAGACCTTCTGCGGCAAGCTCTGCTCCAGCAGCGCGAGCTGCCCCGCGGGCTACAAGTGCATGACGGTCAAGCTCAAGGTCGGCAGCGTCAAGCAGTGCATCCCGGCTGACTTCAGCTGCTACTACTAGGGGTTCGCAACTCCACGGTATCGGCAATAACTTGAGTGAACGAGCAGTACGCCTGGGCACGACAGGCAGAGAGAGCAGATGCGTCCGCGCTCGAGACGCTCTAAACTCTAAACTCTAAACTCTAAACTTCGGAGGACACCCATGTGCTCGAGCTTCCGCAACCTCACGGCCCTCACCGCCTGCGCCGCGCTCCTGACGACGCTGACCGCGGGTGACGCGTTCGGCTACTGCCTGATGAAGGTTACGGGCGCCAAGACGCCCTACGTCAAGTGGACCAAGGTGCCGGCGGCATACCGCATCTCCAGCAACCTCAAGGACGCCAAGATCATCGCGGCCATCGGCAAGGCCTTCACGACCTGGGGCACGGTGAAGTGCTCCAAGCTCAAGTTCACCAAGGCCAAGGCCTTCACCATCTGCGCCGACGCCGCTTGCAAGGCGTTCAACAGTCCCAAGACGCCCTACATCTCTGTCTTCTGGTTCACCAAGAAGTCGGGCCTGTTCAAAAACACCGCCAACCCGAAGATGCCCTACATGTCCTACGTCTACTTCTCCCACGACAACATCGGCGGCTTCGCCGCGGTCTCCATCGGGGTCAACGGCGCGGACTACAAGTGGGGGACCACGGGCGCAGCGGGCGTGCTCGACGTGCAAAACGAGGTGACCAGCCTCGTGGGCGCCGCCATCGGCCTCAACGACAGCAAGGTGGCCGGAGCCTCCATGTACCCCAAGATCCAGTTCGGCGACACGTCGAAGCAGACCCTGCACCAGGACGACCTCAACGGCCTGATGTACCTCTACAAGGACAAGGGCTGCCCCAGCCCGCCGCCTCCCGGCAGCAACGGCTGCTCCAGCGGCGGCACCAAGACCGACGGCAAGGTGACCCCGCCCAAGGACGGCGGCACCACCAAGGCTGACAGCGGCGGCACCACCAAGGCCGACAGCGGCGGCACCACCAAGGCCGACAGCGGCGGCACCACCAAGGCCGACAGCGGCGGCACCACCAAGGCCGACACCGGCGGCAGCACGGCCGACACTGGCGGTACGTCCAAGGCGGACGGCGGCACCACCTACGCCGACGGCGGCGGCAGCAGCGCCTGCACCAAGCAGTCGGACTGCGCCTCGGGCTGGCTCTGCACCATCGAGGGTAAATGTGTGAAGCAGGGCGGCGGCGACGGCGACGACGACGGCGGCTGCAACTGTGCGGTGCCCGGGCGGCCCTCGCCCGCGCTGCCCCTGGCCCTGCTGTTGGGGCTGGTGATGCTGGCCTGGCGGCGGCGCCGCTAGCTGTCCCGGGCCGCGGGTCCCGTGCTAATCTGGCTTGACCAAACGAGGAGAGCGACCATGAAAACCAAGCTGAGTCTGAGCGCCGCGCTGGTGGCGCTGCTGGCGGTGGCCACGGCCCACGCCGGCGACTGCGACAAGCTCAACGTGTGCTACAAGGACTCCCTGGGCAACGGCGCAGGCGTCCCGATCAAGTGGAACGTGTCGTGTCCGATCAAGTTCAAGGTCAACGTCCTGCAGCTGGACGCCAAGGCCCGCAACCGGGCGATCCAGGCGGTGATCAAGGCCTTCAAGACCTACGAGCTGTCCTGCACCGAGCTCAAGTTCCAGTACGCCGGCGCGTCCAACTCCTTCTCCGACGAGAAGGGCGTGATCCTGGTCTACTTCGGCGACAACAATAAAAAGAAGGGATCGTGGATCTACGGCAGCGCGGCCTACTACACCGGCATGGACTACGGCAGCTTTCAAACGGGCGAGATCACCAAGGCCTGGCTGGCCCTCAACTCCGGCGACTACGGCTGGAGCGTAGGGTCCCAGGAGGTCTCGCCGCCCCACTCGGGCAGCAAGAGCCACATCGACGTGCAGTCGGCGCTGATGTGGATGATCCCCCAGGCCCTCGGTTTCTGGGTCAGCAAGGACTTCACCAAGCCGGAGCTGCCCATCGGCTACGACACGGTGCTCTCGTCCCTCTGCGCGGAGAACAAGACCGGCGCCAAGTATGTCTACTTCAAGGCCGGCAGCGGCTGCACCAAGCCGAAGAAGCCGGACCATTGCAAAAAGGGCGGCAAGACCTCGGACATGGGCACCACCGCCGACGGCTTCTTCCTCGACATGGGCAAGAAGGACTGCGGCACGGCCAAGGCGGTTGACGGCCCAACCGTCACGCCGACCGCCGACGGCGGCACCAAGCCCACCACCGACTCGGCCCCAGCCAAGGTGTGCAACCAGCAGTCGGACTGCGGCGCCGACGAGATCTGCGACATCAACGGCGTCTGCGTCAAAAAAGGCGGCGGCGAGGAAGAGGACGACGGCTGCTGCCGTGTGAGCCACGGACGCGGCGCGAGCATGCCGTTGCTGCTGGTGCTCGGCTTTGGCGTGCTGGTGATGCTCGTCCGCCGGAAGATCCGCTGAACCTGGCCATCCCCTCGGGGGCATCCTGATCCACCGCCCGATCCACCTCCGATCTTGACCGCGAGCACCATGAACGGTATTCAGGTGAGATCCGGTGTCAGGGGCGCGAGATGGAAGGTAACCAGAAGACAGACAACCTGGTAGACACGCAGATACCGCTCGTCGGTCGCGAGCAGGAGCTCGCCGATCTGCACCAGGTATTGGAGCAGGCTGTACAGTATCAGTCGCCGCTGTCGGTCACCGTCGTGGGCAGCCAGGGGGTGGGCAAGACACGGCTGATCAAGGAGTGGCTCGACGAGGTCCGCGAGCGGCACGAAGACGTGCGGATCTACGCTGCGCGGGCGCGCGAGGAGGAGCCGGCCTACTCGCTCTTCACCCGCCTGCTTCGTGATCGCTTCGCGCTCAAGCCAGGCGGCGAGGGCCAGCTCGAGTCCCTCCGCGCCCAGGCCGAGGAGGTGCTCGGCGACAAGCGCGTGACCGAGGTGCTGCACTTCCTCGGCGCCTTCCTCGACATCACCGTCCCGCCGAGCCCCTTCATCGCCGCCATGGAGGAGGCCGACGTCCAGCACGACCTGGTGGCGCGCACGATCCTGCGCCGCTTCCTCGAGGAGGACGCAGCCCAGTCGCCGATCCTCATCGTGCTGGAGGACCTGCACGTGGCCGACGAGACGTCGCTGTCGCTCTACCGCGAGCTGGTGGAGAACCTGGAGGGCGCACCGCTGGTCATGGTCGGCACGTGCCGGCCGGACCTCTACCTGCGCAACCCCGACTACGGCACCCTCGAGGGGGAGCACCAGCGCATGGACCTGCCGTTCCTCGACGCCCGCGAGAGCGAGGAGCAGCTGCACCGGCTGCTCAGCGGGGTCAAGGTCATCCCCGGCGAGCTGATGGAGACCGCGGTGGAGATGTGCGGCGGCAACCCCATGTTCATGGAGCAGCTGGTGCACATCATGGTCGAGCGCGAGATCATCCGCCTGGATGGCGACCGGCTGGAGCTGGAGGTCGACAAGCTTGGCGAGGTCGACCTGCCCATGTCGGTGGAGGAGGCGGTGCACGCCCGCGTGGCGCTGCTGACCCCCGAGGAACGCGACGTGCTGGAGAAGGCGTCCGCCCTGGGCAACGTGTTCTGGCTCGACGCGCTGATCTGCTTCTCTCGCTTTCAGCAGGAGCTGGAGCGGAAGACCGATACCTGGGTCGCCGACGTGCTGGCCCAGACGATCAAGGAGATCCTCGAGGGCCTGGCGCTGCGCGACTACGTGATCAAGATGCCCGACTCCTCCATCCCGGGCGCCGCGGAGTACGCCTTCAAGCACAACCTGGAGTGCGAGCTGATCTTCAACATGGTGCACCCCGATCGCATGCGCCAGTACCACCTGTTCGCTGCCCAGTGGCTGGAGACCAAGCTGCCGGATCGCTCCGAGGCGCAGCTGGAGTACCTCGGGCGGCACTATGAACAGGGAGGCAACCGCCGGCGCGCGGCGTTCTGCTTCGTGCACGCCGGCGACAAGTCCCGCGCCCGCTACGCCAACGTGATCGCGGCCGAGTACTACAACCGTGGGCTGGAGCTGCTGGAGATTGAGGACGCCCTCTCCAAGATCGAGGCGCTGCACAACCTCGGCGACGTGTGCACGGTGCTGGGCCGAAACGACGAGGCGCTCAAGTACTTCTCCGAGATGCTGCGCTTCGCCTGGTTGCTGGACCACCAGGGCAAGGGCGGGGCGGCGCACCGCAGGCTGGGGCGCATCCACCGCACCCTGGGCGACTATGACCAGGCCCTCGGCCACCTGCACAGCGCCCTGCGCATGTTCGAGCGCGCCGAGGACTTCCGCGGCGTGGCCGCCACCCTCGACGACGTGGGCAAGGTGGCCTGGCTGCGCGGCGAGTACGACAAGGCCCTCGGCTTCCACCGCCAGGCCCTGGACATCAAGCGTGAGACCGGCACGCCGCGGGCCATCGCCGTGTCCCTCAACAACATCGGCCAGGTGCACCAGGACTCCGGCTCCTTCAAGGCGGCCCAGGACTGCTTCGTCGAGTCGCTCGAGATCCGCAAGGACGTGGGCGACCAGGTCGGCGTGGTCGACTCGTTGACCAATCTCGGCGGTGTGTACCGTGCCCAGAGCGACTACTCCCGCGCCTTCGAGATGTGGAATGAGGCGCTGCAGCTGGCCCAGGAGATCGGCGACCGCCTGGCCGAGGCGTACCTGATGATCAACCTCGGCGAGGCCCAGCTGCAGCTCGGCAAGGCCAAGGAGGCCGCGCGCCACCTGGACATGGCCTCGGGCCTGGCCCAGGCCCTGGGAGACCGCCGATTGCAGGCCGACTGCAACCGCACGCGCTGCGAGGTGCGGTTGGCCCTGGGCGACCTGGACGGCGCCGAGGACGAGGCCCAGGCGGCCTTCGACGTGGCCGAGGTCCTCGGGCTCAAGGCGGAGATGGGCTCGGCCATCCGGGCCCTGGCCGACGTGACCGCCGGGCGTGAGCTCAACGACAAGAATCGGCAGCGCGCCACGAAGCGGTACCTGGGGGCCATCAGCGTGTTCACCGATCTGGGCAATGACCTGGAGCTGGCCCGCACCTTCGCCAGCTTCGCCGACTACCACGACCGGTGCGGCAACTGGGAGGACGCGGATCACTTCCGCTCCAGCGCGGACGAGATCTTCAGCCGCCTCAAGTAGGGCCGCTCATCAGAACGGGGGACCGCCCTCGTCGGGTTTTGTATGACAGTAGATTACGACATCATCCCCGAGGCCGTGGTGCGGCTCTGCCGGCGCCTGGAGGAGGCGGGCTTTGAGGCCCACCTCGTGGGCGGCGGCGTGCGCGACCTGCTCCTGGGGCGGCCGGTCAACGACTGGGATGTGGCCACCTCGTCGCAACCCAAAGAGGTACAGAGGCTCTTCCCCAGGACCATCCCCACCGGCATCAAGCACGGCACCGTGACCGTGCTGATGGACGGCGGCGATCTGCCTGTGGAGGTCACCACGTACCGCGGCGAGGGGGCCTACAGCGACGGTCGCCGCCCCGACAGCGTGGCCTTCGTCACCTCCCTGGAGGAGGATCTCAAGCGGCGGGACTTCACCATCAACGCCATGGCGCTGGACCCGGTGCGGCGCCGGGTGGTGGACCCCCTGGGCGGGGACGCGGACATCGAGGCCCGGATGATCCGGGCGGTGGGTGACGCCGCCGCCCGCTTCTCCGAGGACGGCCTGCGGGTGATGCGCGCCGTGCGCTTCGCCGCCATACTGGAGTTTCCGGTGGAGCAGGACACCCTGGCGGCCATCCCGGGCTGCCTGGAGCGGCTGCGGATGGTGTCGGCCGAGCGGATTCGAGACGAGCTGCTCAAGATGCTGGCCGCTCGCAAGCCCTCGGTGGGCCTGACGCTGATGAACGACTCGGGCCTGCTGGAGGTGGTGCTGCCGGAGCTCACAGCCACGGCGGGGCTGCGCGACGCGGCCCACGGCGGGCACGACCTCTACGAGCACGCGGTGCGCGCCTGCGACGCCACCGATGGGGACGCTGTGCTGCGCCTGGCCTCGCTGCTGGGCCAGGTGGGCAAGGCGGTGGTCGCCACCAGTGACGCCTCCCCCGCGTTCGACGGTCACGAGCGAGCCACCGAGCAGGCCTGCGAGGAGATCGCCCGACGGCTCAAGCTGTCCAACAATGAGCGGCGCCGTATCTGCCACCTGGTGGCGCAGCCCGCGCTTCCCCGGGGCGGCTGGAGCGGGCCTGGCCTGCGTCGGCTGGTCAGAGCGGTCGGCACCGACGCCATGGACGATCTGCTGGCGTGCAGGGCAGGGTACCTCGCGCCACTGCCCGACAACGGCGAGCGCCTGGCCGAGCTGGCCTCACTGCGCCACGACCTGGAGCAGGTTCTGGCGGAGGGGCCGGCGCTGGGCACATCGGATCTGGTGGTCAACGGCCGAGACCTGATGCGGCACCTGTCTCTCGCGCCGGGGCCGTCCCTGGGCATCATCATGCGCGCCCTGCTGGAGCGGGTTCTGGACGACCCGGCGCTCAACGTGCGGGAATCGCTGCTCTCCCTGGCCGAGACCCTGGCCGCCGAACTTGACCGGTAGAACTGGTGCGCTCCCTTACCCTTGCAAAGATAATTGATGGGATTTTATGTTTGACAAATTACAATTAGTTTCTTACAGTAAAACGGAGGGTTAAGGATGGGCCGTCAAGCGACGGTTCACTGTCAATTGGAAAATAGGGCGGCGCTGGTATTGGCTGGTACAGTGAAGTAGTTGCTTGCACAAGATTGCTTCGAGGGAACTGGATGGACGTGCGCTTGCTCTCAAACGCCGCAGACCGCGGCCGCCTCTCGGGGGGAAGATGAGCGGTCGGACCACAAAGCCCGGCGCCACCCGGCGCACCGGTCCATGCCGAAAGGTCGCGACCAGGGAAGAGATGATCCGGCGCATGCGGGAGTCCACCTTCGTGGACACCGAGCCCGCTGACCGCGGCCCGACAAAGAACTACAACAGGGTGGTCAAGGAGCCGGAGAATCGGGACGCCTGCCTCGTGATGATCCACGGCCCGTCACTGGGGCGGCGATTCAACCTGGCCCGGGAAGGGACAGTGCTCGTCGGCCGCAACGACGACTGCGGTCTGCAGCTGGAGGAGGACGAGGTGAGCCGGCGGCACAGCGAGGTGACCTGCCCCCGCAGCAGATACGTCATCCGAGACCTGGGGAGCACCAACGGCACCTACGTCAACGACCAGCTGGTGGGAGAGCGCGATCTACACGACGGCGACCAGATCCAGATGGGCGGGTCCATCTTCAAGTTCATCACCAGCGCCAACATCGAGATCGCCTACCACGAGGAGATCTATCGCCTGTCCACCACCGACGGGCTGACCCAGGTGCACAACAAGCGCTTCCTGTTGGAGTACCTGGAGCGAGAGATCAGCCGCTGCCGCCGACAGCAGAGCGAGCTGTCGTTGGTGCTGCTGGATATCGATCACTTCAAGCAGGTCAACGACGTCTTCGGGCACCTGGCGGGCGACCAGGTGCTCAAGCACCTCACCAACCTGGTGCGCGACAACATCCGCCACGAGGACGTGCTGGCGCGGTTCGGCGGTGAGGAGTTCATGGTGGTGCTGCCCCAGATCGGCGGCGACGGCGCGCGGCTCTGCGCGGAGAAACTCCACCAGTTGGTGGAGCAGAACAAGTTCGCCTCCGATGGGGCCAAAATCCCGATCACCATCAGCCTCGGAGTGGTGACGTCCAGCCCCAGCACGGAGACGGCGGCCCAGCTCATCTCCGCGGCAGACAAGCAGCTCTACCGGGCAAAGGACAGGGGGCGCAACTGCGTCTGCGGGCCTGAAGACGACTAGAGCAACGGCGCTCTGAAGCCCTCGTTCTGTTCCGCGCACCCGTCGATCACCAGTGGCGGCGTGCGCGCGGCGGGGGGGCTCACGGTGTCGAGCCGCAGCCATCGCATTCGGCCGTCGAGGTCGGCACCGAGCCAGGACAATCGCGAGAGGAAGCGGGCCAGGTGGCGTGTCTGGGCCGGGCCACGGGCGAGGTCACCTCTCAGGAGCAGGTCACCAGCGGTGGCCTCACAGGCTTCGGGGCCGGCGGGGCAGGGCAGCAGCCGAACACCGCCGAGGTGCGCCACCCGCACCACCGCCACGAGCAGGGGCGGGCTGTGGGGAGGCCAGACCAGGTGGAAGTCCAGGGTCGCGGGCAGCGGCGCCAGGGCGCTCACCAGCACCCCCTCCAGCAGGGGCGCAGGATCCAGCGCGCCGCAGGCGTTGGCCACCTCACGGAAGGCCTGTCGCACGGCGGATTCGTTGTCCACATTCAGCGCCACCATGCCTCTCGGCAGCCGCCGCGTCAGGCCCGGTCCGACAGCCTTGACGGCCACCGGGAACCCCAGATCCCTGGCCGCCCGGCTGGCGCCCGAGGCGGAGCTGGTCAGCTCCTCGGCGGGTCCGCGGAGCCCGTAGCAGCGCAGCAGCTCCTTGACCTGCAGCTCATCGAGGGCGGCGCGCCAGCCGTCCAGCAGGTGGCGGGCCTCGGCGGCGCGAACCCGAGGCCTGCGTAGGGCTTCGTTGGGACGCCAGCGCCGGGGTGTCTGCAGGGCGGACAGCGCCCAGAGGGTCGCCTCGGTGGCCCGGTGCGGGGCCGGGGTCGGGTCGCCGTCCATGGCCAGGCGTACCGCCGCGTGGCCCGCGGGTACCTCGCCGGCGCCGAGCTGGAGCAGGCAGTCCACCCGCTCTCCATGCGTTTGATCCTCGATATCGGCCGTCACGCCGCCGCGCCGGAGGGCGTCCTCCAGCAGCGCAGCCTCCTCGAGATCGCGGGCCACGCCGAGCACCGTCGCGCCGTGTCGCCGGACGCCCCGGCCGAGGAGGAAGGCGGCCTCGGCGGCCTCGGCCATGCTGTCGACCACCACGAGGCCCAGGGCCCGCGCCACCATCTCGGGGACCAGAGTCGGCGCCGCGTCGTTGAGGCCGGCCACTGGCTCAGGAACACCGTCGACCAGCACCACGTCGGCCTCCAGGGCTGCCACCCGGGCCAGGGCAGCTGCGGTCACCGGGCACTGCAGGTGCACCAACACCACAGGCGCCGGATCGCGAAACGCCGCCTCGGTCACCACGTCGGCCCAGGAGATGGGCCCGTCGTCGGGGCCGGTGCAGACTGCGCCGAGCAGGCGCAGGCCGCGGCCCTGGGCGGCGCGCAGGGCCTGACTCGCCGCGGCGCGGGTTGTGGTCACCACCAGCACCGGGCGCCGCTCCCGGCCCCGGCGGCCCTGGGTCTCCACGCCCGCCGCCAGGGACGGGCTCCACAGCCCGCTGCCCGGTCCGAGCACAGCGGCCTCGCAATCGGTGAGGGCGCAGGCGTCCGTGCCGCTGGAGGGGAGCACCACCACCGCGCGGGCTGCGGCCGCCGCCTTGTTCACCGTCGCCGGCGCGCATCGGGCACCGGCCACCACGACCAGCTCCACCGCGCCGCGGGCTTTTGCCAGTCGTTTGTTGAATTGGAGCTTGTCAGCCGGCCGCCTGCGGCCCACCACCCGCACAGAGCGTGGACGCAGCAGCCAGTCCAGCAGGCCTCTCACCCATCTGCTCCCGTGTCCTCGTCTCCGGCGTCTCCCGTCGCCGCCTCGCCCGCCGCTGCCTCCAGGGGCGCCTGGAAGACCACCACCTCGGTGTCGTCCTCGCCCATGACACGTGGCTCCGGCCCGTCGTCCACCAACACGACCAGCGGATCCGCGGTGTCCAGCAGCATCTGCCGTGGCAAGAGCTCATCGGCCTCCGGGCCGTCGTCCCCGGTGAAGTGAGCCAGGTCGCCGTTGAGGGCATTGGCCAGGTTCTGGCCCAGGTCCTCGAGGCCCTCCTCTTTCGGCAGCAGGAACAGCCGCGGAGGGAACCGCTTGCACACGGTGGCCAACACGGGCTCGAGCACATCGGCAGAGGGCGGCAGGTTCAGGCCAGGGTTGGTGACCAGGACGACCTTGTCCGCGCCGTGTCGGGAGAGGACCGTGATGATGTCGTCCTCGTCGTAGGTCGGCGGCGCCTTGCACGGCAACAACGCGCAGAGCGCCGCGCCGAGGTCGCTGGCCACGCCGCGCCCCAGGTTGAGTGCAGACAGAGAGGCGCTGCTCGCGCAGCCATCATCGAGTCCGATGTATACGAGGATGTTGGCCACGTCACGAGCAGCGGGCTTGGCCCGCTAGTCCTTCAGACCCCGCTTGTTGCGGATCTGGTCCATGACCTTGCTGTACTCCACGTTCCAGGCATCGCCGCCCTCCTGGAGGTTCTTGATGCGCTGCCGGACCTCAAAGTCCATCTCCTCGTCCACCATCATGTGGCGGTGGAGGATGACCTTCATCTTGCGGCGCATGTCGGCGTCGCTGGCGAAGATCTCCTCGACGAAGTTGGACTGCATCATGGTCTCCAGGATCTGATTGCAGATCCAGATGATGCCGTCCTCGCCGAGGCCGAAGCCCCGCCGATCCGCCTCGAGACGTTTGACCTTTGAGAAGTGGCCGTGGGGCAGGTTGCGGTTCTCGATGAGGTCCTTGGACTTTTCAGTGATCTCCCGGTCCATGCGCTTGTACTCGTTGAGCACGGACTGGATATCCAGCTGGGCCTCTTCACGGCTCTCCACCTCGATGTCGCCGTCTTCCACCAGCTGTTTGATCAGGTCCTCAGAAATCTTGGGTATTTTTGCTGAATATAGTTTCATTTCGCCACGTACGTTTCCCCGGTGGGAAGCACATTTAGAGAAGGTGCAGTATAGGAGAAAGTCAGAACGGTTGAAAAGCCAAAAGCGTACCTTCGCCACGTTTGCCATCGCTGACCTGACTCAGTAGGGTACCCAGATGCACACAAGCTCAAGAATCTTCGCCGTTGCCGCGGCCGCCTGCGCCATCTTGGTCCTGTGCAGCCCCGCTCAGGCCCAGCGCACTCGGGGCAAGGGGACTGTCAAGCCGGGGGGCAAAAAACAAGAGGAGCTCAAGCACGTGGTGGCGCGCCGCATCCGGCAGGCCACCGGTGTGCCGGTTCACATCGGCGATCTGGTCTACAACGTGTTCAACTCCACCTTCAACGGCAAGGCCATCGTCGCCGGCCCGCCAAAGAGGCCGTTTTTGCGGCTCAAGACGATCAAGGTCAAGATGGAGCTCATGGCCGACCGTCCCGGGACCACCGTGGGCAACATCGAGGCCACCGGCATGCGGGCCAGGGTCAAGGTCAAGTTCCTCGGCCAGCCGTTGATCCGCACCTACAAGATGATCACGGTGCGGCGCGCGTCGGTGGGCGGCCGGGTGGAGGTGGTCGGCAAAAAGGGCGCGCAGATCGTATGTGAGGGCGTGACCTTCTCCCTGGCCAACCTCGTGGTGCCGGTCACCCGCTGGGGCCAGCCGCCGCGACTCAGCGGTACCATAAACCTCACGGCGCGGCGCCTGACCATCGGGGGCCAGACCTTCACCAACCTGACGTTGGCGGGCAAGCTCAAGGGCGGCCGCGTCTTGATCAAACGGGCCAACGCCTCCTTCCTCGGCGGGCCGGCGGTGATCAGCGGGCACATCGATCTGGACAGCACGGTGGACCTGACGGCCGACGTCACGCTGCGACCATGGGGCCCCGGCGGCGCCACCATCGCGGGCAAGGTCCGCTTCAAGGGGAGCTACGGCAAGGGCTACGCGGTCACGGGCAAGTTAAAGACCGACGGCAAGGTCAGGCGGCGCAGGGGGGGGACCCGCAGCGCGCCGCCGTTCAAGCTCAGGATCAAGGTGGGCAAACGCCGCCTGACCGGCACGCTCCATCGCTGGCGCGTTCGTTAGTCTCAACTGTTTCGGGGGTCGCTGAGGAGCGCTCGTTACTTCTTCGGCCGCTCGAGGAAGGTCGGCACCGCCTTCTTTAGCCACATCACGATGAACTTGGCGGCGATCTTGTGCGCCCTGCCGTTGGGGTGGTGGTCCACGGGGTGCACCTGCAGCTTGTAGTCTTCCCACTCCGCGAACAGCGGCGCCAGGTCGAGCACCGGCATGCCGGTGTCCTCGGCCATGGTCTTGACCTTCTTGTGGACCTCGGTGAAGGGGTAGCCGGACTTGAGGCCCTCCATCAGCGGGTAGATTACCAGCACGGTGCGGTTGTTCGGCACGGCGCTGGCCATGGTGCCGAAGGCGCCGCTGAGGTGCTGTAGGTTCGGGCCGTTGACCTTCTGGTCATAGAGGTCGTGGTACCACTGGATGGTGGAGGCGCGCACCCGGTTGTGGGTCAAAAACGCGCTGGTGAAGCTGAGAACGCGGACCCTGTCCACGATGAGCCGGCGGGCGGACAGCGTCTTCTTCTTCGGCTCGCGGATGTTGATCAGGTCGTTGACCGTCTGCACCCGCCGGCGTAGCTCCTCGGTGGACTCGACGTCGTTGAGTACGTAGACCACGATTGTGCGGGTGCACTGGAAGTCGCGCACCAGGTTGAACATCAGCGGCACCTCGGCGGCGGTGGAGACACCGGGGCGCGCGCCGTTGAGCACCTCGTAACCCTCGCCCAGCTCGCGCTCCATCTGTTTGAAGAGGCTCAGGTGTAGGGGCACGCCCTCGCCCTGGGCGAAGGAGTCGCCGATGCCGGCGATGCGCAGCACCCCCGGTGCCGGCTCCCTGGTGTACTCGCGGTCCCGGTGGCCGGCGGAGTTGACCTTCTCCTCCGCGCACCACGGGGTCTCGGCCAGCTCCTTGAGCGGCAGCTCTGTGGGGGGCAGGTTGTAGTCAAAGAGCTTCCACTTGCCCTTGCTGACGTCGGGGCGCTTGGAGAACTCACCGTTGGGGTTGGAGCTGTAGCAGTAGAAACGCACGAACGGCTTGTCCCGCACGAGCAGCTGCTTGCGGCCGCGCTTGCTCGGGTCGACGCCCACGATGCGCAGGCCGAGCTCCATGAGCAGCAGCGCCAAGAGCAGCCCAACCAGCACCGCCATGACGCGATAGAGCTGCCGGCGTTTGGGCGGGATCTCGTGTAGGGCGACGATAGCCATGGGCTCACCTTGCTATGCTCAGCCTAATATATCAAGCCGCGGGGCGGCAAAAAAGGTGGCGGCGGCCCGACGCTTTCCCTTTACAATCTTGGCGTGCAGCTGCCGCGGGAAAGGTTGAAGAGCGCGCGCGCCGTCGTCGGTGCGCTGGCCGCCGTCGTCCTGATATACGGCGGGGCGAACCTCTACTGGATCCACGCCGACTCCACCCTGCGCGGCTACGACATGGGGCCGCACATGCTCGGCGTGGCCAACTCCTACGCCGTGTTCGCCGAGCAGGGTTTGCGCGAGGGTTTGGGCTGGGCCGCGCGGCTGAAGAACGCGTCATGGCCCGGCACCAGCTACCTGCCCATGGTGGGGCTGTCGTACGTCTTCGGGCTCAGCGTGGAGGCGCTGCGGACCTACAACCTGATCTTCCTCGCGCTGATGGTGGTGGCGGTCTACTTCATCGGGCGGCAGGTCATGTCCCGGGAGGCGGGGCTGCTGGCGGCGGCCCTGGTGCCGGCCTATCCGGGGGTCACCGCCGACTGCCGTCAAATCGGGCTGGACTTCCCCTGCGGCGCGATGGTGGCGGTGTGTATTGCATTTTTGTTGTCCACCGAGCGGTTCAGCCGTCCCGGTCGGTGCCTGCTGCTCGGCGTGGCCGCGGGGCTGGCGACCCTGATCCGCCCCCACGCCCACTTCTTCCTGGCGCTGCCCGTGGTGTTGGTGCTCGGGCTGGGGTTGGCGCGGCCGGTGGCATCGCGCCTGCGGGTGGCGGCGGGGGCCGGCCTGGCCGTGCTCGGCGCGCTGGCCGTCTCCGCGCCCTACTGGGTCGGTAACCTGGCGCAGATCTGGGGCACCTTCTTCGACCATCAGGAGGGCCGCATCATTGACAGCGTCGGCCCGTCGTTCCCCTTCTACGTCACCGCGATCCAGATTTCGGCCGGCGGGTTCCTGCTCGGGGCGCTGGTCGTGGCCGCCGTGGCGTTGGCGATTTTTTGGTGGCGCGGGCGGAAGGACGAGGACTTTCCACGCACGCGGCAGATGTGGGTTGTCTGGGCCTGGATCGTGGGCGGCGTGGCGATGCTCTCCTGGATCGACGTGCACCGGCTGCGTTTCTTGGTGGCGTTTTTGCCGGCGTTGGCCGTGATCACTGCCGCCGGCGTGGCGAGCCTGCGGGTCGCACCGTTCCGCTATGTGGCCGGGGCGGCGGTGCTGGTGGGGGCCGTGGTGCCGTGGCTCTTTGTCACCGTGGACATCGCCGGCATGCCCCTGCCCACGGCCCGGGCGCCGGCGATCCAGACGATCGAGCGCACCGAGCTGTCGCTGCGGGGGGGCGTGCCGTTTCAGGACCCGTACATCCAGGTGCTGCACCGGCTGGCCGACCAGCTCCAGCGGCAGCACGGTCAAGGTGAGGGCGTGCTGATGCGCATGGTGGTGGGGCCGCGGGTGGACCCCATGGTCCTGCACTGGGCGGCCATCCCCGTGCTGATGGTCAACCTGCCACACCTGCGCTTCACCGAGAAGCGGTTCCCGGAGTACATCCTGGACACGCGGCCCGAGGGGGACGCCTTCAACGTGGCCAGCGTCTTCTATCCGGCCAAGCCGCCGAGGATCACGGCCTGCTACAGCCTGCGAATCCACCGCGCCAAGGGACCGGGGCGCGCCCGGGGCGCGGGCTGCGGGCGGTTCTTCGACGAGGACATCGCCCACCCTCTGGACCCGCCGGAGCCGCTGCGGCTGTCGGTCTATCGCTACAAGGAGTGTCCGCTGTCGCTGTGCAAGGCGGACGGGCCGGATCCCAAGGACGGCAAATAAATCAGGGCACGACCTTCAGCGAGGGCAGGGCCACCTTGAGGATCTCGCTGGAGTCGATGTTGCCGTTTTTGTTCTTGGTGGCCGGCGTCTGGGCCGAGTGGGTCAGCTTGCCGTAGTTGTTGGTGCCGTAGGCCGCGGCGGCGATGTAGACGTGCTTGGGCAACGAGCCGAGGATCTCCTTGAAGTTCACCGTGCCCTCGAGCCAGCCGCCGTTTTTGGCCTGCGTGCCGATGGCGTAGTGGTTGGCGACCTTGGACTTGTCGCAGGTGGCCAGCACCTTGTCCACGCCGTAGGAGGCCGGGCCGAGCTCGAAGAAGCCGCAGTAGCCGTTGTCGTTCTCGTCGGCCAGGAACATGGACTTGTTGTGGAACATGATGGAGCCGGCCTTGCCCCAGGGGGCCTTGCGGAACGTTGTCGGCGGGTGGACAGAGAAGATGATGAAGTTGTCGTTGCCTTCGCCGGCGTCGTGGGTCGCCATGTACAGGTGGTCGCTCTTGAGCGCCAGGTACAGCGGCATGGTGCCCTTGCCGCCGGCTACCTTGGTCGCGCCAGCGTCCAGCTTGCCGTCCATGACGAAGGGCGAGGCCAGGCAGCTGTTGGGGCGGGACGTCCAGGCCTTGACGGTCTTGTTCACGTCACAGTGGTAGCACCCGCTGGTGGGGTTTTTCGCCTTGTCCTTGTAGCAGGCGCCGTTGATCAGGCAGTGGCCAACCTTGAGCTTGCTCCCGAGGCAGCCACCCTTGCCGTCGCACTGGTCGGTGGTGCAGCTGAAGCCGTCCGAGCAGAGGTCGCCGTAGTAGGTGCCCTTGCATGTGCCGTTGCTGCAGTAGTCGTTGCGGGTGCAGGCGTTGCCGTCGTCGCAGGAGCCGCCGGAGCGTGGGCTCCACAGCACGGCGCTGCGGGTCGGGTCGCAGATCTTGCAGGGGGCAGCCGGGTTGGGGGCGCCCTTCTTGAAGCAGCGGAGCACGGTGTTGGCGCCGGACTTGACGGCCAGGCGGCAGTAGCCTGGCTTCGGCGTGTTGTCGCACAGGCCCATGCCCTTGCAGGTGTCCACGGTGCAGGAGAGCTTGTCGTCGCAGCTCTGATAGTTTTTGGGGCGGCAGAGGCGGTCCTCGCCGCACACCGGGTCGATGGCGCAGGTGTTGTGGGCGTTGCAGGAGCGGCCCGGCTGGGAGCAGGTCCATAGCTTGGCGTCGGTGCCGACGGTTGTGTCCGGCGGGGGGGCGCCACCGTCCGCGAGGGAGGCCTCGCCGTCGGGCAAGGGCACGCCGCCTTCCTCGGGCATGAAGGACTGGGCGCATCCCGCGGCCAGCAGGGCCAGGGTGGTGAGCGTCGCTGCGAGGGAGTGGACCTTGGTGTTCATCGTCATGGTTGCGCCCCGTTGAAGGCCGTTTGCGAACCGCTGCCGGTGCGGAAAATTTGCAAAAATCATGCCCTGATGATGAGCGAATTTGATGGCGCGGGAACGGCCAAGGATCCCGAAGATCTGTGCCTGGCCTGCGTCGCGTAGGCCCATTGAGAGAGGGCGCACGGGCACTGCTCGGGGTTGCTTTTGGCGGCGCGCTCATGGCGCTGCGTTGTGAAATACAACGGGGGCGACAGCCCTCAGATGGTGGGGGGGCGGGCCCTCAGCGCAGCCTCCAGAGGGTGGCGGCGTCGGGGTTGCCCGGCGCCCTGAAGACACGCTCGGCGGCGGGCACGGCGGTGGGCGTGAGGGTCACCTTGTAGTGGTGCCACCCGCCTGGCGGCGTCGAGGGCGTGAGCCGCTCGGTGCGCACGCCGCCGGTCATGAACACCTGGGCCGCGGGCAGTCGCTCCAGCAGCAGGATGATCAGCGGAACCATCTTCGGGTGGCGCCAGGCGTCGAACTGCAGCATCAGGCCCTGACCGGCCGGGTGGCGGCGCTGGAGCCAGCCAGCCACCTTGCCAGCCTGAGCGTACAGCTCGTGCCGGGCTGACTCGGCGGACGGCCCGGAGTAGGAGCAGCTGCCGCAGGCCAGCAACGACATGCCGGGCGGCTCGCGCTGCAGCTGCTGTTGTGGCACGCAGGCGGTGACGTGCAGCGCGCCCTCCGGCGGCCCGGCGGAGAACGAGCAGGCCAGCCACATGGCCACGGCGAGTGCCACCAGCCCGCCAGCAACAGCGTGGCGCCAGCGAACCTTGAGCGTGTAGACCCCCACGCCCAGGAGCACCGCCGCGGCAGGCACCAGGGGGAAGAGGTAGCGGAAGTGCCGCACCTTGAGCACCATGTGGAGCAGCAGGGGGATCGCGATCCAGGCCAGCAGCTCCCAGCGGAGGCGGACCCGCCCGCGGAGGAGGACAACCACCGCCGCCACCAGGACCAGGGAGAGGGGGCCCGTGACCAGCAGGGGGAAGGTGGTGAGGAAGTACTTCACGCCGCCGAGGACAGAGGGGTCGCTCTCGTAGAACAGCATCTCCTTGCCCGTGGCGTGGCCGGCCAGTACCCGAGTCAGCTCCTCGAAGCGGCCCACCCACCATACCGCGGAGGCGGCGGCCAGGGCCACGAGGGTCAACCCCGCGCCCAGCGCCGTACGCCACCAGGGCCCGGCGTCCTCCTCCTTGAGGCTGCGCCAGATTCCCAATACCAGCGCCAGCGCCGCTGGCCAAAAGAGGAAGAGCAGCACCTGGCCCTTGATCAGGGCGGCCAGCCCGGCGGTGGCCCCGAAGGCGACGGCGTAGCCTGGCCGCTTGAAGCCGTCGCTGCGTAGCAGCAGGTAGACGGCCAGCGGCGTGAGGCAGAGGGCGGGAAAGTCCAGCCCCACCACACGGGAGCCGCCATAGACCGCCGGCATCAGCGAGACCAGGGTGGCGGCCAGCAGACCCGCGCGGCGGTCCAGGCAGCGCCGGCCGAGCTTGTAAACGCCCACCAATAGCACCAACAGGTAGAGCAGGTTGGCCAAACGCAGCACCGTCGGTGAGAGGCCGAACAGCGCCGCGGCCGCGGCCCGGGGCAGGTGCGCCAGCACGGGGTAGAAGCTGTGCACGTCCCGCACACAGCCCAGGGCCTCGGCGCCCTGGGTGGCCACGCCCGACGACAGGTGCAGGGCGCTGCCGGCGTGCACGAAGCCGTCGGGGATGCGGCTGACGTCCCAGCCGTCGCCGGCGAGCCAGATCAGGTTCACCACCCCGTGGATCAGCGCCAGGGCGCCAAGGCAGGCGGGGACGAACAGCCTGTGGGAGGAAAGTCGGCTCACGCGCGCAGTCTACCGCAAGAACGTGGAGCGGGCGTGTTTCCGGGTGCGTATCAGCGGTAGAAGATGCGGTGGTAGGAGGCGTTCTTGGCGCCGGCACAGTAGCGCCACCAGCCGCCGTAATACTTGTCGTCGATGAGCCACTGGGTGTGGCCGATGCCAATCTGGTAGGTGTCCAGCTGGTGCCCACTGCGGCAGCAACAGCTCGTGGACGTGCTGGCGCTGTAGCTGTAGGTGTTGGTGGGCAGCTTCTTGAGCAGGGAGATGTTCGCCTTCCAGTTGTACCCCTGGGTGCAGCCGTTCCCCTTGGAGTAGGGCCGGGTGAACCACAGAGAACTCGTGGTGGAGACGTCGATGACGGCGGTGCTCTGCTTGCAGGTGAAGCGCACCTCCTTGCTCTGGACGGCGACGTCCTTCATCAGGGCGTGGGCGAAGAGGAAATTGTCAGCCAGCTTGGCGGAGGTCTTGAACTTGGGCGAGCTGGCCGTGACGTTGAGGATCAGGGTCCAGCCGCCGCCGGCGGTGGTCATGTCGCAGTAGGCGGAGTAGGGCGCGTCGCCGCCGGCGCCGTCGGGATCGATGGTGTATGCGCCGCTGGTCAGCCCCGGGTGGGCCGTCTGCAGGGCCTTGCAGGTCTTGCCGTACAGGCAGGTGCCCGAGGTGCAGACACCGGCCTTGCAGTCCTTGGTCTTGGAGCATTTCTTTCCGGTGGCGCAGGCGGGGCAGCTGCCGCCGCAGTCCACGTCGGTCTCGTCGCCGTTTTTGACCTTGTCGGTGCACGACGCTGGCTTGGTGCATGCGCCCTTGAGGCACTTGGTGCCCCCCGCGCAGGTCACGCCGCACTTGCCGCAGTTGCTTGTGTCGGTGGCGGTGTCCGCGCAGCCGCCGGAGCAGCAGGATTTGCCCGCGGCGCAGGCGGTGCCGCACGTGCCGCAGTTCTTGGCGCTGGTCTTGAGGTCCACGCAGACGCCGCTGCAGGCGGCCAGCGGCGAGGGGCAGGTCAGCGAGCAGGCGCCGGACGCGCAGAGCGATCCGCCCGCGCAGGTGTTGCCGCAGGTGCCGCAGTTGTAGTTGTCGGTCTTGAGGTTGACGCAGGTGTTTTTGCAGTCGGTGAGCCCGGCCTGGCAGGACAGCTTGCAGGCGCCTGTCTGGCACAGCTCTCCCGCCTTGCACGCGGTGCCGCAGCTTCCGCAGTTGAACACGTCGGTCTGCAGGTTGGCGCAGGTGCCGCTGCAGTCGGCGAGCTTGGCGGGGCAGGAGAGCGCACAGGCGCCGGCGGCGCAGACGTGCCCTGCGCTGCAGGTGTTGCCGCATGCGCCGCAGTTGTAGGAGTCGGTCTTGAGGTTGGCGCAGGTGCCCTTGCAGTCGGTGAGCCCGGCCTGGCAAGACAGCTTGCACAGGCCAGCCGCACACTGCTCGCTGGCCTTGCAGGAGCTGCCGCAGGTACCACAGTTTTGGCTGTCGGTCTTGAGGTTGACGCAGGTGTTTTTGCAGTCGGTGAGCCCGGCCTGGCAGGACAGCTTGCACTTGCCGGCCGCGCACTGCTCGCCGGCCTTGCACTTGGTCCCGCACGCCCCGCAGTTGCCCGGGTCGGTCTGCAGGTTGGCGCACACCAGGCCGCAGAGGGTGGTGCTCGGGCCGCAGGGATTCAAGTCCGGCAGCGGCCCGTCGGGCGGCGCGGAGTCGGGGCGCGGGGCGTCCGGCATCGGGGCGTCGGGACGGGGGGCGTCGGCCGGCGCAGCGTCAGTTGATCCGGCGTCCATGAACGCCTGGTCGGGCACAGCCCCGTCCTCGTTAGGGCCTGCCGTGCGATCCGAGCAAGCCATCAGAAAGATGCACATCAACACCCCAAGCAACAAGAGAACCGACCCACCGACGCGTCCCATGAAAACCCTCCAGATTGAAATTACAGGTGCTCAGAAAGAGTATCGGAAATGGCCACAGGCTGGCAACTTGCATTTTACTTTGAAATCATTTGATATATTTAGAAATCGTAACACCGCCCTGAAAATGCGCAAGATCGTAGGACCGTCCCCATGTTGCAGTGCACGATTGCTGGAATCGTAACACCGCCCCAAAAATGCGCAAGATCGTAGGACCGTCCCCCTAGCGCTGCTGGCCTACCTTGGCGAAGTGGTGGTCCAGGGCGTTGAAGATGCCGCTGTCGTGGGCGAAGCGGCTCAGGGCCACGTGCACCCGGTCGCGCCTGCCGTAGCCGTCGAGGGTGCGGTCGGCGGCGATGGTCTCCATGGTCTGGACGTAGGTCTGGCGGGCCTTGACCACCTTGTTGGAGAAGGAGCGGGCCTTTTTACCCGTCAGCCCCAGGGCCTGGGGGTAGAAGCTCTCGTAGGCCCTCATGGGCAGGGCGTAGCGCTCGGGGTAGACGTCGCCGGTGGTGCCGTCGGGCTGCAGGAACAGGACCTTGTTGCGCAGCATCAGCTTCACCGGATCGGAGAACTTGTTGAAGTCGGCGGTCTCGTCCAGCACGGCCACGCTCTTGAACTTTTTGTAAGGGATGAAGCCCTTCTGCAGGCCGTGGGTCAGGCGGCGCATCTCCTGCTTGAGCAGCCGCACGTCCTTGTGGGCGTCGCGCACCTCGAAGCCGTTGCGGTCGGCACCGTAGGACCAGGTACGGAAGAACGTGCCCTGAACGTAGTGGTTTTTGGCCTTGGGGTTGCTCGAGCGGTTCTGGGTCGCGGCCTGCAGCTCGGCGTCGATCCAGCCCTGAACCTCCTTGTTCATTGGGCCGAGGACGAAGTGGTGCAGGTTCACGCCGGGGATGAACTTCTTGTTTCGCTGGTGGAACTTGTAGCCGTTGGCCAGCTTGCCGAGCTGGGCGTAGTCCGCGGTGGCCCGCAGGTAGCCGTCGATGCCGTCGCGCTGGACACGGGAGAACTTGCCGCCGCGCTTGTAGGCCACGTTGCCCTGCCAGTAAAAGGCCTTGCTGCGGCCCTTGCCGTCGCCGCCGGCGGCCCGCTCCACGGTCTCGATCCACTTCATGGCGGTCTCGAGGCTGTTGGTCGGCTTGGTGATCAGCTCCGCGCCGCCCGGATCGCTCTCCAGGGCGCCCAACAAAAAGTCGGGGGCCTTTTTGGTCTTGACCCAGCCGCGGCCGTCCATGGAGACGTGGCCCTTCTTCTCCTCCAGGGAGAAGGCGGCCCACTGCTCGTCGGAAAAGCGCGACGGGCGGTACCACTCCAGTACTCCCGGCGCCTTCTTCAGGTTGAACTCGGCCTCCAGGCCATAGGTGATGTCGCTGTCCGGCTCCTCGAGCACCTTGCGCACCTGGGCCGAGGCGCCGTCGGGGTAGAGGCGCTCGAAGACTTCGGCGCAGGGCGCGCCCCAGGCCGTGGAGACGAGCAGCGTGAGGAGGACGAGGATCAAGAGGCTCGCTGATGAATGTAAACGGCGTGATTTCATGACGCCCCCGGCGATTGCAGATGGTGTGCCAGGGAGCTGATACGCGTAAGGCCTCGATATTGCGGGCTCACGCCGGTAGGGCGCCGGGGTGGCGCCGTTTGATCCTCGGACAGGGCCTGGCCACTGCGGCTACCTGACGTGGGCAGTGGCCGCCCTGACTCGTTTTCGAACAGCTCAGAACGGAAAAAAGCCTGTAATTTCGCAAAAAGACCGGTGGCACGCCAGGTGCAATTCACCGGGGCAGCCATGTCTTCGCGAGCCACATCAGCCATCCTCCTCGTCTGCGTCTTCTGCGTCTCCAACCTGGCCGCGGCCCGGCCCCTGGGGTATCGCAAGGGCCTCAAGGTCTCCATGCGGGGCAACCCCCTGGTCAAGGACCTGCGCGCGTTGACCTACGCCCCCGACGGACGGGACCCTCACAAGGCGAGCTATCGCGGCACCGCGGCCTACGTCGCCGGACGCCTGCGCGCCCAGGGCGTCAAGCCGCTGAAGACCGGCCGCCGCGGCGCCACCGGCTACCTGCAGACCTTCTCTTTCAACACGGTGGGCAACAAGAGGGTGACCTCCTGGAACGTGGTCGGCGTCCGCGAGGGGAGCGCCCCGAAGAAGGGCAAGACCCGTGAGGCGATCCTCGTCATGGGGCACCTCGACGGGCTGTCCACCCGGGACAAGAGGGATTTCCCCAAAAGCCGCAAGTACCGCGGCGCCAACGACAACGCCTCGGGCGTCTCGGCGGCGCTCTACATCTCACAGGCCCTCGCCCGCTACGAGCGGGTCACCGGCAAGAAGCTCAAGCGTGATGTGGTGTTCATGTTCTCCTCGGCCGAGGAGCAGGGCTGCGTCGGCGCCGAGGCCTTCGCCAAGTTCACCAAACAGTTCGGCAAGACCAAGTTCGTCGGCGCCGTGAACCTGGACATGGTGGCCACCGGCGACAAGCTCTACATGCACGGCGGCCTCACCGCCAGCGCGGCCAAGCGCAACCCGGTCTACCGCCGGGCCATGGCCTTGAACAAGCGGCGGGGCGGGATCAAGCTCCTCGCCGGCCACCTCAAGGAGAAGGCCTTCTCTGCCTCGGACAACCAGGTGACCCACGCTGGCGGCATCCCGTCGGTCTTCATCACCACCGGCTCCACGCCGACCCTGCACACAGTCAAGGACACCTTCAAGAGCTGCAGCCCGGCGATGCACAAGAAGGCGGCCCAAAAGGCCCTGCGCGTGGTGCACAGCCTGGCCACCGCACCTCGCGCCCCGTCCAGAGGGCGCACCTTCCCGTTGAAGCTCAAGGGCTTCATCGGCTGGGGCGACAAGGATCTGTTTCCGGGTAAGTAGTGCGGTTTGTGGCGGAATTGAGGGCGTTGAGGCGGTAAGGGTGTGAGGGTGTGAGGAAGTAAGGGATTCCGTTCCCTCACCCCCTCACGACCTCACTGCCTGACCGGGCGATCTACCCGTTGGCATCTTGCTCTAGCTCCCGATCCCTCGCGACGGGGGCCACAAGATCGGTCAGGGGCAGCTTTTTTTCCAGGCGACGTTGCCGCCGAAGGCGATCTTGCTCTTCCACTTCAGCTCGCCCCACTTGCTGGACTTGGCCTTGACCAGGGTCACGGTACGGAAGGTGGTGAGCCGCTTGTCCTGGCAGGCAGGCTTGACCAGGCGGCCGTCCTTGCCCACGGTGAACTTGATCTCCTTGATCCGCTTGCCGTCGCCGGTGATGACGCAGGTGTACTCGCCAGGGTTTTCGTTGAGCCAGTGGGGCGGCTTGGACCAGCTGCCGCGGGCGCCGTCCTTGTTGTAGAACTTCAGCCCCTGCAGGTTGAAGCGCAGCTCCTCCCACTTGGCGTTAAACTCCTTCTTTTTTTTCTTCTTCAGCCGGCCAGAGACCGTCCAGTCCAGGCGGCCGTTGTTCTTTATTGGAGACCACCCGCTGGTCTTTCCCTTGTAGAGGCAGGTGGCCTGGGTGGAGAAGTACTTTTCGCGTTTGACCCAGGTGCGCAGCACCAGGTGGCCGATACCGCTGTTGTTCATGGCCGACATGGCGGTGGTCATGAACTCTGCCACGAAGCTGTCACGGTTCCCGCTGCGCCAGCCGCGGTTCCGCTCCTCGATGGTGGTGGGGGGCATGTGCATGTCGTGGTTGGTACGCCACTTGACCGCGGGCCGCGTCAGCGAGCCGCCCCACAGCTTGAGCACGTCCACCTTCAGCGTGGCGAAGTTTTTGAACGTCTTGTTGGTCACGAGGTTCTTGTAGGTCAGCTTGATGCTGTGCATGCCCGCTGTCTTGTACATCTTCTTGCGGTCTCTCAGCTCCGAACGGCACGTGAACAGCGCCATGGGCCAGCCCTTGAGGACCCTGGGCGCGCACTTGATGACGCCGCCGAGCTTGCGCTTGCCCTTGTAGACCTGGGCCGTGACGAAGTCCGAGCTGCTGAAGCCGGCGAACTTGACGGCGAACCACATGCGGATGCTCCACATGGACGGCTTGCTCCGGGT
>PVBE010745116.1_pt1 | contig 25871 bp, 26 predicted proteins | sample 1631181 | NCBI WGS metagenome assembly PVBE01 (sample SAMN08397723, study PRJNA350692) | Marine metagenome, whole genome shotgun sequencing project. | isolation source: water | place: Pacific Ocean | collected 2012-04 | reverse complement strand
TTTATACATTGCAATGGCAGAAAAACAAGGCGTACCTGCGGATAAACTTCAAGGAACAATCCAAAATGATATCTTGAAAGAATACGTGGCTCGAGGCACCTATATTTATCCCCCAATAAAATCCATGCGTTTGGTCACAGATATTTTTGAATTTTGCGCGAGCCATGCACCAAATTGGAACACCATTTCCATTTCGGGATATCACATCCGAGAAGCTGGAAGTACCGTTGAACAGGAATTAGCATTTACCTTTGCCAATGGTATTGCCTATGTTGAAGCGGCCATCGATAAAGGTCTTGATCCTAACCAGTTTGGACCTCGAATTTCCTTCTTCTTTAATTCTCATAATGGTTTTTTGGAAGAAGTTGCCAAATTCAGAGCAGCTAGAAAATTATGGGCGACCATTATGAAAAATCGCTTTGGTGTCACTAATGAAAAAGCACTTATGTGCAGGTTTCACGTCCAGACAGGTGGTTCCACACTCACCGCTAAACAAATTGATAATAATGTTGTCAGAACCTCCATTCAGGCTCTGTCTGCGATTCTTGGCGGTACACAATCTCTCCATACCAACAGTAAGGACGAAGCACTGGCATTACCAACAGATGATGCAGTAAAACTAGCATTAAGAACGCAACAAATTATCGCCCATGAAAGTGGAATCAAAAACTACCCCGACCCTTTTGGTGGAAGTTATGTTGTGGAAGAGATGACAGAGAACTTAGTGATAGAGGCAACGAAAATTATTGAAACGATTGATCAAATAGGCGGCTCCGTTTCTGGAATCGAGAGTGGTTGGATCCAGGATGAGATTTCACGCAGTGCTTACGAATATCAGAAAAATATTGATACAAAAAAACAGATTATTGTAGGCGTAAACAAATACGAAGATCTAGATGAAATTGACCCTGAATTATTGGAAATTGACCCTGAAAAAGTTCATGCCCAAATTGAGTCTGTCTCGACTCTGAAATCGTCTCGGAATAACGATCAGGTGACTCAACAATTAAACCGACTCAAATTGGTTGCAGAATCCGATGACAATGTAATGCCTTATATCATTGATTGTGTGAAAAATGACTGTACGCTGGGAGAGATTTCGGACTCATTTCGATCAGTTTTTGGAGAACACAATCCACATTAATTACCGGTGACACGAGCGGCTTCAATTATATCAATATTGCTTCATCCTATGATGGTTGCACCCATCACATTTGGTTTACTTATTTATACAGGGACTTCAATTCCTAAAAATCCGCATCTTACTTTTTTCATAGCATTTTTCTTTTCTACATTGCTGGCCATTTCTACTGTCATTTATTTAAAAAAGCAGGGCATTGTTAGCGATGTGGATGTCTCTATTCGTGAACAACGAGTTCAACCGCTGGTATATGGAACGATTTATTGTGGAGTGGGATTTCTCCTTTTAAAATATTTGAACGCATCGCCTCTTGTCCAAGGCCTTATGTTTTGTTATGCTATCAATACAGCGATTGTGTGGTTTATTACACGAAAATGGAAAATATCTATTCATGCCATAGGGCTGAGTGGTCCTTTAGTCGCTCTTTGGCTTCACGGTTTTCACTATCCAATTATAATGGGAATCGCTCTTGTTTTAGTTTGCGTCTCCAGAGTAATTCTGAAAGCGCATACGCCCGCACAAGTAATCGTGGGATTAGGGTTGGGAATGAGTCTTGCCTATTTTGAACTCACGATTTTATTCTAATATATATGATTCTCACAAATCTTATAAAAACTAATCTCCGGACAAAACAGTTTGGGAGAGATATCGAATATTACCAACGATTGGGATCCACCAATGACGAAGCATGGGAACTCATTCAAAATGGAGAAGCGAGTCACGGGATGATTGTTATTACCGATTATCAAACTCAGGGGAAAGGCCGAGGTGGTAATTCTTGGTTTATGAGTCCCAGTAAGGGCTTAGTTTTATCTCTTATTCTTTTAGAGTCCATTCCTCTAGAAAAAGCAGGGTTAATTCCCTTAGCTACAGGTGTAGCAATGGCAAAAACATTAAAAAATCGAGGTGGGTCGCCTACATTAAAATGGCCAAATGACATATTATTTCACGGGAAAAAAACTGGTGGAATATTGTGCGAAAGTAAGATATCCGGAAAATCAGTTCAGTCGATGGTTGTTGGGATAGGGATAAATGTGAATGAAACTGAAATTGATTTTCCCGATGAATTAAAAGAAATTGCAACATCTCTTTCAATTGAGAGCGGTCATACGCATCAGAGAGAATTGGTGGCAGCAATTTTTACCACTTTTTTCGAACAATATTGGGAAAGGTTACAGGAATCTCCTGAAGATATTATTAATGATTGGACATCACTTTGCGGGCATTTTGGAAAATCGGTTTCATTTAATTTCAAAGGGAAAAACTTATCTGGAATATTTGAAAAAATAGATCAAAATGGTCATGCTTGTATTAATATTGATGGACAAGACCAAATGTTTCCTGCAATCATTTTAAATTGAATCCTGATTCATTATAAAATGATTAATATTTATGTATAGGAGATACCTTAATGTCTATTTCAAATCCAGGAAATATTTCAAATAAATCATCTTCCAATGATTGACAGCATTCTACAATTTGATTTTGTAACATTCCCACTTTAACATTTAAACCAAATAAAATCACTTTGTGATTTTCTGTTTGGACGACACGAATATCATGGATATCTGTGATGCGTTCATCTCCATTCCAGTTTTGATAAAGATATGATTGGATCTCCTGCACCAATGGATTCCCTGGTTGTACGGGATCCATATGAATGGTGGGTTCAACACCTAATGCACCATGCAACTTGTACTCTACTTCCTCTGAGATATCATGAGCTTCAGCTGTGGATTTATCTGCATCAATTTCCACATGAACGCTAATAACCTTGTCATGCCCATAACTGTGAATTGTAATATCATGTGCCCCTAAAACGCCATCTACACTCATGACGATCTGGCGTATGACTTCCACTTCTTCAGATGCCGGTGGTTTCCCAATGAGGTCATCCACTGCATCTTTTGCTATTTCAAACCCAGTAAAGATCAAAAATAATGCTACGCCTAGTCCCGCCCAACCATCAACAACTGGATAACCATACTTCCCTGCAATCATTGCTGCAACAACCAAAATGCTCGAAATGGCATCAATACGATGGTGCCAAGCATCAGCATGGAGTACCCCAGAAGCAATTTTGGAAGAAAGAAATTCCGCATATCTTGCTGTGATTTCTTTCAAAATAATAGTCACCATAAGGATAAGTATCATCCACCATTCAGCTACCATTTGTTCAGGATTTTGAATTCTATCAATGGATGCTTTAATGAATTCAATACCAGCGACACATAAAAGAATCGCAATAATCAATGTTGCTATGTATTCTGCACGACCATGCCCATAAGGATGCTCAACGTCAGCAGGCTTCTCCGCTTGTTTGAACCCCCAAATCACTACAATCGATGAAACAACATCAGATAATGTATGGACAGCATCGGCGATTACGCTAACGGCCCCTACCATAATTCCAATTAATAATTTAAGAATAAATAAAATGCTGTTTACTAAAACGGAGATCCATCCTTGGAAAACTCCAATTTTAGTACGATATATCTTTGCCGATTCTTTTGTGTTAGGAATAAATCGGTTGGTCAGTCCTTCAAACATGACAATTAAATCATTCCTTTTATTTTATGCAGTTTATTCACCCCGCCCCGAGATAAAGCATATTCAAATGACCATTTAAGACAGGCGGAACCAATCTGTCCATCCTTACGTAATGCGATATACCCAATTTGAAAATCCGGGTTTCCATTATGAGCTTTAATAACCCGATTTAGCGCTTCTTCGCAAGCCACTGTGGGGTCATATCCTTGTCTCATCAGTTCCACCACAAGAAAACTGCCTGTGGTTTTAATTACTTCTTCTCCTAGCCCTGTGGCCGCGGCACAGCCAATCTCATTATCCACAAATAAACCAGCACCAATGATGGGGCTATCCCCCACTCTGCCATGTAATTTATAAGCCCAACCGCTGGTTGTGCATGCGCCGGCAAGATCACCATTCTTATCCTGTACTAAAACAGAAATTGTGTCGTGGGTCTCATGAGGTGTCATTTCCCGACGATTCTTTTCCCATTCTTCCAAAGCTTGCCGAGATTCTACCGTAAGAAGATCTATTTCTTCGAACCCCTGAGATACAGCGAACTGCCGCGCCCCTTCCCCAACCAACATCACATGTTTGGTATCTTCCATCACTTTTCGAGCCACGGAAGCAGGATGTTTGATATTTTGTAAAAATGCCACGGAACCGGCATTCCCGCTGGAATCCATAACACATGCATCCAAGGTAACATTACCCTGCTCATCAGGCAGCCCGCCAAAACCTACAGACGTAATGGTTGGATCTGCTTCGGCAACACGTGCACCCGCTTCTGCCGCATCCATGGCATTCCCACCATTCACTAAAGTTTCCCACGCAGCATCATTCGCTGGCAAGCCGTGGTGATATGTAGAAAGAATGATTGGATCATTTTTATTTGTAATAATATTCGAATCTCCAAAAATAGCAGAAGGTGCTGTAATCCCAATTGCGCCTGTCTTTAAAAAATCTCTACGTTTCATCAAATTATAATCCCTATTTGTTCAAGGATGCAATTTATAAATAAAAAATCGAAGAAACATAGTTTGGCAATGTCTTTACGAAAAAATTAATTGCAAATCGTTGAAAAGCACGTTTCATCATAATGAAAGGCTAAATGAATAGAATAGTATCTCTTCTTATTTATAAACATATAAAAAGATGTTTTAGATTTATAGAACCTCTTTTTTCTTTAAACGAATCAGAGTGATTTCTGCAGGGACTCCGATTCGTAATGGTGGCCCCCAATAGCCTGTTCCTCGGTTCACATAAATTTGAGTACCATAATGATCATAGAATCCAGCGATGTATGGATTTGCAAGTTTTGTTAAATATGTGAATGGCCAAAATTGTCCACCGTGGGTATGCCCAGATAGTTGCAGGTCTGCCCCGATTTCATGTACCGAATGGATGCTGTTTGGTTGATGAGCCAATACAATTTTTGTTATGTTATCAGGCACCGAACGAAGGGCAAGCCCTGGATCAGATTTATGGGAAGGTTTAATTTGATGCGCTGTAAGATCAGTAATACCGGCAATTGCGATCTGGTCATCCGATCTTGAAATTAATTCATTTGAATTAATTAAATTTTTCATACCAAGCCTATCTGTTTCATCTAACCATAAATCAACACCTGAGTAGTATTCATGATTCCCAGTAACAAAATATGTTCCAAAAGGTGCAATCATGTCCTTTAAGGGAGCCAAATCAGAACGAAGGTATTGAACTGAGCCATCCACAAGATCACCAGTTACAGCAATTAAATCTGGATTATGAATTGATATTTTATCTAATACATTTTCTACATAAGGTCTTTTAATTGTTGGTCCTATATGAAGATCAGAAATTTGAGCAATTGTAAAATTATTAAAACTTTCTGGAAGGGATTCCAAAAATATATCATGCTTAATAACCGATGGGCCTTTCCTGGAATTGTAAAATCCAAGACCTGTGGCCGTACCCGATATACCAATTATTCCCAGAGTGATAGATTTTTTAATAAAATCTCTTTTTGAATTATCAATTGGCTGCTCAGTATCAACTAGATTACTAATAATTGATAGAAACTGAATCAAAAAATCCTTTGTAAATAAAAAAATAAAAGATAGTGTGAAAAAGCCTAGACTCGTATAGCCCAAAAAAGAAAATTTGTCAATAATTTTTGATTCAGTTCCACTTATTCGCAGGACAATCGGTACAATGGGTAAAAGGCTAAAAATAAATACTGTTATGTAAACCAAAAGAGTATACGAAAAAGAAAGCCCCATCGCAGGTATAGTGCGCCAGGCAACATAACCATGAATTAACCACAACACTCCTAAGGCAACAAAAAAAAACACTTTTTAAATTTTGTATTTTCGTATCAGAGATTTTAAGAGTCGTATGCAGCCAGCCCAGTCACATCTTGCCCAATGATCAATGTATGCATTTCGTGGGTGCCTTCGTAAGTATAAACTGATTCAATATTGGCCATGTGTCGCATGATAGGATAATCTTCTGTAATCCCGTTTGCCCCAAGAATGCCTCGGGATATTCTGGCAACATTTCTAGCTAATTCACAATTATTTCGTTTAGCCAAAGACACCTGTTGAAAGGTCATCTTCCCTTCATCTTTTAATCTTCCCAATCGATACACCAATAATTGTGCTTCTGTAATCCGTGTAATCATTTCTGCCAACTTAGCCTGAGTTAATTGATATCCGCCAATAGGCTTGGAGAATTGTTTTCGCTCTTTGGAATATTCTAAAGCTATATTGTAGCAATCTATTGCACAACCAACCATTCCCCAGGCAATGCCATACCGCGCTTGTGTTAAACAACTTAGCGGCCCTTTTAATCCTTCAACATTAGGGAGCCGCGCAGAATCTGGCACCCTTACATTTGCCATAGAAAGTTCAGATGTAATGGACGCGCGGAGACTCAATTTTCCATGAATATCACTGGTTGTGAATCCTTCCATTCCCTTTTCTAATAAGAATCCACGAACAAGTCCATCTTCATCCCGAGCCCACACAACAGATACATCTGCCAAAGATCCATTGGTGATCCACATTTTATTGCCATTAATGATCCAGTCGTCACCATCTCGTTTACATCGTGTCGCCATACCGCCGGGATTAGAACCAAAGTTAGGTTCCGTTAGTCCGAAACTGCCGATCTTGTTTCCTGAACCCAGTTCTGGGAGCCATTTGGCTTTTTGTTCATCGGAACCGTAGGCATGGATGGGATACATGACCAAAGCCCCCTGGACACTTGCAAAAGATCGCAGGCCCGAATCGCCCCGTTCCAGTTCATGAAGAATGAGCCCATAGGCAACGTTACTGACGCCAGCACCACCGGATGATTCCGGCAGAGCTGATCCCATGAATCCCAGTTCACCCAATTTAGGAACCAGTTCCATGGGAAAAGTTGAATTCTCATAATGCTCATTGATCACGGGCATAAATTCTTTTTGTACAAAATCATACGCCGTTTGCTGGATCAGGAGTTCTTCTTCCGTGAGCAGGTCAGTTATATTGTAAAAATCAGGTCCTAATTTTTTCATAAAATTCCCATAAAATTTGAAATTGAAATTACGATTTTATTCCCATTGAATTAGTAAGAGAAATGAGGTCTTTATCATTCCAGTTCAATTTTTCAGGATGAGATTTTATTTCGATTAAAATTCTATCTAATTCTTTAGGTGTTACGCTTATTCCCATATGAATTAATCGATTATTAAGTGCAAAATTTCCTGTGTATTTATCAATCACAAAATGACGTTTTCGATAAACCAATTCCGGAGAAATAGCCTCATAAGATTCTGGCTCCTTCACGACTGCTTTCACATGAAGGCCTGATTTATGAGTGAATGCATTTTTTCCAACGATAGGCTGGTTGGCATTTGAATCCAAATTAGAAAATGCCTTAGTCAATTCAGATAATTCTGGAATCAATCCCAAATTCCAATTCCCATTTACTTTATAAATGTTGGTTAAAGCAATCACAACTTCTGCCAATGGCGGCAGCCCGCAACGCTCTCCTAATCCATTGATTGCAACATCTACGCACTGTGCACCAGCTTCTAGAGCCGAGAGCGCATTGGCCGTAGCCATGCCAAAATCATTATGGCAGTGAACATGTATGGGAATATCCAACTCTGAAACCATTTGGCTAACCAATCCCTTCATTTTTGTTGGTGTTAAACATCCAACAGTATCAGCCAAACTGAATCGGTCTACGCCTGCTTTTTGTACCAATTGTCCAACTTGAATTAAGTAATCCAAATCGGTCCGACTTGCGTCTTCAGCCGTAAATCGAAGTTTGAGTCCTTTATCTTTTCCATATTTCACCGCAGTTTCAATTCGATCTAAGGCTTCAGATTTTGTTACATTGAATTTGTGTTTCAAACTCAATGGAGATGTTCCAAAAAAGATTCCCATCCATCCAACACCAATGGCTGCAACATCATTGATATCTGATTTGGATGCTCGACCGTGAGCCATTTTCTTCGCTTTCAAATCCAATTCGTTCAGGGATACAACCGCTTCATATACATCAGGAGATACGGCTGGATGACCTAGCTCGATGAAATCCACACCGAATGCATCAAGGCGTTTTGCCAACGCTATTTTTTGGTCTAATGTAAAGGAAACACCCGGCGTTTGTTCACCTTCCCGAAGCGTAGAATCCAAAATTTCAATATTTTGGTAAGAATCCATTTTGTGAAGTTAAATATCTTCAATCATTGGAACAATTTAAGTTCATCAATGAAATTTGGTATTGTAATTTTTGGACTCAATTAAAACAATATTTAAAAATGAATCTTCAAAAAAGAGAAATGGTTGATGGTGCTGCCGCCATCGCAAGAGGTGCTTTGGATGCCGGTTGTGATTATTATGCAGGCTATCCAATCACACCTGCGTCCGGTATTTTAACCCATATGCTTAGGGAACTTCCGAAAGTTGGAGGGATCGGATTCCAAGGCGAAGATGAAATATCCTCCTTAGGCCATTGCATTGGCGCTGCCATGACAGGTGCAACAGTTTTTACAGCCACTAGTGGTCCTGGGTTGTCTCTCTATTCAGAGAATTTAGGGCTGGCAATCATGATGGAGGTTCCTTTGGTGATTGCAATTTCACAGCGCCTCGGACCATCCACGGGAGCTGCTACAGCTTCCGCCCAAGGCGATATACAGTTTATGCGCTGGTGTACTTCAGGCGGCTATCCAATGATAGTTCTATCTCCCACGAATATTTCTGAATGCTACCACCTAACAAAAAGAGCCTTTAAACTTGCCAAAAGGTTTAGAGCCCCCATATTCGTTGCTACGGATAAAGATACTGTGATGACAACTGAATCCGTTGCTGTGGAATACATGGAAAATAGTCCAGATTGGCCTGAAGTTCCTGAAGAGACAATTGGCCAACCATTGGATCCATATCAAGTAAATGGACAAATACATCATTATACCGGTTCGAGCCATAATGATGTAGGACACATTACTAAAGATCCAACAATTATTGCGGAGCTAAATGAGCGGCTCCGCCAAAAAATTGAAACCCGAGTCGATGAATTATCATTGATAAAATCAGACAAAGATGTAGGAGCTGAATCTCTGATCCTGAGTTATGGCATTACCGTTCGATCCATGGAAGAAGCAATTAACCGCCTTCGTCACCAAGGTGAAAAAGTTTCATCTTTAACTGTTTATTCTCTTTGGCCAAGCCCTGAAAAGAAAATTCGAGAACACCTAAAAGGTGTAAAACGTATAATTGTACCTGAAATGAACCATGGACAATACCGAAAAGAAATTGAACGATTTGTCGATAGAGACGTTGATGTGATTGGTGTAAACCGAGTAGATACAATTTTGATTACACCAGAAGAAATTATGGATGCCTACCATGGCTGATAAACAACTTGATACTTTTATCGCAGAAGAAAATTTGCCTTATGAGTTTTGCCCGGGATGCAGTCACGGGAAAATACTAGGTGCCTTGAGCGATAGTTTAAAACAACAAAATCTGGATCCCAGTGAAGTTGTTATCGTTACTGATATTGGCTGTGTTGGGCTTTCAGACAAATATTTCGTGACCCATGCATTTCATGGCTTGCATGGCCGTGCAATTACTTACGCCTCTGGAATAAAAATGCAAAATCCAAAATTAAATGTTATTGTCATGATTGGTGATGGAGGTTGTGGAATTGGTGGGCATCATTTGCTGAATGCAGCACGGCTAAACACTGATATTACAGTTTTGGTGTTTAACAATTTCAATTTTGGTATGACCGGCGGGCAGCATTCCGTCACTACACCTTTGGACAGCATCACCGCAACAACTACCTTAGGTAGTACGGATGCACCCATGGATATTGCGGGAACAGCGCAAGTAAATGGTGGAGGATTTATCGCACGGGCAACAGCTTTCGATAAGGATTTGCCTGATGTTATTGAAAAAGCCATGAAACATGATGGGTTCTCCCTTATCGACATTTGGGAATTATGCACAGCATATTTTGTACCTAGAAATGATTTTGGTCGAAAAGAGATGTTGGGATATATGGGTGGCATGCAAATGTCATCAGGAATTTTACAGGAGACAGAGCGACCAAGTTTCCAAACAAGCTACAAAAATATTCAACAACAAGCCAGTTCACAAAATCCAATGGGCGGACTTGTTTTAGAAACAAAATTTTCATCAGATTTAACAAAGCCCGTTCGAATTGTATTGGCGGGGGCAGCAGGACAAAAAGTGGTTTCTGCCGGGAATCTACTGGCGTCTGCAGCCACTCTTTCAGGATTGTGGACCAGCCGAAGAGCGGATTTCCCAATTACCATTCAAACCGGATTTTCAGTGGCAGAAATTGTGATCAGTCCGGAACCTGTCCTTTATTCCGGTATCATCAAACCGGATGTAGCAGTGCTGATCGCCACAGAAGGAAAAGCAAAAATTGCCCGGCTCACCAAGGCTATGGAAGCATCAGGCACAATTTATTTTGCTGATGGTTTGGGCAACGTTGATTCACCAGCGAATCAATTGCCATTGGAATTTCCTGAAAGTGCCAAAAAAGATATCAGAAAAAACATCTCCGCTTTAACTGCAGGTTTTCTAACAAAAGAATTGAAATTGTTTCCTTTTGAAGCTTTAAAGGATGCTGTACGCCAAATTCAGAAACCGAAAATAACTGAAATAAACCTAGGTGTTTTATCACACTTTGAATAGTTATTAACCACAAAGCATCTATATTCCACCTCGATTTATTATAATAATCTTCGTATCTATGTGGTAGAAATCATTCAAATCAATCCATGGTCTGCAAAGGAATACACATCATTTCCAGCAATGATCAAATGATCATGAACAGACACATCAATGGCTTGAGCAGCTTTTTTTAGCTTTTTGGTGATGGTAAGATCATCCTGGCTGGGGTTAGGGTTTCCACTGGGATGGTTATGAACAAAGACCAAAGCAGCCGCATCATTCACAAGCGCTCGCTTTACGACCTCCCGCGGATAAACTGCTGATGTGGATAAAGTGCCTTCAAAAAGCTCTTCCATTTTGAGAATCTGGTTTCGTCCATTAAGGTAAATAACGAGAAAAACTTCTCTGTTTTTATCCCGAAGATTATGTTTGAGATAGTCCAATACTTCATCTGCTGATCGCACAAAATCTTTATCCAATACTCGATCTGCTAGATACCTTCGAGATACGGCTTGGGCAATCTTTAGCCCTAATACGTTTTTATCACCGATACCCTTAATCTCTTTTAATCCAGTGGGTTCAGCTTCCAAAACCGCTTTGAGAGAACCAAATTTTTTTAGAGCATCTTTGGCTTGTTGTTTACAATCTGTGCGAGGTGTTCCCAGGGTGAGCAGAAGTTCAATGATTTCGTAATCGTGGAAGCCCTCTAGCCCGCTTTTAAGAAATTTTTCACGGAGTCGCTGACGGTGACCTTCATTGGGATTAGCCACAGAGTTCACTAGGTAGAGTACTGGACATTATAGCTCAGCGTAATTCTCGTCTCAGTAGTTAGTTTTTTAAACTCATGAGCTTTTCTTTGAATTCCCGGAGTTCCCGAATGTTACCTATCTCAATCTCCCCTGAATCCCATTTTAATTTGAAATCTAATTCGGAATCTGAACCACTTTGTTTTTGGTAGAGTGAGTAGAGGTCAGCTTCTTCACGTGGTTTGGCTGCATGTAAGGTTGCTGTCAGTTGATAGGCAATGTCTTCTCCAATGTCTTCGATTACACGATGAGGGAGATTCTTTTCCAATAAACTTTGTTCAATTCGTGAAAAGCGCATCCCATCCACGACATAATCCTGATAAGCTTCCCAAGCGAAAGGTGCAACTGCTTTTACAGATTCTGCCATTGCATCAGAAAAAACTCGTATCTCATATTGAGCGTGACTGTCCGATCGTAATCCAACGAAATGAAGAAGGTTGTGAAGGTCATTTTTCCAATACCATTCTGTATAAAGGTTGACTGGCAGTATAGACCGTGCCAATTCACGGGCAACACCTGCTTCATTTAATTCTGAATAAATGGCAAAACTTCTTTCAGAAATTTCTTTGAATGAATCCAATACTTTTTGTTTTAATTCTTTCGGGACTTCCCCCATCCGCCCCTGTTTATTCAGTGCACTTTGGAATTGAATATGCTCCGGATCTGGCATATAAAATTCGTCCCGTGCTTCGGAATACCGGAGTGAATATTCGTTTATATTGGCTGTCCGATGACGAACCCATTGCCGAGCCACAAAGATTGGCATTTTGCAATGGAATTTGAATTCCACCATTTCAAAAGGCGTAGTATGGCGGTGGCGCATCAGATAACGGATAAGGCCGCGATCTTGAGAAACTTTACTGGTTCCTTGCCCATAGCTCACACGGGCGGCCTGAACGATGGCATCATCTCCACCCATGGAATCAACGAGCCGGACAAAACCTTTATCTAAACATTTAATTGCATTTTCTGGTATTTGGGTCATTATTATTTCTCTAAATTATTTTTCGATAGATCATTAAACCATCTCTAACGGGTAAAAGTAATTGTTCTAATCTACCATCATTTTTTATGAGTTCAGCAGTTTCCCTTAGTGCCTTGGCGTCAGCATCGTCCGGGTTTAGCACAGAACCACTCCAAAGCATATTATCAAAAATAGCTATCCCACCATTTTTTAATAGCATCGTTCCTTTACGATAATATTCTGGATATCCTGTTTTATCTGCATCTACAAACATCAGATCAAAAGAGCCTGCTCTAAACTCTTCCAAAGATTTATCTGCTTCACCCTTGTGAATCGAAATCTTATAATTCACATCTGATTTTTTGAACCAGTTCTTAGCTGTAACAATATGTTTTTGCATCAATTCGCAAGAATGGATCTCTCCATCAGCCGGTAACGCTTCTGCCATTTTTAATGTGGAATATCCCGTAAACATCCCAATTTCTAAAACTTGTTTTGCTCCGGAAATTTTTATCAACATTTGTAAAAGTCCGCTTACCAAAGAACCGCAAAGCATTTGGGGTTTATCTTCGGTTTCCCAAGTTATTTTAGACAATTCCTTTAAAAGATCTGTATCATCCAAAGAATAATCTTGACAATATTGTTCTATTTCTTTTGAAACTAAATCCATCATTACCTAAATACTATTTAATACCTGGAACGTTTTATCCACCGCATCCACATCCCCTGCGATTAACCCCGGTTCTATTAATGTGTTTGCTTGATTGTATTTCCGTGGATTCCCATTCAGATCAATTAATTTTCCCCCTGCTTCATTAATAATGCAATTCCCGGCACAAATATCCCATTCATTTTTTGGACGAAGGGAAGCAAAAATATCCGCATGACCTGCCGCCGTAAGTCCTAATTTATATGCTACTGAACCAATGGCACGCAATTCGCCAAAGACACCATTAAAGGGCTCCCATAGTCCACGTCGTGTCTCGGAACGACTATTTAATATAGTCATTTCACCAATATCATCTTTTGTCATACATTGAATCGATACACCATCTAAATGGGCGCCTTCATCTTTAGCAGCTGTGAACATTTCTTTTGTGACCGGATTGTAAAGGACACCTACAATGGGTATTCCATTTTCAACCAATCCAACACTAACTACAAAATTGGGAACTCCTTCTATAAATTCCTTTGTTCCATCCAGGGGATCAACAACCCAAACACGATCTTTCTCAAGCCTTTCAGGTGAGTCAACTGTTTCTTCTGAAAGCCAGCCATATTCTGGGCATGCATCCTTTAAAACTTTTTTCAAATATGAGTCCGCTGCATGATCTGCTGTGGTGACTGGATTATGATACCCTTTTTCCTTTATCTCATATTCCGCTTTGTAATAATTAAGAATAAGTCCGCCTGCTTCCAGGGCAGCCTCTTTTGCTAGTAATAAGTCAGAATTCATGGGGCGAAATTTAGAAATGAAAGCATTTCAGAGTTAGGGTATTAATGCGCCAAAGAAGAAATTTTTCATTTTCCCATTTCAAGTATCATATCCCAATATTCTTTTGATACTGGCATCACGGACAAACGACCGAATTTCACCAAGTGAAATTCATCAAAACGTCCATCTTCTTTAATCTGTTTTAAGGTTACAGGATTTGCGATTGTATGATTCGGCGTTAAGTCAAATACCACGAGTTTTTCATTATCTGCATTGGGGTCAGGATACGAGTCCGATATAATGTTTGCAACACCAGTTATACAACGTTCTTTTCCTGTATGATAAATAAATGCCTTGTCACCTTTTTTCACCTCACGAATGAACTTTAAAGCCCAGTTATTGGTGACACCATCCCAATAAGTTTGTCCGTCATTTTCCAAGTCCTGATAACTGTAATCGTGGTCCGGTTCACATTTTAAAAGCCAATTATTCATGAAATTGCCTCCGTTATAAATTGGTTCAAGGGAAACCAGTCTCTGGTGTTGGTTTTATGGTGATGTGTTAAAAACTTCAAAGTGAATTTTAATATCATTGATTGATATTCTTTTTAAATATGATCAATTTTTCTCTTCCTTTTCTGGGCTCAACAGATTGTGATGGGAAGTTCTCTTTTTCAATTTTCCAACCTGAATTAAATATGGATTTAACTTCATCAATTGTTGTTCCAAAGGGAGGCCCACCCTCTCCCTGACTTTTATCCAAAGGAAACCAAAGTCCAACGAGTTTCCCACCTGGTTTTAAAATTGTTCTTACTAATATTTCATATTCTTTTCTACGATTGGGATGAATAGCACAAAAACAGGTTTGTTCTATCACATAATCAAAAGTGTCAGGGAATTTGTCCACTAAAGAAAAAATATCATCTTGAACTGTGGCGATAGTTACCGATTTTTCAATTGCTAATTTATTTAATTCGGAAATTGGTGTTGGCGCAAAATCGACAGCTGTAACATCAAATCCCTTTTTGGCAAACATGATGGCATCATATCCTCTACCGCAGCCAACAATACAAACTTTCCCTTTAATTAATACATTTGAAAGAGAATCAAAAACAGGTGTAACACCTTTTAAATCCCAACCTGTATCATTTTCTAAATATATGTTCTCCCAAAACTGGGAGTGATCTACTTCACTCATTATACCAGGTACATTTCTTTTTTATCTTCTTGCACTACACCATTTTTAATCGAAACATAATGGACATAAGAATCAGAATAAAATTGAATCGATTTGTAATATTTTCCATTTTTAAAATGGATGGCAGCGCCACCATCAATGGCCCAACCGGAGCCACATTTCCCTTGTTTCAACATTTTATGAACATCTGGCCTACGATCCTTTTCTTCCTGATAATGAGGGCAAGCCATTTCCGGAAGGAAGCCAAGGCAATCCATCACATTGAGATTACTGGCCCAGGAATCAGTGATACCTTGCTCGAACCAACAGATTGCACCAGCACTTACGCCACATAAAATTTTACCATTATTATAGGCTTTGAGTATAAGTTTATCCAATTTCCATTCCTTCCAGACTGCTAACATACTTTTGGTATTTCCGCCGCCGACATAGATTACATCTGCTTTATTAATAATACTATCTAACCTAGGTGTCCTCTGGAAAAATGTAACATGACTTGGCTCACAACTCATTTTTGTAAAACATTTATAAAACTTGATAATATAGTCTTGGTTTTCTGCACTGGCTGTTGGGAAAAATACTATATTGGGTTTCTCCTTTCCCGTAAGCTCTAAAATATATTTCTCAATTTTCCTATGATTCGGATTTCTGCCAAACCCACCACCACCAATGGCAATGATATGTCCTTTTTCTGTCATGGATTACTTTGGTTCCTTAAAATATTGTGTGAATTCATCTGTTGTTTCAAAGATGAGGAATTCTCCATTCGACGTTGAGATTACTGTCTTTCCTTCTTCTACCTTTATAGTTTTTCCTGATTTTGTATTTTGTACCTCTAATTTCCCGGTTAATACAGAAAAAATGCAATCTGAGACACCTTGATAATGTGGACCATGGTCATTCATGGTTCGGTGTCCTGCCAGAAAGGTTGTTCCTTTCACCACCGCAACACTTGAAGGTGTGTTAACAACAAATTCCCTATTCCTTGTTTTCCTTAATTCAGCGCTCACCCGTCCCCCAAAAATATTTATCTCCGTTTTGATAGAATCCTTTTCAGCAGAACCAAATATTTTAATTACTGAATTTCCATACAAACTTATTACACTTTTATCTTGAATATTTAGAAAAGAAAGGAAGGCATTCTTGTCCGTAGATATTTTATCACCATTATAAATTGATTCACCCTTTCGAATTTTTCCTGATCGAATTTTTCCTGATCTGTGCACTTCGCCTGTAACATTCGTGCAGATCCCAATTTGCTCTGGTTCTGGTAAACTCATTAAAATCGACAGGGTAAAAAGTAATAATATGTGTTTCATGGTGCGTTAAATTTAATACAAAGTAGTGGTTTATATTCTTGGATAGAATAGGAGAAATCCTGTATTTTCCCCCAGGTCGGGATACGAAGGATTCCAAATTTTAATCATTTTTTTCTGACGCAATTGACACGATTTTTATCACCCTTTTCAGGGCCAAAATTTTCCTTCCTTCTTAAGTCCCAATAAAAGAAAAAATAACAGACGACTTCGTCGGCAGATTCAAGGAAACGCCTTGAGTTAATTTTGCTATAAACAGACGAGAGTCGTGTAACATATAGGTACAAATATGAAGAAGGAAATCTTTATAAATGAGAGTATGGGTGAAACCCGTATTGCGATTCAGGAAGATAGCCAATTGGTTGAAGTTTATGTTGAAAAACAGGATAAACATCGGATGGTTGGCAATGTTTACAAAGGTAAAGTTGAAAATGTTCTTCCCGGGATGCAGGCCGCATTTGTGGATATAGGCAATGAACTGAATGCTTTCCTCCCCTTTTCCGAAATTGGGAATAATGAATATATAATTGAAGATAGTGGCAATAAACGCAGTCGAAATAATAATCGTAGACATGATAACATTGAAGTTGACCTAAAAAAGGGTCAGGAAATTTATGTACAGGTCATTAAGGAGCCCTTTGCAGGAAAAGGTCCCCGCGTGACTACAGAGGTAGCATTACCAGGTCGACTACTGGTGCTTGTTCCAAATGAAAATTATATTGGGATTTCTAAAAAAATATGGGACAAATATGAACGTCGACGACTGAAAAAAGTTGCCCAACAACTGCGTGAAAGTAATACGGGTGTAATCATTCGTACTGTTGCAGAAGGGAAATCAGAAGAACTCATAGAGAATGATTTCAACCAATTGATGGGAAATTGGAACAAAATGGAAAAAATTTCAGCTAGAGAGAAAGCTCCAGTAATTGTCTACGAAGATTTAGAAACAGCATCAAGCGTGGTTAGGGATCTATTAACACCGGATGTTGAAAAAATTATTATTGATTCCAAGCGTCTTTACAAAAAAACACAAAAGTACCTTGAAGATATATCCCCAAGTCTATTGGAGCGATTAGAACTTTATAAACTTAAGTCTCCTCTTTTTGAAAGTTTTGGTATTGAGTCCGAAATTGAAAAGTTGATGCGACCAAAAGCCTGGCTGAAAAGTGGTGCATACCTGATCATTGAAAAAACAGAAGCCATGGTTGTGGTTGATGTGAACAGTGGTCGATTTGTGGGGAAAAAACTCCATGAAGAGAATTCACTTAAAATTAATCTTGAAGCGGCAAGAGAAGTTGCACGACAGCTCAGACTCCGTGACTTATCCGGGTTGATCGTAATTGACTTTATCGATATGAGATATGAAGAAAATCGAAAAAAAGTATATCACGAAATAAGGAAAGAACTCAAGAAAGATCGAGCTAAAGTGGCCGTGGCACCCATCACAGAATTTGGACTTTTAGAAATGACGAGACAGCGGATTCGATTAAGTTTGTTGGATTCTATGAGTGAAGAATGCCCAACTTGTCATGGCTCTGGACGGATTATATCCAGAGAAACGCTGGTGACACGTATTGATCATTGGTTACGTCGCTATAAGAGTAAACATCGTTCTTTAAGGCTACGACTACAACTTCATCCGGAAAATGCTCAATACCTGGGGGGTGAAAAGAAACATATTCTTCGCGGACTTATGTGGCAAAATTTTGTCCATTTAAAAATTGAAGAAAACGTAGAACTCTCACAAGATGAATTCCGGTTTTTTCGTACCAAAGACAATGCTGATGTTACCAATGAAATGAATCTTGAAAAGGGCTAAACCACATCGTAAATTTGCCGGCTTTTTGGAGACGTAAAATGTATGCTATCGTAAATATATCAGGAAAACAATTCAAAGCTACTGAAGGTGCCCGAGTACGCGTTCCTCGACAAACCGGGGAAGCCGGGGCCAAAGTAACTTTTGACAATGTATTGCTCGTTCATGACGGATCGAGCACAAAAATCGGAGCGCCCACAGTGAAAGGCGCAACGGTAACTGCTACCGTAATTGACCATGGTCGAGAAAAAAAGATTCTTATTTATAAGAAAAAACGACGTAAAGGGTATCAGCGCAAAAACGGACACAGACAGTGGTTTACCGAAATAGAGATTCAAAAAATTAAAGCAACTGCCGTCAAGAAAAAGAAACCTGCAAAAAAAGCAGAACCCAAAGTCAAAGAAACAGTAAAAGAAGAGGAATAACTCATGGCACATAAGAAAGGACAAGGTAGTATCCGAAATGGTCGCGATTCAAACCCAAGTTATCTCGGTCTTAAAGTAGCTGATGGGCAATCTGTCTTAGCGGGGACGATTATACTGAAACAACGTGGGACTAAAATTCATCCTGGAATGAATGTTCAACGTGCAAATGATGATTCCCTATTCGCAACCGCTGACGGGATAGTTCAATTTGGTCGAAAAGGCCGAACTCGAAAAATTGTAACAATCGTTACAGAAAATTAACTTCTAAACCCTCCGACATCGGGGGGTTTTTTGTTTCATGACACAAAGGATACATTATGGCTCGTAAAAAAATTACTATGATTGGCGGTGGGCAAATCGGCGGAAATCTAGCTCTTCTTGCAGCACAGAAAGAATTGGGAGATGTAATCATCTTTGATATTCCAAGAGCAGAAGGAATGGTGAAAGGGAAAGCCCTGGATCTGATGCAACTTCGACCCCATGATGGTCACGATTCCAATATCACAGGCACTTCAGATTGGAATGATGTAAAAGGAACAGATGTATTTATTATTACTGCTGGAATTCCACGAAAACCGGGTATGGATCGGGAAGATCTTCTTGGAATAAACCTCGGTATTATGAAAGATGTTGCGACCAATATAAAAGAGCAAGCACCCAATGCATTTGTGATTGTTATTTCAAACCCATTAGATGCTATGGTTTATGCATTCTACAAAGTATCAGGCTTCTCTAAGAATCAGGTTATTGGGATGGCAGGTGCATTAGATAGTGGACGTTTTCGCGCTTTTATTGCTATGGAAACTGGTTTTTCTGTCCAAGATGTAACTTGTATGGTTTTGGGTGGCCATGGTGACACCATGGTTCCTGTTACGCGGCTGGCAACTATTGGTGGGGTTCCTGTTACAGATCTTATTTCTGCTGAACGATTGAAAGAGATTGAAGATAGAACACGGGTTGCCGGTGGTGAAATCGTGAAACTCTTCGGAAATGGATCTGCGTTTTATGCGCCTGCACAATCTGCAATAGAAATGGCTGAATCTTATATTAGAGATAAAAAACGAGTCATTCCATGTGCGTCCCTTTGTGAAGGTGAATTTGGAGTGGATGGATATTTTATTGGCGTGCCTACAGTCATTGGAGCCGGAGGCGTTGAAAAAGTTTTGGAATTCTCACTAACGGACGAAGAGAAAGCAGGGTTAAATAAAACACTGGATGCAGTGAAAAAGACCGTGGCCGAAACCGGGTTATAATTTTTTTTCAAACTTGGAGAACTCCAAGTTCTTCAAGGCTAATTTTCACATTAAAAGCCTCGCCTTCGAACAAGTTCAAGAGACGAGGCTTTTTTATTTGTGATCCCAGTGCACTTTGTGTTTAATTATCCTTCACTAGTCTTCATTTTTAAAAAATAAATTCCATGACAACCTTTTTTAAATTTAACATGTCATACTCATTGTAACGCGGCACACGTTTGGAAAATAATATTAAAACTTTAATCCTTGAAGCAAAGAGTGGAAATACGGTAGCGTTCCATAAACTGGTTTCATATCACGATGAGAGAATCATGACATTAGCCCTACAACTTACACGAGATAAACAAGACGCTGAAGATCTCTACCAGGAAGTTTTCATGAAGGCCTATAAAGCCATCGGATCTTTTCGCCTTGAAAGTGAATTCTTCACCTGGCTCTATCGTATTACGGTGAATTCTTTTTACGATCTACAACGGAAGACATCCCGAATTCAAAAACAGGAATCATTGGCCCCTGAAAAAGATTCAACTCATGATATTGCGGACGATTCAATTCCATCAGCGGAAAAAGAAGAAATCCAACATGCCGTTACAAATGCATTAAACCACTTACCTAACCAACAAAAGACTGCTTTTGTTATGAAACATTATGAAGGGTTGAAAATCAAGGAAATTGCCAAAATTATGGATCTCTCTGACGGTACGGTGAAACGGTATTTATTCCGTGCTATGGAAAAACTTCGTCCCATGCTAAAGGAGTATCGCTATGCCTAAATCCTTATCCGATCATCAAAAAAAACTCGCCAGCCTTTACGTTTTAGATGCACTCACAGAAGCGGAGCAAATTAAATTCGAGAATGAACTGGCACAAAACGAGAATCTGCATTCTTACGTCCGTACCCTCGAATCCACATTGGATGTGACATCCTCTGCAGAGATGCCTGTTCCGGATGAATTTGAACTCCAATCCCAACGAAATTTACTCCGAGCGAATATAGATACCATGGCATCTGAAGAAGAAAAAAAAATAACTCCGGGAATCTGGGAACATCTCAAGACATGGATTCAAACTCCAACGCCAGCTTGGGTGAATTTGGCATCGGTAGCCACAGCTTTTTTACTGGGACTATATATGATGAAACCTATTCCACAACAAATATCGGAAAAACCAAAAATAGATATTAAAGAATTATTGAGATCAGGCCAATTGGACCAAATTAAATTTGCAGAAGACAATCATAGGGATGGCCAAATTCGATTTGCCGTGGAATCAAGGCAGGACCTGGAACTATCCGGGACGGCGAATGATGAATTGATTACGAATTTACTTTTCTATCTCTTGCTCCACGACCAAAATCCCGGAAAACGGCTTAAGGCAGTTAAACTGCTTCAGAACTCTCAACCCGCTCAGGAGACTAAAATGGTATTGGTTTCCGCGCTATTGACCGACTCTAATCCCGGTATTCGTCTTAAATCTATTCGGCTTCTTTCCACTTATGAACCGGGAAAAATCATCCAGGATGCATGCATGAAAGTATTGATGGAAGATGAAAATGAAGCGGTACGGCTTTCTGCCATAGATATTATGGAAATGGCACCGGATGTATCTATGATTCCCGCTCTCCAGGTTGTAAGTATATTGGATGATAATGACTTCATCCGCGACCGTGCACAAGAATTATTGAGAACATTTTCTCCGGATGAAACTGATTCCCGAGTAGAGGCTGAATCATGATTCGATTATTAATCATTTGCCAACTTTCATCCCTTATTCTCGGACAAAAAATATTTGATGAATTCGAGAAAGGTCGACATAATAACTATCATTCTAAAGAAACCTTTCGTTTTGATACAGCCCCTGATGATGGCTCTTATACAATTTTATTGGAAAGTATTGAAGGTGATATCAAGGTAAGAACTCATGCAGGTGCCGGAGCAGAAATAACTATTACACGGAAAATTCGAGCCCGGACAGAAAAAAAAGCAAAACGGTTAGTAAAAGATGCAAAAATCCTAGTTTATCATGTGGAAGATGATCACTTGATTCAAGTTCGATCTGAAAAGAAGATTCGCTATAAACGGAATGTGCAAACAGATTTTGAATTGAAACTGCCCATGAATATTAATTTGAATCTTGAAACGGCTGGCGGGGATATTGATGTATTGGATATTCGAGGTGAATCAATTTTTAGAACCTTTGGCGGGGATATTCATCTGAAAAATATGATGGGTCGCATTGAAGCACACACATCCGGTGGTGATATTGATGTCTCCCTTGTAGAAGGATTGATTCGCGTACATACTTCAGGTGGCGATATCGGAATTATGAATTCCGATGGAAAATTTAAAGCATCTACTTCAGGTGGTGACCTTAAGTTCCTTCAATTGACAGGGAATATTGATGCACAAACCAGTGGCGGTTCTATCAGGTTGAGAAATATTGAAGGTGAATCTGTGGAATGCCGTACATCTGGTGGTGATATTAGTGCAGGTTATATTTCTGCTAATCTCACCGGGAAAACATCCGGAGGTGAGATTGATCTCGACAATATAAAAGGTCATGTGGATGTAAGCACATCCGGTGGTGATATTGATATAGAACAAATCACCGGGTCACTCACCTGTCATACATCTGGTGGCGATATTGAGGCTAATGGAATTATTGGATCCGTTGATGCTTCTACTACTGCCGGTGATATTGAACTGGAATTATCTTATGATTCATCCATTAAAGAATACAGTTTCAATTTAGAAACACGATCCGGTAATATTGTTGTTCGTGTTCCAACAGGACTACCCTTGAATGTAGATGCAGAAATATTCGGTACCAATATACCCCAGGAATTGAATTCTGACATTCCATTAGAAATTTTAACAAGCGAAAATCGAGTGGTAGGGATTGGTCAAATCCAAAATGGCACCATTCCCCTGCGCTTACGCGCCACTTTCGGAACCATTACTATTAAACAGGAATAATTTATGAAGTTTATTATAATAATACTTACAACAAACCTTGTTTTTGGATTCAGTTCATCCTTAAGTGATTCAACATCTTTCACCACAAATGAAATTAGATTCTATTCGGATGTAACCATTGATTCTTCAGAGATCATAACCAATAATATCAGAATTTTAGGTGGCGGACTCACTGTCTATGGTACAGTAGAAAGTCAGATTACCGTTATAGGTGGTGATGTTCATATTTTATCATCCGCAATCATTAATGGTAAAATTATTTCTATAGGTGGTGATGTTCAAACCGACAAAGATGCACAGATAAATGGTAAAATTGTTGAGGCCAGTTTGAACCAGGGTCTCATCTATCGAGAAACATTTACAGACTCTTCAGCATCAGGAGAAAAGGATTTCGGAATCTCAACATTTTCTCAACGCTCCCGTGATGGCTGGGTTCACCCGGAACCGGATGTATTTGAATACAATCGAAATGAGGGTTTGCGCTTTATCCCACTAAATTGGAATTGGGACCACAGAAATGAATCTTTGATTCGATTGAGTTTTTCACTGGGATATAGGTTTAGTTCAAGTGAATTCATTGGGCGAACTACATTAGAATCTTCCCTTTTGAAAAATCGATCTGCAACACTTTTTGCCAGTGGATTCAAAACAGCGCGAACCGACGATGAATTTAGGCTTCCGGAAAAAGAAAATTCTTGTGCCAGCCTTTGGGGTCGACAAGATTTTTACGATCGCTGGGATGAAACCGGTTTCGAAGTAGGCTTTGGGTTTGATTTCTCACATTTAAAGGTGAAAGGGAAATTTGTCCGAGTCATACAAAGTGAGATATCTGTTAATCAAGATCTTTGGAGTTTCACCAATGAAAGTAGTGTTTTACGTAATAACCCATTCATGGTTGAAACAGACGTGGAATATCTGGAAGGTGTGGCAGCATTCAGGACTGCATCTTATTCCCCTCTCAAGACGGGCTTGGCGATTTTATCAAAAGTGGAAATGACCTTAAAAATGGATTCTACACTAGCTGATCCGTCCTTAAGGTTGACACATATTGCTATGGCTAATTGGGAGGTGTCGGATGGCGTTGTTATACGAAACCGGCTCATTTTGGGAATGGGTTCTGAATCATTACCTATTTATCGGCAATTCGGCATTGGTGGCTTGGGGTCAGTGAGTGCTCATGGTTATAAATCACAATTGGGTAATCATATGACCCAAATAAACACAGAATTGGTTTTCACGGAAGAATTCACTGATACCTGGTTCATGGTGAAATTATTCTATGATGCGGGCATGGCTTTTAATTCGCCTGACTTGTTGGATATTGGATATAATTCTGACCATTCTGATCTGTTGCTGCAATCTGCAGGAATCGGCTTTGGCTGGGAGGATGGTGACGGATTGGATATGGGATTCAATTTCGCAAAATCTCTGGGAAAAGACGAGCCGATTGAATCAACAGTCCGGTTAAACTTTAATTTTTAAGATGATAATAATAAAAAACAACATTTTAGTTTTATCACTTTCACTTCTTTTCTCCCAAAATGATACAACTTTTATCAGAGATTATTATCAATATGATCTCAGGGATTATGGATCGATTGAAATTGACCTGAATTTCGGATTAGGTGAATTGGAGATTGGATCTTATCATAAACCTAAAACTATTTCAGGCATTATCGAATACAACCCTGATCATACAGAAACGGATGTAGATTTTTCCTCATCAGGGAATAAGGCATTCCTATCCATCAAGGGTCAATCCGGTGATAAATTTGAATGCTGTGATAATGGGTTTACTTTTAATGATTTTGACTTGGGAGATGAATTCCATAACTACATGGATTTTGATCTGGCCAAAGGGATTCCAACAGAACTGGAATTGGATTTTGGATTAGGCGAGGCCAATATTAATCTTACGGATCTTTCATTATCTTACTTTGAATTGGATTGTGGATTGAGTGATGTAAAACTGGAAATGGACCGATCAAATAAAATCACCTGTGAACGAGTGAGCATTTCCAGTGGACTCGGTGATTTTAACGGTTATGGCTTGGGAAATCTCAATTCACGAAAATTTAATCTGGATGTTGGATTGGGTGCTGCCACGGTTGATCTCCGGGGGAAATTTGATGAAGATATGGACCTGTCCATTGATGTTGGACTAGGCGCTTTGGAATTGATTTTACCCGAAAATGTGAATATAAAGCTACGAGTAGATCATTCATTTTTAAGTTCTGTGGATGTGGATGGCTTGATGTCCGAGGAAAGAAATAAATATGTTAGCAAACATTGGGACGAAAATCGGCCTACCATCACTGGGGATATTTCTGTGGGGATTGGGTCTGTTGATATTGAGGTTGATTGAAATTGAAATACAGAGAACGCCAAGGGCTCTAATATTTTTCTTTCTGCTAGTTGGTTGATTGATGGGTCCCTAAATCAATCACGCAATCATCCAATCAATTTTATTTATTTTCTTTGTAATATCAGAGTACTCTGTGTTTAGAAAATTTGTTTAAATAAGTTGTAAAACTTTATTAACAAGTTTCTCAATCCCCTCCGCTGCTTCCTTGATGGATTTCGCTTCCACATAAGCCGGAGTGGATACAATCTTATTTTTTTCATCCACAACAATTTTATCTGCATCTGCTGATTCGGTTTCAATTCCCATAGAATGAATATCTGCGGTAATTTTCTCATTGCAACCGCCTGTCACTTTTCCGCTTCGACCCATTTTCTGTAATACTTTTGCCACCATAACTGGCGCAATGCAGATGGCTCCTAAAGGTTTTTCTGCCTCTATGATTTCCATTGTAAGGCGTTGTACATCTTTTAT
>PVBE011980741.1_pt1 | contig 25872 bp, 20 predicted proteins | sample 1631181 | NCBI WGS metagenome assembly PVBE01 (sample SAMN08397723, study PRJNA350692) | Marine metagenome, whole genome shotgun sequencing project. | isolation source: water | place: Pacific Ocean | collected 2012-04 | reverse complement strand
GTCTCCCAGTACCTCAAGGACAAGCGTGGCCAAGAGCTTAAGCTCTCGAAGGAAACGCTCACCCGGGTGCGTGCGCTGGCCGCAAAGATGATTGACAGTGTCGATGAGTCGATGGTCCGCACCGAGGTATGCGCCATCTGCGATATGGCAAAGGAGGGAAACCTCCTATGCGACCTCCACCACAGCCTGGAGAAGGTCCCTGATGACTGCTCCGTTTGTTTGAAGGACGGGGACTGTATGCTCATGGGCGGCGGAGGGGAAGGGATTTGAGGAGGATCTACCTCGACCACGCAGCGACCACACCTGTCGATCCGGATGTCGTTGCGGCCATGCTGCCCTGCTTTGAGCGGGACTTCGGGAATGCTTCCTCTATCCATTCTTTCGGTCAGGACGCGAAGCATTTAATCGAAGATGCCCGTGAGCATGTCGCTGCCCTCATGAACGCAGGCTCCGAAGAGGTCATCTTCACCGCCGGGGGCACGGAGAGCGACAATATGGCGCTCAAGGGTATCGCTGCCCTCCACCACGACAGCGTGCGTGACAATCCCGAGGGTCCTCATATCATCACATCCTCTATCGAGCACCCTGCAATCCTCAGGACCTGTGAATGGCTTGAGACGCGAGGGTTCGTGGTCCGCTACCTGCCTGTTGACAACCAAGGTATGATCGACGTGGGCTCGCTGGAGGACGCGATCGCTACAGGGACCTTCCTCGTCTCCATCATGTTCGCCAACAACGAGATCGGGACCATCGAGCCGGTCAAGCAGCTCGGGGCGTTATGTCGGGAACGAGGTGTGCTCTTCCACACCGACGCGGTCCAGGCATGCGGCAAGGTTCCCGTTGACGTACGGTCCATGAACATCGACCTGCTCTCCCTCTCCTCGCACAAGCTCCACGGCCCCAAGGGCATGGGCGCGCTCTACCTGCGGGAAGGTGTGGAGCTGGAGCCGCTCGCCCACGGCGGTGGCCATGAGCGCGGGCTGCGCTCGAGCACCGAGAACGTATCCGGGATCGTCGGCCTGGCAAAAGCCGCCGAGCTGGCCAAGATGCGGATGGGCGAGGACATGGCGCGACTGATGAGCATGCGTGACCGCCTCATCAGTGGTGTGCTCGATACGGTACCCGCCTCCCACCTCAACGGCCACCCGACCAAGAGGCTCCCCCACAACGCCCACTTCCGCTTCGACGCCGTAGAGGGCGAATCGCTGGTTCTGTCGCTGGACCACGAGGGCATCGCCAGCTCCTCTGGCTCGGCATGCTCATCGAAGAAGTCGGGGCCATCGCACGTGCTCACTGCCATCGGCATGGACGGTATCCAGGCCCAGGGCACCCTCAGGCTCACCCTCGGCCGCGGTAACACCGACGAAGACATTGATCGAACACTCGAGGCACTGCCCCGGGTAGTGGCGAAGCTACGTGAGCTCTCTCCGCTGTGGGAGGGAGAAGAGTGAGAAGGAGGTCGTGAGTCAATGGTCGACTGGAACACGATACGCGAGGACTTCCCAATACTAAAGGAGGTCGTATACCTCGACAGCGCTGCAACTTGCCTCACCCCCATCCCCGTGCTGGATGCCGTGAGGGAGTATTACATCCGTTACCGGGCCAACGTCCATCGTGGCGCCCACCGCCTCTCGGTGAAAGCGAGTGATAAGTACGACGAGGCCCGCGCGAGGGTCGCCCGGTTCATCGGGGCCGACGACCCGGTCGAGATCATCTTCACCAAGAACACCACCGATGGCCTGAACATGGCCGCCAACGGGCTGCGCCTGCGCTCTGGCGACAAGGTCGTCCTTACGTCCCTGGAGCACCACTCCAACCTCATGCCCTGGCAAGTTCTCCATCACCGCCACAATGTGGACCTGGCGTTCCTCGAGACTGATGAACAGGGCAGCTTCGACCTGGAAAAGGCAGCTGAGGTCATCGACGAAAAGACCGCGGTAGTGAGCATCGCCCACGGATCCAACGTGCTCGGGAGCATTTGCCCGGTCAATGAGATCGCCAAGCTCGCTCACGACGCGGGCGCTCTGGTGTGCGTCGATGCCGCCCAGACCGTAGGCCACTTGCCAGTCGACGTCGACGAGCTAGGTGTGGACATCATGTCGTTCTCGGGTCACAAGGGCCCACTGGGACCCACTGGGATCGGCGTGCTCTATGTGAGGGGCGAGCACCTGGAGAAGCTCAATCCCGTCGCGCTCGGTGGCGGAACTGTCAAGGACGTGGAGTCCGGGGGTTTCACGCTTCTGGGGCCGCCCGACAGGTTCGAAGCAGGGACGCCCAATATCGGTGGTGCCATCGGGCTCGGAGCAGCCGTCGAGTACGTCTCACGTATTGGGATCCAGAACATCGAACAACGGGAACGCAATCTCCTAACGACCATGCTCAATGGCCTCCTCGACATCGACAATCTCATCGTGTACGGGCCGAAGGATCTCGAGCTCAAGACCGGGGTCATGTCCTTCAACGTGAAGGGCATCAATCCTCACGACGTCGCGATCATTCTCGACGAGATGGACGCCATCGCCGTTCGTTCTGGCCACCACTGCGCAATACCGCTGGTGAAGCGTCTGGGAGCGCCCGACGGCACGGTGCGTGCGTCGCTCGGATGCTACAATAACGAGGAGGACGTAGACACCTTCCTCTCACGTGTCGCGGATGTAGCGCAGGGGCTGACATAAGGAGGTGCGTATCTATGGAAACAGCGAAGGGAACAGTGGTCTCGGTCAACACGAGCTCAGAGAAGGGCGTCCCCAAGGTACCGCAGGACAAGATATCCCTTCTTGAGGAGCACGGTGTGGAGGGCGATGCCCACGCATCGTCGACATGGCACCGCCAGGTGAGCCTGTTGTCCATGGCATCCATCGAGCGGATGCGGGAACAGGGAGTCAAGGTCGCTCCCGGGGACCTTGCAGAGAACATCACCATCGAGGGCATCGACGTGCACAACCTCCCCATAGGCACAAGGCTCCGGGTCGGTCGGGACGTTCTGCTCGAAATCTCCCAGATCGGAAAGGAGTGCCACACCGGATGCGCCATTCAGAAGCGGACGGGGAAGTGCATCATGCCCACCGAAGGCGTGTTCGCCCGTGTGATCGCTGGCGGTACTGCCAGGGCCGGGGACACGGTTACGCTCGCCTAGGCAAGCTCACTCCGGATCGGAGCAGCAGCGGAAGCCAGCATACGGCTCGGCCTCCGTCGGCTGGCGATGGAGATGTAGGGTGAAGCATCCCGCCCACGGTGACATACTCTCCGATTGTGTATGGATGCCGCCTCGGAGGAAGGGTGTGCCGATAATCGTGAGGGCATGATGTCGGTGGAAGCCATCCTGGCCGTACTTATCCTCGTCCTCACCGAGGATGGAAGCGATGGAGTTACCCACGTTCTCGCCCCACTCATCACTGGGTACTTGTGCGTCCGTCCATTCCAACACGTTGCCGATCATGTCGTACACACCCTCGGCCGACCGGCATTTGGGATTCGTACCACCAGGGCAGTTCCGTTCAGGGCACCATAACATCCGCTCCCCACCGATGTGACATTCCGGGAATGGGCACTTATCATTAGTGTTGCAGCCGAAGGTCTCGTTGTCCTCCTCCTCAGTGAGATAGTACCTATCCCCACCCAGGTTGCATGCTGACATCCACTCGAAGTCCTTGCACAACCGCTTGCCTGCAGTCTCGCACGCCTCCTTTGCCTCGTAGAAGGTTATGTTGATCCAAGGCCGAACCCCCTCTTTGGACTCGGCAGCGCCATCCTCACCCTTCGATGTCTCGTACTTGTCGATGCAGTATCCGCCGCATTGCCGGATGAAGGCCATGCCCTCAGAACACGTACCTTCCTCCACTAGTGGTTCGGCGCATACGGGGTCCAGGGCGGTCGCGAAATCGGGGTACGTTTCCATCTGCTCCCGGGAGAGCGGCGGATTTGGCGACGTGCGCTCGGATTGCGAGGTGTCGGTGGGCGAGGATTGTGCCGTTGGAGTAGGCGGCTCATCCGTCGGGACTGGCGGCTCATCTCTCGGGACTGGCGGCTCATCTGTCGGGACTGGCGGCTCATCCGTCGGGATTGGTGGGATCGACTTGGTCTGACGCTCGTCTACGTACACCGCGCCGTCCTTGATGACTATGGGGATGATCCTGAGCGGAGACTCATCGGAATCCTGGAGCACCGCGCCGGTCTTGGGATCGAACGTGGCCTCGTTCCCCTGGCAGTTTAGTGTGTCGCCCTCCAGCAGTACGAATCCTCCCTTACCGCAGGTGTTGATATAGGCTTTCAGCTTGCCGTCAGTGTTGACGAGGATGGCTGCGATCGATTCCCTGAACACGAAGTGGTACTCCGAGCCCGGCGGCAGGTCGGCCATTTTGAGAATGAGCCCGTCCGATCCGATTGGATTCGCTTGAGGCCCTTGTGGCAGGCGTACTTCTGTGCAGCCCGCGAGAATGACGAGAATCCCGATGAGAATCAGAGCCCTCACCCTAATCCCAATGGAGGAATCTTTCAACTCTTTGCCCGTTTTCATATTTGTTCCACACCAGGGGGGTTTTCGGACGGATGCTCTCGCAAGAAGCTATAACTATTGTTATACTTTGACGTTAATATAATTTCCGTTACTGGATCGGATGCCGGAGGGAGGGCGTCCCGGTGGGACAGTAGCTACTGATAGCATGGAGGAAGTAGGCCTCTGAGATCACCTCCTTGACTTCATCTTCCTGGCGGTAGGATCAGGTCAAGCCTATCTTCTTCATCGGCCCGGAACGGATGTGACCCGCCGACGTTATAAATCCTTCCCCTGGGGTTCCTTACCCTCACGCTTTTCCTTGATGGCCTTGTCGAGGAAGAGGCGGGCGGCGACTATGTGGTAACACTCGCTCTGGGTGAGCGTGTTGTATCGGCATGTGCACGACCATCGGCGCTTCCGTCGGTGGTACACCACCTGATACTCCTTCACGTCTAGATGGACGCGTTCTGGACCGGTCGATTGGAGGCTCACACGCCCGTCCCTGACGAGAGCGGCTGCCTTGTGCCGTCTGGCAACGGAACCCACGGTCTGGGAAGGCCACGGATAACCTTTATAATTATGGTCAGTTTTGCGCCCACCGCCCCTCGCTCCATAGGGGGGGGTACGTGATGCTCATGACAGCCAAAGCCCAGGTCCGACCGTACAATCCCCATACCGTGGAGGAGGATGTCATCCAGTTCTGGAAGGAGAACGACACCTTCACCAAGGTCAGGGAGCGGGTGAAGGATGGCAAGCCATTCTACTTCCTCGACGGCCCACCCTTCCCCTCGGGCGAGACACACCCGGGAACGGCGGCAAACAAGGTCTCAAAGGACTTCCTCATCCGCTACAAGCGGATGCGCGGCTTCAACGTACGCGACCAGCCCGGCTGGGACATGCACGGCCTTCCCATCGAGCAGAAGACCGAGCTGCAGCTCGGGCTCAAGGACAAGCGTGACATCATCGACAAGGTGGGCATCGACAAGTTCATCGACGAGTGCAAGAAGTTCGCCCTGCGCCACATGGGCGCCATGGAGCGCGACTTCATGCGCCTGGGCGTCTGGATGACCTGGGAGAACGCCTACCGAACCATCACCCCTGAGTACATGGAGTCGGTATGGTACGCCCTGAAGTGCGTGCACGAGCGCGAGCTCCTCTACCGAGGGAAGAAGGCCCTGTCCTGGTGCCCACGGTGCGCCACCATCCTTGCCAAGAACGAGCTGGAGTACAGAACGGTGGAGGACGACTCCATATTCGTCAAGATGCCGGTGGAGGGCAAGGATAAGGAGTTCCTCATCATCTGGACCACCACACCGTGGACCATCCCCTTCAATATGGCCATCATGGCCAATCCCGACCTCGACTACCTCCGGTTCAAGGTGGAGGACGAGGTGTGGATCATGGCCAAGCGCCTGACGGGTATATTCATGGGCTCCATCGTGGAGAAGAAGTACGAGCCGATCGAGACCATCAAGGGATCCGAGCTCGTGGGCATGAAGTACCGCCATCCATTCTACGAGGAGATGCCCTACCACCAGCAGGAGAAGAACGCCTACATGGTGGTCCCGTCCACACAGTTCGTGTCCGCCTCCGCCGGATCCGGCCTTGTGCACTGCGCTCCCGGGTGTGGTCCCGAGGACTTCCAGATCGGTCTAGATATGGGCATCCCCATCTTCAACGAGGTCGACGAGAACGGCTATCTCGCAGGCGAGAGCGGCGAGTTCGTCGGGCTCAAGGCCAAGGACGACGACCAGCAGTTCGTTGACAAGCTCAAGGAGAAGGGCTACCTGCTCGCCGGCACGCCGGTGGAGCACGAGTACGCTCATTGCTGGCGCTGTGACTCGCCCATCATCTACCGGGCAACTGACCAGTGGTTCATCGCTGTATCCAAGATCCGCGAGGAGATCCTCGAGGAGATCAAGCAGCTGTACACCGTCCCCGCCGAGGCCAAGGAGATCTTCCTGGAGTGGATCGGTAACTTTTCGGACTGGTGCATCACTCTCCAGCGGTTCTGGAACATCCCGGCGCCCATCTGGGTGTGCGACCAGTGCGACAACTACGAGATCTTCGGCAGGATCAAGGAGCTGGAAGAGCGGTCGGGTGTGAAGCTCGACGACATCCACCGGCCGAAGGTGGACCCGCTCACCTGGAAATGCTCGTGTGGTGGCACCATGAGCCGCATCCCCGACGTGCTCACTGGATGGCTGGACTCGGGAGCGGCGCCGTGGGCCTCGCTCGCGTACCCCCAGCGCCAGGACCTCTTCGACCAGTACTTCCCTGCTGACTTCGTCATGGAGGGACGCGACCAGATCCGCGCGTGGTTCTCTGCCATGATGAACTTCTCCATGGCCGCGTTCGGACGCAGGCCGTATAACGCTGTTTACTGGCACGGGTTCTTCAACGACCAGGATGGCCGCAAGATGTCCAAGAGCAAGGGCAACTTCATAGCTGTCCAGGAGATCGCCAAGAAGATGGGCGGGGATCCCGTCCGCATGAAGTTCATCGAGTGGATCGCTCCTGGCCAGGACGTGCGGTTCAATATGCGCGACATCGAAGAGAACGCCAAGGCGCTCAACGTGCTCTGGAACATGCACAACCTCATCGTCCGCTCGGCGCGTGCCGCGGGGATCGATCCCACGAAGGCGACGTTCAAGGACGAGGACTTGGACTTCACCGACCGCTGGCTGTTGTCGGTGTACAGCTCGCTCGCCGATACGGTGACCGAGAAGTTCGATAGCTTCCATCTCTCGGACATCCCAACGCTCTTGCGCCACTTCTGGCGCGAGGACCTCTCACGCTGGTACGTGCAGAACAAGCGGCCCCAGATAGCCGCTGGCGACGAGACAACCCTGGCGGTGCTCTCGCACGTCTACCTGGGCTTGCTCCGTTTGGTGAGCCCCATGGTGCCCATGACCGCAGAGGCGATCTACCAGGATCTGCGCAAGGAGTACGGCCTCAAGGAAGAAACGATCCACCTCCAGGAGTGGATCGAGGCCGATACATCGCGCATCGACAAGGACATTGAGCGCGACATGGAGATCCTCCGCGACGTGACAACCAACGTGCTGGCTGCCCGCGAGAAGGTGAACCGCGGCGTCCGCTGGCCCCTGCGGAACGTGGACGTCATCACCCGGGACAAGCGTGTGATCTCCACCCTGGCCAAGCAAGGCGAGCTCGTCAAGCGCCTCACCAATGCCTGGGAGCTTGTGGTCAAGCAGCACGAGGAGAGCCTCACTCATGTGGTGAAGCCCGACTTCTCACGCATCGGCCCCAAGCACAAGGGCCTGGCCGGCGCCATCACCAAGGCCATCCAGGCCGCGGATTCCGAGAAGGTCGTCGAGTCACTGGACCGTACCGGGACCTTTACCATCACCGCCGACGACCACGAGATCGTCATCGAGCGGGACGAAGTGTTCATCGAGGAGACCGTCCCGGATACGATCTACTCCATCCCCGGAACCCGGTTCTCAATCTACGTGGACCTGGAGGAGAACGAGGACATGCTCTCGGCGGGCCTTGCGCGCGAGGTCGTCCGCCACGTGCAGTCGCTGCGGAAGAAGGCCGAGCTCGTGCGGACCGACCGCATCAAGGTCACCATCGCTAAGAATGTCTCCGAAAAGCTCGAGCCCCACACGGACGAGATCACGTCAACCGTGGGCGCCGATGAGCTGGTGTTCGGTACGGTCGATGGACGGGAGTTCACGACTACATTCACGTCCCGCGAGACGAAGGTCACCGTGGGGTTCGACAAGGCGTAGGGTTTACCACCGGGCCCTCAGAGGTTCCCACCGCAGTGAGGGCACCGTGCCATCTTGGTGATGAACATGGACCCGCAGTACGGGCACACGCTCCCCCCCTGAGGTGCTGCAACCTGCGGTTCTGTCGGTTGGGTGGGGTAATAGGCCGATGAGCTGTTGTAGCTCTGGTCCCAGTAGCCGCTGTAATCCGCGTCCTGGTAAGCTGACTGCGGTGCTGCGTTCCAGGCGGCTGGCGCGGCGGGAGGCTGCTGCTGGGCGGCGTTCCAGCCCTCCGCGGCCACCGGGGCCTGCTGTTGGACCAGCGCGGGTTGGGTACTGCGCCGCCTGCCGAAGAATGCTGCTAGCGCGCCTATCCCCGCCATGACGAGAATACCCACCTCGATGATCTCCTTGTAGCGGATGATCGTGTCAATAAAACCACGGGGCTCGGCGGTCACGGGCTCGCCCTCGGGGCCAACACAGTAGAAGCGCTCGGTGTCGCAGCTGTCCTCTTCCGTGCAGTGGGCATCACTCGTGCAGCAGACATAGCCCCCCATGCAGCAAACAGTGTTACAGTTACTACTCGCGCACTCTGTGTCTGAGCTGCCGGGCTTGCTCACTACATTCTTGACCGAGCCCAGCGCCCTCTCAACCCGTATCCGCGCGTCGAAGGCGAGTCGGTAGGCCTGTACTACGTTCTCTGCCACAAGCTCCCTTTCGGCTTCGGCGACGACGGCCTCGATGACCCTGTCGGTCTCGTTGCGGATGTGGGCCACGAAGAAGCCGTTGTGCTGCGCGACGATGCGGGCCAGATGGTCCAGCTCCTTGAAGTCGGCGAACATGGCCGGCTCATAGATGAGGCCCGTGGAGAATCCGAAGGCGCCCTCATGCATGGCACGCTTGACCACTTCTCCCATCTGAAGACGGTCGCGGATGTTGGCCTCCCGGTCCGTGGGGCCCATGACGTACTCGCGTACCGTGCAGTGGCCCACGAGGAAGGCCATGTTCACTGCGAGCCGCCCCTCGGCCTTGGCGAGGTAGTCGGACACCTGCTCCCAGTCCCAGGGATCGTCGATGACACCGCACAGCCCTGACATCTTGGTGGCCAGGTCCACCCGGGCTACAGGGCGCACGGGGGCCAGGCTCAGCCCGTCCTGCCCCACCACCTGGAGGGTCACTCCCTGCTTGATCTTGGGAAGATCGCCCCGGTTTACGTGAGATGTCGGATCATCGGAGAATATCATGAGGTCCGAGTGGCTGTGCATGTCGACGAAGCCGGGGCTCGCGACGAGCTTGCCCTTGCAATGGAACTCGAGGACCGCCTTGGCCTGCTTCAGGTCGCCGATGAACGCCACGCGCTCGTTCAGGATGCCGATGTCCGAGACAAAGCGCTTCCTGCCCGTGCCGTCGATGACGACGGCGTTCTTGATGATGATGTCGTAATAGGCAGGGGCCGCGGGCTGCATGGGAATGTCCCCCGAAAGGACCAAGTAATAAAAAGTGCAACACCGTATTGCGTCTCTTAATGTTACTACTACTAAATAGTAACATATATATACCTGGAACGCTACATAATAACGGGTAGCTTCTCTATGAACGAGCTCTACGCACCAATTCGCGAAGACGCAGTCGCTCTGTACGAGGGACGCCAGCGCCTCGGTGAACTGGAAACGCTATACGAGGCGAAGCAGGTAGAGCTAAAGAACGCAGGTAACTTCCGGGAGAGGAACCTGGGTGGACTTTTCGGTGGCGACAAGGAGAAGGCCCGGACCTGCAAAGGGCTTAAGGGGGAGTTGAACGACCTCTTCAACGAGAAGTACGATCAGCCATCCGTCATTAACGGCACACGACAACGACTGTACGGTCACTCGCGCAAACTGGCGTACTCGGAAGGGACCGATGAACGTGTCATCGACAAGGACCGCTCGCTCGGGCACATCAAGGAGCTGGCCTCACGCGACAACGATGGCCGATCGAGCTACATGGCCGATAGCTTTCGCGATCTCGGGTACGAGGTCAAAGAGCAGTCCATAGGTGGCTACCACCCGGGCGCTAACGTAATCGCCGAGTACAAAGGTGATCCCTCGAGCGACCGCTACGTACTCGTGACGGCACATGCGGACAAGGTATCAAACTTCTGTCCCGGGGCCAACGACAACGCTTCTGGATCTTCACTCATCCTCGAACTTGCACGGGCCGCCAAGGAGAACGGCCCGAAGGTCAACATGCGATTCGTATCGTTCGGTGCCGAGGAGACCGGCCTCAACGGTTCAAAGGCGTATGTCAGATCCATGCCTGACCGTGAAAACGCCAAGGCGATTGGGGCTATCAACCTGGACAGTGTTGGAGCTGGGAACCAGCTGAGCGTCCTGATATCCCATGCGCAAAGTGGTTTCGACGGCTACAGCGAGTACGTGGGCACAGGTTACACAACAAAGTGGGTGAACGAACTCATCGAGGGGACCGGCAAGCGACTGGGGATACCGGTCCAGCGGATGGACTGGTCCCGTGGGAACAGCGATCATGACCCGCTCATCAGAAATGACATTCCTGCCACCACTTTACTCCGGCGCCAGAACGGACGCATCCCTAACTACCACAGCGAGTCCGACAAACCGGAAGGGATCAATCCTGACCAGCTGGCCGAAGTGGGGGACCTGAGCTACCATTCCCTTATCGACATGTACCGGTCACGGAACGTGTACAGCAACCTTACTGGGGCCAAGTCCGTCGAGGATATCGACACACTTCTCGAACAGATGAAGTGATGGTCGACTGCCACAGGATGGTGACTATCCCTTCTCAGGGCTCTTGGTGAGCATGACCTTCCAGCACGTGAGACGCAAATAAATGAGCACGGCGGAGACGAGGGGGTCCTTCATGATCAGGTCGATGGCGTTGGTGAGGACCTGGACGGGTGGCTGCGCAAGAACGGCAGTTGAGCTCACGGGGATGATGACCACCAGATCGAAGATCTCGATCAGGTAATCGTTCTTGCCTGCCAGATGGGCGCCGAACATCCCCATGATCGATAGGCCCAGCAGCACGAAAGGGAGCGGTATCTTGCGCTTCGCTTTAGTGGGAATGGAGCCGATGAACTTCAGGCCGAAGACCGCCGAGAGAACGGCGAGGAGCTTGAATGTGAAGGCGGCCGTCGACGAGGAGGAGACCGCCATCCCCGTAAAGACCGCGGAGATGCGCAGGATGATCGACACGAGCTCGCCGTAAATCCCGTTGGAGACCACGAGCCAGACGAACACCACACCGAGCACAGCGATATTACCGGCCAGCCCCTCGTCATCGCTTTCCTCGGCCACCGGACGGTTGACCGCGATTGAGATTTATAAGGGTACCCATGGCGGGCAGGGCCTCGGTACGGCTGCCGAAAGGTTGAAAAGGATGGTGGCCCCACCGGGTCAGCACGGTTGGTTAGGTCATCGGGTGCGCCCGCGAGGGACGCCTCCTACCGCCAGAATCCTTTCATCATCCCCGGGGGGCCGTCATGATAGATGGCCTCCGGGGGTGATATGCTTTCGTTACGACCGCCAGTAGTACCCTTTGCAGGCCTACTCCTTCCAGATGAAGGTGACGACAGACTCCTCAGTGCGGGTACCGTCCGCGTCGGTGTACTCCTCGCGGTCCCATATCTCCTCGACGTTCTCGATGAGCTCGTACGAGATGTGGAGCGCCTCGCGGAAACCGATGTACGCCTCGAGGCTCACGCCCTCCTCGGGCGGGAAGTTCGGTGAGGGCCGTCCGTGCTCGGCGGTGGCGGTCCGGGTGATGAGCTGATCGAGGCCCGCCAGGTCGCCGATGTAGGTGACACGGATCCCACGCTCCTCACCGCTGGTGGGCACGCTGCCCTCGCCCTCGTAGAGGTCCTCGAGGTCCTTTGTGTACTCCTTGACGACGATGTCCGCCTCGTACCCATCATCGCGCAGCTCTTCGGAGAGTGCCCCGATGTACCCTGCCAGCTCGTCCCGCTGGGGGAATGTCGCCAGATACCGGTCGTCGCCGTGGTCGGTGTGCACCGTTAGGTCGAAGTTTGTCCGGTAGTCGAGCTCGGCGTGGAGATTATCGATGTCCATGATGATCGTGCTCCTGATATGGTGAATCCTAACTGGACACCGCTTTTATGGTTCGACCCTCCGGCGAACGTAGGAACGACTACAAGTCGGTCCCGCGCAGCACGAAGAAGCAGTAGCCGTAGTAGTCCTTGTACCGCTCGTACATTGTGACCTCGTCCCGTAGTGTCCTGAGGAATCCCTGGGCATCTGGATTTCCCTCATACTTCTTCTCGAGCACTGGAACCCGTTCCATCAATGGGGCGTAGAGGTTCTCGGTCCAGGCCGACTGCGGGAGGACGAAGTGTCCCACGACTTCGAGCTCCAGGCCGGCGATCAGCTTGAGGTTCGCATCGATTGTCCGGATGTCGGGGTACTCAGCGTCCCAGAACGCACGGAGCTTGTTGGGAGGATCGTCACGCAGCCACACGATCTCCGTGGCGGCGATGTAGCCTCCCGGTCTGAGAAGCATACGACAGGCCTTCAGGCCGTTGATGAAGCCCATGAGGTACAGCGCTCCCTCCGACCAGACGACGTCGAAGGTCCCGGGGTCGAAGTTCATGTCGGTCATGGACCTGTTCACTGTCCGTACCCGGTCGGCCACGCCGAGATCCTTTGCCTTGGCCATGAGCTGGTCCAGAAAGGGCTGGTGGATGTCGAGGGCCGTGACGGTCCCGTTCGAGATGCGAGCGAGCTCGATGGTCTGCTTTCCCGGACCGCAGCCGATGTCCAGGACCGCCGGATTGTCAGACCGTCCCTTCATCATGCGGTAGGCACGACGGGTGGACTCGTCGTCGCCGGGACCCGCCCGGGGGAGTCCAGTGAACACCTCGAAGAGCATCTCCATCTCGTCCATGGTAGTGCACCGCGCTTGCTGGCACGCGTCACCTTTTTATGCCCATGCTCAGGCGAGGAGTTACGCTCCCCGTCAGTCCCCGTCGTCATCGCTGCCCTTGAAGTAAACGTAGGCCCCTAGGAGACAGACGCCCACGAACAGCGGGAAGGTGATCTCCTCGGGCACTCCCAGTCACTCCAGGATCCGCAGATACGAAAAGATAGTTGACATGATAGTTTCCCGGGCAACAAAGGAGGTTCAATGATAAATAGCTGATATCGGGAAGGTCGAAAATGATGATGGTATACCGTCCGGCCCCGAAGGACCGGACGGAGCTCCATCCCAACTACTGCAGGTAGCTGAAGATGTTGTACTTTACAACAAGGCCGGCCACGACCACGCTTACCATCGACATCAGCTTGATGAGGATGTTGAGCGAGGGACCCGAGGTGTCCTTGAAGGGATCGCCCACGGTGTCGCCCACGACAGCGGCCTTGTGCATGTCCGAGCCCTTGCCCGTGAGCGGGTGCTCCTTCTTCTTGTCTTTCGGATCGTAGGTCCTCTCCTGGGACTCGATGTACTTCTTGGCGTTGTCCCAGGCGCCTCCGGCGTTGGCCATGAACACCGCGAGGGTGAAGCCCGTGGCAAGGGTTCCGGCCAGCAGTCCCATGACCCCGGGGATGCCCAGGATGAGGCCCACTGCGATGGGAGCGATGAGCGCCATGAGCGACGGTACGATCATCTCTTGCTGGGCAGCCTCTGTGGAGATGCGCACGCACGCGGCGTAGTCGGGCTTTCCCTTGCCCTCCATTATGCCCGGGATCTCCCGGAACTGGCGTCGCACCTCGTCCACCATGAGGCTGGCGGCCCGCCCCACGGCCATCATGGTCATGGCGCAGAATACAAAGGAGAGCATGGAACCGATGAACAGCCCCACTAGCACCGCGGGGTTCATGAGGGTGACGTTGTACGCCGCCATGAAATCGGCGAGCTTGGCCGTTGCCAGGGGCACGCCGTTGGGGAGCGCGGTCAGCCCAGCGCGTACGAGCCCCACGCGCACCTGCTCGATGTACGCGGCCAAGAGCGCCAGCGCCGTAAGCGCCGCAGAGCCGATGGCAAATCCTTTGCCCGTGGCGGCGGTGGTGTTCCCCAGCGAGTCCAGGGCATCTGTGCGCTCCCTGACCTCCTCGCCCAGCCCGCTCATCTCCGCGTTGCCCCCCGCGTTATCGGCGATGGGGCCATAGGCGTCGGTGGCCAGGGTGATGCCAAGGGTCGAGAGCATCCCCACCGCGGCGATACCCACACCGAAGAGCCCCATGGCAGGATTCACGAATCCACCGGCGAGGCCGAAGGCAAGCAGGGTTCCGAGCCCCACGGTGAGCACGGGAATGATGGTGGACACCATGCCCGTGGCGATGCCCGCGATAATGAGCGTTGCGGGTCCTGTCTTGGACTGCTCAGCGATGAGCTTGGTAGGAGCGAAACTGGCGTTGGTGTAGTACTCGGTGGCCTTGCCGATGATGATCCCGGCGACCAGTCCGGTGACGATGGAGCCCAGGATCCCCCAGGGACCGAAGCGGCCGAAGACGGCCGGAGCGGCCCTGTCGGTGTCGAGGTCCACACCCGCAGTCACGGGATCCACCAGCAGGAGTTTGACGAGGATGATGGCCCCGATGACGATGAGCACCGAGCTTGCGTTGATACCCTTGTCCAGCGAGTGGAGAAGGTCCATCTGGGTGGCATCTTCCTTGGTCTTTACAAGGTAGATGCCAAGCACAGAGGCGATGATCCCCGCAGCGGCGATGACCATGGGAAGGACGACTCCGGCAAGGCCCAGGCCGGCGGCAACCCCCAGGGTGGCTGCGGCGAGGATGGAGCCCAGATAGGACTCGAAGAGGTCGGCACCCATGCCAGCCACGTCCCCCACGTTGTCGCCCACGTTGTCGGCGATGGTGGCGGGATTGCGCGGATCGTCCTCGGGGATCCCGGCCTCTACCTTACCTACGAGATCGGCACCAACATCGGCGGCCTTGGTGAATATTCCACCGCCCACGCGGGCGAAGAGGGCCTGGAAGGACGCACCCATTCCGAAGGCGAGCATGGTCGTGGTGATGGACTGAAGGGTGAGGCTCTCGCCGAAGATGCTTACGGACAAACCGGTCTCCTTGAGTATATAGAACCAGAAGGCGATGTAGAGCAGCCCAAGCCCCACCACGGTGAGGCCCATGACGCTTCCCGCGCGGAAGGCAACAGTGAGCCCGCGGTTGAGCGAATGGCGGGCGCCCTCGGCGGTGCGGGCCGATGCGTTGGTTGCGGTCTTCATCCCGATGTATCCTGCCAATGCGGAGAAGGCGCCGCCGGTGACGAAGGCGAAGGGGACCCACTTGGACTGCATACCCATTCCGAAGGAAAGCACCATTAGCAGGACGAAGGAGCCAGCGAAGAACTTGGCGACCTCGCGGTACTGCTGCTCCAGATAGGCCATCGCACCCTCTCGCACGTGGCCGGCGATCTCGCGCATAGTGTCGTTCCCCTCGTCGTAGCTGTTGACCTCCTGGTAGAACAGGTAGGCGAACACGAGCGCGATGAGGGCGCCCACAGGGGCGAACCAGTAGAGTGTCATGGGGTCCATGTGTATCATCCCTTTCCTCGAACTGCCGGGGCGATGGCTCTATCCCTTATAAAGTTTACCGGGGGCCTCCGAGCGAATTCCAAGTTTCTTTTCCTTGCACTTGAAGGGATATATGTAACTTTCTTTTCATTCAGGATACAACTCGTGTGACCTGGTGAAAAGGGGAGAGGATTATTGGCTCGTGTGTATTGCATGGATAAAAATCATTTTTCGCTCGCTCCCATACTTCGACCGCGGAAGATAGTTTGAAAAAATAACACCCACAAGATGTCTGATATCGCTCTTGTCGGGAATTGATACCATGGCTGACCGTGCTCGAGTGTTCATAGCCGTCCTCCTCTGCTTCGCTCTAGTGGGGCCGAGCATGGCACTAGCGGGACCATTCGGCCGCGACCTGGGCGGCCTCGGTGACTTCGGTGGGATGGACGAGAGCGGTGCGGGCGGGGAATGTGAGGATCCTGATGATTGTACGACAGGTAACTGCAAGAACGGCGTCTGCTGCATCAAGGGGAAAGCATGCTGCAAGTCGAACGCCGAGTGTGACGAGGGTCTGGTGTGCGACAAGGAGTCCGGTAAATGCGACATCTCCTGGCACACGATCAAGGAGCAGGGCATCGATGCCATCACGCGCAGGGCCCTTGAACGCACGCCCACCGAGGACGTGTACGTTACCGTGGACCTGGACGTGCTCCATGGAGCGTACGTGACCACTGACTGGGACAACGGCGAGATGAGCTTGGATGAGCTGCTCGACTCGATCAACCAGGTCCGGGAGAAGAAGAACATCATCGGACTGGACGTGAACGGTACCGACGGTACAGACAACGACGTCCACACCCAGTACACCATCGCCGCCATCATCAACGAGATCACCGACGGACCGTACGAACGACAGTTCTTCATGGATAAGATCAGGGATAGCTATGGCGCCCCGCGCCCGCCATCACAAATGAAGGAGAACCTCTGGGACAAGGTCTGCAAGATCTTCTCCTAGGTGATACTCCCAAGGACCGATGGAGATGCCAGGACACCGACACCATCACGCTGGCCGGTCGAGCCGGGACATCCTGAACGCCGATGAGGTGGCCGCCGGGCTCGGGCTCAAGAACGGCATGAGCGTCCTCGACCTGGGATGCGGTGACGGCCATCTTTCCCTGGGAGCGTCCCGCGTCGTCGGTGACAGGGGCGTAGTCCACGCTTTCGATGTGGACGAGCACGCCATCACCTCGCTGCGTAGTGAGATCGAGGAACGAAACATCCAGAACATCCATCCCATGATTGCGGATGTCACGCGGAGGCTCCCCTTGGACGACAGGAGCATCGACTGCGTACTCGTGGCGAACGTGATGCATGGATTCGCGGCTAACGGCGAGCTGGATGTCGTTCTTCCCGAGGTCAGGAGGGTGCTCAAGGAAAGTGGCCTTCTCGGCGTTGTCGAGTTCAAGAAGGTCAAAGACACTCCTGGGCCACCTCTCTCGGTCCGGCTCTCCCCCGCCGAGCTGGACAGCGTTATCACACCATTCGGATTCCGACTAATGGGAACAGTAGGTACAGGGCAGTTCCATTATCTCGCCCTCTACGGACCGTGCTAGGGCTCAGTCCGATGTGCTCTTGTAGGCTCGCTTCACCGCTGCAAGATAGGTGTCCAGCTCTGCAAGGAACCGACCGCGGCCCAGGTCCATACCGTTTCGCATGGCCAGGGCACGGTGGGCCAGGTGCGCCCGGTCCTTCTCCCGTCTTGCAACCTCCCGGTAGTCCAGGGTGAAGGGATGGCCGCGCAGCTCCTGCTCTGATTCCACCAACATGAGGAAGGTTTTGAGGTAGTCGCCGAAGGCAAACGGGAGCTCTCCCCGTTCGGCCGCCTCACGGTGCTCGAGGAGACGGGCCAGGTCGTGCGCCAGCTCCTCCCGGGCAGTAGCGGGTCGCACGATGATGTCCTCGGGTGCGAGCGGCTTACCGGCCAGATGCCTCCAGGACGGGAGCCCGCGAAGGAGGACGGGGAGGGGGATGTACTTAGTGAGTGTACCATGCTGGGGACCGTCGGCCAGCTCGCTCGCAGCGATGCCGCGGAGACGGACGGGCTCCCCGGCGGCCTCGGACAATGAACTGTTGCGCGCCTCCTCACCATCGAAATCGTACGTGTCTTCCACGATGCCGAACAGGTCCCAGTCGGACGAGGGAATGCCCGCTCCGATGGCCCGGCTGCCACCGAAGTAGAGCGAGCGCAGTGAGGCCCCTACCTGTCTGACGGTATCGCGGGAAAGACGTTCGAGGAACGCGTCATGGTCCATCATCGGGCGGGACATGGTCCTAGTCCTTCTCGGCCACCGCGAGCCCGATGCAGGTGTCGGCGGCGCCGTAGTACACGTACACCCTCTCGCCGTCGTCCACAAGTCCCTCCGAGAAGGTCACGTTGGGGACCAGTCCACCGGTCTCCCAGGGCTCGGTAGGCTCGAGGATGGGATCGTCAGTGCGTCGGATCACGCGCCCGGGATCGTTTCGGTCGAACATCACGACACCGGTCCGGTGTACCTTGTCAGCGTCCCAACCGTTGTAGACGAGGAGGATGCCCTCATCGGTCACCACCGGTGTGGCCCCGGGCTCGACACCCATGGAGTCCCAGTTACCCTCCCTGGTGACGAGCACCGGCTCGGGCGCCTCCTCCCAGTGGACGAGGTCGTCGGAGTAGGCCACTCCGATGGCAGTGTGCCATGGCTCGCTCTCTCCGAGGAAATACATCACGTACCGTCCGTCCACCTTCTCAGGTACGATGACTGCGGCCTTCTTGTTGCCGGCGTCCCAGTCCTCCACGCCCTCAGTGAGCACCGGCCCCAGCTTCTCCCAGGAACGGAGGTCAGTGGACGTGGCCAGACAGATGTGGGACGTGCCATAGGTGGGATTGATACCGACGTACGCGAGGACGTACGTGTCGTCGATCTTTGCGATACGCGGGTCCTCCACCCCCTGGAACTCGTAGGGCTGGTCCGGCCGCATCACGGGCTCCGGCTCCTTTGTGAAGTGCACGCCATCGGTGCTGGTGGCAAGCCCCAGCTGGGCGGTGTATGGTGTGCGGTCGTCGTAGGCGCGGTAGAGCATGTAGAAGGTGTCGCCTTCCTTGACGACGGATGGATTGAGCACACCGTCACGGTCGAAACCGTCGCCCTCGGGGATCATGATCGGTTCCGCGAACTTCTCCAAGTGCTGAAGTCGTTCATAGAGTCCTTCGACCTGTTCCATCCGGTCAGCCCTTCCTGCCGTGGCAGGCGAGTTGGAGGCCCCGGGGCCGGTTTATATGCTTTGCCCCTCTCGTGGCCGAACCGGGGTCCCGTTCAGGCGGAGATCTCGACGACCTTGAGCTTGAAGTTCAGGACCTTGCCCGCGAGCGGGTGGTTGAGGTCGATCTTGACCTGCGTATCTCCGACCTCGAGGATCTTGGCAGGGAGCTGGATCCCGTTGGGGAGACCGATGGCGATCATCATCCCGGGCTTCGGTTCCTCATCCTTGGGGAACATGTCACGCGGGACAGGCCTCACCTTCTCGGGATCGGGATCACCATAGGCGTCGTCCGACTCGATCTTGACGGCCTTCTCCTCGTCCTTCTCCATACCGAGGACGGCCTTCTCGAAACCAGGGATGACCTTGCCCTCGCCGACCTTGAACTCGATAGGACCGTGACCTTCCGAACTGTCGAACACGGTCCCGTCCTCGAGGGTTCCCGTGTACTCAATCTTAACCGTGTCGCCTTCTTTTACTGGCATAGTATCATATCCCACATCAGAAAGAAGCACGACCCCAAATGGACTGGACCCCTTTGAAGATGTTGGGCTCCCCGTCAGGGTTATGTTATTAATGCCTTTGCCCGCTCTTGCCTCTTCGGAGGATTAGAAGGGATGATCGATTTCGGTCGTGTACGGTCCGCCCGGGTATTCATGTTCGCCATCCTGATGGTGTTCTTCGTTTGGGCGACATTTCTGCTCCTTCCTTTCTTCGAGCCCGTGTTCGTCGGCTCGGTCCTGGCCATCGTGTTCTACCCTGTGTTCAAGCGGCTCCTTGAAGTCATCGGCTCCCGCCGTCTGGCCTCGTTCGGGACCATCCTCGTCATGCTCACCATTTTCTTCGGTATAACCAGTGTGTTCCTCTCCTCCCTGGGGTCCGCAGCCACGGAGATCGGTAACAACGCAGATGAGAACATCTCCAGGCTCATGGATCGGTACGTGAGCGTCACCGGCGATCGCGCTCTCCTCGAAAAGTACACATGGGGGAAGCTCAGCGAGAAGGAGATCGCCAAGCAACTCCAGGACCTCGTCGCAGGCAACCAGGGCGTGCTCATTAAATTCGTCGGAGGCCTCGTCGGTGCCGTCGGCGACATCGTCCCCACACTCATCGTCATCTTCTACCTCATCTTCTACGTGTATGTTGACGAGGAGAGCATCCTTGAGGTCATTCACAACATCATACCCCTCGATCCGTCGAACACCGCGTCCTTCATCAACGAGATCTCCAACAACGTACGCGGAATCGTGATCGGTCAGGGGTTCACCTCCATCGTTTCAGGTCTTTCAGGAGGTCTTGGCCTGTGGCTCTTCGGATTCAACGGCGCTGCGTTCTGGGGGTTCGTGATGATGTTCTGTGCTTTCCTCCCCATGGTGGGCACTAACCTGATATGGATCCCCGCAGGCATCATCGCCCTGGTCTTCGGCGACTATTTCTCGGGCGGAGGCATCATCATCTGGGGCTTCACCGTGCAGACCTACGTGGACAACATCTTCACACCGCAGGTCATCGGCCGTTACATGCGCTGCCATCCCGTGTTCGTGCTCCTCGGGGTGTTCGGTGGCGTGGTATCCTACGGCCTAATCGGTGTGTTCCTCGGCCCCCTGGTGCTCGTGACCTTGATGACGTGCTTCACCTACTACCAGAAGCAATGGCTCGAGATCGAGGAAGAGGATGAGGTCGAGGGGGATGAGCTCGAGGCGGAGGGGACAGAGGAAAGTGAAGCGGAGGACGAGGATGACGAGGAATGATGCGGTTCACGGGCTCTCCTGGAGCGTACTATAGTAATATAACGCATTTGTAACTTTGTATAGGTTCATATATATTATTTATATGAAATATTTAATTAGATTGCCGGATATATACTTAGTTGATGTGCAATCGAAACGAAGCCGAACAGCGGCTCCTCAGGTTCCTGGAGAAGCGGGGGTGCGATGAATACTTCGACGAGATCATCGACACAACCGACTCCTTGACCTGCGGCAACGGTTTCTACTCCTATCTTCCTGCGGTCACCTATGTCATCCTCCGTGACCGACACGGTATGGTCGTCTCACCGGCGGAGGTCACGAGCGAGGGACCGGGACAGGCCCGGTTCAAGTTCATCCAGAAGGTAAGGCGGGCTTTGGACATATCGAGGGAGCGGTGCGTGGCGTGCGACGCGGCGATCAACGAGACCATCGCGAGCATCTGCCGCGCACTCTCCCTCACCCATCCGGTGCAGAAGGAGGCAGGCCGCCTCAACGACACGATCCCGGCCTCCCAGCGAGCACGGGTCAAGGAGATGTTCTACTACTGCGCCACCCTTGTCTATCTTGCTGCCGCACGCTTCGATCATGTCAGTTCATCGCGTGAGCTCGCCCATGGTCTTGACATCTCCCATAACGACCTGCGCAAGTACGAACGCTTCACCAGACACGAGATGTCCGGTGCGGGCATCTAGACGAGCTGTTGGACGCTACAGGTGCAACCGCAGTGATGGACGTCCACTCGGCAAGCATCCGTGTCCACCTTCAGCTCGCATGAAGGGACGCATCCGTTGCATCTGACCTCCAGTGCGCAGTCGCCAACCTCGATGTCCTGGAGGATGTCCACCCGATCGCCCTCCACTGCCTCGTAGCCGCCGATGAGCTTGGCGCCGGGATGGACGGACTGGTCTATGTAGCTGTCCGCCCAGGCGAGGTCTTCCTCGTCCTTGGCCTTCACCTGGAGAACATAGGTCGCGCCCTCTTGGATCCGGAAGGGCATGGTCGCCACGGTTATGTTCGCACCGGGAGCTATCCCGCGCACCAGCTCGCCGCCGGTGGCCATCACGGCCTCTCCCAGATTGGAACCCGTACCGATCACCTTCAGGCCGATGTTACCACTGAAGGGGACACGGGCCAGGTTGCGCATAACAACGCGTGCGAAAACACGGCCGCCCGGCTCCACGTTCACCACTGAAGCATCCCCGGCCAGGAACCTGGCCTCGACGGCCTCCAGGCGCGGGAGCACGACCTCTGCGTAGGCCTCGGGATAGGAGCGACCGGCGGGAGTGGCGGCGTCCCGGCAGGCAGTGGTGAGATGCGGGAGGGCGCAGGCATCCTTGCCGGTCCCGTACACTGTAAGAGGTCCCTGGAACAGGATACCGCTCGCGGCCCGGGCCGTTGCATGGATCCCCAGCACGAGATCGGCCCATTCGCTGCTGACGATGACCGGATCGGTCTTCAGGGCGACACCGTCCTCCTCGCTCCAGAGGGTGTGGGTCTGGACCGTGCCCTGAAAGCGTCCCCCTGCGGTGATGGCGAGCTCCACCTTCACCGGCGCGGTCCTGCTCGAGAGCCGCACCTCTCCCACAACGCTCATCCCGGGATATACCCGATTGACCGGTTCACCGTCGGCGAGCACCCGTGCCGATACAATCATGGCCTCAGGCGGATGGTCGTAGGCGCGGATCGGACCCATTGCCTGGGCCACGACCACCCCGTCGCGGTCACGTACGTTGATCAACGATCGTAGGTAGGAGCCCACCTGGTCGGATCCCAGGGTGAGTGGTGCTGTTGTGAGGATCTTGATGTCACCAGGGTCCATGGTGGGAATGGTGAGGGTGGTCACGGTACCTGTCCGGCGCTCCTTGCAGGTGCACTCGCACGAACGGTCCGAAGGGCACTCACCGCACCGGCACTCGGTCAGCACCAGGAGCGAGAGCTCTGCCGAGCCCGAGAAGCTGGTGATACCGAGGTTCTGGACGCGTAAGGAGGCGGTCACGGCCTCGCCGACGACGAGCAGCTCGGCAGGCTCACCGGCCAGGAGCAGGTCGGGCACTATCTCAACAACGGGAGCGCGTGCCCGACACATGCGACCGCACAGTTCCGGTAGGTCCTCACCCCGGCAGCTGAGAGTGCACTTGAGTGCCGCAAGGGGGAGGGTAGCACAGGTCTCGATGCATCCCTTCCAGAGGTCCGGGCTCCGGCGGAGGCACTCCCGCTCGCAGGATATGTCGGCGGTCTCGCACGCCGTTGTGCACCGGTCGACCAGGGCCCTGTCGCCCCGGGCCATCTTCTGGCAGTCGGTCAGGCAGCTGTCCTCCCCGACGAGGCAGCCCTCGTCCACCGGCACCTCCCTCAGTCCCAGACGACAACACATCCCGGTGGATGACGTGGCGGTCTGGCACCGGTCGTAGGTGAGACCGTAGAGCTCGGCAAGGTCGCAGCTGGCACCGTCACCTGATGCCTTGACACCACCGAGAGCGTTCGTGGGGAAGAGGCGTCGGCAGCACGCTTCGACGTCAGGGCGCGGACGGGGGACACATCGCTGGAGTGTACGACGCCACTCGTCCCCCATCTCGCACACGCAGGTTCCGGTCTGGGGATGACAGTGGGAGCGTCGGGTCCGGTAACAGTCCATGCAGTGGGTCTCGCAGGGAGCGGCAGGGAGTGGTCTGACGAAGGTGTCATCCAGGCACTGCGTCTCGTTCACGAAGAGGCTGCGTCCCGAGGCCCGGGTGAACACCTCCAGGAGCCGGAGCAGGTTGGCTGACCAGGGGTCCACGTTGCCATCCCTTACTTGCCGGCCGTAGGTCTCCTCCTTGCATAGCTTGAAGGTCGTGCAGAACGCGCTCTCTGCTCGGGAGCTGCCCCCGGCACCGTCAGATGTGGCGGAGCATGCCTCCACTCCAAAACCCTCGCAGCATTCCCGGGCGCGCGTCAGCACGTCGTCGCACTCATCAATGCCCTGGTCCTTGCAGAACCGCCACACCTTGGCCTCGTCCACTACCAGACGGACCATGGTGGCGGGCCGTGAGAAGTGATGTGTGGTGACGTCATCCCTGAGAACGGGGGATGCAAGGGTGGTCACATGTCGGGACACGGCCTGCTGGTAGGCGTTGATGTCCATCCCCCCCACAGGCTCCGCGGAGCCGAGCACCATGTCAAGGATTATATCTAACTCGGCTTGGGCCTCGCGGGCGGAGTCACCGTCCAGCGCCCCGGTCCGCATGGCGGCCTCCAGCTTTCCCCGGAGCACGCCAAGGCGCTCGAGCACGATAGGGTATCGTTCGAGGACGTTCCTCTCCATGAACCTCAGCGCTAAAGCCAGCTCTGCGGCGCCGGCGCAGGGGGCCATCCCCGGATTCTCTGCAAGGAGGCAGGCGTCCCGCAGGTCGATCGTCTTTAGCGAGCACTCATGCACGCCCGTGGGCGATCGATAGCGGTCCACACAGAAAGCATCAGAGGGGCACGATGCGGCCACACCAGCGCATCCTTCCGGGAGCGCTTTACCGCCGGCATCGGCCGATGTGGTGCCCAGCGTTGCCACGCCGTACCCGCCTCCTCCGATGTCACCCACCGAGGCCTCGCATCTCGCACAATGGACGATCAGCGCCAGGTGTTCGAGCTTCAGGTCGGCGTACATGTCGGTGTAGAAGGCTATGTAGCGCTCGAACGCCCGCTCGACCTCGCTGATGTATGCGGCGATATTGGTATGGGCGGCCGGGGGGCAATGGAGGAGGGTTGTGTCCAGGTCCTCGGGCTCACCAGGAACGCTCACGGTACCGGTCTTCACACCGTGGCCGCAGGGCCCGGCAAGGGCTGGAACGAGGAGGAGCGTGAGGACTAGGGTGATGGTGATCACCGAAGGTCCACGTAGCCGTTCCATTGACAATCCTCACTCTATGCCCATCTAGTGCCGTGGAAGTATTATCAAGGTTTCGCCGAGGTCCGACCGAACAGGTCACGCTCTGAACCGTAGTCAGTGTGAAAAAGAAGGGCAGGGCCCCCCGGGAGTGCCGGGGGGCCTGTTTAACGCCTATCTAACTACCTTACTCCTTCTTGCCCATGATGGCCGTCATGAGGGCCTTCTGGGAGTGGAGGCGGTTTCCGGCCTCGTCGAAGCAGATGGAGTTAGGTCCGTCAATGACCTCGTCGGTGACCTCCTGGCCGCGGTCGGCGGGCAGGCAGTGCATGTACTTGACGTTCTTGTTGGCAAGGTCCATCTTACGCTGGTCGCAGATCCAGCCGCGAGCCTGCAGGGCGAGCTTGTTCGCAAGCTCCTTGTCAGGCACGGTGCGGTTGTTCCAAGGGCCCACGAGGGCGTCCCGCGGCGCCCACGCCTTGGGGTAGACGATATCGGCCCCCTCGAAAGCGGCCTCCATGTCCTCCGTCTCCTCGAAGGAACCGCCGAACATGTCCGCGTACTCCTTGCAGCGTGCGATGATGGAGTCCTCGAGCTCGAATCCCTTGGGCCGGGCGAACACGACGTCCATTCCCATCATGGTGGTGTGGAGAACGCAGCTCGTGGGAACGGCCAGTGGCTTGAGACCGCCGGAGAAGGCGTAGCTCATAACGTACTTCTTCTTCTCGTACTTTCCGTTGAGGTGCTCGTCGATGGCCTGCCAGTCAGCGAGCGCCTGGCATGGGTGGAATATGTCGTCCTCCATGTTGATGAGGGGGACATCCGCCCACCGGGCGAACTCCTGGATGATCTTGTGGCCCTTTGCGTACTTCCACTCCACGGGATCGCCGTAGATGCGAATGGAGATGGCGTTGCCCATCTCGGAGAGCACACGCCCAACATCGGCGATGCGCTCGGTCTTGTAGGGTACGTCCTCGCCAGGGAGCGCGGGCTTATAGATGGCCGAGGGATCAAGGAAGTGGGCATGGCCGCCCAGCTGGGTCATTCCTGCCTCGAAGGAGTCGCGGGTCCTCAGCGAGTCGTTGAAGAACAACATGAAGAGGGTCTGACGGGTCATGTAGTCGTGAGGGACTCCCGCCTTGAACTTCTTCTTCAGATCCTTTGCAATCTCTATGAGCAGTTTCCAGTCATCTATGGACCAGTCGTCGTTAATGCGCGGATCCTTG
>PVBE010984689.1_pt1 | contig 25876 bp, 21 predicted proteins | sample 1631181 | NCBI WGS metagenome assembly PVBE01 (sample SAMN08397723, study PRJNA350692) | Marine metagenome, whole genome shotgun sequencing project. | isolation source: water | place: Pacific Ocean | collected 2012-04 | reverse complement strand
CTCTCGGTGGCGGCCATATGATTTAAATGACACGGCTGGTGATATCGGTTACAGGGTAACCGGAAATCCCACCCTCCTCTACGATCAAAACATAGTGGCCCTTGCCAACCTTTTTAATCGCGGCTTTGAACACACGAGTCGCTTCCTCCATAAGTTTGTTCCAGCGAGCCGAGCCCTTTTCAATTTCATCCTCTACAATCTTCTTATAAGCTGGAATTTGCCTATAGACATCAGTAGGTCGAACTGTCGCAACAGCTCCCTTCTTGGATGGGTCAAAGGTGTTTTTATTTCCGAAAAAAACACGACCAGTTATTTCGACGCCGGCCGGCGCGAATACGGTGGACTCACTACAAATATCCAAAGCAGAGCCTTGGGCAGCAAAAGTTAGAAGAAAGATGGTGAAGCTCATGTTTATCTCCGGGACCGATAACCCCTTTGGCAATCAGTCTATGCTTTATTAACGACAAGATTCCAGAAGAGTTTGCCTAAATTTTACTTCTTTTTTGAATTTTTCACAAGCTCAAACCGTAACCCCAATATCTGGGACCCGAAAGCTCGCTTCTACCACAAGAGAAAGGCACGCTCCAGAGTAGGAGCGTGCCTTAAATGGCTCAATTTGAGCAAATCAGGCCTTGAACTCTAGCGAGCCTCAAGAACGAGAGCGCTCGCGGCTTCGACCTCCACGGTCCCCACCTCGGCCTCCGCGACCTCCACGGTCACGACCACCGCCGCCTCGACCCCCACCACCGCGCCCGGCAGATGCCTGGGCTTCTTCGATGGCGGCAGCAACTTCCTCTTCAGGAAGTTCAGCAATTCGGCGAGACAAACGGATCTTTCCGTTCTGGTCCACATTGACGACAATGAACTCAAGAGTATCGCCTTCTTTGCAAACATCTTCTACCTCTTCGACACGGCCTTGGGCCAGTTCAGATATGTGGCACATACCCTCTTTGCCCCCACCTATGTCAGCAAAGCAACCAAAAGGCTTAATGCTTGTGACCTTGGCGTTGTAGCGTTCGCCAGGCATGACATCGCGCAGTTGCTCGATAATCGTGGCGAGACAAGCTTCAACTTGCTTGAGAGGAGTACCCGAAACTTGAATGTCGCCTTCGTCGTTCACGACGGAAACGGTGACACCATAGTCCTCTTGAAGCTTCTTGATGTTGGCGCCTTTGGGGCCAATCAAGAATCCAATCTTCTCGGGGTTGATGCGCGTCCCTTTGTTGACAGGGGCGTAAGGAGACATTTCAGCGGGGCCCGTTAAAGCCTCGGCCATTTTGCCAAGAATGTGCATGCGGCCTTCCCGGGCTTGTTCCAGTGCCTCTTCCATGATGGCATCAGAAAGGCCTTGCACCTTAATGTCCATTTGAATGGCAGTGATGCCCTCTTCCGTACCGGTCACTTTGAAGTCCATGTCGCCATGGTGGTCTTCAGATCCCAGAATATCGGAAAGGATTGCGTACTGGTCGCCATCCTTAATCAAACCCATGGCGATTCCAGCAACTGGAGCCTTCAAAGGCACACCTGCATCCAACATGGAGAGACATCCACCACAAACTGAAGCCATGGAAGATGAACCGTTAGATTCCGTGATGTCGGAAACAATCCGGATGGTGTAAGGGAAGTCAGCGTAATCAGGAAGGACGACACGAAGTGCGCGTTCAGCCAGTGCGCCGTGGCCGTATTCGCGGCGGGAAGTGCCGCGGATTGGCCGAGCTTCACCGACGCAGTACGGCGGGAAGTTGTAGTGCAACATAAAGTTGTTCTTGTGGTCCCCCTCATGAAGATCATCCACAATTTGCTCATCGTCAGAGGAGCCAAGAGTAGAAACAACAATGGCTTGAGTCTCGCCGCGAGTAAACAGGGCAGAGCCGTGAGTGCGGGGCAAGAATCGAGTCTCGATGTCAATCGGACGAATGGTTTTGGTGTCCCGACCATCCACGCGCTTGCCATTCAGGGTCATGTTGCGTTCGACATCGTTGAGAACGGCCTTTGTGGCCTTCTTCACCTTGGATTGCTCGGCGAGAGCATCTTCGTCGTCGCCTTCAGGGGCGAGAGAGGCAATCGCCTCGGCAACAATGGCATCAACTGCTTCGTAGCGCTCGTGCTTTCCTTTGGTCAAAAGCACTTCCTCGAAACGATCGCGACCAATGGTTTCTAAAACCTTGGCTGGCGTTTCTTCGTCCTTTTCAGGAGCTACAATTTCAACCTTGGCAATCGAGCCAGTCTTTTCGCGGAGCTCTTCACACATTTCGCAAAGCGCACGGCAAACATCATGGCCGGCACGCAGGGCTTCCAGCACTCCAGCTTCGGGGAGTTCGTTGGCGCCAGCTTCCACCATGCAAACGGCGTCGCTGGTTGCGGCCAAGGTCATGTCCAATTTATTCTCAGGTGCGTTGAGCACGCTGTGAGTTGGGTTGATAACCACATTGCCATCGAAGTAACCCAAACGCACAGCACCCATTGGGCCGAGGAAAGGAATGTTGGAAATGTGCAAAGCGGCAAAAGAAGCCACCATCGACAAGCTATCGGGTTCGTTTTCCTGATCGTAGGAAAGTACCTGCGACATGATTTGAACTTCGTTCTTGTAGCCATCGATAAACATGGGGCGAACCGAACGGTCGGTTACGCGCATTGCCAAAACTTCTTTCGTGCTGGGACGGCCTTCGCGACGGAAGAAGTTGCCGGGGATTTGTCCCGCAGCGTAAGTCTTTTCACGGTAATCCACCGTGAGGGGAAAGAAGGGAAGGTCACGAGGACCCCCATCAACAACCGCTGTCATGACGGAGGTCTCGCCGTAGGTGGCGATGACACAACCGTTTGCCTGTTTGGCAATCCAGCCGGTTTCTAGAGTGAGTGTGCGTCCACCTATCTCGCGTGAGACAGAGACGACTTTTGGGTTCTTTGAAAGAGTCATTATGTATTTCGCTATGCCCGAGCCGTCTTGGCCGGGCGGTGTTTGTTTGTTTCGTTTCTGCTACTAAGTTCCGACTAACCGCGAATGCCAAGAGAACTGACCACTGCCGTGTAACGCTCCACGTCCTTGTTTTTCAGGTACTTCAGGAGTTTTTTGCGGTTGGCCACCATGGCCACGAGACCGCGACGGGTCGAGACATCCTTCTTGTGTGTCTGAAGGTGCCCGGTCAGGCTTCGGATACGCTCGGTAAGAATGGCGATTTGAATCTCAGGGGACCCTGTATCGCCTTGGGAACGGGAGTATTCGCCGACTAATTCGGCTTTTCTGTCTTTATTGACGGACATGATTCCTCCTTTGAGTACCGTCTTGAAATGGTTAATTATGGCCTTCAAACCAGAAATGAGGTCATCCAGTGAGAAGGTAGCTCGGTAGTATAGCGGGGCTGGGTGGTTTGTGTTTATTGGGGAATGCACCGCTCCGCTCGGGGGTGCTGTGCACACCCCAAGCAATCACAGCGTAGGAGGCGTGGGCACTTCACTCAGAAGAGAAGTCGCCACATGGCGGAGGAGCTTGAAATAGCGGACCTGGGGGCCGTTTGCGGAAAGCTCTCCGGAAGAGAGTTGGGTTTGGCGAGCAGAACGAAGGTTCGCTAGCACGGCACCCTTTTCTCCATAAATGGTGGCCTCGACATCGTAGGCGAGTGTGCCACCAGCTCGCGATTTGCGTTCATCCCAGAAATGCACAACCAATTCCACTGCGCCGGTTTGAGGCATGGAAAAAGAAGAGGCCGAAACAGCTTTATAGTTTCGATTCAGATATTCATTCGAAAGAACGGAGTAATTCCGGTCCAACAAGTAGCCTCGCACCGTTTCACGGATATCCCCTTTCGGAGCCAAAGACGCAAGCGTTTTGTCAATCACAGGAAGAACTGCAAGCTCAGGAGGAAACGCCTGAGAATAAAAGTTGGTATAAGAATTCGATTCGTCCACCGGTGAGTTTGCGGTCTGACTGATTACCAGTTGGCCGTTTTCGTTCACCGTGCAAGATGCGGAAAGGAGAAGGGAGCTGAGGAGAAGGAGGCGGTAAATCATTGAACTTCAAACCCGTTGCTGGGAATGGTGAGGGCCCATCCCATGCAGTCCCGAGGGAGCTGCGCGAAGAAAATGCCTTCAGGACCCGTAAAGACCGCATCGGGCATGTCGAAAGCTTCCACTTGAAGAGTCCAAGAAATCCCAGAGCCAAAGCTCAGAGGGGGATCTTCTGAGGCGGAACTCGAAGTGAGAGCTAGAGTAGGAAGGATAACGGAATCTGCCGCAGAATCCGAATCGGAAGGAACCCAAAGATCCCATTCGGTTGGACTGAGAGAATCATCCACCAAAATGAGGCGATTCCAATCCCCCTCACCGGCGAGGACATCCGTGAAATTTAGAGTGATGTTCGGCCAAGTCGTGCCCGTGGGAGCTAAGGGCGCTGGGACACCAGGCAAAGTCATCGACGCCAACGGAGGTGGGTTGGAAACGACATCAATGCTTGTTCGAGCCAAAATTCGGTCGCCATCACCATCTTCAGCGTAAACCTGGAACAAAGTTTTGGCCGCAGTCGCCCCTTCTGCCTCGGCCAGAGTTTGCAAAACGGACTCCATCTCCACAGAGGCGTTCAAGCCACTCAGCCCTCCAACGCCCGTAATGGCAGGTCCAGGAAGTCCAGGTAGGGGCGATAAAGTCATTGCCGTCCGCTCAGTGAGTCCGCTGAACCCACCCCCTGGAACCATGGACTGCACCTCAAACAAATACTCTTCTGCGCCTGGTAGAGCAGAATTGGTACTTGGCAAGAGTCCAAGAATAGGGAATGCAAGGGAACTTGAAGAAGAATCGGGCGCGTCGACTAAAACGCGCGGCTCAATGGCGTATTGATTGAAGTAAGTCTGGGCACCCCCACCAGCGTGGTCAGCAACCTCGTAAAAACCAGAAAACCAGCCCGGCCGGTCAGGGAGGACCGTCAAACTGTTAAAGGACTGCTCCAAGTCATAATCCAACATGAAATCCGGTTCGGGTTGAGTGATGGTCTCCCCCAAAAGTGGTGAGGCGACTCGCACTAAACCAGTAGTCTGGCCGGCCACTGTCAAGGAAAGGGTTTCAGTCGGAGCTGACTTTTCTCGAAGGGGAAGAGAAACTAAGGATGCATCCACGCCAACCAAAGTGACCGCATGAAAAGATGGGTGAACAATCGTTATGGTTTGTGCGCCACTTCGAGCCCCTGGCATAGCCGAATCATCAAAGATAAATGTCCCACCAGATCCAGTGCTTCCGTGGTCTTCTAAAAGGCTTCCACCATCGGCATTTTGAATGTAAACAGTCGCCCCCGAAATGGGAGTTAAAGACCGTTTGTTAAAACATTCCACAGTGACCATACCCAAAGCAGCGTCCATCCCAACAAAGCCACGCCGAATTGCACGACCCTGCATAGAACTTTCCATTGGATTGTTGGCTAAATCAGTAAGCGTGTAGTCAAAAAGAGTTTCTGTGCCGTCCGGAGGACCAGGGTCAAAGGCATGCCCAATGAAAAAGCTCGCCGTACTACTTCCAGTTCCAGTCCGGACATCTCCACCAATATCCACAGCCTGAATAGGCTCAGTCGCATAACCGTAGGGCCGGATTTCTGGCAAGTCCGTTCTAAACCGGCTGGGACTGGAATCTGAAGGAGGGCCAAATTCTCTTAAGCTCGGTGGATTGGTGTCCTGATGAAACTCGCTGGTCACGAGAATTGCTGAACGAAGCCCGCTACGCTCAATATAGGCTGCTAGGTAAAGAGGGCCATCGGACAAAATGGGCGCACCAGCCTCAAAAGGGTCCGTGAGATCTGTGAAGTAAAGAACTGTGGTAGGCCCATTGGCCGAAGAGGTCATCGTGTTGTCAACTGAGTTGCCACCCCAAGTTTCCCAAATCTCAAGCTCCACCGTATCCCCCGCAAGGCTGGTAGCAGGCAAAGTCGCTTCGGTTGGGAAGATGGATATGTTCGCCAAATTCACAGCAGGCTCTCCAAAAATATCCAGCGCGGAAGGAGCGCCAAAGTTCAACGTAGTCCAACTTACACTGAGAGGGGCTTGCAAGCTTTGAGGCGTAAACTCGATATCCATAATCGTGTCGGCTACATCTAGGGTCATCGTGACCCCAAGGTCGCTTTCTGAGGACAAGTGCGAGAACTCAACGACCCGATAGGCATCTGGGCTACCCGAAGGGGGAAAGTAACCTACCGGAGTACCAGCATTGACTGAGGTACCGTCGGCTTTCCAAGTCGTCGCCGCAGAAACACCAAGATAGTCAATGGGTTTTGAAAAAACCAAAATGGCCGAATAGGTATTGGGTTGGTTTTCTGATCCGCTTGGAGGAAAGCTTCCTAAGGTTTGCGGCGCAATCCCTGAAGACGAAGATGCCGTTGTGAAAGTACCCAATAGTCCGGTTACACCAGAGTTAAGTCGTTCGCCATCAAGGTCAGTGATATCTTCCGTGGCAACAACTTCATATTTCGTATCCACTGACAAATCGGAAACTGGTGCCAGAACAATTCCGCGATCACCAGAAAAGCCAAGGATTGACCATGCCACCGAACCTGTCGAGCCTTCTGGGCGAACCGCTAAAGAAGTCGATGTCACCGTAGAAAGGTTAATGCTCTCCGAGAACCAAACTGCGATAGGAGTTTTGACATCCATGGCCACACTCCCCGAAGCAGGAAGCATGTGCGTCGCCCGCAAAGTGGAATCAGATTTAATCGCCCCATCAATCGGCGGAACCGCAGGCCCGGGAAGAGTCCCACCACCACCGCCGCCACCACCGCCGCCGCCGCCGCCGCCGCCAAAAAGACCGCCAGCGTTATCGGTGCATGCCATCACAAACACCAAACTGGTCAACACGGCAAGGAAAACCAGAATGGGGTAGGGAGTGGGAGAGGGGGCGTTACGGGTCATCTGTCTGCCTATAATGACGCCGATGGCCTCACTTTTCTCCCATGAAATTCGAGCAATGTTCTGGATTCCCCTTCTGGGGGGCCTTTTCGCAGCCTGTGCGCTGCCTGGAAGCCCTTCTGAGGACTCCTCTGCACTGGAAAGCCGGGCGGAATCGGATTCTCCTCCACCATCCGAAGACCCCTACCTATTAGGTCAAGCCGCAAAAATGCGTGGAGACTGGAACACCGCCCTCAACCGTTTTGACGAGGCTTCCGCAAAACATGCAGATTCGGGGCCCTTTTGGACTTTGGTGGGTGAGACCAATCTCGCTTTTTTTGCAGAGCGAATGACCCAAGGCGAGTCCGATGGCCTTCTCCTCCAAGGCCTCCAACTTGACGCCGGCCTTGCCTTCCACAAAGCAGCTAAACTTCAAAGCTCACAGAGTTTTTGGAAATTGGCGGTGGAAGCTTTTCGAAACGCCGGCGAATTCCAACGGGCTTGGGAGTGTGCTTCGGAAGGAGCTGAACAAAATAAGGGCTCGCTGACTTTAGCGACAAAATTGGAGTTCAGTCGCGCAGGTTTGGCTCTCACCATTGAAGCAATTCAATCTGGCCAAAGCCCTCCCGCCGCCGCAACCTTGACAAGTGAATGGCTTCTTCCTCTTGCAAGGGAAGGCATCCCTGGGACTGCAACTCTTCTTAGCGACCTCTATGCTTGGCAAGGTTTGCATGACCAGGCTAGTCAAGTTTTGGCTGCTTCCCTTTCTAAACTACCCGAAGATTCTGAAGCCTTAGGACGCCTCAAAAATATCCATGCCAACGACTTTGGGAAGTTAGTCCAGGTTCTGGAATTCGTTCGCAATGAAGTTCCTGGAAATGGATTCCTGCTTTGGTATTTAGGGGAAGCTCGCTTCAACCACCAAGCCAGTGCCCGTGTTGGCCAGGATTATCTCTCCGCCTACGAATCTCTTGACCGCGCCGAAGAGTGTTTTCTCCAGGCACGCACCCTTCGCCCGGAGTTTGCTGATTCGTGCACTCAGTGGTTGCACCTAGTTCGCACGGCTCGCGGATGGGCTCTTTGGGAAGAAGGCCGAGTAGACGATTCCGCCCAAGCCTTCCTCGCTGCCCTCGAAGCTGCTCCCAACCGTTTGGAACCAGAAGCTACTGCTGCAACTTTGAGACTCGGCATTGAAGCCGTTGTCGGAGATGCTTTCCAAAAGCGCGACATGCGCCGCGCACGTTCCTTTTTAAAACGCGTAGTAAAGTGGCATGAACAAGATGCCATGTGGTGGAACAATCTCGGCTTGGCCTGTCGAGATATTGCCGAGCCCCAAATCCGCAGAGGCACTCCCCCTGAAGAAGTCATGGACTTACTGGAAGAGGCCTGGGCGGCCTATGGTCGAGCCGTAGAGCTTGCCCCCAACGACCCCAACATCCTGAACGATCACGCTCTCTTGGCTGTGTACTACTTTGACCATGACCTTGAACTCGCCGAAGAACAACTCCACCGCACCATCCAACTTGGAGCGGAGAAGCTCCAAAGCTTAGATCAAGAAATCGAGCCCAAGGTGTACCAATACACTGATATGTCCATCGGCGATGCATGGGAAAACCTCGCACGACTCGACCTTCTTCGCTACGAACGAACGGACCGCGCAGACACTTACTTAGATGAAAGCGTCAAACACTATCCCTTTGCTATGCGTAATGGTGTGGCTTACTTGCGTACAGTTCTGGCAAAAATGCAGAAAAAATGATCGGAATCCTCCTCGCACCGATTGCCCTTTTCCTTCTTCAGTCCGGTGATGCAGCCGAACTCACTCAAAAAGGCTTAAAGCAACTTCAAAACACTGAAGTCGCTCTTGCCGCTGGCAAACTTAAAGGCCTTGAAGTTACCGATTCTTTCTTCCAAGCCGCAAGCACCCTGCGGAAAGCATGCAAAGCCGGTGGCGCAGAAGCCAACGCCTACGAAGGTTTGTCTCGTGCGCTCATGGCGTGCAATGATATTCGGAATTCCATCAAAGCCGCAGAAGATGGCCTAGACCTGCATCCCAATGAAATTACTTTGCAACTCCAACTTGCAAAAGCGTACATGGCCTCGGCCCAGGAATTGAGTGGTAAGAAACAAACAGCTGCCCGGGAACAAGCTCGTTCCGTTTTGGAAGACGCTGTTGCGCAACACAAAAAGAGATCGGAGCCTTGTGTTCGTCTTGGAGAAACTCTCATTTTCCTTGGCGACAAAGAGGCGGCCATCGAATCTTGGCAGCTTGCCCTCAAGCGCGACCCCAGTACAGTGGACTTTGCCTCCTTGCCTCAGTGGTTAGGTGGCGTCGAAGCCGCCAGCCTTATTGAAGCGCACATGAATACAGTAGGCGAGGACCCTCTTCTTTCTTGGCACTTAGGTATGGCTCATTATGCTGCCCTTCCAGGCAGCTGGAAAGCCTGCAAAAAAACCTTTTTGCGGACGATGGAATTGGAACCAAGTTACACCAGTTGCTGGTACTACCTTGCCAACGCCGCCTTTTTTGTGGGGCAACGCTACTCCGCTGAAGAAAAGACTAGAGAAGCAACAAAAGAATATCGCTTTGCTGCACATGCTTGGTCCCAATACTTAACTGGACCCGGAGGGGCCTCCCATCTTCAAGCTGCCGCAGCCGAAGGTGGCGATGCCATCATCGCCGACATGAAATGGCTCGCGGGTACTGCTTTTGCCAATAGGGATGCAAAAACCGCAGCAGGCATTTCCCGCTGGCTTGTTCAGGCGCGACCAAAAGATCCAGAAGCATGGAATAACCTAGCCTTCTTCCTACGGGAAACAAACGAGGCAGAAGAATCACTTGCGGCTTATCGCAATGCGCTCAAACTGCAACCGGATGACCCTCAAGTCATGAATGACTTAGCAGTCATCCTGCATTACTACCTACAGAGAGATAAGGAAGAAGCAATAGACCTTTACATTCAAGCGGCACAACGCGCCGAAGAGATTCTTATGGACACCGAAGGTATGGAAGCCGACGAAATTAGCCGCATCAAAACTGCTCTTCGAGACGCCACAAAGAATCTCAAGAAGTTAAAAGCCGGAAGCTTGAGACCAAACTAAGCTCCTTTCATGCAATTGGTTTCGTCCAACTCGAATCGGAGCCATGTCTTCGTAGTCCTTGGCTTTGTCCTTGGGATTTTTGTTGGAACGGTTTTGCTTGGCATGCCGCAAGCCGTCCCGGAAGGGCAGCTCCCTCTCTCCTTATCCGAGGCTTTCTTCACTTCTACAAGCGCCGTTTGCGTGACAGGTCTAACCGTCGTGAGCACGTGCCAAGATTTGAGTTTCTGGGGGCAAGGCGTGCTCTTGGCTCTCTTTCAACTTGGAGGATTGGGTGTTATGACTCTTGCAGTCCTCGTGTTCGAGAGTTTGCGCCGACGCATCGCCGGCCAATCCGGTGAACTTTTGGAACACACCCTGAGCGATTATGTTTTTCAAGGAAACCCACGCCGCACTCTGGCTTTTGTTTTAGGTGGCACCCTTTTTATGGAGACTTTGGGGTTCTGTCTTCTCTACCCCACCTTTGCCCAAGAACCCAACCCCGCATGGAATGCCCTCTTCCTAAGCGTCTCTGCCTTTTGCAATGCAGGTTTTGACAACCTTCAATACGGACTCGCGCCCTATGCGGAAAATTCAACAGTTGCTTTCACCCTCTCTTCCCTTTGGCTTGCTGGAGGCTTTGGTTTCATCCTTCCCGCGGCCATCCACGCTTGGCTTCGTAAAGGAACCAAGCGACTCGACGCCTCCGCCCGCATGATTCTTTGGAGCGGTTTCGCACTCATCTTGTTGGGGCCTGCCCTGTACTGGCTCACCGAGAGCAATGGCGGCCTTCTTTCTTCTTATCCAACTACCAAGCAAGCCGTGCTTTCTTTTTTCCAAGGGAATACCTCGCGAACCGCAGGATTTTCCATGATGGATCTTAGCGAGGCTCGTCGCATCACTCTATTGACCATTATTCCTCTCATGCTCATCGGCGCCGCTCCGGGCGGAACTGCTGGCGGCATGAAAACCACAACTTTGTGGATTTTCCTTGCCGCCCTAGCCGCTCATATTCGGGGCCAACGCAAAGTGGTCCTTTATGGACGACGCATCCCCCAGGGCATTGTTCGGCGATCCATCTTAATTTGCTCCATGATGACCGCCCTTTGGGCCGGACTAACCGGCCTTCTTGCTCTCCTCGACACCGCATCCAGATTTAGCCTGGAAGCCCTCTCCTTTGAAGCGGCAAGTGCTCTTGGAACGGTAGGCCTCAGCACGGGCATCACGAGCGAGCTTCCTTTGGGGTCCCAAATGGCCCTTGCCGTTGCCATGTTTATTGGTCGCCTCGGCCCTCTCACCGTTGCTTGGGCTCTTTTCCGCTCGCTTCCTGAAGACCCCTTGGATTATCCTGATGGGGCAATTCCCGTCGGTTAGGCTAAACTGCCCCCCACCACGAAGGAGTTTCTGTGAATAAAATTCTCGTCCTCGGCCTCGGCAAGTTTGGGCACCGTTTAATTACGGAGCTTGCAAGCCGTGAGGGTGTTCGCATCTTTGCGGTGGACAAAAATGAAAAAGCCCGTCAGGCCGCCACCAAGTATGTCCATGATTGCTTCGGCGCCAACTTAGATCACCCTGAATCGCTCGGGAGAATTCTGGAGAAGACCGGCCCCATAGATACCGCAGTTTTGGGAATGGGAGGCTCCATGAGCGCCACCACCTTGACGGCCCTTCATCTTCGCCAACGTGGCGTAGGCCGAATCTTCATCAAAGCTGAAGACGAACAACATGCTGAAGTTCTTCGAGCCATTGACCGTGGCATGGAAGGGCCAAACGCTTTCCGTATCACCATTCCAGAAATTGACCAGGCCGCTCAAATCGCAGGCCGTGTAGCAACCGATTTAGTAAAACAAGAAGTCCCTCTTGGGGATAACTGGGGGTTGGCTGAACTTGCTTGCCCTAACCGATTGTGCGAAAAAACTTTGGGGGAGCTAGAAGTGCGTCAGCGTTATCAACTCACCATCATTGGCTGGCGTGAATCGGAAGACAGTCCTCTTCAGCACGCCACAGCAGATACCACCTTGCCAGTGGGTTGTGAGATTACAGCTGTTGGAGAAAAGAAAGATATCGCTCGATTTGTTGCGGAGTTTGGTAGCTGATGAAAATTCTGATTGGCGGCGACGATGAAACGGCCTTCCGCTTAGCCCGAATTTTAATGGAGGACCACTCGGTGGTCCTGATTTGTTCAGAGGAGACAAAAGACTCGATTCCCGACCAGCTCGACGTTGACAAAGTCATCGGCAATGTGACTTCCTGGGACATCCTGATGCAGGCTGGCGCAAACAAGGCCGCTCTCTTCGTCGCTTGCACCCCGTCCGACGAGCGCAACCTGGTTGCCTGCGTTTCGGCGAAACGGGCCGGCGCTCGTCGGGCGACTTGCTTCCTTCTCAGGCGTGACGTGCGCTCAACAGAAAAAGATGCGGAAGCCCTTGGCCGCCAACTTGGCATTGATACAGTCATTCTTCCTGCTGAACGACTCGCAAGAGAAATCCTCCGCATTGTGACTGTGCCAGGTGCACTCGAAGTGGAAGCTTTTGAAGGCGGCCAAGTTCGCCTTGTACGTCGAGCGGTTGAAGAAGACACGCTCATCGCCCAAGGCACTCTGAAGGAAGTAGGGATTCCTGCTGGAGTTGTTTTGGTTATGGCCCGTCGCGGTGAAGAAGCCTTCATTCCAAATGGTTCGACCCATCTTCAGCCGGGAGACCAAATCACGGCCATGGGCAACATGGGAGGCATCAATCGCCTAATCTACAAATGGCTTCGACCTGCTTCTGCTCGAGGGCGCGCTCGGCGAGCAACCGTAATCGGAGGCGGCCTAGTTGGTTTCGATGTCGCAAAAGGTCTTGGGGATGCCGGTTGGGAAGTCAAAGTCGTGGACGCCGACCGGGCTCGCTGTGAAGAAATCAGCCCGCTTCTTCCTAAAGCCCTTGTCCTTCATTTTGACGGCACCAACCTGGACCGCCTTCAAGAAGAAGACGTGGGAGAAAGTTCTGTCCTAATTGCGGTCACAAGCAACGATGAGAAAAACCTCATGGTTTCCTTGTTGGCAAAACACTTGGGTGTTCCAAGAATTGTGACCCGAGCGGACAAGTCCTCTAACGAGCGCTTGTTTGAAAAAGTTGGCATCGATGTCGTGCGTTCAGCTCGAGGTGCCGCAATTTCCTCTGTTGCCCGCGGCATCGTGGCTTCTCAAACCGACTTGATGGCCGAGCTCGAACATGGAGATGTGGTTGTTCTTCGTTTGGAAGTTCCTGCCCACCGCCCACCTACTTCGCTTTCCAAAATGCGGGCGCCCGTTTTTGCCATTATTGGCGCTATCCTTCGCGAAGGAAAAGTCATCATCCCCCACGGCGACGATGAAGTTGCAGGTGGGGATCGCTTATTGGTCTTTACCAAGCGGGAAGATGAAGATACAGCGCGCCATTACTTCCAAAGATTCGAACTTTGAAAACCCACGATTCTGACTCCGCATGCGACTAGTCCTCGTCCTTGGAATTGTCGGTAGGATTCTGCGTCTTTTTAGCATAGCCTTTACAGTTCCTTTTTTGCTTGCACTTTGGGATAAGCAAACGGGTCAGGCTGTCCACTTTGCGTCGGGGGGCCTCGTTGCTCTCATGGTGGGCTCCTTCCTTGTAAGAAACCTCTCCGTATCTGTGAGCTTTCGGCGTGCGGAAGCCCTTGCGGTGGTCTCTGGGACTTGGCTGGTCATTGCGGCATCCGCTGCGGTCCCTTATGTCCTGAGCGGTTTACCACCCGTAGATGCCTTCTTTGAATCCATGTCCGGTTTCACCACAACCGGTGCCACGATTCTCACGGATTGGGAACACAGCCGCGCTTTCTTTTTGTGGCGCGCCATGACTCAATGGTTTGGTGGAGTTGGTGTATTGGCTTTGTTCGTGGTCGTTCTCCCCCACCTAGGCGTAGGTGGACGGCAGCTCTTTTTTGCGGAGGCTTCAAGCGCACCCTCAGAATCTATTGCGCCCAAAATCCGCGATACAGCCGTGCGCCTTTGGGTTCTTTATCTTTTCCTCACTGTTTTCGAAATGGTTTCCTTGTTCTTTTGGGCGGGCATGCCTCTTTACGATTCCTTGTGTCACGCTCTGACCACCATGCCTGCAGGTGGCTTCTCGCCCAATCCGGAATCTCTCATGGGTTACGCCAATGCAACGGCTTTTCCGAACTACGACCCTGTGATGGGTGAATGGATTATTACGGGCTTCATGGTTTTAAGTGGTATGAGCTTCCCTCTTCTTTGGATTGCCCTTTCCCGACGACCCGGTGAACCTATTCGAGATGGTGAGTTTCGCTTTTACATCGGCGCCATCCTTGCAGGGAGTGCAGGAGTGGCTTGGCTCCTCGCTTCGGGACTACCTACGGGAACGGACTTTCGAACGGGCGCCTTTCAATGCGCAAGCTTGATTTCCTCCACCGGTTACGCCAGCACGGACTACAACCTATGGGGCGACAGCCCACGGACCCTCCTCATTCTTCTCATGCTAATTGGTGGGTGCGCGGGCTCTGCAGCGGGTGGCGCTAAAGCAGTCCGAAACTTACTCAGTCTCAAATTCCTATACCGCGAACTCACCCGCGTCCTCCACCCTCGTGCTGTGATTCCCTTACGGTATAAATCCAACAGTATTCCCGAAGCCATTCAACGTGCAGTGCTCACGGTGGTTGCGCTTTACCTCATTGGATACATCTTTGTGGGCAGTTTGCTTGTCCTTCTTGGCGCGAATTTTGAAGAAGCCTTCTCGGCTTCCCTTGCTTGTCTCGGGAATATTGGCCCGGGATTTGGTGAAGTCGGCCCAATGGGCAGTTTTGCCGGCTTTAATGCCGCTCAAAAACTACTGCTCACTGCCGCCATGTGGTTTGGGCGCCTAGAGATTGTTTCAGTTCTGGCTCTTCTCCACCCAGATGTCCTGAAAAAAATCTGTTGGCGTGGCACTAGTTTGACGGAGGGCTAACCCCGGCGCACTAAAACGGTATTCCCTCCTGCATTGGTAGTAGGCTCGGTTGCCTGAATCCAATTGGACTGGCGTGTTTGGAAGAGAGGCAAACGAAACTCCGCGCCTCTGTTCTCAAAAAGCTTAAAAAGCTGTTCGCAAAAACTGATTAGCGGAGTAGAATTTTCCACCGATTCCTGTCCATCCTCCCTTTGGACCCTTCAACATGAATACTCTCCTTACCATCACCCCTGAAACGACCGTTGGCGACATCGCCGCTCACATTCCTCTTGCTACCGGCGTTTTTTCTCGCCACAAAATGGACTACTGCTGCGGGGGAAATCGACCCCTAACCGAAGCTTGCGAACGCGCTGGCGCCGATTTGGAAACGGTTCAAAAAGAAATTGCTGCCTTGGAGCGAAACGAAGACGCTCTCTCTCTCACCTCTGCTCCGCTGGGTGAGCTTTGCGACCACATTGAAAGCCTACACCACAGCTATTTAAAAGAAGCCATGCCCGCCATTTGGGACATGATGAAAAAAGTGCTGAATGCCCACGGAGAAAACCACCCCGAGTATGTAGAGCTGCACCAAACTGTTGGCCTTCTATTTAATGAGTTGCACAATCACCTTCAAAAGGAAGAAGAAATCCTCTTCCCTATGATTCGTCGCCTCGCCGCAGGTGAAGCCACCGACCCCAACGGGCTAGGGTGCATGACCCCGGAAGCCCCCATGCAAGTCATGGAGGCTGAACACGAAAATGCAGGGCAGGCTCTGCGCCGAATGCGCGAGCTAACGAGTGATTACACCGTTCCTGAAAATGCCTGTACGACTCTCACCGCCCTGATTAAGAGTCTCGAAGAGTGTGAGTCCGACATCCACAACCATATCCACAAGGAAAACAATATCCTGCACCCTCGCGTGCGAGAGTTGTTGGGATAAAGGTCCAGTCTCCTCGAATCAAGACCGCATTGCACCAAACATTGGTGCCTAACCCAGCACGCCTCGTGCTTTGCCGACTTGGATGAAGGCCGCAATGGCGCGATTGAGGTGATTGCGGGTGTGCGCGGCGGAGATCTGTACACGGATGCGGGCCTTGCCTTTGGGGACGACCGGGAAACTGAAACCGATGACATAAATGCCTTCGGCCAAAAGGTCGTCCGCCATTTCGGCGGCAAGTCGTGCATCGCCCAACATGATGGGCACAATGGGGTGAACCCCAGGCTGAATCTGGAACCCCGCATCGGTCATCTGTTCACGAAAGAAGGCGGTGTTTTCCTCAAGTCGATCGCGAAGTTCAGTGGTTGCGCTCAAACGGTCAAAGACCGCGATGCTCGCAGCCACTATGGGAGGCGCTACCGAGTTTGAGAACAAATACGGGCGTGAACGGTTTCGGAGCATGTCCACGACTTCTTTGGAGGCCGAGGTATATCCTCCACTTGCGCCGCCAAGGGCTTTCCCCAAGGTGGAAGTGATGATGTTCACCCGCCCCATTACATCGCAATGTTCATGTGTACCGCGACCTGTCTTACCCATAAAACCAGTGGAGTGCGAATCGTCCACATGCACCCATGCGTCATAACGATCTGCCAAGTCGCAAATCTCATCGAGCTTAGCCACAAAGCCATCCATGGAAAAAACGCCATCAGTTGAAATAAGCTTGCGCCGCGCACCGGCGTCATCCGCCTCCCGCAAACAGCGTTCCAAATCCTCCATGTCGGAGTTTTTGTAGCGAAAACGTTTGGCCTTGCATAAGCGCACCCCATCAATGATGGATGCGTGATTCAGTTCATCCGAAATAACGGCATCGTCAGCAGTGAGCAAAGTCTCGAACAAGCCACCGTTTGCGTCAAAACATGATGTGTAAAGAATCGTTTCCTCAAAACCCAAGAAGTCGGAAATCTTGGCCTCCAATTCCTTATGGATGTCCTGTGTGCCACAAATGAAACGCACGGAAGACATACCGAAACCATGTGTGTCCAAACTCTTTCGAGCTGCATCCACAACAGCTGGGTCGTCAGAAAGGCCAAGATAATTGTTTGCACAAAAATTCAAAACCTCTTCGCCAGTCTTCACTCGAACATCAGCTCCCTGCGGAGTTGTAATCACGCGCTCGGACTTCCAAAGTCCGGCATCGCGAATCTCTTGTAGTTCGGATTGAAGTCCTTCCCGAAAAGAATCCTGCACGGTTTCGCTCATGCGACCTGTAATCAGTCTTGAAGGTCGTTGAGTTTTTCCTGGTTGTCGGCAACCCTTTGAGCCATATCTTCGACCTGCCCTTCCAGGCTGACTTTGCTCTCTACAACACGAACCCGTTCCTCTTGAAGCTGCGCAATTTCTGCATCGATGCGTTCGATTTGAGCGATGGCATCGTCAACTTGAGCGAGCAGGTCCGCCTTTTCTTGTTCCAATCTTCCGGCCTCTTCTTGGTGATGAAGCAAAAGAGCTTGCACCTGGTCTTCAGAAAGAGTGGAGCAAGAAAAAGATAGGGCAAGAAGGACGGAAAGTGGGAGGAGGTATTTCTTCATGTCTAGGTGTTGGGATCTAAGATGACCTTGTGGGCTTCAGCAGCATCCAAAAGACCAATACCCTCCTTGAATGAGGAGAGCGGCAACCGGTGGGTCACGACATGCTCAATGTTAAGCCCTCGCGCCAAAAGCCCCAACATTTCAGTCCATGTGGCAAACATACGGCGGCCCACTACCCCATGAAGGTGCAAACCTTTGAAAATGACGTTGCGAGAAAAGCCTTCTAGAGAAAGGTCGGAGCCTGAGGGAAGGCCAAGCATCATCATCTCGCCACCGGGATAAAGAAGCTCAAGGCCCATATTGATAGCTGGAGGGGCGCCACTCATCTCCAAAACAACATCCACTCCCCCTCCGGTGATTTCGCGGATGTTCTTGGCGATATCCAGTTCACGAGGATCGAAGACTTGAACGGGAATGGGGCCAGTCAGCTGAGAGGCCCACTCCCTAGCACGGGCAAGATGACCGGGGGCAACTTCCGTGATGCTTAAACTCGCTGCGCCCTCAAACTCAACCACGGCGGAGGCCATAGCTCCAATTGCACCATAACCCGAAAGCAAAACATGCCGACCGGCAATCGAGGAGGCGGACTGCACAGTGTGCACGGCATTACCAAGGGCATCTAAGAAGGCTCCGATGTGCGGCGGCACCACCTCGGGGTCGAGTCGCACAAGATTAGCTGCAGGAAGAACGACGAATTCTGCAAAAGCGCCATCTCGGTGGAGACCAGCAATTTTCGTTTGCTCACAAACATGTTGATTTCCAGCCCGGCAGGCTCGGCACTTTCCACAAACAATGTGCATTTCAGCGGAAACATAGTCTCCCTCTTCCCAGCCGGAGACTTCGCTTCCAATTTGGTCGATGTGGCCACAAAATTCATGCCCGATTACCACTGGCGGAGTCAACATGGAAGCTACGCTGGAATCCCAATGAAAAATATGTCGATCCGTTCCGCAGATGGCAGCATTGGCAATTCGCACACGCACTTCTCCCACTCCTGCCTGGGGATCAGGAAGGTCCGCAACAAAAACAGCGGCGCCCGGTTCTGGCCGGGCCATTTGAATGGCTTTCAAGGGTGGTTCTCCAAAGGGGGACCTGAATTCTATCCGCGCTTAATCTTCAAAGGCTCGATTGGAAAAGACTGGGGCCTTGCTGGCTCCTACAGCCAGCGCCAATCCAATGGCCAGTCCACCCACCAACATGGAGGTCCCGCCGAAAGAAACCATGGGCAGAGGAAGACCCGTTGTTGGAAAAACTCCCAAAGTAACTCCAACATTTAAACACAAATGCACCGCAAAGTGCATGCCAACTCCCGCAACAACAAAACGCGTGAAGGGGTCACGATAACGCCGTGCCGCAGCAAAAGCAGAAAGCGCAAGGAGGGCATAGAGGCCCAAGAAAGTCGTCGCACCCCAAAAACCCCACTCTTCTGCAATCACAGGAAAAATAAAATCATTGTGCCGCTCTGGTAATCGGTCGAGCCGGTTTTCGGGACCCTGCCCCCAACCCGCACCATGCATGCCTCCACTTCCAATTGCGAGCTTGGAGTGCCACAAGTGGTAGCCCGCGTCATTCTTTTGTTCTTGGCTAAGCGAATCCTGATTCCACCAAATATCAATGCGCTCGAGTTGGTAATCATGCACGGCAAAAAGAGCCAAGGGGAACAAAGCCAAGGGCACCAACAAAAACCACTTCAAAAGCCTCCATGGTGCACCCGCTATCCAAGACATGCCCAAAAACACAGGGCCAAAAGTAAGGGCCGTGCCTAAGTCCGGTTGAAGGAGAACAAGAGCAGCAGGAACAGCAGTCATAAGGCCAGGCACCCAAAGCTCGCCCATAGATTGAGGAGCCTTTCGTTTTTCCGAAAACCAGCGAGCCAAAGCCAGCATAAGGCCGAGCTTCATAAGTTCCGAAGGCTGGAGCTTGAATCCTCCGACAAGGTCTAACCATCGATTTGCGTTGTTCGTCGCACGGCCCACAAGCAAAACCAATATCAGCAAAGCCAAACTCGTTCCGTAAAAAAACCACGCGGAATCTTGCCAACGACGAGCACCATAAGCTGCGGCAAAGATAGCGGCAATTCCAGCTGCCGCTAAACGAATCACATGGCCCTCTGGAAAACGGCTAATCCCTTCGATGGACCACTGCACCGCCAGGCCACAGCCCGCAATCAGAACAACGACGAGCGCAAGAACCCAATCCGTACTTTGCAAAAAACGAAAGGGCCGCCAAAGATGCCAAGCAAGAGTTCTACGCCTCACCGCAAAATCTCCTCCCCGACTTGAGACAAAAAGCTATGCAAAATTCGAGTAGAAATTTCCCCACCATGCAAATCCGCACCCTCGCAAAACACTGCGAAGGCCCAGCGAGGATTCTCCTCGGGAAAATACCCCGTAAACCAGGCGTGCTTTGGTAAGGCTTCGCCTCCTCGTACGCCAACCTGAGCGGTTCCAGTCTTTCCCGCAACGCCCCACTCCGTGAGAGAATATTCCTCATTCCATGCTGTACCAGTGGTGTGATTCACTACCTCCGAAAGGGCCGTCCGCAGTCGATGGCGATTGGATTCCGAAAGCTTGGGCTCTTCCCATTCGGGAAGAACTTTTTCTCCCGCGACATTCTCAAGCAAGCGTGGGCGCCACAACTTCCCAGTGGCAAGCCAACCAAAAAATCGTGCCATTTGCAGGGGGCTCGCCGTGACATGAGCCTGTCCGATTGCAAAATGCATGGCGGGCACTACTCCATGCGCCTTTGAGGGAGGCAACATGCTGTTAGCTCCCAGTTCAAGGTGTGCACTCCTTCCAGCCAGCTCCCAATTCCCGCTTTTTGTGTGGCGCCCTGTCAATTCCAAACCTGTGGGTTGGCCAAAGCCAAGTTCGTTGGCTTGACGCCAAAGAGTCTCGTAGCCCAACTCCATACCCAACCGGTAGAAATAAATGTTGCAGGATTGGCGAATGGCTCGGTTCATTTTTGTCGGGCCGTGATATCCCTCGCAATGAAGCACGTTGGTGGATCCAGGAATAAAAAAGACTCGTTCGCACATGAGTTCACGATCCCACCAAGACGGGTCCTGTTCCAAAGCTACTGAAGCCACAAGTAATTTAAAGGTCGATCCGGGATACGGAATTTGGTTCCCATTGGCACCGCCTGCAAGACCGCGGTGCCGTAAGGGTGCCCCACTTCGGTCAGCCGCAAGGCTGGCATAGCGAGTTTGGAAGTCTTTCGTGGAATAGGAGGGCGACGTACAAAGAACAGGGATGCCTCCGTTCTTCAAATCCAACAGCGCAAACCCGGCCGTCTCTTCTTCCAAGAGAAGCAAAGACTTCTGCGAACCTCCGGCTTGTCGAAGTTCATGGCGTGCAATGCGGTACCCAACCCGAATCGCTTCTTCGGCGGCAGAAATCCACCGAGAATTCAAGCTAAGCTGAACGTCTTTCCCATTACGCGCCGCACGAAAAGCAAGGTCATCGGAAGTTTCTTCTCCAACTTCCAAATACTCCAAATAGCCGCGCTCGCCGCTCAAAGTTTCCCGACACAAGCTCTCAATACCTGAAGCCCCAGTTCGCTCGTCTGGCCGAAGAGCCGTACTGCGAAGTTGGTCGCGCAGAGCAAGAAAACTGGCCTCTTCGCTTGCGGTACGGCCCAAGGTTCGGGCTAACCTTCGATAGTCAGCTCGCAACTCTTCATAGCGAGAGACTTCCTCCCGAGATGGCGCACGCATCCGCCCCACCAAATGGGGAACCATCTCAGAATCTAAGGCCCGAACGGACTCTTCGACCGGGAAAAGACCAGGGTATTGAACAGGATTCCGAGCTAAAAGATCCACGAGACCGTAGTCCAAATCTCGACGGAGACGAACGATGCGATTCCCATGCACATCACGAACAATTTTTCGGCGTGCGCCCTGCAAGTCCTCCGGGATTTTTTCTTCAACTTTTCGCAGAAGAGCACCCATGGCATCGAACTGCTTTTGCCGATTCTCTTTGGAAAGTGCTGGCCCACGAGTCAGCAAAAGGCCTAACTCAGCAGAATCAAAGCTCTCTTCATGGGACCCCCAACGTTGGCTGAGTTTTTCAAGAAGCTCGGCGGCTTCCTCTTCCCCACCAGTCAGTTGGCGATAAACCTGCCAAGCTGTCAAACCAAAGCTCCTTCCAGCCGCTTCCCGCAGGCCTCGCTGTCGAACCCACCATTCCAGCCGGCGCCGCTCATGCTCCAACTTCTGCATGAGATTTGGAAGGCTATCTTCCAAATGCCCCCAGGAGAGTTTCGAGTCTTGAATGTTCTTTTCAAATCCGATGCGCGCTCCGGGGAAGGCTTGCGCAAATATCAAGTCCCCTTCCAGTGACCACTCCCGAAGCTGCTCCCCGACTTCAAAACCCTCAAGTTGGCACAAGCGCCGCAGGTAGAAAAGAAAGTCACCCCTCATCCCTGGACTCAATCCAAGCAACTGCGAAGGATGAAGTTCCAAAAGGGAATCCCCTATCTCTTCTGCATTTTCCCAAACCCAATCCAATCCGCCTTCCGCTCCACCCAGCAAACCGAGGGCCTCAAAAAGCTGACCTGCGGGATGACTTCGTCGGAAGCTCCTGTATTCGAAAGCGAGTTCAAAAGAGCGACGGTCGCGTGCCAAAATTTCCCCCTCCAAATCCAAGATGCGGCCACGGGAATAAGGAAGTTGCCGAATGTGGCTTCGGGAGCTTCGGGCTTCACGAAGCCAATCTTCATGCTGAATGACTTGTATTTGCCAAAGTCGAGCAACCAGAATGGCAAGAACTCCCAGGAAAACGAGAGACAGGCGGAGGAGTCGAGCACGTCTCATATCGCTAACTCCCGACGCGCGTTGAGAGAAGGCGGCGTGCGGAGAAGAGCCCAAAGCGTCGCAACCCAAAAGGAGCGCCAGAGAAAAATTTCCAAAGGCAAGCCTAGCCCAAGAAGTTCGCTCGCTCTCCAATCTAAGAAGAACATGGGAAGAGTCGAAGCCCCACCCACTAAGAAGCGAGGGAGAATGCGGTCATCCGACAAGTGCCGGTGGCTCCACCACCGAAAAGCCAAGGCTCCACCCAAGCTCGCCCAGGAAGAAAAAGGACTCACAACGGAGACGGCGGAGCGCAAAGCCCCAAAGAGGAACACAAGAAAAGTAGCGCGACCTAAAGAACCAATCTTGACGGGAATCGTGACCAAAAGAAGAAGAAGCCAAGGGTCCGGAAGATAAGCACCCCAAGGTAGGCTGCGCAAAGTTGGCGTCGCCAAACTAAGAAGAATCGTAACGGGAATAATCACACGGTTGCGAGGCCCCCTCATTCTTGCTCCTCCCGCAAAGGCATCGTAATGCCTTGCAAGTTCCCCGCTAAAGGAAGAGAAGCCTGTCCGCGATTCCCCAAAAATAAACCCCGCGGAAAGACTTGAGACCCTCGGCTAAAGAGGCGATCCTTTGGTTCGGCTTCCTCCCCAGGCCTTAATACATGGCGAATAGGGTCAAATGCGATGGAATCCTCAGCCCATGAATCCACTGATCGCCGAACGACCCAAGCAATGCCTCCTGAATGGCAAAGTATCGGGCCCACAACCCGTCCCGAAACCATCACTGCGACAGGATTGGATGAGTTGAAAATGCGAACGGATCCCACTTGAGGACCCAAGACTGCATCCAGCGCTAAGCTTGGATAAAGAGGTGATAAAGTCGGCTTGGGGGTCGGAGGCATTTGGGAAGGCAAAGCGCCGACAGCAATAAAAACTCGGCCTTCCGCACCTGCGGGTCGGGTGGCCTCCACAACCCAATGGTCTTCCCCTCTTCGAGAATCACCCATTCGCCGTAAAATCCCCAACTCCAATCCGGGCTCCATCAAACTCGGTGGATCTTCTGCCTTTGAACGCCAAAGCACCGGCAAGTCAGCAATGGGTTCATCCCGAGACTCAACGAACCGAACGATTGGCTTTTCCTTTCCCCTCCCATAACAAACACTTTTCAAGGGTCCGCGGCGAGAGGGTAAAAGAACACCCGTCCTCTCGCCAGAAGCAGTCCAAAGTTGGAGCTCAGCTCGGTTTTCTTCCACTTTGCCTAAACGACCTAAGCACACTTTTCCAAAAACAGCGATTTGCCCAGAAGCCAAACCGGAAAGAGAACCCGAAGCTAAAACTAAAGAATGGGGGCCGCGCTCAAGAACAGGTACTGACAACCAACGAAAACCCGAAATGTTTGAAGGCTTCCCAATGGCCTCTTCCAATCGGTCCAGGGAAGCCGGTAGGGAAGAAAGGCTGGGGGCTGCGCGCAGGCTATCCCCGACGAGCCACCCCGCTAAGGGATTCAAAGTGCGGGTCAAGGGACTGACGAGGCTCCTGGAAAAGGCGTCTAGCCGAGGTTGAGGCCACCATGCTAATAGGGCAAAGACCCCCAACAGCCCAATCAAGCTCAGAACGCGCCGAGCCCGCTCTGCATCAGGCTGGTGGTACACCGACTTAACTGACTTCGATTTCGCCTGTCAGAACTGGGCCATAAAGATCCAAGTTCTCAACGAACTTCGCCGTTCCACGAACCACCGCAGTCATGGGATCATCGTCTAACTGGGCGGGCAAACCGGTTTGCTGAGTCAAGAAGTTGGGAAGGCCTGGTAAGAGACCCCCACCACCCACAATCGTGATTCCAGCTTCCAAAAGGTCGGAGCCGATTTCTGGCGGCGCTGCCTCAAGGCAATCCAGCACCGCACGAGCGATGGAATCCAAAGGTTCACGAAGTGCTTCACGGATTTCTTCGGAAGTAATGACGGCTTTACGTGGACGCAAAGTCAAGGTATCTCGACCAGCAATTTCCACAGACTTTTCTTGGCTCATCGGAGAAGCAGAACCAATCGTTTTCTTAATGAGCTCGGCCGTTTGAGGACCCACCTGCAAATTATGGTTTGCGCGAAGATAGGTAATGACTGCTTCATCCATCTCATCACCTGCGACTTTGACCGACTTCACTTCAACAGGTCCAGAGAGAGCCAAGATGGCTACTTCGGTAGTACCCCCACCGATATCCACAATCATGGAACCAGTTGCTTCAGCAATGGGAAGAGATGCGCCCAAAGCACCAGCCATGGGTTCGTCTACCAAGTAAACCTTGCGTGCTCCTGCGCGTTCTGCGGAGTTAATCACTGCACGTTGTTCCACAGTAGTGATTCCGGAAGGAACAGCAATCACAACCCGTGGTCGCATCCAAGCCCGACCTTCGTGGGCTTTCCGCAAGAAATAGCGGAGCATTTTTTCCGTTATTTCAAAGTCAGCAATCACCCCATCTTTCATCGGGCGAACGGCGGCAATGTTGCCAGGGGTCTTGCCCAGCATTTGATAGGCCTCGTCACCTACCCCCATCCCATCCAGGATGACTTCATTTGTGCCTTTGTAAACCGCAACCACCGAGGGTTCGTCGAGAATGATGCCCCTTTCACGCGAAGCAACCAGAGTGTTCGCGGTTCCGAGGTCGATGCCGAGGTCTTCGGCGAGAGAAAATCTCCCAAGTAGCCAATCCATTGGATTTCCGGGGTAAGAGGTCAGTTGGCACCGGGGTAGTGCCGGGTGCGAGTGTAGCAATTAGGAATACCGGAATCCTAGTCCCAACCAAAAAAAACAAGGGCCAGTCCTTGAAGAACTGGCCCTTTTGCCTGGAAAGCTCTCGAATTTACTCCGCGGAAGAGCTTTCCTGGTACTTGGTGTCGAACATCCCCTCTCCATAATGGAGACCCTTTTCGTACTGGACCAAAATCAGGGCCATCAAAAGCATGAGGGTGGTCACGATCACCGCAGCACTCTCCATTGGCATGCCGGGCTTCGGAGCCTCTACGGCCTTAGGGGCCTTAGGGGCCTTAGGGGCCTTTGGCTTGCGAGCCTTCTTGGGCTTTCGCTCTTTCTTCTGGGCAGTAACTTTCTTGCGACGACGGGCGGCCATGATGACTCCTAGAGAGAGGTGGCGAACCGATCGTTCGCTTTAATACGGAAATCGCCATTGGTTTGAATAGTGCATGCAGAATTCGTTGCATTCACAACCTCGACGCGAATCTCACCCTTGTACTGATGACCGTTCCAAACATCAAAAGTATACCCCGCACGAACGGATCCATTGTCCCCAACAGAAATCACAACGATGGGCATATCACCATCGTAAGAGACTGAATTAACAACGCCATTGATATCGGGCTGCTCCCCAATTTTCTTAGAGCTCACGCCAAAGCGGTTTGCAAGTTTGTTCAGAGAGCTCTTGGCATCCTCAGCTTCTCTAGTGGCCAGGTGAAGAGCCGACTCCAAGTTCGCTAGAGCATCTTGCGCAGTTTGCCGACCCGTTTCAGCAGCACTTTGGGCGGCATCGGCTACTTCCTTAGCATCTAGTGCATCGTCTCGCTCTTCTTTGGCGTTGGCAAGGTCTTTGTTCGCTTGTCTCAAGGAATCACTGACATCGCGGTTTGCCTGGACAAGGTCATCCAGTTTGGAGTTGTATTGGTCCACGGT
>PVBE011057393.1_pt1 | contig 25877 bp, 30 predicted proteins | sample 1631181 | NCBI WGS metagenome assembly PVBE01 (sample SAMN08397723, study PRJNA350692) | Marine metagenome, whole genome shotgun sequencing project. | isolation source: water | place: Pacific Ocean | collected 2012-04 | reverse complement strand
GGGGCGCTCGCTCTCTATTTCCTTCGTGTCTGCCTTTGGTTCGCCGGCCGTGTCGGGGGGGGGGGGGGGGGGGGGGGGGGGGGACGCCCCGCTTGGCTAGTCTCCGGCAAGCTTCAGGGCGGCGGCGAGATCCAGCCGGCCCTCGTAGATGGCCCTTCCCGTGATAACGCCGGCGACCCCGTCGGCCTCGAGGGGCAGCAGGGCGGAAACATCCTCGATGGACGAAACCCCGCCCGAGGCGATGACCGGCGCGGACAGCCGTTTCGCCAGCGCCCGCGTGGCTTCCAGGTTCGGACCGCCCATCGCTCCGTCCCGGGAGATGTCGGTGAACACCACAGCCGCCGGGTTCTCCGCCTCGTACCGTTTCGCCAGATCGGCGGCTTCCACCTCTGTTTCTTCCTCCCAGCCGGAGACGGCCGCCTTTCCGTCCCGGGCGTCAATCCCGAGGATGATCCGCCCGGGATTCTCGCGAATCGCCGCGACGGAGAAATCCGGGTCTCTGTGGAGCGCCGTGCCCAGGATGACGAAAGAGGCCCCGGCGTCGAACGCGCGCCGAAGACCCGCCTCGCCCCGGACACCGCCGCCGAACTGGACGGGGACGGAAGCCTTTCCGGCGATCTCCTCGAGGATGCGCAGGTTGGCGCTCTCGCCCTCGAAGGCCCCGTCCAGGTCCACGACGTGGAGCCGCCGTGCGCCCAAGTCCTCCCACCGCCGCGCGGCACCGACCGGATCGCCGCTGAAGACCGTTTCCCGGTCCCGCCGTCCCTGGAAGAGCCGGACGCAGCGCCCGCCTTTCAGATCGATTGCGGGGATGATGAGCATGTCCGCATCCTGCCAACCCGCGATTTCCGTTTAGGGCATCAGTGGCGGAAATTCGCGTTTGGAAATTAACGTCGTAGCCCCGAGCTGAACGAGTGGCCGAAGGCCGGGAGCGGAGAACGCGGCATGGCGAAACATCGGGAACCCTTCGAGACTTTATTTCAAACCTTTTTCGCCCACTCAACGAAATTCCGCAGAATCTTCAACCCCAGCGGCCCGCTGCGCTCCGGGTGGAACTGGCAGGCGAAGACGTTGTCGCGGTAGACGCTCGAGACGAAGGGAATCCCGTAATCCGTCCTCGTGGCGATGATCCCCTCGTCCGCGGGCGCGACGTAATAGGAATGGACGAAGTAGAGCCACGCCCCGTCCGCCCCGTCCGCCCCATCCGCCACGTCCTTCAGAAAGGGGATCTCCCCGCTCCCCTCCGGGCGGACCTGGTTCCACCCCATGTGCGGGATTTTCAGCCGGTTTACCCCCCCGTTCTTCATGGATTCAGGGAAGGGGACGACCTCTCCTCCAAACCAGCCCAGGCCCTCGCTCTCCCCGAACTCGCGGCTTTTCTCAAAGAGCACCTGCAAGCCGAGACAGATCCCCAGAAAGGGCTTTCCCGCGCGAATCGCTTCCAGGACGGCCTCGGTCAGACCCGCCGCGCGGAGGTTCTCCATGCAGTCCCGAAAAGCGCCGACGCCCGGCAGGACGACGGCTTCGGCCCGCCTCACGTCCTCGGGGCGGGAAATCACCGGGGGGTCCACCCCGACGGCCCGAAACCCGTTGCGGACGCTTTTCAGGTTTCCCATTCCGTAATCGATGACGGCGACCTTCACAACGCCCCCTTAGTGGACGGAACGCCCTCGCGCCGCTCGTCGGGGGAGACGGCCTCGCGCAAGGCGCGGCCGAAGCCCTTGAACACGGACTCCACCATGTGGTGCGCGTTCGAGCCGTGGAGGACCTCGATGTGAAGGTCCACGCCGCCGTTCGACGAGAAAGCGGTGAAGAACTCCTCCACGAGCTGAAGATCGAATCTCCCCACGCGGGCGGCCGTAAAGGCGCACCGATAAAACAGAGAGGGCCGGCCGCTCAGGTCCAGCGCGACGCGCGCGAGGGAGTCCATCATGGGCGACAGCGCGCTTCCGTACCGCCGGATGCCGGCCTTGTCGCCCAGCGCCCGCTGAAGGGCCCCGCCCAGGCAGATCCCGACGTCTTCCACCGTATGGTGGTCATCCACCTCGGTGTCCCCCTCGGCTTTCACCCGCAGATCGAAGACGCCGTGCTTGGCCACCTGGCTCAGCATGTGATCGAAAAACGGGACGCCGGTCTCCGTCTCGGACTCACCGGCGCCGTCCAGGTTCAACTCCAGATCGATCCGCGTCTCGCGGGTCGTGCGCTCCATTCGGGTGGTTCGACTCATCGAATTCAGTCCCTAGAAAAAAGTGTGGAGAGGACGATATCGAAATCAAGCGTGTCCTCTTCCCCGGGGGCCCGCGGCGCCCCGGACGTCACGGCTTTCCGGCCCGTCCCCCCCCCTCCCGGGAAAACCGCACCCCGATCGATGCGGCGTGCGCGCCCAGCCCCTCCAGGCTCGCGAGGGTCATGGCCGCATCGGCCACGCCCTCCAGGGCGGCCCGGTTCATCGAAACGACGCCGGTGCGCCGCACGAAATCGTCCACGCCCAGGGGCGAGGCGAACCGCGAGGCGCCTCCCGTCGGCAGAACGTGATTCGGCCCAGCCACGTAATCCCCCGCCGCCACGGGCGAATGACCTCCCACGAACACGGCCCCCGCGCAGCAGAACCGGTCCACCCACCGCCCGGCGTCCCGCACGACCAGGGACAGATGCTCGGGCCGGACCGCGGCCGCGACACCCGCGGCGGTCTCCATCTCCGCCGCCTCGACGACGAGGCCGTTCCGCTTCCAGGCGGCCGCCGCTATCCGCCGCCTCTCCAGATTCCGCAGGCGGCCGTTCAACGCCTCCACCACCCGGTCCGCCAGGTTCCGGGACCGCGAACCGCTTCCCACCGCCACCAAGCCGACCCAGGCGTCCGGGTCGTGCTCGGCCTGGGCCAGCAGGTCCGCCGCCACCCAATCGGGCCGCGCCGAATCATCGGCCACGACCAACAACTCGGACGGCCCGGCGATTTGATCGATGCCCACCTCGCCGAAGACCCACCGCTTGGCCGCCGCCACGTGGGCGTTGCCGGGGCCGACCACCTTGTCCACGGGCCGGATCGTCGCCGTCCCGTAAGCGAGAGCGCCGACGGCCTGGACGCCGCCGACTTTATACACTTCGGTCACACCCGCCAACCCCGCCGCCGCCAACACCCACGGACTCACCTCGCCGTCCGGGCTGGGGGGCGTGCACATGACCCGCTCCGCAACGCCCGCGATGCGCGCCGGGAGGGCGGTCATCAAGACGGTGGAGGGGTAGGCCGCGAGGCCGCCGGGCACGTAAAGACCGACGCGGGCGAGGGGCGCCACCCGCTGCCCGAGCCGCTCGCCCCTGTCCCCGATGGACCAGCCCTTCCGGACCTGCCGGCGGTGAAAGCGCTCGATCCGCCTTGCCGCCAGACGCAAGGCCGCAAGCCCCGCCCGATCGCATCCGGCCCCGGCGGCGGCGATCTCATCGGCGGGAACGCGAAGGTCCGCCGCCTTGAGCCTCACGCCGTCGAACTTCGACGTGTAGCGCAGGACCGCCCGGTCGCCATTTTTTCGCACATCCTCCAGGATGCCGCGCGCGCCGTCCAGAACCCGGGCCTGATCGCGCAGCCACTGTTTCCGCCGGCGATCCAGCCGCTCGCGCCACCGGGGATCCCGGGCCTTCAGGCGCATCATGAGCCGAGCTTCCGCTGGCAGACCCGGATGAATTCGCCCACCTCTTCCCTCCGGGTTTTCTGGCTGGCCCGGTTGACGATGAGCCGGGCGGAGGTGCGGAGGATCTCGCGGACCTCGACCAGGCCGTTTTCCCGCAGCGTCTCGCCGGTCTCCACCAGGTCCACGACCGCGTCGGCCAGACCCATGACGGGGGCCAGCTCGACGGCGCCCGACAGCTTTATCACGTCCACCGGGACGGCTTCCTCGCCGAAAAACCGCTCCGTGATCCGCACGAACCTGGCGGCGACCCGCAGATGGGATTCCCGGGCCAAGTCCTGCCAGGTCGGCGGGTCTCCGCTGCCGGCCGGGGCGGCCAGGACAAGGCGGCAAACCCCGAATCCCAGGTCCAGGGGCTCGTAGACGACCCTTTCCTGTTCCAGGAGGATGTCCTTGCCCACGATACCCGGATCGGCCGCGCCGTGCTCGACGTACGTCGGCACGTCCACATCCCGGATGCGGACGATGCGGACCCGGCCGTCCGCCGATTCGCGGACGAGGCCGCGCTCCTCTCCCCACCCTTCGGCCTGGACGTATCCCATCCTGCGCAAAAGCGCCCACGCCTTCCGGAAGAGGCGGCCTTTGGGAAGGGCCATGGTCAGGGGCCGGTTCTTTTTCATGTCACCCTTTGAATGCGGCCGCCGAGGGCCGACAGCTTTTCGACGATCCGCTCGTATCCCCGATCGATATGGTACACCCGGTTGACCGTCGTTTCGCCTTCCGCGGCCAGGCCCGCCAGAATGAGGGAGGCGCTGGCCCGCAGATCGGTCGCCATGACCTCCGCCCCTGTCAGTCGCCCCTTCCCGCGCACCACGGCCCGGGCGCCCTCCACCTGGATGTCGGCCCCCATGCGCCTGAGCTCACCCGCGTGCATGAAGCGGTTCTCGAAGATCGTCTCGGAGAGCACGGAGGTCCCTTCCGCCAGGCTGAGCAGGACCATCATCTGCGCCTGCAAATCGGTGGCGAACCCGGGATAGGGCGCCGTCTGGAAGTCCACGGCCCGGATGGGACGGTCCCCCTTCAAATAAATGCGGCCGCCTTCTTCGCGCAAATCCATCCCGGCGTCCGCCAGCTTGCCGGTCAAGGCCCCGACGTGCTCCGGGCACACCCCGGTGACGCACACGTCCCCGCCCGTCACCGCGCCCGCGAGCAGATAGGTTCCCGCCTCGATCCGGTCCGGAATGATTCGGGCCTCGAACCCCTCGAGCCGGGGCGCCCCCGCGACCTCGACGGTATCCGTCCCCGCCCCGCGGACCTCCGCCCCCATGAGACCCAACACCTCCGCAAGCTGCACCACTTCAGGCTCCCGCGCGGCGTTGTGAATCTGCGTCCGCCCATCGGCGAGCGCAGCGGCCATCATAATGTTTTTCGTCCCGGTCACGGTCACGAGGTCGAGAAAGATCTTGGCCCCCTTTAGGCGGCCGGCCCGGGCGTGGATGTAGCCGCCCTCCAGCCGAATCTCGGCCCCCAGGGCCGCAAGCCCCTTCAGGTGTTGATCGATGGGGCGGACCCCGATGGCGCAGCCGCCCGGAAGGGAAACCTTCGCCGCGCCCAGGCGGGCCGTGAGGGGCCCCAGGACCATGACGGAGGCCCGCATCTTGCGGACCAAGTCGTAGGGCGCCTCCACCCGCTGGAGACCATCCGCCCGGAGCTCCGCCGAACCGCCGCGCGACTCGACCTGAACCCCCATTCCGCGAAGCAGATCCAGGAAACTCTTCACGTCGTGAAGGACCGGGAGGTTTTCAATCCGGCAAGGCCGCTCCGTCAGCAGGCAGGCCGCCATGAGCGGCAGGGCCGAATTCTTGGCCCCGCTGATCGAAACCTCTCCCCGGAGCGGCGCCGAACCCTGAATGACAATCCGCTCCACGGCGGCTCACCCCCCCTCGCGCCGGGCGGCGACGACCCGGTCGCGTCCGGCCAGATCCGCGACGACGTCGATCTGCCCGTAGACCCCGCGCGCCTCCAGGAGGCCGCGGACTTCCGCCGCCTGATCCGCCCCGATCTCCAACAGCAGCCACCCGCCCGGCCGCAGGAGGTCTTCCGCGCCCCGGACGATGGCCCGGCAGGCGTCGAGGCCGTCCGCTCCGGCAATGAGGGCCGCCCGGGGCTCAAAAGCCAGGGTCCGCCGGTCGAGGGCGTCCTCCTCCCCCTCACGGATGTAAGGAGGGTTCGAGACCACGGCGTCGAAGGACCCATCGGGCCGGATTCCTTCCAGCCAATCGGCGCCCGCGAATTCGACCCGGCCGGCCATGCCCAGGCGCGCGGCGTTCTCTTTCGCGGTCCGCAGGGCGCCGCCGCTCAGGTCGGTCGCGACGATAAAGAGGTCGGCCCACTCCGAAGCCAGCGACAAAGCGACGTTGCCCGAACCGGTTCCCAGGTCAATCACGCGCGTCCGCCGGTCCCGGTCGGCGCTTTCGGGAGGGGGGGGGGGAGGAGGCGCAAGACTTCGCCCACGAGGGTCTCGGTCTCGGGTCTCGGAACGAGGACGGTCCGGTTCACCCGGAACTCCAGCGACCAGAACTCCCGCCGCCCCAGGATGTAGGCCACCGGCTCGCGCCCTTCCCGCCGCTCGATGAAGTCTCGGAAGCGGGACGCGATCTCCGGGTCCGGCCGGAGGTCCGGGCGGGCGATCAGGTCTTCGCGCCGCAGACCCGCCGCGTGCGCCAGCAAGAGCTCGGCATCCAGCCGCGCGGTGGCCGGCCCCGTCTTCCGGAGACGGTGGACGGCTTCGTGAAGCAGATCTTGAAAACAAGGGGTGAGGGAGGTTGCGTGCCCGCCGATCAGGAAGGGTTCCCGGCGGCCGCGGAATGTTCGAAGGCGGTCAGCGCTTCTTCCTCCCGGGCGGCCATCAGCGGTTCGACCAGGGCTTCCAGCTCTCCCTGCAACACGGCTTCCAGCTTGTGCAGGGTCAACTGAATCCGGTGGTCGGAGACGCGGTTTTGCGGGAAGTTGTAGGTCCGGATCCTGCCGCTTCGGTCTCCCGATCCCACCTGAGAGCGCCGGGCCTCGGACCGCTTGGCCTCGGTCTCCCGGACAGCCGCGTCGAGGACCCTGGCCCGCAGGACCCGGAGGGCCTTGGATTTGTTCTTGTGCTGCGACTTCTCGTCCTGACACGTGACGACCAACCCCGTTGGAAGGTGGGTGATTCGAACGGCCGAATCGGTTGTGTTTACACTCTGTCCGCCCGGTCCGGAGGAGCGGTAAACATCGATGCGCAGGTCGGCCGGATCGATCTCCACATCCACCTCTTCCGCCTCCGGGAGGACGGCGACGGTGACCGCCGAGGTATGGATGCGGCCGCTGGATTCGGTCTCGGGGATCCGCTGGACGCGGTGGATGCCGCTCTCGTGCCGGAGAAAGCCGTACACCCGATCCCCCCGAATCGCGGCGATGATCTCCTTGTATCCGCCCAGTTCCGTCGGGCTGGAATCCAGAATCTCGACCTTCCACAATTTTTCCTCCGCGAAGCGGAGATACATCCGGAACAAATCCGCCGCGAACAGGGCGGCCTCATCGCCCCCGGCGCCCGCGCGGATTTCCAAAATGACGTTTTTCTCGTTGTTCGGGTCTTTCGGGACCATCAACTCCCTGAGGCGGGTCTCGATCGCCGGAATCTCCGACTCCAGCCGGGCGATCTCCTCCCGGGCCAAATCCCCCATCTCCGCTTCCGAGGTGTCCTGGAGAACCTCCCGGCTTCCGGCGAGCTCCTCCTGAATCTTCTCATACCTCCGGATGATCCCGACGGTTTCCTCCAACTCGGCGCGCTCTTTCGCCGCCTTGCCGTAGGCCTCGTGATCGGCCAGCAGATCGGGCTCCCCCATCCTCCCGGTCAACGCCTCGAACTTCTCGCAGATGGCCGTCAGCTTGTCTCGGAGTTCTTCATTCACGGCCGGGCGCATCTCCCTCCGCGCGGTCTCAGCCGGCGGTTTTCATCTTGCTGTGCCGGGTTCTGTATCGCTCGACGCGGCCCGCGGTGTCGACCAGTTTCTGCTTGCCGGTGAAAAAGGGATGACAGTTCGAGCAGATCTCGACCGCATACGAGGGTTTGGTGGAGCGGGTGCGGAATTCGGCGCCGCACGCGCAGGTGATGGTGCATTCCTGATATTCCGGGTGAATTTCGGGTCTCATCGGCGACTCCTCCGCATCCGACCCCGAGGGGAATGAAATCCATGCCAATCCTGGGGCGGGCGCGGCCCCAAAAAACTTCGGCTGGAGGCCGCGGGGAAAACCCGCGGGCTCCAGCCGCCTGAGACTCCCTGCGAAAACAGCGTTAGGCGTTCATGGAATCGAGGAACACGGTGTTGTCCTTGGTCTCGGTGATCTTGGAAACAAGCAGTTCCATGGCCTCCACGACGCCCATGGGCTGGAGAACTTTTCGCAACAGCCACACACGGCTCAGCTCTTTCTCGTTCAGGAGCAGCTCTTCCTTTCGCGTTCCGGAGCGGTGGAGGTCGATGGAGGGGAACACCCTGCGGTCGGAAATCCGACGATCCAGAATGACCTCACTGTTGCCCGTTCCCTTGAACTCTTCGAAGATGACCTCGTCCATCCGGCTCCCGGTTTCGATCAGCGCGGTCGCCACAATGGTCAGGCTTCCGCCCTCCTCGATGTTCCGGGCGGCGCCGAAGAAGCGTTTCGGCCGCTGGAGGGCGTTGCTGTCCACCCCGCCGGAAAGCACCTTGCCGCTGGGCGGAACAATGGCGTTGTAGGCCCGGGCCAGCCGGGTGATGCTGTCCAGGAGGATCACGACGTCGCGCTTGTGCTCGACGAGGCGCTTCGCCTTTTCAATCACGATCTCCGCAACCTGGACGTGCCGGGTGGCGGGCTCGTCGAAGGTCGAGCTGATCACCTCGCCCTTCACCGTCCGCTCCATGTCGGTGACCTCCTCGGGCCGCTCGTCGATGAGCAGGACCATGAGGTACGTCTCCGGGTGATTCAGCGCGATGCTGTTGGCGATGGCCTGAAGAAGCATCGTCTTTCCGGTTCGGGGCGCGGCGACGATGAGACCCCGCTGACCCTTGCCGAGGGGCGTCAGCAAATCCATCACCCGCATCGAGGTGTCCGGCTTGCCGTTCTTATCGCTGGGCACTTCCAGGTGTATCCGTTCTTCGGGATAAAGCGGGGTCAGGTTGTCGAACAGGATCTTGTCTTTGCTGTTTTCCGGATTCTCGAAATTGACGGATTCAACCTTGAGCAGCGCGAAGTAGCGTTCGCCTTCCTTGGGCGGCCGGATATGGCCCGACACCGTGTCCCCGGTCCGCAGATCGAACCGGCGGATTTGGGAAGGCGAAACATAGATGTCGTCCGAGCCGGGCAGATAGTTGTAGCTCGGGGCCCGGAGGAACCCGAAACCGTCGGGCAGAATTTCCAGGACGCCCTCGCCGTAAATGTAGCCGTCTTTCTCGGTCTGGGCTTCCAGAATTTTGAAGATGAGCTCCTGCTTGCGGAGCGCGCTCGGGCTCACGACGCTCAAGCTGCGTGCGATTTCGGTCAGCTCGTTGATCGTCTTCGACTTGAGCTCGTCCAGGTTGAGGACCCTTCGCGTGGACTCGCCGGCGTCCAAGCCCGCACCTCCTCCGTCATTCCCGGCGAAGACGCCGGGGGCCTGGACTTTCTTCGGTTCCGCGGTGAGGTTCGACTTGCGAGATTCGGATTTTGCCGTGGGATTTACAGTTCTTGGGGGCATAGGGGCTTACATTTTCAAAAGGGATTGGATTGTCAGGGGAAGATTCCCTGACGGACGATTGACGGGTTCCCGCTTTTGTGCGGAGCGGAAAAGAAACAGTCGGGTTCGCGCGACTTCAGACCGCTGGAATTTTGCGCTTAGTGGTTTGCCTTCCGATACGGTGAATAACCCTTGCAGCGCTTACTTCGGAAGTCGGGTATCAGAGTCAGGTCAGGAGGACTCGCGTGATTGTCACGAGCAATATATGAAATCCAGGCCGACTTGTCAATATCTTTTTTCCATCGCCCGGGCCGCCAGCTCGCCCCAGACCCGCTCGACCTGCCTGCCCGTCTCCTCCACAGAGCCCCGGTTGTTCAGGACGTAATCCCCGTACGTGCGCTTTTCCACCGCGGGCATCTGCGACCGGATCCGCGCGCGGGCCTCCTCTTCGGACATTCCCTTGGCAACCAGCCGCGCGAGCTGCTCCTCGGCGTCCACGTCGACCACCACCATCAGATCCACCCGGTCGGCGCCGCCCGCCTCGATGATCACCGCCGCGTCGATCATGACGATTCCATCCGGGTCCCGCGCTTCATAGATCGCGCACAGGCGATCCTCCTCTTCCCAAATCCGGGGGTGAACGATGGCGTTCAGCCGGGCGCGGGCGTCGTCGTCGTTGAACACGATCGCCCCCAGGGCCGCGCGGTCCAGCGCGCCGTCGGGGCGGAGTACGCCGCGCCCGAACGCCTCCACGATCTCCTCGAGGGCCGGGCGGCCCGGCGCCACCACGTCGCGGGAGACCCGGTCCGCGTCGATCAGGTGCGCGCCGTGACGGCGAAACATTTCCGCGACGGTGCTCTTCCCGCTTGCGATTCCGCCCGTCAGGCCGACTTTGAGCATTCTCCGGCCGTTTTCCCCCGAACGCGGTCTTTTGGCGATGAATTGAATCAGGTGTCGGTCAGGGCGCTACTTGAGACCCCGGCGGACGAGCTCCTCTTCGTGGTGCTTGCGATAGAGGACTTCCCATTCCGGACTGCCTTCGGGAATCTTTCGGCCGTAGGATTGAAGGGTGTGGGTCACCTCGTCGTCGATGGTTTCTTCGAGGCGGATTTCTTCGGTCATGACGCGGACGATGCGCAGCCGCACGTCATTGGCGGGCTTGAGCAGACCAATCTCCTCGTTGGCCTCCAAGCGCTCGATGATCTCCTTCGAGAGGTGGTTGATCTTCTCCCGGCTCAGACCGACGAACATGGCCGCCCTTTCTACAAGATCAGATTTCTTTCCCGCACGAGGCGGCGCTTGACCAGATCGAACATTCGGGAATACTCGACGTTGCGTCGATCCATCTCGCCCTCGAAGTTGGTGAGTATCTCCCTCACTTCCTCGTTCAGAGAATCCTCGACGCGCAAATCATCGGCGACCCACTCCACCAGGCGGTATCGCAGCTCATCCTCGGTCATCTCGGTGTCGACGTACCCGAACCGGATCAATTCGCGGGAGATCGAGCGTGCGAGCCTGTCGATGACTTCCTTGCGCAACCGCATGTCGCTTCATCCCCCGGCTTTCCCGCCGACCGGCCGGTCCTTTCCGCCCCCTCCTTCGCCAGCGTCCCTCCCGGGGTGAAACCCATCGGGAACCGGCCTTCCTTCCTGAAAGGATCCGGCAGGGCGTTGAACGAAACCTCTCAGTTCACCATAATATGGCACCCGGCAACCCGGGTGTCCAGACTCCGGCTTCATCATCCGCCGCCGTCCCCCGGTTTCGGCGTTTCCCGCCGGCTTTCGGGCCGGTAACGCCCCTGCGCCTCCCGAAGCTCCCGTGCGACGGCTCGCCGGAGCTCCTCGGGGGAAACCACCTCCGCCCCGCCGCCCAGACTCAACACCCAGGCCCGGACCGAGTTCAGGTCGGACGCCGAGAGCCGGACGAGCGACGCCCCCTCTTCCCCCGAACCGCTTCCGGCAGGATCGCCGGCGCGCCCTGAGGGCTCGGCCGATTCCAGGGAGATCCCCGGAAGCCAGCCGCGCTCGATCGCCTCCCGGACCCGCTCGACGGCGTCGCCGGAACAACGGACCTGAACCTCTATCCCGGGGGAAGGCGCGCCGGACAACCCTTCCATCTTTTCGATCAACACCGAATGAAAGTCGATGTCCAAGGGGAGTTGAAAGACGTCTTCCGTCGCGCGGACTTCGCGGATCGATTCGAGCGGAAGGAGCTCCAGGCTCCGGGTCTCGTGCAAATGGCCCATCAACAGCGTCCGACCGAGCCGGTGCCAGACCCCGTAAGGGTCCATTCGGCGCCAGGAGGCGCGGCGCCTCCCGGACGGCTGAACCCGAATCTCCACGCACCGGCGCTCGTCCGCGGCCCGGGTCATCTCCTCCAGAACCTTTTGCCGGACGGCGAGAGACTTCACGGCGGGCAGATAGGGCCCGAAGTGTTGATCCAGCCGATCGAGAAAATCCCGGACCGGCGGGGGCAGCAGCTTTTCCAGGGTGATCAGGAAGGATTGGAACGTCCGGCGGAAGGGCGTCTCGCGAAAGGCGTCGAACACCCGGCGCGCATAATAAAGGGCCATCAGCTCGGAGAGGGGAAAAGGCCCGGGGATGGCGTTGCGATACCCCTCGGGGAACCGCCAGCGGACGCCCCCCTGAACCTGCTTCAGGATGGGGAACCCGGCCTGGATGAGGTCTTCCAGGTCGCGCCGGAGGGTGCCCTGGCTCCACCTTCGCGGTTCTTCCTCCCCGGACCCGGCTCGACCGTCGGACCGGTCATCCGGCGGGCGGATCAACTCGGCGAGGTCGGCCAGGGTCAAGGCGCCGCCGGCTTCCAGATACCGGACAATCTCCCATTGCCGCTGAATCTGGTGCCGGCGCGACACGACGCGCTCCCCTCCCCAACACCGCCCGGCTCGACCGGTTCATCCGGCCGGCCGCAGGGCGGCGGCCTTCGCTTCCAGCGCTTCAACAAACGACGCGGGCGCGCGGACCGTTCCCATCAGGGCGTGCGGGTCGTCTCTGCCGTGGCAGTCGGACCCGCCGGTGACAAGCAGCCCCCGGGCCTCCGCTAGGCGCCGGTACGACTTCGCCGCGGCCGGGCTGTGGCTGGAATGATAGACCTCGATCCCGCAGAGCCCCTCGGCCGCGAGCTCCGGGATCAAGTGGTCCTTTCCGCCCCGCCCGGGATGGGCCATCACGGACACCCCGCCCGCACTTCGGATGATCCGGAGCGCCTCGGCCGTTGTCAAGGCGTCGACGGGCTCATAGGCCGGACAACCCATGCCCAGGTACCGGGAGAACACCTCTTCTTTCGAAGGGACCAGGCCCGCCGAAACCAAGTACGTCGACAGGTTCAACCGGCCCGCCAGCCCCTTGGGGTGGCTGGTGAAATAGGCGTCGGGGTCGGCCGGCACGCCGAGCTTGCGTAGCCTTTCAATCATCCGGAGAACGCGCTCGCGCCGCCGGACCTCGATCCCGGACAAGGCCGCGTTGAACACCGCGTCCTCGACGTCCACGAGGTAGCCGAGGAAGTGAACGTCGCCGGCCTCCGTGGTCGCGCTGATCTCGACGGCGGGGATCAAGCGGAGTCCCAGCTCCCGGGCGCGGCCGCGGGCGGGGACGACGCCCCGTACGGTGTCGTGATCCGCGATGGCCAGAAAAGACATCCCGAGGGCGGCCGCCTGTTCGACCACCTTCTCCGGGGAGTGAACGCCGTCTGAGAAATCGGTGTGGACGTGAAGGTCGCCGAATGGCTCATCGGGGCCGATGAGGACGTGCCGGGCGGGTCCGCTCTTTCGTCTTGCCGATGAATTCGAGCCGGACACGCTTTTCCTTATCTTCCACGGCGAGGGGGGATGGGGGCGGTTCGCCGGTTCCAGCGCCACAAAAAACGAGGCCCGTCCCGGATGCTGGGTTCCCGTGGACGAGCCGCGTCAGCGCTCAAAATGGAGCGGGCGATGGGAATCGAACCCACGACGTTCAGCTTGGGAAGCTGACATTCTACCTCTGAATTACGCCCGCCCGGGATGAATCAATCGATTGCGCTCACCTCTAGAAAAAGACTGTAAAGCAATGCGTCCGGAAATATCAACCCCCCGGCTCGAACGCCCGGGACTCCGGGCCGTTACACCGCGCCCTCGACATCGACTACGCCCTCCTCGACCCACTCGACGCCATCCTCGCCCGTTTCCTTTTTCCAGATCGGGACGATCTGCTTGATCCGGTCGATGGCGTACTTGCACGCCGCGAACGCCTCCGCCCTGTGGGCGGAAGCCACGGAGATGACGACGGCCGTGTCGCCGATTTGAAGCCGGCCGACCCGGTGGACGATGGCCACGGCGTCCGTGCCCCATTTCTCCGCAATCTCGCCGCCGATCTGCCGGAGCTTCTTCTCGGCCATGGGCTTATAGGCGTTGTATTCGAGCTCGACGACTTTTTGTCCCCGGGCGTGATCGCGGACAATGCCGAAGAAATCCACGAGCGCCCCCTGGCCGGAGCTCAGAACGGCGCGGTGGAGGTCGTCCAAGTTGATCGGCGTTTCGGAGATCTTAAACACCGCGGCCTCCGGAAATCGGCGGGATCAGGGCGACTTCATCCCCCTCGCTCAAGGAAAAATCGCGTCCGACGAACTCCTCGTTCACCGCGACCGTTAAGGACTCGGCCCGCTCGGCGAGTCTCGGGTGCGACTCGGCCAGTTGGCGCATCAGCCCCTCGACGGTCGCGCCCTCGGGCGCCTCCGCCTGGATCCGCTCGGCCCCGATCGCGTCCTTCGCCCACGCGAACGCCAGCACATTAACCCGCACGCACCATCCCTTTCCCGCGAGCTTATCCGGACAATCCCTTTACAATAAGATCGTAGGTTCCGTAACCTGGACTGTCAATCCGCGCATACGCCACACCCAATCGAAAACCAGCGAAGACCGAGGGTCAACCGACCCGCGCCTCCGCCTGACCCCTCCATGTAAAACCATCTGTGCAATCTGTGGATCCAAAAGGCCTCTCTGCCGGAATGCTTTGATGCGCCAACGGGATATCTCGCTTCTATGACACCCGCTATGGCAATCTTCGGGCTTCGGGTCTAGGGCCTGATGACGAAACGCTCAAAAATTCCGTCCAGGGGAGATTTCGATTGATCAAGCGCTGGATTCGAAGGATTCTCATCGGCCTCGTCGTTCTCTTCGTCGGCATCCAGGTCGTCCCTTATGGGCGCAACCGGGAGAACCCGTCCGTCCGGGCCGAGCCCAAGTGGGACAGTCCGAGAACCCGTGAGCTGGCCGTCCGGCTCTGCTACGACTGCCACAGCAACGAAACCATCTGGCCGTGGTACTCCTACATCGCGCCCATCTCGTGGTGGATCCAGCGGGACGTGCGAAAAGCGCGGGACGAGCTCAACTTCTCGGAATGGGACCGGCCGCAGAAGGAGGCGAAAGAATCCGGGGAGTCCGTCGAGGAAGGCTCGATGCCCCCTCCGTGTATAGGCGATTCCGCCGGAAGGCCAAACTGACCGATGAGGAGCGGGATGAGCTGATGCGGGGGCTCTATGCCTCCTTCGGAAGGAAACACCGGCGCAAAACCGGCGGTGGAAAAGACGACGACTAACCTGGATTTCCCAAAAACCAGCGGACTCAAGGGGCGCCGGCAAGGCGGTGGTGGGTCAGTTTGATTTTCTTGGGCGCCAGATTCCCTGGAAAATCCGGTCAGGATGTGCTAGTTTTAAGGTATGCCTGAGCGGACAAGGAAGAGACGCCCTGCCGACTTGAACAAGCTGGCGGCCAGCATAGCCCGTGCGGCCACCGAAGGCGAGCCGGAAGTGTCGCCGGAGGACGAAGGCAAGAATCCGCATGCGGTCGCCCTGGGTCGGCTCGGTGGGTTGAAGGGCGGCAAGGCGCGTGCGGAGAAGCTGACGCCGGAGGAACGGAGCGAGATCGCACGAAGAGCGGCCAAGACCAGATGGGGGAAAAGGAAGGGCTAATTTTGTGATATCATTCTTGCTCAGTTAGTGTTGAAATTGGGCAGAATGTAGCTATATCGAAAGGCAATACTCAAAATCGGGCGGAGGAGATCATGCAAGAGCGGGCACATGTCTTGAGTCCGGAGGAGTCCCTTGAGGCGGGAGAACGTGCCCTTTTAGGGGCGGCAACTGAAGGGATGTCCAGAGAAGACAGGCTTGAGGCCAGCGAAATTTTACGCTCCAAGGGTGTTCCAGAAAAGACCATCCAAAAATTATTTCCAGACCCGTAAACGGATTAAGAATTTTTAGCCAGATCGTCCAATTCGTTTGGCTTGGTCTACAAATTCCTCAACTGTCCATCCCATCTCAGTAGCGTATTTCGTCACCACTTCAAATAATGCTTCATCTGTAATACAACTGCTTGTTAGAAATCCTATAATTTCACGATCGGAGAGTTTTCGACCTTTTCCCCAATAACCCGTTCTGGCAATTTCAATAAAGAGCTTGGGGTCGGAAATATAAGCGAATTTATCTAAATCGTCGCTCATTTCATCCGCCATTGGAGAGTCTCCATCCCGTTATTCCTCCTTGTCGGCAGAATATTGAGCCTGTCGAAGAACAAACTGGCTCATCAGGGGTACGGCAAAAGTGTGTTTTCCATGTCTATGCTTATAAATCAATCCGGCATCGCAAAGATGGGTCAACATTTGGCTAACCTGACTACTTCCAAAGGGTCTTTTTAAGAACGCCCTAGAACCTGGAACCATTTCTTGAACGGACCACATCAGCACAAGCTACGTGGAGCGACAGAATCTCAATATGCGGATGAGCATGCGGAGATTCACCCGCCTGACCAATGCGTTCTCAAAGAAGGTCGAGAACCTGGAGCACGCCCTTGCGCTCCACTTCATGAATTACAACTTCGTCAGGATTCACCAGACGCTCAAGGTGACCCCGGCCATGGAAGCCGAAGTGGCGGACACCCTGTGGACGTTAGAGGACGTTGCGGCCCTTGCAGATTGAAACTGACCCGCTACCGGCAAGGCGCATGTCTTGAAAACGCGGTGTGGTATACTCACCCGCAAAACACTTTCACAATCTGATTCAGCCTGGATCTCGGAGTCCAGGGCGGTTCACGCCACGACAACGGGCCCGGTTACACGGCCAGGGGGTGGATGGAGATGAAACGATCCGTCCGGGTGACCATCAACGGCGCGTCCCATGAGCACGAGGTGGAGCCCCGGCTTCTGCTGGTTCACTACCTTCGGGACGTGGTCGGATTAACGGGAACGCACATCGGCTGCGAGACCGGCATCTGCGGGGCCTGTACGGTCCTTCAGGACGGGATGGCCGTGAAATCGTGCACCCTGCTGGCCGTCCAGGCCGACGGGTCGGAGATCACGACGGTCGAGGGCCTGGCGGCGAAGGACGGCGAGCTGGACCCCGTTCAGCTCAATTTCTGGGACCACCACGGCTTGCAGTGCGGTTTCTGCACGCCGGGCATGCTCATCGCCGCCAAGCAGCTCCTCGCCCGCAACCCCAACCCCAGCGACGAAGAGATCCGCCGGGGGATCGAGGGGAACCTCTGCCGGTGCACGGGGTATCAGCAGATCGTCGAGTCCATCCGGGGCGCCGCCGGAGCGGGTTCCTGATTTCCTGTCCTTTCCCTCCACCACCGACCGGAGGTCTTGCGTCATGACGGAAGCCTTGAAACCGCCGAAATTCATCGGAGAGCCCATTAAGCGCCGGGAGGACCCCCGCCTCATCCAGGGTCTCGGGCGCTATGTGGACGACCTGGCCCCGCCCGGCTGTCTGCACGTCGGCATCGTCCGGAGCACACACGCACACGCCCGTCTGAAATCGGTTGACGCCTCGGCCGCCCTTGCGCTTCCCGGCGTCGTAGCGGTCTTCACGGGCGAGGACACGAAAGACGTGGGACCGGTCCCCGTGGCCGCCCTGACCGAAGACACCAAGGTGCCCCACCATCCCATCCTCGCCCGGGGGACCGTCCGCTACGTCGGAGAGCCCATCGCCGCCGTCGTGGCCGATGGCCGCTACGCGGCGCGGGACGGGGCGGACCGGGTGAGCGTGGACTACGACCCCCTGCCGGCCGTCGTGGACCCGGAAAAGGCCCTGGAGGCGGGCGCAGCGAAGATCCATGAAGATTTCGACGACAACCTGGCGTTCACCTGGGGCCTCGGAGACGACGTGGGAGCGGAGCTGGAGAAGTCCGACCGGGTCATCCGGCAGCGGATGGTTCACGGCCGCGTCATTCCCTGTCCCATGGAGACCCGGGGGGCGCTGGCCGATTACGACCGGGGGCGCGAGACCCTCACTTTATCGTCCTCCACGCAGATCCCCCACATCCTGAAAACCCAGGTCGCCCTCCAGATGGGCATCCCCGAGCATAAGGTGCGCGTCATCACGCCGGAGGTGGGCGGGGGGTTCGGCTGCAAGCTGAACGTCTACCGGGAGGAAGGGATCGTTTCCTTTGTGAGCCGCGCCCTGGGCAAACCCGCCAAGTGGATCGAATCCCGGTCCGAGAATTTCCTGGCGACCATCCACGGCCGCGGCCAGGTGGGCGAGGTCGAGGTCGGCGTCATGAACGACGGGACCCTCACGGCGCTCCGGTACAGCGTAACGGTGGACGTGGGGGCCTATCACCAGCTCCTCACGCCGGGCATCGTGTGGTTCACCGGGTTCATGATGGCCGGGCCGTATAAGCTTCCCCACCTGGAGGTGAAGGTCCGCGGGGCGTTCACGAACAAGATGGCCACCGACGCCTACCGGGGCGCGGGGCGGCCCGAGGCGACCCTCATGGTCGAGCGGATTGTGGACATCGCCGCCCGCGAGCTGGGTATGGACCCCGTCGAGATCCGCCGGAAGAACTTCCCTGATTCCGCCGCCTTCCCTTTCACCGCCCCCAGTACGCTGGTCTACGACAGCGGGAACTACGCGCCCACGATGGACAAGGCCCTGAAAGCGGCCGGGTACGACGACCTCCGAAAGGAGCAGGCCGAGGCCCGGAAGGCCGGCCAGTTCCTGGGGATCGGCGTGTCCAGCTACGTCGAGATCTGCGGGATGGGTCCGTCCTCCGCCCTGCCGTCGGGCGGATGGGAGAGCGCCACCATCCGGGTGCAGCCCACGGGGAAGATCACCGTCCTCACCGGGACCTCCCCTCACGGGCAGGGCCAGGAGACGACCTTCGCCCAGATCGTCGCCGAGGGCTTCGGCGTCCCCATGGAGGACGTCACCGTGATCCACGGGGACACGGACACTGTCCAGTACGGCATCGGGACGTTCGGGAGCCGGGGCACCGCCGTCGGGGGCGCGGCCGTCTGGATCGCGCGCGACATGGTCATCGAGAAGGCCAAGAAGTTCGCCGCCGTCCACCTGGAGGCCAATCCGGCGGACGTGATCCTGGAGGCCGGGGAGTTCTACGTCCGGGGGAACCCGGAGAAGCGCGTTCCCCTCCTGATGGTGGCCCTGGGCGCGTATCATCCCGGGCTGGCCGGGGGCGTGGCTTTCCCCGAAGGGGAGACGCCGGGCCTCGAAGCCACACACTATTTCGAGCCCTCCAACTTCACCTTCCCCTTCGGGACGCACGTGTGCGTGGTCGAGGTGGACCCCGAGACGGGGGACGTGAAAGTCCTGCGCTATCTCGGCGTGGACGACGTGGGGAACGTCATCAACCCGCTCCTGGTGGACGGCCAGATCCACGGGGGGATCGCCCAGGGGCTGGGGCAGGCCCTGGACGAGGAGTTCTTCTACGACGAGAACGGCCAGCCGCTGAACGGCTCCTTCATGCACTACGCCCTGCCCAAGGCCACGGACTTTCCGAGGTTCGAGCTGGACCGGACGACGACGCCGACCCCCGTCAATCCCCTGGGGGCCAAAGGGGTCGGGGAGGCGGGAACCATCGCGTCCACTCCCGCCGTGGTCAACGCCGTCGTGGACGCCCTGTCGCCCTGGGGCGTCACCCACATGGACATCCCGATCCGTCCCGAAAAGGTCTGGCGGATCACGAAGGGAGCGCGGCCATGATCCCGAGCGAATTCGAATACTACGCGCCGGACACGCTGGAGGAGGCCGTCGGCCTGCTCGTCCAGCACGGTGAAGAGGCGAAGATCCTCTCCGGCGGCCACAGCCTGGTCCCCCTGTTGAAGGCCCACATCGCGCGGCCGGGGGTCCTGGTCGACATCGGCCGGCTGGGCGACCTCTCCTACATCCGCGATGAAGGGGGCGTCTGCCGGATCGGGACGCGCACGACGCATTACGAGATCGAGTCCTCGGACGCGCTCAAAGCGCGCTTCCCCTTGCTCCCCGAGGTCGCCGAACAAATCGGCGACGTCCAGGTGCGGAACAAGGGCACCCTGGGCGGCAGCCTAGCACACGCGAACCCGGCCGCGGACTATCCCGCGGCGGTCATCGCCCTGCGGGCGACGGTGGCGGCGGTCTCCCCCAAGGGAGAACGGGAGATCCCCATCGATGAGTTCTTCACCGGCCCGCTGGCCACCTGCCTGGAGCCGGACGAGATCCTGACCGAGGTGCGAATCCCAGACGCGGGCGGCGCCTGCGCGTACCGGAAGGCGGCCCAGCGGGCCTCCGGCTTCGCGGTGGTGGGGATCGCCGTCCAGCTCGCCGTCGTGGACGGGACGTGCAAAAGCGCGGGCGTCGGCGTGACCGGTCTGGCCGCCTGCCCCTTCCGGGCGGCGGGCGTCGAGGAGACCCTGACCGGCGGCGGCCTGGACGAGGACGCCGCGGCCGCCGCGGCGGCGAAGGTTGCCGAGGGCGTGGACCCGCTGGAGGACCTGTTCGCCTCCGGTGAGTTCCGGGCGCACCTGGCCCGCGTCCACTGCCGGCGGGCGATCCGCGCGGCGGCCGGCTGAGACCGTCCCGCGTATTCCGTGAGGTCCGAACGGCGCGCGGGTCCCGAAGTCCAGCCGGGCTTGGGGCGGACGCGCCGGGTTGAGCATGGAAAAAACCTTTGCACAGATCATCGAATCCTACCGGCCCTGGCTTGTCGAGGTCCGGCGCGACCTCCACCGTCACCCGGAGTTGGCCTTCGAGGAGGTCCGCACCGCCGGGATCATGGCCGAGAACCTCAAATCCTTCGGCCTGGAGTTCCGGACGGGCGTGGGGAAGACCGGCGTCGTCGGCCTGCTCCGGAAAAACCCGGACGGCCCCACCGTAGCCATCCGCGGCGACATGGACTGCCTGCCCATCCAGGAAGAGAACGACGTCCCCTACGCCTCCACCCGGCCGGGGCTCATGCACGCCTGCGGCCACGACGCCCACACGACGATCATCCTGGGGGCCGCCCGGTTTCTGTCGGAGAACCCGGAGTTCCTCGAAGGCGTCCCGGGACAGGTGAAGTTCATCTTCCAGCCGGCGGAGGAAGGCCGGGCCGGAGCGGCGGCGATGATCCGCGACGGCGTCCTCTCCGACCCGCCCGTGGAGGCGATCTTCGGCGCGCACATGGTCCACACCCTGCCCGTGGGAGTCATGGGGCTGACCCCCGGCGCCGCCCTGGCGGCGTTTGACCGGATCGAGATTCACGTGACCGGCAAGGGCGGGCACGCGGCGAGGCCACAGTCCACCGTGGACCCCGTGGTGGCGGCGTCTTATCTGGTCACCGCGATTCAGTCCATCGTCAGCCGGAACATCAACCCGCTCGAGAGCGCCGTCCTCACCATCGGGAGCATCAACGCCGGCAACGCCTTCAACGTCATCCCCTCCTCCGCCGTCTTGGTCGGGACCCTCCGGACGCTGAGCGGCGAGGTGCGGGAGATCGCCAACACGCGGATCCGGGAGATGTCCGAGCGGGTGGCGGCCGCTTTCGGGGCGGCCGCCGAGGTCGAGATCGAAGAGGGCTATCCCATCATGCTCAACGACCCGGACACGACGGCCTTCCTGGGCGCGCGCGCTCCGGGCGGAGTGGGGGGAAGAACCCGTCAAGGACCTCCCGCCCATCATGGCGTCCGAGGATTTCGCCTATTACCTGGAGCAGGTCCCGGGGACCTATTTCCGGCTGGGATGCGGCAACGTTGAAAGGGGAATCACCCACAGCATGCACACTTCGAGGTTCGACATCGACGAGGACGTCCTGCCCTTCGGCGTCGCGGTCTTCTCGCATCTCATTCGGGAATATCTCAGGCGGGCGCGGGGGACCGACGCTTAGAACCTATCTCAAAATGGATCGTGCCCTAACCGTCATGCCCGCATGTAGTAAGCGGGCATCCAGAACAGCTTGAAAACACTGGATTCCCGCTTTCGCGAGAATGACGACAAAAGGCCAAATAATTGGAAGATGGGATTTTGAGATAGGTTCTCGTGTCGTGTCTTGAAAATTGCTCTACATTTCGCGGCCTAAATTGTTCCTTCCGGCCGGGCAAGATGCCCGGCCTACCGGTCGATGGAAAGCCGGCGTTTTTCAAACAGGTAGGGCGGGCGGCGGGTCGGTTGACCCCTTGCCCGCCTTTAGCTCCAATGGCCCTCGCAGGGTGTTCTCCACCCTTTGTGAAGTGCCAGCTCAGTTTCGAGACGCGACACAATAGGATCTATCCACATCGTCCGCGTTTAACCCCGGGAGGAAGATCCAAATGGTGAAAATGGAGGGCGCGGGGACGCCCCAATCGGAGATCCCCGGCCGGCTGGATCGCGCCCGCGAGGCCATGGCCGAACGGGACCTGGATCTCCTCTTCGTCATCGGCCGGTCCTTCTATGACCGCATGGGCGACTTGACGTTTCTGACCAACCACTTCCCGCCGTTTCCCGCCGGGGCGTTCACCAAGGAGAACCGCGGCGCGGGCCACGGCGTCCTCCTCCTCCCCCGGGCCGGGGACCCCATCCTCCTGGCCGACCGGACCGGCTACCGGAAAGACCTCGTCCCCATCGAGGACGTGCGGATCACATCGATCTTCGCCCCCACCGTGAAGGAAGCCCTCGCCGAGCGGGGCCTGACCCGCGCGCGCGCCGGCATCGTGGGCGAGGACATCCTCCCCCTGGCCCTATACCGCGACCTGACGGCGGCCCTGCCGGACGTTACATGGGCGCCGGCGGATGAAATCGTGCGCGGCCTTCGCAGTATCAAGACCGAGGCGGAGATCGCCCTGTTGAAAACGGCCGCGGAGATCGCCGACGCGTCCCAGGCGGCGGCAATGGCCGCGTGCGCGCCGGGACGGACCGAGGCCGACGTGTGCGCGGCCGCCATCGCCGAGGGGATGCGCCGGGGGGCCGACTTCGTCCGGTACGTCCGGGTGCATTCCGGACCCTGGTCCACCATGGGAATCCGCTGGCCCCAGGCGACACAGCGGGCGCTCGAGGAAGGCGACGTGGTGCGGGTCGACGTCATCGGGGCCTTCGAGGGCTACCAGTACGACGTCCTGCGGACGACCTGCGTCGGCGAGCCGTCCGGCGAGGTCTTGAAGATCCTCGAGATCTGCGCCGAGGCGACCGAGGCGGCCGTCGCGGCGTGCCGGGCGGGCGTGAAGAGCGACGACATCCACCGAACCTCCCAGGCGGTGTTCGAGCGGGCGGGATACGGCCAACACAGCCGCGCCTTCATGGGCCACGGGATCGGCCTGGAAACGGTGGAGTCCCCGCTCATCCAAAAGGGCGTCCAGGACGTGATCGAGGAGGGGATGGTCCTGTGCATCGAGCCGGGCGTCTCCGTCCCCGACGTGGCGGGCGCCTGCATCGAAGAGGAGATCATCGTCCGGGGGGACGGTCCGGAGCTCATCACCCGCGCCCCGACCCGCCCCTGGCGGAAGGACGGGGGGGGGGTGAGCGTCCCCGTCCGCAACCGGCATACACCCAAGGGAGAGAAAAGGTGGTCGACTTCGGACTGACCCTGCCGAACCGGGGCGTCATCGTCGGAATCGTGCAGGCCCGGGAGCTGGTGGACATGGCCGTGAAGGCGGAGGAGACCGGCGTCCTGACGGACGTCTGGGTCGGGGACAGCATCCTGAGCAAACCCCGGCTGGAGTGCATCCCCCTGCTGGGCGCGATCGCCGGGCGGACCGCCCGCGTCAAGCTGGGCGTGGCGTGCATGGCCACCATCGTCCAGCGCAACCCCGTGGTCTTCGGCCTTCAGTGGGCGAGCCTGGACGTGCTCTCCGAGGGCCGGGCGCTCCTGGTGGCCTGCATGGGCTACCCGGCGAGCCAGACCCCGGCGGCCGCCAAGGAGCTGGACGTCATGGGGATCCCCAGCAAGGAGCGGCCGGGCCGGATGGTGGAGATGATGGCGGCCCTGCGGGCGCTCTGGTCCGGCGAGCACGCGACGTACGAAGGGAAATATTACGCCTTCGAGGACATCAACCTTTTGCCGAAACCCGTCCAGCGGCCCTGCCCCATCTGGATCGCCGCCACCCCGCGCGAACGGAACATCGGCGAGCAAGGGGTGGAGCGGGCCCTGCGGCGCATCGCCCGGCACGCCGACGGGTGGCAGACCACGATGCTGACGCCCGGGATGTTCAAAGATTACCTGGGCCGCATCCACGCGATGAGAAAGGAAGGGGGCCTGGACAACGCCGGATTCAAGACCTCGCTCTACTACAACTTGAACGTCAACCCCGACCGCGAGGCGGCTTATTTGGAAACCAAGTCGTTTCTGGACGAATACTACGACCGGGACTGGCCGAAGGACATTGTGAAGCTCTGGACGGCCCACGGCTCCGTCCGGCAATGCGTCGAGACGCTGAAAGGTTATATCGATGCGGGCTTCGACCACATCACCCTCCGGATGACGGCCCGGGATCAGGCCCGGCAGTTCGAGATTTACGTGAAAGAGGTCCTGCCGGAGCTGGGGATTCGGTAGAGACCCGGGCGGACGCCGGGGGAGGGGGGGGCGAGGAGAGCGCCCGGGCGAATCCGGACGCGCCTTATACTTTTTTCATGAACGGGAGAGGGGGAGGGAAATGGCGACTTACAAATATGACCACATCCACTTTCGAAGCGAGGGCCCGTACGCGGCCCGGAAATTCTGGGAAGAGATGTTCGGCGCGGAATGCACCCGGGAAAGAGAGCTGGGGGGCGCGCCGTCGTTCACGATGGACCTGAACGGCATGACCTTTCAGGTGTCGGGCCGCGCGGAGGGCGAAGACCCCATCCGCACGGGAAGCGAGCCGCGCTACGGCCTCGACCACTTCGGCCTCCTGGTGGACGACATGGACGGGGCGGCAAACGGGCTTCGCGGGAAAGGCGCGGAGTTCATCTGCGAGCCCTGGGAGCTCCGCCCCGGCGTCAAGATCGCCTTCATCAAGGGGCCGGACAACATCAGCATCGAGCTGGCCGAACGAAAATAAGCGCCCCGCCCCTTCATTCCCCAAAGCGCAAAAAGAAAGGCTCTCATTGGGAAATGACGTTTTGTTGGAAAGCTTGAAGACCCATTGGGTCGTATCCCGCAACGGCGGAAGCCGGGACGAAAAAGGGGGCCTAAGCAGAAATAAGTATGGCGCCCCCCGATTCCCGCGGATCGGCTGCGTCCTCTTGCGCTAGGAGGTTGATTCCGGCCTTGAAAATCCCTTGACAATCTCATCGAAAAGGGGTTCCATGGTTTTCATCGGCAAAGAGGGCCGAGGGTTGAGAGTTATGACAACGCTCCTCACCGCGCCCGGGCGTGGAAATCGCTTAAGGGGGAGGACGAGAATATGAGAGGGAGATTGTGGACCGTCGTATTGGGTCTCCTTGTGTTGGGCCTGCTTACCGTCAACCTGCAGTCGGCTTCGGCCCACCGGTGGTGGAAATGGCATTGGAACAAGTCAACCGTCCGTTATTGGAATTTCGCTACCCGGAAAACACAGGCGCAAGCTGCCATCAACGACTGGGACGCCTGCTCGGGGTTCAAGTTATCCAAGCGCACCAGTCACACCGACATCAGCGTCTATGATGGCAACTTCGGTGACACAGGATGGGGAGGCTTGGCCTCGATCAAAAGTCGCAAATGGGATTGGTGGTGCCCATTTCTCTTCTGTGGGGTAACACACGGCCACGCACGCTTCAACTCGTTTTACGGGGGGTCCAACAACTGGGTGAAGGGTGTTTTCTGCCAGGAAGTTGGGCATCTTTTCGGTCTCGGGCATAGCCCCCATGGCTGTATGGGACTAAGTTATTACACCTCGATTAGCGGGAACCAGTACGCAGTAAATAGATCCCACAGCTGTCGCGATGTGAGAGCTTACACCCACTGATGGTTCTGCGGGTGCACCAACTCCACATCAAGGAGGCGTCCCATGAAATTGAACAAAATCTTGGGCATATCTGCCGGGCTTTTGACCGGCCTTCTTGGGGTGCAGATGCTGGTTCTGTCGCAACAAGAACCGCGCGAGACCCATTATGCGACTTGGGACAAAAATCCCAAGAGTCTCGCGGAAGGTCAAAAACTCTCCAAGCGAATTGTCAAAGGCCGTGTGATAAAAATCGAAAGAGGAAAAGACATCGTTGTTAAAACACCCGGCGAGCCGGGCGGAGTGGACCGTATCCCTGTTGAAATCGTCACGCTTGCCCTCACGGGAAGATACAAAGGGAAAGGGACGGTGCCGAAAACCGTGCGGGTGTTCCATACAGGTGTTTCCAGGGTCAGCACG
>PVBE010020141.1_pt1 | contig 25880 bp, 16 predicted proteins | sample 1631181 | NCBI WGS metagenome assembly PVBE01 (sample SAMN08397723, study PRJNA350692) | Marine metagenome, whole genome shotgun sequencing project. | isolation source: water | place: Pacific Ocean | collected 2012-04 | reverse complement strand
TCGGCCGTTCCCTTGCCGCAGGCGATTTCAACGGTGACGGAAAGGACGACCTGGTCACCAATCTCGTTGCTACCGAGGCCTTCCTGCGTGAGTACTTTCCAAGGCGCAAGACCGAATTCCGTCCCTCTGTAGATAAATACGGCACCGGAATTGGCAATTATCCCCACATCTTCTTTTGGTGCGCCAACGGCCAGGTCGGTTAGACCGTCGCCGTTGAAGTCGCCGGAGGCAACGACTCGGCCGAAGAGATCCCCCTTCTCGTTTTTGCCCAGCGTCCTGAACCTGGCGACGGTCTCCGCCGTATTTTTGAGCGTTCTGTAATTGTCAGCCGCGCTGGCAGATGGGGTGGAGATTCCCATCGGATCCCCGTCTCTGGACTTGTTCGGATTGGACCAGAACGGAATACGCCCGCACGGTTTCGTTTCGTCGATCTCCTCGCACTTGTTATTGTAAGCCATAATCGTCCGCCATTGATCGGTAACATTGACATGGCCATGATTGTACTTGTATGGGCTGTTATTGGTGGGGTCGACGTGACGGTCATGCCGGGCGCCCATGTTGTGCCCCAACTCGTGTGCGAAGGAAAGATTCGTTGTCGCACACTGGCGGCTTACGACCGAAAAACTGTTGGATTCGAACGACGTGCTCACCGACTCCTGGATGAAGGCGATCCCGCAACCTCCGCCCGCAACCCAAAGATTCACGAGATCGGCATAGACCCGGTTGCGAATTTTGTGCACGCCATCCATCTTGTTATCAGACTTATTCCGCAACCGGTTTCGATCCGTACTTACGGCCCCCGAGTCTGAATAGCTAACTTCGCCCGTATAAACCAGGACGATTCTCTGAGGGACACCACTGTTGATATACGTGTCGTTGGTTTCGTCGACGACGAGTTCGATTTCTGCTTCGATATCACTCCCGGCGGCGGTGGCGGCGGCTTTTGCCTCCGGCGTATAGACAACCATCACGTTGATTAGCTCGTTCACGTGAGACCCATGATGAAGCCCCACGTCCGAGTCGGATCCACTGTCATTGGGACCCGCCGGACCCACAGGGCTGCCCTTTGTGTCATCGCCTTCGTCGGGCAACTTACTTGTGTCGATCTCGCTGACGAATTGCTTGCCCGCGCCAGCCGGTCTGATCGGGTACAGCTTCGTCCCTACCCGGACATTGCCATAGAGCTTGTTCTTTCTGACGATCAGAACAGCCCGGCCCGGTTGCTTGCCTTCGATGCGTCCAGCCCAATTGAAGTCGGTCCCTTTGCCCCTTTTGACGCGGTCGGCTATGGCCGTCACGGAGAGATTATCGAAAAGGTTGAGGACGAGCCGGCGTTCCCGGGACGTAGCGATGGCCAGCGGCTTCGCCAGTTTCGCCCTTAACGTGTTCAATCGAATTCTCAGCGCGCGGGGACCGCAGAAGCGCCTTCCTTGGTATCCTCAGCCTCTTCGCAATCTTGTACATCTCGCCGGGAATAGCAACCCCCGACGCTCCCTTGAGCAAGGGTTCAGCGCCAACTGTTGTTACTGACAACAGCATTAAAACAGCAGGGATGAAATACATCATCAGCTTTAAGTGTTTGAGAAACATGGAGCTCCCTCTCTTATCCCCCCGCGCTTAAATGCCTGATGAGAACCCTCTGTCCGGATATATGCCCGATATATTGCCCTAGCACAGATCTCTGCTTCCCGATAGACAGTCTGCGTTAACTTCCCACCCAAGTTCACACAAAATCAAACGACTTAGTGAAACCCCTTGATTTCCCATCCGCCATCGGCCGGCAGGTGGTCTCATCCCTTTCCCGTTAGAAACTCCGGCTTCTACCCGATTCTGCACCTGACCTCTAACGCCAACACCGCCTTGCTCCTCACCGGGGTGACTTGTGGTCAGACCCACTGTCATCAACACGACCCGAATCTCCTTTAATTTCAACAACATCTTTCCCTTCGTCGGGCAACTCGGCCGTATTGATCTCGGTGATGAGATGCTTGCCAGCGCTTGTCGGTCTAATCTGGTACAGTTTGGTGCCTATCCGGATATTGCCGTAAACCTTTCCCTTTCGAATGACCAGGATGGCGCGGCCCGGCCGCGGGCCTTCAATGCGTCCAATCCAGGTGAAGTCGGGTGTCGTTTTTATTTTCACACGCTCGGCTGTGGCCGTCAGCGAGAGGTCATCGAAGAGGTTGAGGATAAGTCGGCGCTGTTGGGGCGTAGCGGTGGCCGGCGGCTTTGCTTTTTCTCGCAATGTATCCATTCGAATTTTCACCACACGGGATCGCACAAGAGCCCGACGCGGAATCTGAAGCTTCTCCGCAATCTTGCGACCAACCGTCCCGGGCGCTCGTTTGAACAAAGACTCGGCACCAAGCCCTGTCGCGAATACCGGAAACGTAACGGTGACAGCGGCGACAACAACCATCACCCATCTGAATAATCCACAAAACATGAATCTTCCCCCAGCCCCGCCTGGTGGCGGTCGAATTCAGCCGGACTTCGCCCCATCACCGACACTACAACACACCACCGGGGCGGCCAACGTCTTGATGCTAGACATCGGCCGTGGAACCACGGCCACCAGTGGACCGCCCACGTCATGTTCAAATCGTCCAACAGCGATGCTCTTGCATCCTAATTCCAATTCCATCTTTATGACAACATGACAGGCCACTTTGTTCAGCCCGATTTTCGTTCAGACAATCGCATTCTCCGGACGTCCTTTCCAAAATCGGGATCGGTTCGCCTGGGTAAGAGACCTACCGCTCGGGTTCTTCCCTTACGGGATCCGTCGGAGAAATCCCCGCAGGAACAGAAACCGCCGGTGTCGAAAGCGGGGCTTCATCTCCGTCTCCTCCGTCCGTTAGCGAAGAGATGTGCGCCCGCGCCAGGGTCCGGCGTTCGGACTCCTCCGCCTCAGTCCCGAACACCAGCCGGCGGAGGAAGGCGGCGATGTCGTCTACAACCGCGTAGAGCGTGGGCGTCATGAAGAGCGTGATGAAAGTGGCGAACCCCAGACCCGTCGCTACGACGATCCCCAGCGGTTTCATCATCTCCGATCCCTCGCCCATCCCGACGGCGATCGGGAGAAGGGCGACGATGGTCGTCAGCGAGGTCATCAGGATGGGACGGAGCCGGAGCCGGCCCGCCTCCCGGATGGCCTCCAGCTTGGGCCGGCCGTGGTCCCGCCGCTGCTGGACGATGTACTCGACGAGAAGGATGGCGTTGTTCACCACGATCCCCACCAGCAGGATGACCCCCAGCAGGACGGTCGCCCCGATGGCGGTGTTCGTGAAGTACAGCCCCAGAAGGCCGCCCATCAAGGCCAGCGGAACGGTCAGGATGATCACCAGGGGGTTGGAGAGCGATTCGTACTGAACGGCCATCACCACGAACACCAGGAAAACGGCCAGGGCGCTCAGCATGATCATCGTCCGGTTGTTCTCGGACATGGCCTCTTCCTCTCCGCCGGACAGGATGCCGTAACCGGGGGGCAGGTTCATCCCACGGACCACGGCGCGGATGTCTTTCGACACCTCGCCCAGAGGCCGGCCGTCGATGTCCGCCACAACCTGGAGGACGCGCGACTGGTCCTCCCGGCTGATGGCGGCCGGGCCCATCCCGGAGCCCACCTTCGCCACGTGGCGCAGCGGGATGATCTCGCCGGACCTGGGGAAGAGGCTGAGGTTCTCGATGTCGCTCTGCGAGCCGATGAAGGCCCCCGCGTACCGGACCCGGACGTCCACCTGGCGGTCCCCCCGCGTTAGCTTGGTGGCGATCACCCCGTCCACGGCGGCCCGGACGGTGTTGCCCACCTCGGTCACCGTAAGCCCGAACTGGGCGGCCCGCTCGCGGTCCACGCGGACCCGAAATTCGGGCTCGGAATCGTCCAGGTTGCGGTCCACGTTCGTCACGCCCGGCACGGTCTTCAGGCGCCCGATCATCTCGCGTCCGAGCTGGTTCAGGGTATCGAGGTTGTCGCCGCGGACGCTGATGCCGATGTCCCGCCGGTGGTTCGAGTTGCCCACGTTCAACCCCCGGACCCGGGATTTGCGGATGAAGATGCGCGCGTCGGGGATGCTCAGAGCGCGGACCTTCCGGTTGAGCTTCCTGACGTAATCGAGGGTCTTGACTTCCGGGTCCACGACCACGTCCACGTTGCCGATGGTGGCCTGGGACCTCACACCCCGGCCGTAGAGCCGCCCGCCGGCGACCAGGAAGGTGGATCGGCTCTCCGGCATCTCGAGCGCCGCGTCGCTCAGCTTGCGGATCACCTCGGTGTTCTCCTCCAGCGTGCGGCCCGGCGGGAACCGCACGTAAATCGTCGCCCGGTGGTCATCGACCGGCGGCAGGAGCTCAGTGCCGATCTGTTCATAGATCGGGACGACGGCCGCGAAACCGGCGACAATCAGACCGAGAACTAGGTAGCGAAATCGCAGGATTCCTCCGAGGGCCCGGGCGTACAGGTTGGTGATCCATTCGATCAGCGCTTGGAAAATTCGGATGGGGAAGAAGCGCCCGATGCCGCTCGATCGGGGGATGCAGAGCAGCTTGGCCGAGAGCGTGGCGATCAGCGTCAGGGCCACCAAAAGGGAGATGACCATGGCGAAGGAAATCGTCAGGACCATCTCCCGGAACAGGAGCGCGGCGATCCCGGAAATGAACAGGAAGGGCACAATGGCCGCCAGGTTGGTCCCTGCGGAGGCCCACAGGGCGGACTCCACTTCTTTCGCGCCGGCGTGGGCGGATTCGACCGGGTCCCCGCCGCACTGTTGGTGGCGCGAGACGTTCTCGAGCATGACGATGCTGTTGTCCACAAGCATCCCCACCCCCAGGGCGAGGCCGCCCAGGCTGAAGATGTTCAGCGTCAGGCCGCTCAACTTCATCAGGAAGAACGTCACGGTCAGCGCGATGGGGATCGACAGGCCGACGATGAGGGTCCGGCGCAGGCTCCCCAGGAAGAAGAGGACCATCAGGATGGCCAGCCCGCCGCCGATGCCGATGGCGGTGGAGACGTCCCGGATCGAGTTCTTGATGAACCAGGACTGATCGAACATGATTTTCAACTGGGTGTCCGTTGGGAACAGGCCCTGGGTCCTGAGGGACGCGAGGCGCTTGTGGACCCCTTTGGCCACGTCTACGGTGTTGGCGTCGGGCTGCTTCAGCAGGACGACCTTGATAGCTTCGTCGTTGTTGACCCAGGCGAAAATCCGCTGGCGCTCCCCGCCGTCTTCCACCCGCGCGAAGTCTCTCAGATAGATCTTCTTCCCCTGTGCGTTATGGAAGATGACATTCTCTAAGTCCTCGGATTTGGATAGACGCCCAACGGTCCGGGTCAGGAACTCCGCCCTCCGGCCGATGACGCGACCCCCGCTCACTTCCCGGTTCTCGTCATCCAGACGCTTGATCACATCGTTGATGTTGAGGCCCATCTGTTGGAGGCGGGGGAAGTCCACCAGGACCTGAATCTCCTCCTCCTGTCCGCCCATGACCTCGACCGAGGCGACGCCGGGGACGATCAACAGGTCGCGGACGAGGATCTCGTCGGCCCACGTCCGAAGGGCCGTGCCCGTCAGTGTCTTGGAGGACAGGGAAAATTCCAGGATGGGAAGCTGGGCCGGATCGAACTTCCAGACCCGGGGCGGATCGATGTCGTCCGGAAGGCCCCGCCGCGCGAGGCTCACCTTCGTGATGGTGTCCTGCATGGCCAGGTCGATGTTGCGGTCGAACCGGAAAAAGAGGTTGATGAAGGACCGGCCCTCGGAGCTGGACGAGTAGATCTTCCGGATGCCGTCCGTCGTCGCCAGCTCCCGTTCCAGGACCTTCGTCACCTCCTCCTCCATAACGGTCGGGTTCACACCCGGATAACTCACGATGACAATGATGCGCGGGTAGATGATGCGGGGGAGGAAGTCCACCGGAAGGCTCGTGACGGAGGCCACCCCCAGGACGATGACACAGAGGGTAATCATCAGCGTCCCGATGGGTCGGCGAATGCTGAGCCGGCTGAGCGACATGAGGGGGCGCCCTTATCTCACCGTGCGATCTTGATCGAGCTTCCGGGGCGGAGACGGTTTTGACCCTTGATGATGACGAGGTCTCCGGCCTTCAGGCCCGAGCGGACTTCGGCCCAGTCCCCGGCAACCTCTCCCGCGACGACCCTGCGGGACTCGGCGATGTGGCCCGGCCGGGCCGGCCGGCCGCCCTGTTTCGCGCGCGCGGGACCCTTGCCGAAGCGCCCGCCGGACGGGACGGCCGCCGGTTGAACCCTTTTCCGCTTCTGAAGGCCCGGGGGGGTTCCGTTGGGGGACGCGGCGCCCGCAGGAGCGGCGGCGTCCTTCCGGTGCGGGCGTCCCTGCGGCTTCCCCCTCCCGTTCGCCCGTGCGGCTTGGGACGGCGACCCTTTGGGCGGCGATTTCTTGGCGACGAAAACCTCATGCCGTCCTCCCCGCACCCGGCGGACGAGGGCGGCCTTGGGGATGATCAGGCCCTCCCGGGTCGAGCGCGATGTCAAGGTCAGGCGGGCGAGAAGGCCCGAGGGAAGCGCGCCTCCCGGGTTGTCCAGCCCAACCTCGATGGTGGCCTGCCTGGACGCCGGATCCACAGCCGGAAAGATCCGAATCACCCGCCCGGGGAACTTCCGGCCCGGGTAGGCGTCAAACGTCACGGCCGTCGTTTGTCCGACCTTCACTTTGGGGAGATCCAGCTCGGAGATTTGCGTACGGATTTTCAGCCGCTCGGTGTTCACCAGGGTGATCATGTGCGTGCCGACCCGCGCCAGGTCGCCGGGCTCGACGCGTCGCTCCGACACGATCCCGGCGATGGGGGAGACCGTCCGCGCGTGTTCCATCCGGACGCGCAGGAGTTTGGCGTTTACCCGGTCGCGGAGAAGTTCGCTGCGGGCGCCGGCGATGTCCTCTTTACGGGCGCCCGCCCTTATCAGCCTGAGTTTCGCCCGGGCGGCTTGCAGGGCGGCCTCGCTCTCTTCAAGCTTGGCTTCCATCTCCGCCTGATCGGCCTCGGTCGATTTCGCCAGGGTCCTGGACGCCAGGCGCCGCTGGGGGCTGACCACCCCTTGGCGGAACATCCTTTCGTACATGTCCGCGTTGGTCTTGGCTTCGTTCTTCTTGGCGCGGGAGGAATCCACCTCCGCCCGGACCCGGGCCGCGAGGGCCTTGGCCTGCGCCACCTGGGCGGCGACCTGGGCGATTTCCTCGAGCCGGTTTCCGGCCAGCAACTTCGCCACTCGCGACCGGGCGGCCTGGACCTCGGCCTTGGCCAACCCGAATTGGTGGCGCGAGATCGCGTCGTCCTGGCGGACGAGGACCTGCCCTTTTTCGACGCGATCGCCCTCGCGCACGTCCAGCCGGAGGACCTGACCCTCGGTGCGGGCCGAGAGCTTGATTACGGTTTCGGGGATGGCGGTTCCGGTGGCGAAAATGGTGTAGACGAGCCGGCCGCGCTTGACGGGCGCCACGCGCACGGCGACGGTCGAGCTTCGAAAGCGCCTGTGCGCCTTGCCCTTGGATTCGGTCTGCTCGCCCTTGCAGGACATCAGCGCCAGTGACAAGGCCAAAAAGAGGCCGAATCCCGTGCGTGTCCGCCGCCAGAGTTTCAAAAGGACGATCCCCCTCCCCCTCGCCTTCATCCCGACGTCAAAACCAATTATATGATTGTATTACGATGAAAGAGAACGTGTGGCAATAAATTCCCCGCTTGGAAACGGCCATGTCGACAAGCCCGCATGAGCTCCGGACCGGACCGGATGGCGCGACGTTGTCCGTCTCCGGGGAGATCCGCGGCGAGTCGGCCCGTGCGTTTTCCGCCGATCTGGCCCGGGAGGCCCTTCGCCGGGGTGAGCCGGGAGGGGTCGTACATCTGTATTTGGATGAGTTGGACCTGCTGGACGGGGCCGCCGTGGCCGAGACGGTGAACGCCCTCCGGGAGATTGTGAATACCCGGCCGGGTCTTGAAATCCATCGTTCTCCCCAAATGCTCGCCCACACCCCCTACAAGACCGGGATGCTCGAGGACGGCCGGATCACTCTCATTGATCCCGTCGAAGAGGGGTCCACGGCGAATTGAGATCCCCTCCTGTGTCATCCTGCTCTCTGATTTAGACGGCGAGGGATTCCCAACCCCTGGGGGGGGGTTCCCAACCCCCGGAGGGGTTCCCCAGCGCCGTCGCCACATGTTCGGCTGTCCCGCCTTTTCACCTTTTTACAAAAGCGCCCCTACTGTTTGTAAAGTATTCAACCCGTGACCCCGCTGTAAACGCCGGACACCCCTCATGGACAGGTCCGCATCGTGATTCACCAGTCTCTGGATATCAGCATAACCCATTGTATTTAATTAAGTTATAGATTTTTTGTAGGCGCTGACCGTCTCCAATCGCCGGTTTTGGCAAGCCCCTTGCTCTATAGAGCATGCGTGACGGTTGTTGCGATAACGATGTGATCGATAGGGAGCATCGAATCATGGGAATCCACCTGCTTTTCGGACTGATGGCCGCAACCGGTTTATATCTCCTGGTCTATTGGATCGCCCAAATTCGGTGGGAGAGGTCCAAGGCCAGGGACGCGCGCCCGATGTTCATCTACGCCGGGTGGATCCAACCCGCGAGACCATCCCGCCGCCGGGGCCGCAGAGCGCGGCGCTGGATATCGGCCGGAATGGGGATGGCGGTCCTGGCAAGCATGTGGATGCCTGCCCCTGCCGACGCCAACGAATTCAACCTGGCGGACCGCTTGCTGAAAAACCTCAGCGCCCTGAACCGCATGCAGACGCAAGGGGCCGCCATCCTCATTCCGGCCGAGCTTCGGCGGGCCCATGAGGCGCACGAACGGGCCATGCGCCACGCGCGGAGCATCGTCAAACTCCGCGCCTTCCAGGCGACCCTCCGGGAACGGAAGGAAACGGCCCGGGGCGGCGTCCGGATGAAAACCCTGAACTCCCTGAACCGCTGGGCCCGGCTCGAGGTCATCGAGCACGACAGCGCCGGTGTCGCGGTCTGTGAGGAGGTCGACGCCGTCGCCCAGCGCTTCGCCATCCTGCGCCAAGTCCGGTGGATGCTCCGGCAGAACGGGTATGACGCGCCGGATTTGACAGGACCCGAAGTCTCCGGCGCGTTTCGCGGGCGCGTCGAGGCGGTCGCGGCTTCCGTGAAGGAAATCACGGGTGCGTTCAAGCGAATGGCGGCCGGGGACGAAGGCCGATGGGACAATGATGATTTCCGCCGCTCCGCGCGAATCAGGGTGAAGACGGCGGCCCTGCGGGTCCACCGGTCCGATCGTCCGGACCTTTATCCATTAACGGCTTCAAGGCGCTGAGACAACCGCAGCTCCCCATGCGGCCTCGGCGCACCCGAGGGGCGGCGTCCGACTCCCTGCCGGCGCCGTCCCTTTCAATTCTCCGGAGACGCGAAAGATGAAGGAACAGGCGGCCCTGCAGTACAATGGGTGCGACTACCAAGTCGGAACAAGCCGGAAAGGCGCCGCCGGGCGGTGGAGGTTCATCCTCAAGATTTCGAAGAATGGGGAAACCGTCTTCGAGTACAACGGCCCGCCGGAATTCCCGACTTCAACGGTGGCGGAAAACGTCGGCGTGAGACACGCGAGAACTTGGATCAACGCGTACTTGCGCAAGTATCGGTGAGCGGCGGAAACCGCCGGGAGAGGGACCCCCCGCCCTCGCGCGGGACGAGCCTTGATGGCTTGGCCATTCTTGGGTCGGGTGTCTGATGGGCTGCGCCGGTCGGCCCTCACCCTCCGCGGACTTGGGTCTTCGGCCAACACGGAAGGGGCCAAAAAACGCCCCGCACACGCAAATCGAAAATGTCCGCTCGTCTCGAATTCCAATCGATCCCGCGTAATATAATGATCCTCTATCAACCGACCCGCCGCGGGCGTCTCCCGGGACCGGGTCCCGGCCGAAGGATGAGAAGAGGATGTTCCTCGGGTCCATCGCGAAGAAGATCTTCTGGGGATACGTGACGGTCATCCTCCTGGCCGTCGCTCTGAGCCTGTACGCCATCGTTCGTCTCCAGGCCATGAGCGAATTGACCGCCTCCATCCTGCGGACGGACTTGGACCTCATCACCCAGGTCAGGCGTCTGCGGGGCGACCTGCTCGCCCAGGTCCGGAGCGAAAAGCAGTTCGGGGTCACCGCGGACCCGGATTACATGACCCTCGCGCGAAAAAAGGGCGCGGAGATCCGCTCCCGGACCCGGATGCTCCTGGATCGGAAGCTTGCCCCCCGTCTGAAGCGGCCCCTGGCCTTCTTCACCGATCAGCACGGCGATTACGAACAAACGCTCGAGCTTCTGGCGGCAAAAGGAAAAAGCGGGACGGGACGAAGCGGTCTCCGCTCCGACGCGGCCGACATCAAGGCCCGCCTGAGCGGCTATTTCGATTCGATGCGGGGCCAACTGGCCGACCTGCTGTCGGCCGTAGAGGCCCAGGCGAATCAACGGACGGCCGAATCCGACGCCATGGCCCGCCGGGCGAGTCAGGTCCTGCTGGGGCTGTGTGTCGCCGCCGGGGCGGCCGCGCTGCTCATCGCGTGGCTGATGGCCCGCCACATCGGCCGCCCGCTCAAGGCCCTGCGAGGGGGGACCTTCCGCGTCGCCCAGGGCGATTTCGACCATCCCGTTCCCGATTCGGGCGACGATGAGCTCGCGCACCTGGCCCGGTCCTTCAACCGGATGGCCGATCGACTGCGCTCCCTCGACCAGACGAAGGCCGAGTTCTTTTCCGCGATCTCGCATGAGCTGCGCACCCCCCTGACATCGGTCCGGGAGGCCCATCAGCTTATGCTCGACGGCATTCCGGGCCCGCTGACCGCCGGGCAATCCAAGCTCCTGGAAATCGCCCGGGAGGGAAACGACAACATCCTCCGCCTCATCGACGACCTCCTGAAGCTGGCCAAGCTCGAGGCCGATATGATGAAGCTCAACCTGAGCCTCTGGCGGATGGAGGCGCTGATCGACGGCGCGGTCGAGGAGATTCGGCCCATCGCCATCCAAGCCTCCGTCGGCCTCCAGAAGGAGGTGGATGAAAACCTCCCCCTCATGAAGGTGGACGGCGTCAAGATCCAGGGGGTCCTGACCAACCTGCTCAGCAACGCCGTCAAGTTCACCCCGCCGGGCGGCGCGGTCCGCGTCCGCGCGGGCTTACGCCGGGGCTCGGCCTCGGCGGATGGAGGCGCAAGAGGACGGGTGCTACGGGTCTCGGTCTCGGACACCGGAACGGGGATCGCCGGGGAAGACCTGGAGAGGATCTTCGACAAATTCTACCGGGCGGAGGACGCGGGCAGCCGGCAGGGATCCGGCCTGGGGCTGCCCATCGCCAAACGGATGGTCGAAGCCCACGGAGGCCGCATCTGGGCCGAATCGGAGACGGCGGACCCGGACGGGCCGGAAGGCGGCGCCCGGCGGCCCGGCAGCACGTTCAACTTCGAGATCCCGGTCGAGGAAGCGCCCGCTTCGGGAGAAAACAGCCGCCCCCGGACGGAACCCCTGAGCGCGTCCGGAGCGCCCCGAGAGCATGGCGGCGGGGACAGCCCCTCCCAGGCCTGAGCGCCCGCCGGCCTCCGCGCCTTGACATCCCCAAGACCCGAAACTTAGAATTTCCACTCTGACAGCGCTGTCGCTCACTTCAACTTCCAAGGAAAATCATGCCTGCGCGAATCCTGAGCGGGAAAGAGATCGGCCAGACCATCCGCGACCGAATCAAGGGCGAGATCGACGAGATCCTCGAAACGGGCGCGCCCAAACCCCGGCTGGCCGTCGTCCTCGTCGGAGACGACCCCGCCTCCCACGTCTACGTCCGGAACAAGCAGAAGGCCTGCGAAAAGGCGGGGATCGACACAGAGGATGAAACACCCTCCGCCGACATCTCCCCCGACGCGCTCATCGCCCTTGTCGACCGGCTCAACGAAGACCCGGCCGTCAACGGCGTCCTCGTCCAGCTCCCCCTGCCCGATCACATCGACGAGGCGGCCGCCCTCGAGCGAATCCGGCCGGAGAAGGACGTGGACGGTTTTCACCCGGTCAACCTGGGAAAGCTGCTTCTGGGAGAAGACGCCCTCGCCCCGGCGACGCCCTCGGGCGTCATCGCCATGCTGGACCACGCCGGGATCGAGATCCAGGGGAAGAACGTCGCCATGGTGGGCCGGAGCCGGATCGTCGGCAAGCCCTTGGCGGCGATGTTCGTCAACCGCTCGGCCACCGTCACCATCTGCCACAGCAAGACGCGAGACCTGAAGGAAGAGTGCCGCCGTGCGGACATCGTCGTCGCCGCGATCGGCCGGGCCCGGATGATCGACGCCGACTACATCAGCGACGGCGCCGTCGTCATCGACGTGGGCATCAACCGCGTGGACGGCAAGCTGGTCGGCGACGTGGACTTCGACGCGGTCGTGGACAAGGCGGGCGCCATCACGCCCGTCCCCAGGGGGGTCGGACCGATGACGATCACCATGCTTTTGCACAACACCCTGAAGGCCTACCGATTCCAGACGCGGGGAACCGGCGCCCGCGCCCTCTGACGGACCCCATCGCGATGGCCCCGCCCGACCTGTTGGAATCCGCAAAGCGGCAGGTCTACACCGTCTCGGCCCTCACCCGGGAGATCCGCGAGCACCTGGAGACGGGCTACCCCGACGTGTGGGTGGAAGGGGAGATCTCCAACCTCCGCCGCCCCGCCTCCGGCCATCTGTACCTCACCCTGAAGGACGAAAAGGCCCAGCTTCGCGCGATCCTGTTCCGCATGGTCGCCTCGCGGCTGCGCTTCGATATCGAGGACGGCCTCAAGGTTCTCGCACGGGGGCGGCTCACGGTCTACGAGCCCCGCGGCGAGTACCAGCTCACGGCGGACCACATCGAGCCGATGGGCGTCGGCCCGCTCGAGCTGGCCTTTCAGCAGACCTGCGAGCGGCTCCGGAAGGAGGGCCTGTTCGACGAGGGCCGAAAACGGCCCCTGCCCTTCTTCCCGAAGCGGGTGGGGATCGTGACCTCGCTCTCGGGGGCCGCCGTGCGGGACATTCTCCGGATCCTCCACGATCGGGCGCCCGGCGTTCAGGTCCTCATCGCGCCCGTCCGAGTCCAGGGGGCGGGGGCGGCGGCGGAGATCGCCGGGGCCTTCGCCGACCTCAACCGGCAGAACGACGTGGACGTCATCATCGCCGGACGCGGGGGGGGATCTATCGAAGACCTCTGGGCCTTCAATGAAGAGGGGGTGGCGCGGGCCATCTTCGCCTCGCGAATCCCGGTCATCAGCGCGGTCGGACACGAGGTCGATTTCACCGTGGCCGATTTCGTCGCGGACGCCCGCGCCCCGACGCCGACGGCCGCGGCCGAGATGGCCGTCCCGAGGACCGCGGACCTGGCCGCGCGGCTCAGGGAGATCGAGGGGCGGATGGCGTCCCGGGCCGCGGCTCGGGCGGAGACCCTGCGCGGGGAGCTGGATTCCCTTCTTGAACGAAGGCCGTTCCGGCGGCCCCTGGACGTGTTTCACGAAAGACAACAGGAGGTGGACTTTCTGGAAGATCGGCTCCGGGTCGCGGTCTCGCGGGAGCTGAGGACGCTGCGCGGAACCGTGGAGTCGGCGGGCCGGTGGCTGCTGACGGCGGCCCCGAAGGGTGCCGTGGCCCGGCTCCGCCTGAAAACGGAGGGCCTCGAAGCGGCGCTCTTCCGCTCGGTGGCGCACCGGCGCCGGTGGCTCCGTGAGCGGTTCGCCTCCCTGGCCCGCCGCCTTGAGACGTCGAGCCCCCTCTCCATCCTGGGGCGGGGATACGGAATTTGCCGCCTCCTTCCGGACCTGCGGATCTTGAAGGAGGCGTCGGCCGCTTCGGCGGGCGACGAAATCCGCGTGGACCTGGGCGCGGGGCGCCTGGTGTGCGGCGTGCGGGAGGTGCATCCAGAGGAGGGGATCGTTGAAAGAGCCAAGCTTTGAGGAGGCGTTGTCGCGCCTGGAGGAGATCGTCCAGGCGCTCGAGGACGGGGACGCGGAGCTGGACCGGACCCTGTCGCTGTTCGAGGAGGGGGTGAAACTCTCCAAGCTCTGCCACAAGCGCCTCGAGTCCGCCGAGAAGAAGATCGAGCTTCTGGTCAAGAAAGAGGGGAAAAAGCTGGAGCGCCGCCGGATCGACGAACCCGGGGAAAGCGCGGAGACGCTCTCCCTCCTCGACGAGGCCGAGTAGCCCGCGCGATCAAGCGGAGCGGCGGGGCGCCCCTTCATGGAAGAATCGATGACCGCGTTTGATCTGGACGCCTACATGCGGGACAAAGCCGACCGGGTGAACCGCCGGATCGAGGCCTTCCTCGACGCGCCGGCCGATGAGAACGGCCTCTACGCCGCCATGCGCCACAGTCTGATGGCCGGGGGAAAGCGGCTTCGGCCCATCCTGGCGATCGCCGGGGCCGAGGCCGTGGGAGGGGACGGAGACTCCGCCCTTCCCCTCGCCGCCGCCCTGGAGCTCATCCACACGTATTCCCTCGTCCACGACGACCTGCCGGCAATGGACGACAGCGACACCCGGCGCGGGCGGCCGACGAGCCACAAGCAGTTCGGCGAGGCGACCGCCATCCTCGCGGGCGACGCCCTCCTGACCCACGCCTTCGAGATCCTGACCGACCCCGAAAGGACGGCCGGCCTGGACCCCCGGCTGATTCCGAAGGTCGTGTGCGAGGTGTCCCGCGCCATCGGGGTGGAGGGGATGATCGGCGGGCAGGCCGCTGATTTGAGATTCATGGGGGTTCAATCCGGTCCGGAAGACGTGCAGTACATCCACCGCCGCAAGACCGCCGAGTTGATCCGGGTCTCCGCCTGGAGCGGGGCCGTCCTGGGCGGGGCGGGCGACGAACAGGCCGGGGCCGTCGGCCGGTACGGGGAGAACGTCGGGTTGGCTTTTCAGATCGTGGATGATATATTGGACGAAACGGGAGACTCCCAACGGCTTGGAAAAACAGCGGGGAGCGACCGGGAAGCCGGAAAGGCCACCTATCCCAAGGTCTTCGGAATCGACGAGTCTCGGAAGCTCGCGCGCGATCTCGTGGATTCGGCGCTTTCGGAGTTGGCCGGATTCGGACAAGGGGCCGAGCCGCTTCGAAGCATCGCGCGGTTCATTGTGGCAAGGGATTTTTGATCGCCATGGACCTTTTCCCTTGTGCGGATGAAACGGGTGGAACGGAGATCGAAGGCGCCCGCCCCCGCCGTCATCTTCCCCAAGTCTCTCCGGCTCGGTGTTCAGCCCTTTTCGCCTCGCATGGCTGCCGGGAGCGCTAACCGGAAATGCCCGAAATCCTCAGCACCATCGACAGCCCCGAAGACCTGCGCCGCCTGACGATTCCGCAGCTGGAGCAGCTGGCCGCCGAGGCCCGGGACGAGATCGTCCGCGTCACCACCACCGTCACCGGCGGGCACCTGGGCGCGAATCTGGGCTCGGTCGAGCTCACCCTGGCGCTGCACTTCGCCTTCAACACCCCCGAGGACCAAGTGGTCTGGGACGTCGGGCACCAGGTGTACACCCATAAGCTCGTCACCGGGCGGCGGGAGCGGTTTGAAACCATCCGCCAGTACGAGGGGCTTTACGGGTTCACCAAGCGCGGGGAAAGCCCGTACGACATCTTTACGACCGCGCATGCGGGAACGTCGATCTCCACCGCCTTCGGCCTCGCCGAAGCCCGGGACATGCGGGGGAATGACCACCGGGTCATCGCGGTCATCGGCGACGGCGCACTGACCTCCGGAATCGCCATGGAGGGACTGAACAACGCCGGGGCCTCGGACACGAACTTCATTCTGATCCTCAACGACAACAAGATGTCCATCGCCCCCAACGTGGGCGCCTTCTCCACCTACCTGATCCGGCTCCTCACCGGACACATCTTCGTCAGTCTTCGCAAGGAGTTCATCAAGCTCCTGAAGCAGATCCCGGCCATCGGAAACACGGCGGTCCGGGTGGCCCGGAGGCTGGAAGAGGCGGTCAAGTCCCTCGTCTCTCCGGGCATCATTTTCGAGGAGCTCGGGTACAAGTACATCGGTCCGATTCAGGGCCATAACCTGGGCGCCCTGATCCAGACCTTCGAGAACATCAAACAGTTCGAAGGCCCCCTGCTGATTCACGTCCTGACGGAAAAGGGAAAGGGATACCGGCCGGCCGAAGAGAACCGCGTGAAATATCACGGGGTGTCGGCGAAGAAACCCCGGCCCCCGGGCGGGAAAAACGGCAAGGCCGCGAAGTCCGTCCCTCCGGCGCCCCCCTCATACACCGGCGTTTTCGCAAACACCCTGATCCGGCTCGCCGAGCGCGACGAGCGGATCATCGGCGTGACCGCCGCCATGCCCGACGGCACGGGCCTCGACAAGTTCCAAGAAGTTTACCCCGACCGCTTCTACGACGTGGGCATCGCCGAGCAGCACGGCGTGGCCTTCTGCGCGGGGCTCGCCTCGGAGGGAATGAAACCCGTCGCCGCCATCTATTCCTCGTTCCTCCAGAGGGCCTACGACCAGATCTTTCACGACGTCTGCCTCCAGAACCTGCCCGTCACGTTCGCCCTGGACCGCGGAGGCGTTGTCGGCGAGGACGGTCCGACGCACCACGGCGTCTACGACATGACGTACCTTCGGGCCTTTCCCCACATGGTCATCATGTCCCCGATGGATGAGAACGAGCTTCAGCACATGCTGCACACGGCCATCGAGCATCCGGGTCCGGCCGCCGTCCGCTATCCCCGAGGGGGGGGCGTGGGCGTCCCGCTCGACGAGGCGTTCCGCCGGCTCGAGATCGGCAAAGGGGAGGTCCTCCGCGACGGCGGGCACGTCGCCCTGCTGGCCATCGGCAGAACCGTCCATCCGTCCTTGGAGGCGGCGGCGGTCCTGGTCGAGGAGGGGATCGAGGCGACGGTGGTCAACATGCGATTCGCCAAGCCGGTGGACGCGGAGATCATCCAGCGTCTGGCCCGCGGCGTCCGGCGACTCATCACCCTCGAGGACCACACCCTGCCCGGCGGGTTCGGCGGCGCCGTCCTGGAGTCCCTGGCGGACCAGGGCCTGTTGCGCAACACCCGGGTCCTTCGCCTGGGGATCCCCGACACGTTCGTGCCGCACGGCGCGCCGAAGATCCTCCACAGGCTCATCGGCATCGACGCCGAGAGCATCGTGGACTCGACCCGGAAATTCATCAACAACTCCCGGTTCAGCCAGCATCAACCCGAGCTCGTCAGGACGGCGCCGGATGGGGAGAAGGCGGCGGCTCGATAGCCTCCTCGTGGACAGGGGTCTGGCGGCGACCCGCGAACGCGCCCGGGCGCTCATCCTCGCCGGCGTGGTCGAGGCGGGGGGTCGCCGGGATCTCAAGCCCGGCTCCAGCCTCGACGCCGAAACCTCCATCAAAGTCACCCGCGATCCGAACCCTTACGTCAGCCGCGGCGGCCTCAAGCTGGCCCACGCCCTCGAGCGGTTCGGCCTCGACGCGTCGGGACAGGTCTGGCTGGACGTGGGGGCTTCCACCGGCGGTTTTACGCACTGCCTGCTCGAGGCCGGCGCCCGGCGGGTCATCGCCCTGGATGTCGGACGGGGCCAGCTCGATTGGGGGCTCCGAACCGATCCCCGCGTCGCCCTCCTCGAGGGCGTGAACGCGCGGCGGCTCCGCGGCGGGGACCTGCCCGAATCACCCGACGCGGCCGCGGTGGACGTCTCTTTTATCTCGCTGCGCCTGGTCGTCCCTCCTGTCGCCGCCGTCCTGAAGCCGTCCGGGCGCATCGTCGTCCTCGTCAAGCCGCAGTTCGAAGTCGGAAAGGGGGAGGTCGGAAAGGGGGGCGTGGTCCGCGACCCGGCAAAACACGTTGCGGTCCTGCGCGGATTGATCCGGTTTTGCCGGGAAAGGGAATTCCCCGTGACCGGTCTGACCGCCTCGCCCATCACCGGGGCCAAGGGGAACGTGGAGCACCTGATCCTGATCGATTTGAGCGCGGAGGCGCGGGGGGTTTATCCGGACGACGAGGCGATTGACCGCACGGTCGCCGAAGCGATGGAGGCATAAGCCGCATGGCCGGATTCAGGGACCTGACGAAGCGAACAGGGGAAAAGGCCCCGACCGGACCGGGGGAGACGGAAGAAAGGGCGGAGAAGAGCGCCCGCGGGGTCGTCCGCCGGGCGGCCCTGGCGGCGGCCCTGGCCGGGATCTCCCCCATCCCGCTGGGCGGGATCGCCGGCGTTCCGGCGCTCCAGGCGAAGATGCTCGTTCGTTTGGCGAAGACGTTCGGCCGGACCCTGCACTGGAAAGAAGCCCGGAACCTGGCCGGTCTCCTCGGCGGGGCCACGGCCCTTCAATCGCTCTGCCGCCTGTTCACCCGGACGGCGGCCCGGGCGATTCCGGCCGTCGGCCTCGCGGCCGGGGCGGCGTCGGCGTTCGGTTCGACGTTTTCGCTCGGACAGGTGGCCATCCGTTATTTCCGCCCGGCGCCGTCCGGATCCAGCGCGCCCGCACCCGGGTCCGACGTTGAAGGATTCGAGCGCGAGGCCCGGACCTTGCGGCTCGAATGGAAAGCCGGGGCGATCTCCGAAGAAACCTACCGCCAGGACCTCGAAACCCTCCGGAAGGGATTCAACCCCGTCCGGGAAGACACCGAGGGATGATCCTCGAAACACTCGGGGGCGTCGGCTTCTGGCTGCCTCCGGTGGCCGGCGCGGCCATCGGTTACGGGACCAACCTCCTGGCCATCCGGATGCTGTTCCATCCTCACCGCGAGCTTCGGTTCCTCGGCCGGGCCGTCCCCTTCACACCGGGACTGATTCCGCGCGAGCGCGGGAAGATCGCCGAGACCATCGCCGAATCCATCGAGCGGGAATTCCTTTCGGGCGAAGAGCTGGTCGGTCTGCTGAAGGATTCCTCCATCAAGCGGCAGGCCGTGCGCACCATCGAGGACCTCGTGGACGATAAGCTGAAGCCGTTCCCCCTGCCCGAGACCCTGCGGCATCCGATCAAGCTCATCCTTTCGCGCGAGGTGGTGAAACAAATCGACGCCTTCTTCGAGGAGCGGGCGCACCACGTGGCCGAAAGCCTGGATGTGAAAGGGGCCATCGTGAGCAAGCTCAACCGGATGGACCTGGCCGAACTGGAGAGTCTGGTGTACGGCGTGGCCGGCCGCCAACTCCGGCGCATCACGGTCTTCGGCGGGTTTCTGGGGTTTCTGATCGGCTGCGCGCAGGCCCTTGCATTCCGGCTCGCGGGATGACGCCATGACGAAGACCGGGACCCGGCCCCTATCGATCCTCACGGGTCCGTTTCATCCCGACCTCGAGTCGGCCCTGAAAGGCCGCCTGAGCGAGTGGGCCGGCGCCAACCGGGCGCGGGGATCGCTGACGCCGTGCGCCCTGGTCGCCCCCTCCCGGGAAATGCGCCGTTACCTGAAACACCTCATCACGCTTCGGTGGGGCATGACGCTCGCCGGGGCGCACTTGCTGACCGCCCAGGGCTTGAGCCGGAAAATCGTTTTCACCGCCGGCGGAGATCCGCCGCCCGGTCAGGCGGACGATCTGGTCTTGGATGATCTCATCCGGGACATCGTCCGAAACGAGAAATTCCCGGCCGACTGGAAGGCGCTCGTCCGGACAACCGGCGGGGCCGGGGCCCTCCACCGCAGCCTCCGGGATCTCGAGGAGGCCCGCGTCCCGGCCCGCAAAAAGAACCGGGCGCCCGTCCTGCGTCTTCACGCCCTTTTTCAGGAGGGAAGAAAAAGGCTGGGGCTGGGCACGACAAGCGACCCGGTGGAGGCGGCCATCCAGGTCTCAGGGGATTCGGGGTTTCTCCAGTCCCTGGGATGCGTCTTGTATTACGGCTTCTACGACATGACGCAACTCCAGATGGACCTCCTGGAGGCGGTGTCCTCTCATTGTCCGACGACGGTGTTTCTCCCCTGCGCGCCGGGCCGCCGGGCTTTCGAATTCGCAGAAGGGTTTTTGGGCGCGCTGGAGGCCCGGGTCGCCGGAGCGGACGCCCGACCCGCGGCGAATGCGGGGGAAGGCGAGGCGGCGAGGAAAAGTCCACCAGCCGGGGAAGGGGATCCGCCGCTCTTGCGGCCCGCGCTCGATCGGCTCTTCTCGGAAGAGGCGGCCGGCCAACCGCCGCATATCGAGGAAGGGGCCCTGCGGTCCTTCACGGCCACCGGTCCCTCGGGCGAACTCGAGATCGCCGCGAAGGAGATCCTCCGGTGGATTGAAGAAGAGGGCGCGGCCTTCGACGGCATCGGCGTCATCGCCCGGAGCCTCGACGCTTATCTCCCCCATCTTCCGACCGTGTTCGACACCCACGCGGTCCCCTTCCGCACGCCGGAAAAACGGCCCGTCTCCCGATCCCCTTGGGCGATGACGCTTCTCGCCCTGAACCGGGTCCTGGCCGAGGGCTGTTCGAAGGCCGACGTCCTCGATGTCCTCGCCTCCCCGTATTTCCAGGCCGGAGGGGGCGGGGTCTCCGTCGGAGAGACCGCCCGCAGGTGGGTGCGACGGTTCGGCGTCATCCGCGGCGTCGAAGACTGGCGGAAACTCGCGCGCGCGGACCTTTCACGGCCGGCCGATCCCGAGAAACAAACGGATGTCGGCCCGGATTCGCCCCCGGCCGGGGTGGAGGAGGCGGGCCGGTTTCAGCGGGGGCTCGGCCGGCTGCTCGACGCCGCCGCAAAGTTCCCCCGCAGGGGCTCCTGGGGGATCATGATCGATAATTACCGACAACTGATTGAGGATGTGCTCGGCGGGTCGATGTTTGAACAGGAAGACCAAGACCGGCCGGAGGGGATTCCCGGCGAATCTCCCCTGCCCTCCCCCCCCTCCCCGGGGGATTCGTTGACGGCCATCTTCGCCGCCCTCGCGGACCGGGCGAAGATTCGGCCCGAGACCGACGCCGGAAGCTTCCTCGTCCGTGTGGGCGAGCACCTTCGGGCGCATGAGGTTCCCCCGCGCGACCCGGCCCACGCCGCGGTCGAGGTCCTGAACGCCATGGACGCCCGAGGGAAACAATTCGACCGCATCGTCGTCATGGGTCTACAAGAGGGCGTTTGGCCCCGCACAGAAAACGAGGACCCCTTCTTAAACAACAACATTCGGAGACGGCTTTCCGATTCCTTCAGTGTCCACCTGCCGCAAAAATCGGCAGGCGGCGCGGAGGAGCGGCTTTTGTTCACCCTGGCGCTTGCCTCCGGGCGGCGGCGGGTCACGCTGACCCGGCAGCGGTCGGGGGAGGACGGACGGCCGCTGGTGCGCTCCTGGTATCTTCACGAGCTTGCGCGCGCCCTGGGCCGGACCGACGGAAATCTCCCGGGAACCGCACCCGTCCCACGCGGGCTTGAAGAGCGGATGAATCAGGGAATCTTTTCCGATTCCCTCTGGACTCCCTCGGAGTGGACGGCCCGGCTTCTGATCCACGGACACAGTCCGGAGGCGCTCCACTCGATCCGGGGCCTCGAAGCCGGCATTCTGGAGGGTTGTTTTGACGCCGGCTCGCGGCTTTCACGCCTCGGGTCCGGTCTGACGGATCGGGACGGCATGATCGACAAACTGCCCGAACGGTGGAATGACCTGAAGGAAAAAGGATTTTCCCCCACGGCCCTGGAGACTTACGCCCGGTGTCCGTTCCGGTTCTTCGCGAAGCATGTTCTCCGGCTGGAGGAGCTGGACGATTTCGAGGAAATCGCCGATCTGGAATCCCGGGATATCGGCGACCTGCTCCATGAGATCTTCGAGCGGTTCTTTTCCAGCCGGACACACGACGCCCCCGACGACGCCTCCGCGCCGCTCTCCCGCGCCATCGAAACGACGCTGAACGGTTATGAGAAAAAAGCGCCGGTGGGCCATCCGTTTCTTTGGCAAAGGACGCGGCGGACGCTGCGTGCGCTGGCCGAAGGCTATATCGGCCGGGGCCTTGAATTCCTTCGGGAGAGCGGGTTTCAACCGGTGGCTTACGAGAAACGGTCGGATATCACCCTGCCCGATGACCCGTCCTTTCCCTCGATCCTGAGGAGGATGAAGATCCACGGACGCCTGGACCGAATCGACCGAAGGGAGAGCGAAGCGGGGGTGGAGCTTCGTGTGGTCGATTACAAATACACCGCCGGCAAGGCCGTGGCCAAACGGAACCTGGAACAGGAGACCGTCCGAGGGCGAAGGCTTCAGCCCGCCTTTTACGCCCTGCTCGCCCGGGCGGACGAGCCGGACGCCAAGGTGAGCGCGGAGCTTCACTACGTCGCCCCCAACTGGCCGGAAAACGCATCCCGCCAATACGCGCTCCCCTCCGACGCGTGGGAGTCCGGTTGGGCGATGGAGATGGGGAAGACCCTCTCGGAGATTCTCACTGGCATCCGCGACGGGCAATTCTACATCATCCCCCAAGACGGCGAAGGGAGCCATTGCCGGACGTGCCCCTATCAGGTCCTCTGCCGCCGGAACCACAGGCCGACCCGTTACCGCCGGACGGCGGACCCCCAGACCCGCAGGATCGAAAACCTGCCGGAGAAAAAATGGCCTCCCCCGACATGAGTCCGACGGCCGCCGAGGCGCCTCTCGCCGACGCGGAGGACCGCCTGCGGGCCGTCACGACGTTCGACCGCAACGTGGTGGTCACGGCGGGCGCCGGGACGGGCAAGACGGCCCTGCTCACCGAGCGGCTCCTGAACCTCTTTTTCCGCCGGCTGGAACCGGCCCGTCCGTCGGAATGCGCGGCCCTCACTTTCACGAGAAAGGCCGCCGGTGAAATGGCCGAGCGGCTGCGTGAGTACTTGGAACGGTTCGTCGCGTGGTCGGCCGGGGAAGGTCCGCCCGCGGAGTCCGGGGAGGTCGCGGCCGGGATCTACCGCAGTCTCGGCGCGCGATATGAACGGACCCACGAAGAGCTGGGCCGAATCGCGCGTGAGACCCTCCGGGACCTCGAGATGCTCCCCATCTCCACTTACCACAGCTTCGCCGCCCGGCTCCTGCGGCTCTACCCCCTCGAGGCGGGCGTGGACCCGAACTTCGTAGATGACGACGGGATGGTGTTCGAGGAGCGGTTCGATCGGCATTGGCGCGCGTGGCTCGCCGGAGAGCTCGGAGAGGAGGCGCCTCGCGGGCCTCTGTGGGAGAAGGCGCTGGATGAATTAGACCTCTCCGTCCTGGAGGCGCTGGCCAAACAACTGTGCTCGGAATCTCTCCCCCTGGACGACATCGAACGCGCGCTGGCCGACGGAACATTATTCGCAGCCCCGGCCGGCTGGCTGGAGGGAGTCGCCGCGGAAGCCGGGATTCTCGCATCGAAACACCCGGGGGACAGAAAGGTCGAGGTCTCGATCCGGAAATCGGTCGAGCTTTTGGAGGCCTTTCAGGAAGGCATCCCGGAGGAGGGGCTATCGGGGATTCGGGAGGATATCGACGCGCGGCCGGGCAAGCTCAAGGCGATGACCGAGGAAGATTATCGGGCCTGCCTCCGGGTGATCAAGATCGCCCGGGACATCGGGTCCTTGAAGCGCAGTGCGATCTCGAATTCCCTGCGACTGGTCCTCCCCTTCGCCCGAAAGTTCCGGAGGGACTTTGTCCTTGCCGGTCACCTGCACTTCGATTCCCAGCTCGCCCGGGCCCGGGACCTTCTTCGGGACCACCCCGAGATCCGCCGTGCGCTGAAGGACCGCATCCGGCGCCTCCTGGTCGATGAGTTCCAGGACACCGACCCGATCCAGTACGAAATTGTCCTCTTCCTGGCGGAGGAGAGGGAAGGCGAGGCGACGAGCTGGCGGGACGTCCGGCTGGAGCCGGGAAAGCTCTTCATCGTCGGCGACCCCAAACAGTCCATCTACAAGTTCAGGGGCGCCGACATCGAGGCGTATCAGGGCCTTCTCGATGATGTTCTTCGAGAGCCCCCGCTCGAGCTGACCGTTAATTTCCGGAGCCACGACCGGATCGTGGACGTTGTGAACGGCCTGTTCGAAAAGCTGATTCATGCGCGCGAAAATGTCCAGCCCGCCTATCAGGCCGCGCGGCCCCGCCCCGGCGGGCCGGCGAACCTCGAATCCCAGGGGGTGGAGGTCCGGGTGACGCGGCCCGAAGGCGATGAAACCTGGGACGCCGAGGAAGCCACCCGCCGGGAGGCCCGGGAGATCGCCCGGATGATTCGCGAAGACTGGGTCGGGGGGGGGGCCGGGATTCCCGGTCCGGAGAATGGCGCCCGTCCGGTCGAGTACGGAGACATCGCCCTCCTGTTCCGGAAGATGACCCACGTCGGCGCCTACATCGACGCCCTGCGCGAGCACGGCATCCCCTATGTTTCCGAATTCGCGCGGGGGTTCTTCGAGACGCAGGAAGTGACCGACTTTCTGAACCTGCTCGCCTGTCTCGTCTATCCCGAGGACCGGCTCGCCCTGGCCGGCGTCCTGCGCTCGCCCATCGGCGGCCTGACCGATAAAGAGCTGGTTGCCTGGCGCCGAGAGGCCGAAATTCCCCCAAAGGCTTCGGCGATGGACGAGAGGCTGCGCGCTGTCCGCCGGACGATCCGCCCCCTGCCCGTCTCGGAAGCGTTGGATCGGGTCCTCGCGGGTTTTCCGGTCCTGGAATCCGCCATCCTCCTGGCGGGAGAACAGGGGAGGAGCAACGTTTTGAAGATCCGCTCCCTGGCGCTCGAGCGGGAAAGAAGCCTGGACGTGGGATTCTCCGGTCTGGTGGACTGGTTGAGGGCGCAGGGGCGCGAGACCCGGGACGAAGGCGAAAGCCCGCTGGCCGAGGAGAACATCAACGCCGTCAAGGTGCTCACCGTGCATAAGGCGAAGGGGCTGGAGTTCCCCATCGTCATTCTGGCGGGTCTACAGGCGGGATCGCGCCAAATGGCAAGCCCTGTCCGCGTCGGGCGCGATTGGACGACGGGCCGTTGGGCGTTACAGATTGGCGCCGTCCGGACCCCGCAGATGGCGTGGGCGAATGAACGGGACATCCGGTTGGAGGAGGCCGAGGAGCGGCGTCTTTTCTATGTGGCGGCCACCCGCGCGCGCGAGCGCCTGGTCCTCTCCGCCGCCGTGCGGCACGAGCGGGGAAAGCCGGCGAAGGCGGAAGGGATTCTCGCCGGTCTCAAAGAAGCACTGGAGATCGACGTCCGGGAGGCGGAAGCGGGCGCGCTCCCCATCGGGGATGGACGGATCTCTCTGGCCCACGTGACTTCAGGGGCGCAGGGCGGGCCAATCCCCGCGCCAAGGGACGAAGCGCCGATGCCGACCGAAGCGTTGGGAAAAACCTGGGAGGCCCGTAAGCGGAGGGCCGAACAAATCCGGGCGACCACGCTGGACCTCCGCCCGTCCGACCTGGACCCTGATAAGGGAAGAGACGGGGATGACCCGCGGGGCCGCACGCTCCCCGATGAAGCCCGGCGGATTGGCATTGTCGCGCATGCCGCGATGGAGCGGATCAATTTCGCGGACCCGCACAAGGACTTGGAGAAGGTCATTCGAGTCGCATTGGATGAAAATCCGGCCGAACGCCCGGATTCGGAGCGAGACAAAATTCAGGAGGAAGTGCGAAGGATGCTGGAGAAATTCACCGCGTCAAAGGACTTCCGGGAAAAAATTCAACCCTTTGAAGAACTTGGCCGAGAGATTCCGTTTCTTTTTTCTGACAAGAACGATGGCGGACGCGAAGCGTCGGTTGAGGGACGCGCCGATCTGGTCATCCGGGACGATGAAGGGATCCTGGTGGTGGACTACAAAACCATCAAGGTGTCCAAGTCCAACGCGCAAACGAAGGCCCGGGAGTTCCGGGAGCAGGGAAAGCTTTATTGCCGGGCGGTGTCGGAAATCTTCAATCGGGAAGAGGTACGTTTTTGCGTGGCTTTCCTCAGACCGGCGGTCCTGGAAATGGTCCCTTTCTAGGGGTCGCGGAGCG
>PVBE011807608.1_pt1 | contig 25886 bp, 26 predicted proteins | sample 1631181 | NCBI WGS metagenome assembly PVBE01 (sample SAMN08397723, study PRJNA350692) | Marine metagenome, whole genome shotgun sequencing project. | isolation source: water | place: Pacific Ocean | collected 2012-04 | reverse complement strand
CTGGCGGCGGCGGCGGCGGCGGCGCGTCCTACGGCCTCGTCTGCGTCGGGACCGAGCTGCGGCTCGACGACAACGCGGCGGCTGCGGGCCAGGCCGGCATCGGCGGCGCGAGCCCCGGGCACCCCGGCGCCCCGGGCCTGGCCGAGGCGGTCGTCGGGTGTGCGCCATGAACCTGCGCTTCTCCGAGGCCGACGAGCGCTTCCGGCTCGAGGTCCGCGGCTGGCTCGAGGACAACCTCGCCGGCGAGTTCGCGGAGCTGCGTGGCACCGGCGGCGTCGGCGACCAGGACTCGCACCTCGGCGGGCGGGTGGCGTGGGAGCGGCACCTCGGCGCCGCGGGGTGGACCTGCATCGGGTGGCCGAAGGCGTACGGCGGGCGGGAGGCGACGCTCACCGAGCAGGTGATCTTCAACGAGGAGTACGCACGGGCCAGGGCTCCGGGGCGCATCGGCCACATCGGCGAGACATTGCTCGGGCCGACCCTCATCGCGTTCGGCACCGAGGCGCAGAAGAGACGCTTCCTGCCCGGGATTCGCACCGGCGAGGAGCTGTGGTGCCAGGGCTACTCGGAGCCGAACGCCGGCAGCGACCTGGCCAACGTGCAGACGCGCGCCAGGCTCGATGGCGACGAGTGGGTGGTCACCGGCCAGAAGGTGTGGACCTCCCACGCCGAGTGGGCCGACTGGTGCTTCGCCGTGTGCCGCACCGACCCCGACTCGAAGCGCCATCGGGGGCTCTCCTATCTGCTCGTGCCGATGCGACAGGACACCATCGAGGTGCGCCCCATCCGGCAGCTCACCGGCACCAGCGAGTTCACCGAGGTCTTCTTCGAGGAGGCGCGTACCGCCCGCGAAAACGTGGTCGGTGAGGTCGGCGGCGGCTGGGCGGTAGCGATGGGCACGCTGGCCTTCGAGCGCGGCGTGTCGACCCTCGGGCAGCAGCACGGCTTCAAAAACGAGCTCGACGCGATCGTCGAGGCGGCGAAGCAGAACGGGAAGGCCGACGATCCTGTCATCCGGCGGCGGCTCGCGGACGCGTGGATCGGGCTGCGGGTGATGCGGCTCAACGCGCTTCGGATGCTGTTCAACCAGGACCAGGGCTCGCTGAGCCGCGAGGCGATGGTCACCAAGATCTTCTGGGCGACCTGGCACCGGAACCTCGGCGAGCTCGCGATGGAGGTCCTCGGACCGGCCGCGCAGGTGACGTGTGAGGACGGCTCGCTGACCCAGCACCAGAAGCTCTTCCTCTTCAGCCGGGCCGACACCATCTACGCCGGCTCGAACCAGATTCAGCGCAACATCATCGGCGAGCGGGCGCTCGGTCTGCCGAAGGAGCCGCGGCCTTGAGCCTCCCCACCTATCCCGAAGGCCACGGCCTGCTGAAGGGGCGCACGGTGCTGGTCACCGCGGCCGCCGGGACCGGCATCGGCTACGCAGCCGCGAAGCGATGCGCCGAGGAGGGCGGGCGCGTCGTCATCTCCGACGTGCACGAGCGCAGGTTGGGCGAAGCGGCCGAGCGCCTGGAGGAGGTCTGCGGGGAGCGGCCCGCCACCGTGGTGTGCGACGTGACCGACGAGGCGCAGGTCGTCGCGATGTTCGCCGCCGCCATCGACGCGGTGGGTCGCGTCGACGTGCTGGTCAACAACGCGGGGCTGGGCGGCTACGCGCCGCTCGTCGACATGACCGACGCCCAATGGGATCGCGTCATCGACGTCAGCCTCACCGGCACGATGCGCTGCACGCGGGCGGCGCTGCGACACATGATGCCGCTCGGATCCGGCGCCATCGTGAACAACGCCTCCGTGCTCGGGTGGCGGGCGCAGGAGGGGCAGTCGCACTACGCCGCCGCGAAGGCGGGCGTGATGGCGCTCACCCGCTGCGCCGCCCTCGAGGCCGCGAGCGCCGGCGTCCGGGTCAACGCGGTCGCGCCGAGCCTCGCGATGCATGCCTTCCTCGCGAAGGTCACCCCGCCCGGGCTGCTCGAGCAGCTCCAGCAGCGCGAGGCGTTCGGGCGCGCCGCCGAGCCCTTCGAGGTGGCGAACGTGATCGTGTTCCTCGCCAGCGACCTCTCCTCGTACATGACCGGCGAGGTGGTCGCGGTCAGCAGCCAGCACCCGTAGGAGAGCGGCCGATGGTCGATTGGAAGAGCGAGGGGGCCCTCGGTGCGCCGTTCGAGATGGACATCGAGCGAGGCAAGATCCACGAATTCGCGCGCGCCACGGGGTCGGAGAATCCGGCCCACTTCGGGCGAGATCCGATCGCGCCGCCGACTTTCCTGACGACCATGTTCTGCTGGGAGGACCTCGTCACCGGCAGCAACCCCTGGCCCAAGGTCGACATGAGCCGCGAGCGGGGGATGCACGCGGAGCAGGAGTACATCTTCCACGGGCCGCCGCCGACCGCCGGGACTCGGCTCGTCGCACAGTCGCGCATCGATCGCATCTACGAGAAGCAGGGGCGCAGCGGTACCCTCACCTTCGTGGAGATGGTCACCGAGTTCCGCGACGAAGGCGGGGTGCTCGTCGCCGAGGCGAAGATGACCGCCGTGGAGACACCGCAATGAGCTGGGAGATCCTTCAGGAAGGTACGGAGGGCCCCGAGCCGCGGATCTACGGCCCGCTGACACGCACCGATTTCGTCCGCTACCAGGGCGCCTCCGGTGACATGCAGCCGATCCACCACGACGAGCCCTTCGCGCGCGCCGCCGGTTACGAGGCGCCGCTCGCGGTCGGGATGTTCCACGCGGGCATCCTCAACACCTACGCCACCGACTGGCTCGGCGCCGAGAACGTGCGCCGCACGCGCGTGCGCTGGAAAGCGCGCTGCTTTCCGGGCGATGTGCTCACCTTCAGCGGGCAGGTGGCGCGTCGCTACGAAGCAGACGGGCAGCGGCTCGTCGACATCGATCTCGTGTGCACGAAGCAGGACGGCGCGGTGGCCGTGCAGGGCTGGGCGACCTTCGTCGTGCCACCGACCCGCGACTGTAATTCCGCTCTCACTGAATAGACCGGCGACCCCTGGTCTGCGCATCGATCCGATCGCGCACACCAGGGGGTCCCAGATGCTTCGACTTGCCATTGTCGCCGTCCTCTCCGTCGCGCCCGCGCTCGCCGCGCCGGCCGACGACGATTGCGACGGATCGACCGACGAGGGCTTCCGCCTCAACCGCTGCGGTGGGTGCGGCCCGGCGCCCGAAGAGGTCTGCAACGGCCAGGACGAGGATTGCGACGGCCGCGTCGACGAGGACTTCCGCGTCGGGCGCAGCGTCGAGCATTGCGGCGGATGTGATTTGCCGTGCAGCGACCAGAACGCGACGCAGGCGTGCGTCGATGGCGGGTGCGTCATCGTGGCGTGCGACGCCGGCTTCAGCGACGACGACCGTGACCCCGCAAACGGTTGCGAGGTGCCGCTCCCAGAGGGCCGCACCTGGTACGTGGCGCGCCGTGACGGGCAGAACGGGGACGGCTCGCTCGAAGACCCCTTCTTCAGCATCGCGATGGCCGGAACGGAGCAGGCGCACGCTACGGCGCCGTAGGGGTCAGCGGAAGCCGGCGACCGAGGCGGTGACGACGCCGAGCAAGCCCGTCGCGAGGGCGCACACGAAGCACAGGGCCCAGGTGATTCTGGCGGGGCGTCGCACGGACGCGCCGTGCTCCTTGTTGCTCGCCCACAGGAGCGCGGCGCCCGCGAGGGCGAGGCACAACGCGTAGAACGCGAGGTGCTCCTTCGTCTCGAAGAGCTGGCCGTAGGTGACGCTCTGTTCGTAGAGCCGCCGCCTCACCTCTTCGCGGTAGGTCGGGTAGACCAACCACCCCGCGCCGCTCGCGAGCGTCATGGTCGCCGCGCCGAGGTAGCCGGAGAGGCGCGCGCCTCTCGTCGGCGGTCGGCCCTTGCGCAGTGAGAAGACCGGATGCAGCGCGAGGGCCACGGCGAGGATGCCGAGGTGGCCGTGCACCTTCTGAAGGAGCAGCCAGCCGCTCATGGCCAGGCCGCGCTGAGCAGGGCGCAGGCGGCGACGACGATCGGCGCGGCGCGGGTCGCCCAGGTGAGCACCCGCGCCTCACGACCCCGGGCGAGCTGCACGACGAGCAGCAACGCGATGCTGCCCACGAAGAGCGCCAGGCCCACCCGCCAGAAGTAATCGACGCGCGCGGTCGCCACGAGGGCGCGCGGGTCGATGGGCGGCTCGAAGAGCGCGACCCAGGTGCGGTCGGCCGCGTAGACCAGGCACGCGACGAGCGCCCCGACCAGCGACGCGGTGGCCCACCTCAGCCGCGCCACGCCACCACTCGCGGGCACTCGGGATCGGGCTCGAACCAGTCTCCGGTGACGTGGCGCGCGACCACCCGGCAGCCGCCCTTGCAGACCGTGCGGTACGTGCAGTCGCGGCACGGCGCGGGCGCGTCCTCGTGGTGGCGGCGCCAGCGGAGCAGGGCCGGATCTGTGTCCCAGCCGTCGACGAGGGCGTCGACGTCGCCGACCGCGGCGTCGATGAAGCTGCACGGGGTGGCGCGCAGCTCGGCGGTGACGGCTGCCAGCGCGTGGCCGGCCTCGCAGCCGTACACACCGAAGCGTTCGAGCTGCTCGAGCGGCGGATCGGCGGCGCAGAGGAAGGGCACGAAGGAGCAATCGAGCTTCAGGTCGACGGCGGGGTGCGCCGCGGCGAGCGCCACCAGCCGCGGCCACAGCGCGCGGCCCTGCTCGGCGGTGAGCTTCGTCTCGTCGTAGATCGCCGCGCCGCGGCCCGCCGGCTTGAAGCGCAAGAGCTCGACCTCGTCGCCGCCCGCCTCCGCCACCGCCGTCAGCGTCTCGTCGAGCGCGTCCCAGGTGCGCCGGTCGAGCACGTAGTTGATGCCGCACGCCACGCCGGCGGCCGACAAGCGTCGCAGCGCGCGCAGCGCCAGGTCGGCACCGGCGTAGCCGCGGCTCTGGAGATACGTCTCGCCGAGCCCGTCGAGGGACACGTGGACGCGGCCGAAGACGCGGCAGCGCGTCGCCAGCTCGGCGGTCAGCCCGAGGCCGCTGGTCGTCAGGTTTGGCACCATCCCGAGCGCCCGCGCGCGCGCCCCGAGACGGAAGAGGTCCGGCCGAAGCAGCGCCTCGCCCCCGCCGAGCGCGACGTGGAAGACCCCCGCCTCGGCAAGTCGGGTGAGCGCGTGGTCCAGCGCTTCGGTGTCCGGGTCCGCGCCGTCCGGTGTCGCCGAGGTGTAGCAGCCGGGGCAGCCCGCCTCGCACCGGTTGGTGGTCATCAGGTGGACCTCGGTGGGCGCGCTCAGGTGACCGCGTGGGGAGGCCCAGCGCGGTGAGTCCGGGTAGCCGAGCGAGCGCGTCAGCGTCTGGTCGATGTGGACCAGCGCAGGCGGCTCTTCGAGCGCGACGATCGCCCCGAAGTCCTCGTAGCGCAGCCTCACGGCTCGAGGTCCTGCTTCCGCTTTGCCAGCGCCGCCGAGACCAGGTTGAGGGCCATCGTGCCGGCGGCGGCGCTCCAGAAGAGCACCGTCACGAGGCTGCCGACCGAGCTGCTATTGGGGTTGAAGCCGAGCTTCACGCGCAGGACCCGGCCCTTCAAGGGTTCGCTGCCTTCGCCGGCCTCGATGAGCCGCTCCATCCAGCGGTCGTCGCTCACAGGCCCATCACCGCGACGTGGTCGGTCGCCGCCAGGACGAAGTAGCAGGCGGCGAGGGTGGCGAGCCCCGCCACCACACCATCGAACCAGCGCGGACCGCCCGAGGTGTCGCTGGCGCGGGCGCCCGCCGCGAGCACGTGCACCGCCGCCGACGCCACCCCGCACAACGCGAGCGGCAGCGACCAACCGGGATCGGACCATGCGGCGATCGCCGCGCCGCCCCCGAAGGCGTAGAGCGAGAACGCCGCGCCGGTCCACGGCCGGGCCGCGCGCACGCCGCGCCACCCGCGCCGGCGCACAAAGACGACGAGCAACGCCGCCAGCGCGAGCGCGGCCAGGATGTTGGCGTAGACGCGCAGCTGCTCGTCACGCGTCTCGTCGGCGAGGCGAGCGTCGCGGGCGGCGCCGAAACGCGAGGCGCGGGCCGCCCCGTCGGCCGACAGCGCTTGCGCCTGGAGTCGGGCGCGGGCCGCGTAGCGTCCGGAGGGTTTCAGCTGCACGGTCATCTCGAAGTGGCGGACCGCCTCGTCGTCGCGCCCGAAGCGCTGCGCGAGCCAGCCTCGCTTATACGCCGCGGTCGCCGCGTCCTTGCCGCCGGCGGTGACCACGGCCGCGAGCTCCGCGTCCGCCTCGGCCCGCAGCGCCTCGTCCTCGCGAACCACCGCCGTTTCTGCGGCGACCCAGCCGGGGAGGAGCAGGGCGAGGGCGAGGACGGTCACAAACGCAGTGTGAGCTGGATGAAGAGCGAGTCGTCGTCGACGTCGTCGGAGACGCCCTCGGTCGTGTCGGAGACCGCCCAATCCTCCGTCGGCGTGCGGTGCGTGTAGGTCGCGTTCACCTTGAGCGCGTGGCCGTGCAGGTACCAGTTGAGGGCGGCGCTGATGTCCTGATGGCCTTGGGTGCCGTCCTTCGCAGCCGGACCCGCGCCGGGGATCGTCGACAGTAGCTCGCTGGCGCGCGCGCCGTCCTCGGCGGTCTCGGGATCCCACTGCTCGATGCGTCCGACCAGCTCGACGTGGTCCTCGAGATACGGCGCCGGGATCATCCCGCCCAGCTGCGCCATCCAGGCGAAGCCGTTGCGGTCGGCCTCGTGCGCCGTGCGGTGGTCGCGCTCGTAGCGGAAGACCTCGGTGTAGAAGAAGGCGCCGAACCAGCGCAGCGCCAGGTCCGCACCCATCCGGGTCTGGTCGTAGTACTCGGTCCAGCTGCGGCGCGACTCAGTGGTCCACCCGGCGCCGAGGGCGACCTCGGGCTTGCTGCGCTCTTCGACGGGGCGCAGGTCCGCCTCGACACGCTTCATCGCCCCGAGCGGATGGACCTCGACGCGGAGCGCGTGCAGGAACTCGTCGTCCGCGTTGACCTGCCCCTCCTTCGGCCTCTCGCCGTTGAAGGTCCCGGCCTCGATCCGCAGCACCTTCTTCGGCAGCGCTTCGATGCCGAAGCGCGTGGTCCACACCAGCGCGGCACCGATTTGCCGCCCGGGGTGCATCTTCAGGAAGGTCGAGCGCGAGGCGAGCTGCAGCCGGCTGTCACTCGTCAGCTCCTGGCGGCTGAACGGCACCTTGAAGCGGCCGACCTTGAAGTCGAGTCCACGCGCGAGGCGCACCTTCGCGATGACGTTGTACAGCTCGACCTGCGAGAACATCTTCAGCGTGAGCTTCAGCTGGACGCCCTCGGCGAGCTGGCCCTTCACGGTCAGCCTCGTGCGGGCGATGCCGAAGCCGTCGGGCACCCTCGTCGTAGCGCACGCCTCGGGCGGCGGTGCGTCCGCGGAGTAGACGCACGGATCCTGGACGTAGCGGTAATACGGCTGGGTGTATGCGCTCACCTCGAAGAAGCGGTCATTCTCCGGGTCGTCGTGGACGCGGTAGGCTGACGCGGATGCAGGCAACAGACACAGAGCCGAGAGCAGGACGGAGCAAGTCGTCTTGGTCATGGTCACGGACGATGCGCGTACCGATCGGCGTGAGCAAGTCCCCGGCCGGCTTTGTGCTGCTCCTGTTTCTGCTTGGTTGCAGCGATGTCACAAACGCGGACCCCGACGCGGGCGACGGAGAGCCGCCCGGGCCCATGCCCGACGGCGCCGCAGCTGCGCCTGATCCCGATCCAATTGACGCGGCCGTGCGCGATGAGCCTGCGCCGATGCTGGACGGCGTCGACGACTGCGCAAACGCGCCGCCGATTGAAGGCGACTACCCCGCGCCGGGGTGCAGGTACGACATCGCGATCCCGAACCTCGTGGTCGATGTGCGGCCGAGCTGCGGCGCCGCGTCGGATCCGCCCGCGGGGCTGCGCCTGACCTTCCCGCATCGTGATCCGAGCCGGCATATGGCCGTGGCGTGGACCACTGAGGCCCCGACGCGGGTCTCCGAGGTCCGCCTGGGCACAGACCCCGACGCGCTCGACCAGGTGTTCCGCGGGCACAGCTTCACCTATCAGACCCTCGATCCGCGGCGGGTCCACGAGGTGCACCTGTGCGGGCTGACCCCGGCGACGACTTACTATTACCAGGCGGGCGGAGAGGGCGGCTGGAGCGACGTCGGGAGCTTCGCGACGGCGCCTGAGGACGAGGCCGAGCCGTTCACCTTTGCCGTGCTGGGCGACACGCGCTCGATCGACTTCGTGATGTGGCACGACGCCCTCGAGCAGATCGCCACGATGGGCGTCGACTTCCTGCTCTTCGCGGGCGACGCCGTGGTTTTCGGCCTGGCGCAGGAACAGTGGGACGACTGGTTCGCCGCGGGGCAGCCCTACCTGGCGTCGCTGCCCATCATCCCCGCCAACGGCAACCACGACTTCATCGGCGTCCATTGGCTCGCGCAATTCGCGCTGCCTCGCAACGAAGAGAACTACAGCTACCGCTACGGGAACACGGCGATCGTCGCGATGACCGACACCTTCGTGCACGAGGGCGGGGTCATCGAGGGGCGCGCGCGCACCTTCCTGGACGCGACCCTCACCGACAACGCCGACGCCCGGTGGAAGATGCTGCTCAACCACCGCTGCTTCTACAGCGCCTCCCTCCACGGGCGGGCGCCGGACCTGGTGCGCGAATGGCTGCCCTTGGTCGACGCCCACGAGGTCGACGTGGTCTTCAACGGGCACGACCACAACTACGAGCGCTCCAAGCCGCTGCGTGGTGACGCGGTCGTGCCGGAGGGCGAGGGCACCGTCTACGTGGTCTCGTCGGGTGTGGGCGCGCCGCTCTACGCGAGCGGGAAGCAGTGGTGGACCGAGATCTCGTCGAGCGAGCCGACCTTCGCCATCGTCCGCGTCTCTCCCGCACAGGTGGAAGTGACCGCCTACCGGCTGGACGGCACCCGCCTCGACCGCTTCACGCTCAGGAAGTAGTACCTCGACAGAGGGGTTTCGACGTGTCGAGCACCGCCCTCATCGCCCGCGCCGGCGTCCCTCCTCCTCGACGGGCCCCATCCGGAGGCGGCGCAGCTGTACGCCCGCACGACCGCGATGTCGCCCAGCATCTGAACGATCCGGCGCACCCGCGGCCAGCAGGCGGACGGGACATTCTCCGCGTCGACGAGCACCGCCACCTGCGGGCGGGGCTCGTGTGAGACCTCGGGCGGGGGCGTCGACTCCGGCGGATACAGGTGCGGGAACATCTGCAGCTGGCGGTCCATCAGGGTACGCACAGAGCCTCCTGTCCCGAGTTGGGCGAGATGCGCAGCTGCGCCTTGTCACGGGTCCACTCGACGACGCTGCCCGCGAGGTCGAAGGTGGGCATGCGGTCGCGGATGGCGGGGTCGAGGTCGCCGCTGTCGATCAGGTCGTCGAGCACGTCGAAGCCCATCGGGCGCACGCGGACGCGGACGGTGATGCGGTCCGGCTCCGTGTCGGTCGCAAAGCGGTACACATGCGCGACGTGCGGGTTGACGTAGTCGGGGTGGTTCGGCGGCAACAGCGTCGGTGGGGGCAGCAACTCGCTCTCGACCCGCAGCGCCTCCCAGAACATGTGCACCGGCTCGTCGTTCGCCCCGAACAGCCGGTCGCCGAGCAGCCACAGGTCGTCGTCCGCGAGGGACGCCACGGGCTCGCCATCCCCCACCACGCCGCTCTCGTAGACCCTCTCGTCGCCGACCAGAGCCACCATCTCCGCCCACATGCGCCGGTCCTGTGAGGCACCGCTCGGCGCATTGTGCCCCGCCGCGATGTTCTCCAGGTAGAGCTCTGCGATGACGCCGCCGGTCCGCGGTTGCACGCACAGCTCCGAGATGACGAGCCCGTTGAGCTCGCGCTGCACGTCCATCCGCTGCGCCTCGGCCTCCGGGAAGTCGGTCAGCGCCACGTCGACGCCGACCAGCGAGTGGTCGTGCACTCGGCGCAGCGAGACGCCGTCAGCGTCGGCCGCCACGTCTTGCCGACCGGGCATGTGGCATTGGCCGCAGGTGGCGCGCTGCAGGGGGTCGTCGCTGGCGAAGAGCGAGGCCTTCCACTCCGCGAAGGTGCGCTCGAGCTCGACCCCGGCGGGTGTGACGATGTCGTGGCACGCCCCGCAGAGGCTCGCCGACTCCTTCGTGTTGCGGTCGGTGAACGCCGAGTACTCCGACGCGTGTCCGGCCGAGCTCGCGGGGTCGTCGAACGGGCCGCGCATCACGCCGTCGTTCGCCCAGACGAGCGGGTTGTTGTGGGTGTCGGTGACGTCATCGATCTGGTGGCAGAACGCGCAGGTGATCCCGCGCAGGTGGCGCGGGACCTCGCTGATGTTCGTGCCGTCGGTGGTGAGCCCAAGCGCCACCGCCACGGGTGCGTGGCAGGCGATGCAGAAGCCACCGAGCGCGTTGTCGGTCTCGCGCTGACCGCGCGCGTTCATCGCGAGGAAGACCGGATCCTCCGCCGCGTACGCGTGCATGCTGCCCGACCACTCGCGGTAGTGATTTGGGTGGCACTCGCGGCACGCCTCGGGGTCGAGCGCCTCCTCCGCGGTGAGGTGGTCGACCGCCTCGTCGTCGTCGCAGCCGAAGCTGGCGGCGACGAGGCAGGTGGCTAGCGCGAGGCGCCGCGCGCGATCCACAGCTTCACCACGCAACGTTCGGCCTCGCTCAGCGGGGCCCCGGGCGGCATCGACGAAGACGAATCCGCCTCGAGCCGGTGGACCAGCGTGCTGCACTCCGGCTCGTTCGGGACCACCAGGCCCTGGTCGATGAACATCGCGTACGCGTGGTCCGCATCTTCGTAGGCGAGGCTCGCCGCGCCCTCGCTCGCGTGACAGCTGCCCCCCGCGACCGCGCATTTCTTCAGCAGGGTCTCGCGGTGGAAGTTGTCGAAGGTCGGCTCGTAGAGCGGGTCGCAACTCGGGGCCTCGTACGCCGGGACACAGGTTTCGGAGGCGGAGTCGCAACCCGCGGCGACCAAGACCGCGAAGAGCGCCAGCGCCCTCACCGTCATAGCAGCCCGGTGAGCGGGCCGGTGCAGAAGCGTGGGTCGCCGAAGCTGACCTCGTCGAGCCCCATCGCGTTGAGCACCGACACGAGCAGGTTGTTGTGCGGCACCGAGTCGTAGCGCAGATAGCGCCCGGTCTGCAGCGCCCCGCCCGCCCCGCCCGCGAGGATGAAGGGCATGTCCTGGAGGCTGTGGCTGTTGCCGCGGCTGATCTCCTGACCCCAGAGCACGAGCGTGTTGTCGAGCATCGTGCCGTCGCCTTCGGGGACCAGCGCGAGGCGCTCGACGATGTACGCGAACTGCTCGGCGTACCACACCAGCATCTGCTGCCAACGCCCCTGCATCAGGTCGTGGCTGTCACCCGCGTGGGACAGCGCGTGGCCCTCGCTCTCGTTCATGCCGAGGAAGGTGAAGCGGCACGCGTTGACGGCGGTCGAGCATTGCAGCGAGGCGACGCGGGTGGTGTCGCAGGCGAAGGCGTTGACCAGCAGGTCGACCTGGGCGCGAAGCACGGAGCGGAACTCGTCCTCGCTCATCACGTCGCCGGTCGGCATGGGCGACTGGGGTCCGCACCCGTCCGGGCGCTCGGCGATGCTGCCCAGCCTTCGCTCGAGGTCGCGCAGGGCGCTGGCGTGGCGCTCGAGCTTCTCGCTGTCGGCGCGCGACACGCGGGCGCGCAGCCTCGCGAAGTCGGCGTGCACCGAGTCGAGCACGGACTTCCGGCGCAGCAGCAGCCGGCGCGCCATGTCCGGCGGCATCTCCTGCGCACCGAAGATGCGGCTGTAGGCGCTGATCGGGTCGTTCTCCGGAGGCAGCGGCTGCTCGACGCCGCGGTAGATGACGCGCCCGCGCGGCACCGCTTCGAGGACGCGCACGCCCAGCTCGACGCTGGAGAGCGGCGTGTTCGCCTGCAGCTCGCGCGCGGCGTATTGGTCGACGGAGATGCCGCCGCCCCAGCCTGCGCGACGCCCATCGCCGCCGACGAAGTCGCCTGCGGTGATCACGGAACCGGTGAAGAGCGCGGCCATTCCCCGCTGATGGGGTCCGCCCGGGCCTGCGGTGGCCGCGGCCAGATCGATGCCGTCGAGCACGACCAGGTGCTGCTTGAGCGACTCGAGCGATTGCAGGAGCGGCCCGAGAGTGAAGTCGCTCTCGGTCGCGCCGGGCGCCGGGCTCCACTGCTCCTTCTTGGTGCCGTTCGGCGTGTAGAAGAGGAGCAGCCGCTTCGGGAAGGGCGCACCATCCTGAGCACGGGCCGGCACCTGAAGCAGCGGCAGCGCGAGGGCGGCCCCGCCCGCTCGGCGCAGGAAGACGCGGCGGTCCATCGTCATGGGTCGACCGCCTCCTTCTCCTGCGCGCGTCGGTAGCGGAAGGCGTCGCTACGAACGAGCGCCTCGAGCAGACCCGACAAGCCGTACTCGCCTTCGACGTAGGCGTCGTACATCGCGTCGATCGCGCAGGAGTCGACCGGGTTCTCCCCGCGGCCGAAGGCGTAGCGGAAGGCCTGCACCGTCACGCAGCGCTGGGCCTGCTCGCTGACTGCGAGCCTGTCTGCGAGATCGCCCACGCCGTCGAAGGGTCCGTCCATGTCGTAGGTGGAGATCACGTCGCCGCTGGCGTCGATCGGGCGCCCGTTCTCGGTCGCGCGGAAGCGACCGACCGCGTCGAATTGCTCGAAGCCGAAGCCGAGCCCGTCGGTGAGGCGGTGGCACCCGGCGCACGCCTCGTCGGCGGTGTGCTCGGCGTAGCGCTCGCGCGTGGTCAGCGACGGATCGGGGTCGGGCGGCGTGGCCGAGACGTCCGGCGGGGGCGGGGGCAGCGCGGTGCACAGCAGACGCTTGCGGACAAAGATGCCGCGGTGCACCGGTGAAGTCTGGTTCGGCTTCGAGGTGGCGGCCATCAGCGAGCCCTGCGTCAGCATCCCGCGGCGCCGGTCGCCGAGCGCCACCTTCTGGAACGCGTTGCCCGACACGGGCGACAGGCCATAGTGCCTCGCCAGCGTGCGCTCGACGAAGGCGTAGTCGGCCACGAAGAGGTCGCGCAGGTCCTGCGCCTCCCACACCACGTGGTCGACGAAGAGGCGGCTCTCCTCGGCGAAGAGCGTGCGCAGCGTGTTGCTCCACGCCGGGTAGGCCTCGTGCTCCTTCTCGAGGTGGGCGATCTCGTCGAGGTCGAGCCACTGCTCCAAGAAGGTCCAGAGCGAGTCGCGGGCGCGCTCGTCGTCGAGCAGGCGGTGGAGCTGCTCGGCGACGCCGTCGGGCGTGTCGAGCGCGCCGGACCCGGCCGCGTCGAGCAGCGCGTCGTCGGGCATGGAGCGCCACACGAGGTAGGACAGGCGCGAGGCGACTTCGAAGCCGTCGAGGCGGTTGAGCCCGGGGACCTCGTCCACCGGGACGCCGACCTCGATGCGGTACAGGAAGTTGGGCGACTGGAGCAGCGATTGGGCGATGAGCTGCAACCCGTTGTCGAACGCCGCACCCTCCATCTGAACGCCCCGGTCGTAGACCCCGAGCAGGCGCAGCTCCTCGGCCGGCTCGAGCGGGCGCCGCCACGCGCGACGTCCGAACGTGGCGATGAACGACTCGGCGCAGGCGCGGTCTCGCATCTCGCAGGGGTGCAGGGTGTCGAGGCGCGTGAGGATGCTCCCCGACAGCTCCTCGGCGGCCCCCATGAACTGCTCCGCGTGCAGCGGGGCGACCTGGAGGGCGCGGGCGTTGTTGTCGAAGCCCAGCGACTCCTCTTCCGGCGCAAAGCTCGAGCGCGCGAGCGTCACCTCGACCCCGATCAGGTCACGCACCGTGTTGTCGTACTCGAGCCGCGTCAGCCGCCGGATCAGCGCGGGCCCCGGATCGCGCATCGCCACGGGCTGGCACCCGTCGGGCGGCATCACGGACGGCGGCGGCGGCATCTCCGCCGGCACGCGGTCGTCCCTCGCCTCTTCGCCGGGCGCGGGCGGCGCCACGTACCCGGCGGGCAGGGGCGGCTCCTCGCACGCGAGCAGCGCGCACACGAGTGGTAGGGCAATGGGGCGCATCAGGACGCTCGATTATCGAGACGGCGCGACCCGCGGTCAACGCGACCACCGGGATGCTTGACACCCGGGGTTGGCGATTGGAGCGTCGGAGCATGGAGGTGCTGCGCGTCGTTGGCCCATTCGACCTCGTCGCGCCGGTGGCGCGGGGCGGCATGGGTCAGGTGTGGCGGGCCGTTCACCGCCGCTCCGGCGCGCCCGTGGCGGTGAAGGAGATGCTCGGCCGCGTCGAGCCGCGCACCGTCGCCGCCTTCCGCAACGAGGTGCGCGCGATGGCGGGCCTGGACCACCCGCACGTGGCCCGCGTCCTCGACTACGGCACGCTCGACGACGGCGCCCCATACCTCGCGATGGAGTGGGTCGACGACGCAGGCCTGACGGCGTGTCTGAATGACTGGACCTCGCTTCGACGCGGTCTGGTGATGCTGCTCGACGCGTTGGCGCATGCGCACGCACGGGGCGTGATCCACCGCGACCTCAAGCCGGGCAACGTGTTGTGTACGGCCTCGGGCGTGCTCAAGTTGACGGACTTCGGGCTCGCCCACGCGCTGCACGACACGGCCGGCGACGAGCGGCTGGCCGGGACGCCCGCGTACATGTCGCCCGAGCAGTGTCATGGGCGGTGGCGCGACTTCGGCCCGTGGAGCGACCTCTATGCCTTCGGCTGCCTCGCCTACGAGCTCGCGCAGGGCACGCCGCCCTTCGTCGGTCCCTCCGAGCTGGGCATCCTCAACGCCCATGTGCGGCGGGCCATCCCGGCGATATCTCCGCGTTTTCCGGTGCCCGACGGGTTCGTCGCGTGGCTCGAGCGGCTCCTGCAAAAGGACCCGACCCGGCGCTTTCAGCGCGCCGCGGACGCGGCCGTCGTCCTTGACGGGATGCCGTTGACGCTGCCGGGCGACACCGTGCCGCCGCTGCCCGAGCTGCTCTTCGCGCCGACGTTGTCCTGGTCGTATCGCGACACGGCGGTGGCGGTCCCGGCGATGAGCCCCGACGCCCCCGGCTACGACGTGGAGCGGCCCATGACCGAGGGGCTGGGGCGGGCTGTGGACGCCCCAGGCGGATCGGCCGACTGGCGGCGAGAGCGGGCCGCACCTTCCACCACGCTCACCGACGCCGGGCTTTCGCTCTTCGGCCTGCGCCGGGCGCCCTTCGTCGACCGCGACTCGGCCCGCGACGCTGCGTGGTCCGCGCTGCGCTCTGTCGCCACTGTGGGCCGGCCGCTCGCGGTGGTCCTGCGTGGGTCGAGCGGCACGGGGAAAAGCCGCCTCGCCGAGTGGCTCTGCGAGCGTGCCCACGAGCTCGGGCTGGCGGTGACGATGCAGGCGTCGCACTCCCCGCTCGGTGGGCCCGCCGACGGCCTCGGGCCGATGCTGCGTCGTCACCTTCGGACCGCCCGGCTGTCGCCATCGAAGGCTCTGGATCGGGTGGGCAAGCTCCTGGGCGCGACGGGCCGCGACCCGTACGACGAGGGGCGCGCGCTGGTCGACCTGATGGGAGAGGCCCCGGAGCGACGGCTCAGCGCGACGGTGGAGCAGCACCTCGGCCTCGGGCGGCTGCTCGCGAACCTCGGGCGGGCGCGACCGGTGCTGGTGTGGCTCGACGACGTACAATGGGGCCTCGACGCGCTGCAATTCGCGCGGCGCCTGCTCGATCGCGACGCCACGCCGGTGCTGCTCGTACTCACGGCCCGGGAGGATCTCCTGGCACGGCGCCCGTTCGAGGCGCGGCTGCTCGAAGCAATCGAGCGGCTCGAGGCGACGCGCACCATCGAGCTGGGCCCGCTCTCGGAGGTCGACCATCGGGCGCTGCTCGCCGGACTGCTCCCGCTCGACCCGGAGCTGGTCGACAGCGTCGTGGACCGCACCGCGGGCAACCCGCTCTTCGCGGTGCAGCTGGTGCGCGACTGGGCCGAGCGCGACCTGCTCTCCGTGGGCCCTGACGGCTTCGCGCTCGAGGACGACGTCGACGTGTCGCTCCCGGGCGATGTGCAGGACTTCTGGCACGACCGCGTCGAGCACTTCCTCCAGGGCCGCGGCTACGACGACGGGCGCGCGCTCGAGGTGGCCGCCGCGCTGGGTCGCGACGTAGACGGCGGCGAATGGCGGGCCGTATGCGAAGCCGCCTCGGTCGAGGTCGCCCCGGGCCTGCGCGACGAGTTGCTGCGCCAACGGCTGGGCCGCGCCCGCCGCGACGAGACCGATGTGGAGGGGTGGCTCTTCGCCCACAACATGCTGCGCGAGTCCCTGGAGATGCGGGCGGCAGACGCGGGCCGACTGGGCGCGCACCACGCCGGGTGCGCGAGGATCATCGCCGAGCGGGCCGGCGCACCGGGTCGCGTGGGCCGGCACCTGGTCGCGGCGGGCGATCCCGAGGGTGCGCTCGGGCCCCTGGCCGCGTCGGCCACGCGGCATGTCGAGCACGGCGCCTTCGCCGAGGCGGAGGCCGACCTCGCGGCGTGGCGAGATGCGCGCGACCAGTGCGGGATCATCGACGGCCGCGCCGCCGACGGGCTGCTCATCACCGCCGCGCTGGCCCGCGCTCGCGGACGGGTGGACGAGGCCCGCGAGGCCGCCCGGTCGGCCCTCGACACCTCGCGCGCCGCCGCGGACACCGAGCGCACAGTGCGCGCGCTGCTCGCCGTGGGCGGCGGCCTCTTCCACCACAACCAGCGCGACGAGGCGCTCGCCCGCTACGAAGAGGCGGAGGCGCTGGCGGTCGGCCTCGGCGGCTCGGCCCTCCGCGGCGAATGCGACCGGCACCTGGCGGTCGTCCTGGGCTCGTGCGGTCGCTGCGACGAGGCCCTCGAGCGCGCGCGCAGCGCTCAGCGCCACTTCGAGGACGCGGGTCGCCCGCTCGCCGTCGCGGACGCGCTGCGCGGCGAAGGGGCCATCCTCAAGCAGCTCGGCCGGTACGCCGAGGCGGGCGGGCGGCTCGACCTCGCGGTGCTGCGCTTCCACGCGCAGGGCACCCGACTCGGCGAAGCGGACTGCCTGCACGATCTGGCCGAGCTCCAACGGTTGCGTGGCGAGCTCGACGACGCGGACGTGACCTACCGCCGAGCGGGGGCGATCTACGAAGCGCTCGGCTCGGGCAACGTCGCCTATGTGCGCTGCAATCGCGCGCTGCTCCTCTCCGAGCGCGGCGACCAGGCGGCGGTCGCGACGCTGGTCGACCGTCACTTGCCCGAGTTCGACAAATCCGCGGTCGATCTGCTGCGCATCGGCGCCAGGTTGCTACGCGTCGCGGCGGCCGCTGCGTTGGGCGACTGGCCGACCTGGGACTTGAGGTTCGACGAGGCCGTGCGCCTCATCGCCGAGAGCGGGACCGTCGAGCGGGACGTCGCCCGCACCGCCGACCGCGCCGCGGACCTCGCCGAGCACGCGGGCGAGACCGCGCGGGCCACCCAGGCGCGGGCCCTCGCGCGACGCCAATGGACCGCCCTCGGCAGCTGATTCCGCGCCGCGAGAGCAGCCTCTCATTCACTTGAGGGTCCGCACCGCTCGCAAACCCAGGGTGTAGCTGCGCCACGCGGGAGAGGCGTGACTGCGCGCGGCCGCACGCACGCCCACCGCCGGGGTGTTCCACGCGCCTCCGCGGAAGACGCGCTCGGTGCCCTTCCACGGACCCACGGGGTCGGCCGCTCGCCGGCTTCTGTAAACAGTCGGACATCCTGCGCGTCGTCGCGAACGGCAAACGCGGGCTGGCCTACTGCTACGAGAAGGCGCTGTCGCTCGATCCGGAGCTCGCGGGCAAGGTGAGCTTCCGGTGGCGCATCGGATTGGATGGACGCGCGACCGGGGTGGCGGTCGCCGCCGACCAACTTCGCTCCCGAGGTGCCGTCGCGTGCATGAAGCGGGCGGTCAAACGCTGGCGCTTCCCGAAACCCGAAGGCGGGCAGTGCATGGTCAGCTTCCCGTTCGTCTTCTCGCCCGGGCTCTGATCAGCGAGGCATCGCGCCGCGGATGATCTGCGCGTCGGGGCGTACCCCGTCGGTCAGCCGGATCTCGTCGAGCACCCCGTGGAATGGACCGTCGACGCGCTCGGCGCGGTTGCCGATGGTGGTGGTCCATTGCACCTCTGCGATGTCGACCACTTCGCCCTCCTCCGGCTGGCCGTTCACCCACAGCTTCACCGGCGCGTCGCGCGGCACCTGCACCGCGACGTGGCTCCACGTCAGGTTGGGAATCGTGCGCCGCGAGGTGAACGCGCTCGCGACCCGCCGCTCGGTGCCGTCGGACCAGCCGAAGCGCACGCTGAACACCTGGTTCTCGCCGATCGGGACCACCGAGAATTCCCAGCCGCCGCGCCAATCGTTGGCGTCGGCGCGCATCGTCGAGATGATCACCTGGCGGGCGCCCTCGAAGCGCGCCGGACGCACCCACGCCTCGATGGTGAAAGGCGGGTGCACATTCCCCAGACCCCCGTATTTGATGCGCTGGTCGCCGTCGCCGCGGAACGACACGCCGCCGGCGAATCGCCCGCCCTCCGGCAGGTGGTCGGCGTGCCGCTGTTCGAGCTTCGGCGGCGGGTTGTTCGGGGCGAAGCCGCTCTCGGCCGGGAAGCGCGGGTCGTCGAAGCGCCACAACGCGAGGGTGTCCTGGTCGACGCACGGGCGTCCCGCGCCGTCGAAGGGCGCGTCCGCGTCACACATCTCGGGGGGCTCGGCGTCCGGAGCCAGCACGTCGACCAGCTCTGCGGCGACGTCGGGCATCGCGCCGTCTGTGACCGTGGCTTCTGCGACGGCGGTGTCCGCGACCGGCGCGTCCGCGGCGGCGTCGGGCGGGACCTGCTCGACGTCGCTGGCGGCGTCCTCCGGCTGCGCCACGTCGGGCGTCGCCATGTCGGGGTCGGGCAGGCGCGGCTGGTCTTGAGCGAAGAAGCCGAGGTCCTGGGGGCCGATGTCGTCGCGCACCGGTTCGAGCTCACATTGCCCCGCGATGCAGTGCCGGCCGTCCTCGCACGGCGACTCGGGCCCGCACGCCTCGCTCTCGATCTGCTCGAAGCAGCCGGCGAGCACGACCGCCCCGCAAAGGAGCGCCCGCGTCACCATCGTGCCCTCCACGTCACCGCCGCGCCGCCTTCAGACGGGCCTACCCCCACGCCGCCCGCGTCGTCCGGCCACGCGAGCATCGACGCGCCCGTCGCGATGAGCGCCGCGCCCAACCCGTAGCCGACCCACATCACCGCCTGCTCGGTCTCGAGATCGTCCTGCAGCGAGTCCGCCGTCTGCTGCCGCCCATGACCAAGGTCGGCGCCGGCATCGGCGGTCCCCGCGGCCTGCACGTGAAAGATGCCGCCGACGACGAGCCCGGCGGCCCCCATCCCGAGGGCGGTCCAGCCGCCGGCCACCTGCCAATCGGTCGCCCGGTCGAGCTCCACGCTGAGGGTGAGCGTCGACTCCGCCTCGGCGTCGATCTCGTGCTCGTCTTCTGCGTATCCACCGAGCGTCAGCGTCACGGTGTGGCGCCCGGGCGACACCTGGAGCGTGGTCGGCGTGCGGTTCGAGTGGGTCCAATCATCGACCGTCACGCGCGCGCCCGCCGGGTCGGTCGACACCGTCAGCTTCGCCGTGCGGTTGTCGAGCGTCTGCCGCAGGATATCGCGCACGCGCTTCACTTCGGCGCGTTGGTTCGGATCCGTCTCGAGCTCGAGGTAGCGCCCGTAGACCACGAACGCCTGCTCGAGGTCGCCGGCGCGCTCGAGGCTGCGCGCGAGGTTGAAGGCGATCTGCGGAGACGACGGCATCAGCTCGCGGGCGATGCGGAACTCACGGACCGCGTCGAGATAGCGCCCATCGGTATACTGTTGGACCCCGATCTCGTACCGCTGCACCGCCATTCGCGGCGCCTCCGGGCCGAGCCCGCGGCTCTGCGCCGCGACCTGCGTCGCCCAGAGCATCGATACCAGCAACAACCCGCGCCGCAACCGCCCCCCCGTCCGTCGATCTCACCGATCGGCGCCGTTTACCACAAGCTGAGGCCGGCACGGTCGGTCGTGACCCGCGGTCCGGCGCTGTGGCATCTTCGCAGCATGCGGGGGATTTTCATCATTGTGGCTGTCGTGTGCGCTTGGGGCTGTGAGGCCGCGAACACCGAGGACGCGGGCGTAGACGCGCAGCGCTTCGACCTCGACCTGGTCCTGCCAGACGGCTCGACGCTGGAGCCGGACGTCCAGGTCGGGCCGGACCTCGACATGGCGATCCCGCCCGATATGGCGCGGCAGGCGCCAGACATGCTCATCCTGCACGAGCTGACGGAGCTGACCGTCAACGGCGTCGTGAAGGTCGGGCAGTTGGTCGGCGCGGGCAACGCCGTGCGCGTGGTGGCCCGGTGCAATAACGGGGAGGTCTCGGCGGTCACCGACGACGAAGGCGCCTACGAGCTGACCAGCAACATCGAGGGCTGCAACGTCCTGATCGTCGAGTTCATCAAAGAGAGCTTCCTGCCGGTGTCGCGGGTCGTGCACCTGCCGCCGCCGACCTCGCCGGTGACCATCGACGTGCACCTGGCCGAGCTCAACGAACTCATCTGCGGCGAGGGCGTCTGCGTCGAAGAGAACGTGCCGGGGACGCAGCTGAGTCCGAACCCCATCAGCCGTGGCTTCGTCCGCTCCTTCACCGGTCACCGGTCGCTGCCCTTCGTCGGCGGCGAGATGTACGACGGCGACGGCAACCCGCTGTGGGTGCCGGTGTTCAGCTACTTCGACTTGCGCGACGGCGCGGGCGCGCGGATTGAGGCGCTCCCGGACATGGGCCCGTATTGCCTCAACATCGAGCGGGAGAGCCTCGACCAGCTGGGCGACCTGATGCCCGGCACCGACCGCATCGAGATCCCGTTCCACCGGATCGATCCGTCCACCGGGCGGTGGGTTCGCCACGACGTGGGCTTCGTCGGGGTGACCGATTTCGACGAGGAGCTGGAGGAGATCATCGTCCCGGCCCCCGAGGCGCGGCTCGGCAACATCCGCGGCGGCGGCGGCGTCGCCCGGGTGTGGGCCTGCGGGCGGCTGCCCGGCAGCGGCTGGTTGCTCGCGGGGACCCCGGTCATCAGTCGGGCGTGCATCCACGTGCACGTCGAGAACCAATGCGGGCGCGGCGCCCGCAACACGGTGATGACCGTGACCGGCCGCGACCACGGCTTCCGCGCGGTGACCTGGACCGACCGGCGCGGCGACGCGTGCCTCCCACTGGCGCGCTCCGAGCGCGAGGGCGAGGACCTGAACTTCAACGGCGAGAGCGGCGAGACCGTCTTCGCCGACCTCCTGCTCGAACGTGGCTCGGCCAGCCAGGCGTTTCCGTCGCAGGAGATGCTGCGCGCGCCGGGCGACTGCGCCGAGCCGGAGACCTGCGTGCAGGTCGAGCACGAGATCTTCGACCCGGAGGTCGAGTGCCCGTGAGGCCTTCTTAGAGAAGCGAAGACCGCGCCTGGCCGATGCTCACGGGTCGTCGGGCGGGTCGGGCCGGAGCCGAGCTGCGACGTCCGCGGGGAGTCTTCCGCGGTCGACGAGGCGACGCAGAGCGCGCTCGCGTGGATCGGGGAAGCTGTAGCCACCCGTCCCTTGACCGCGCCCGATAAATAGAACACGTTCTACTTCGTCGCACAGGGGACGGAATGGACCTGGACTACACGCCCGAGCAGAAGGCGCTGCGCGACCGGCTGCGTGCCTACTTCGACGATTTGCTGACGCCCGAGCTGCACGACGAGGTCGCCGAGCAGGAGAGCGGCGGGCCGCTGTACACGGAGGCCATCGAGCAGATGGGCCGTGACGGCTGGCTCGGCCTCGGGTGGCCCGAGGAGTACGGCGGACAGGGGCGCCCGGCCATCGAGCAGTTCATCTTCTTCGACGAGGTGCAGCGCGCGGGCTTCCCGATCCCGCTGCTCACGCTCAACACCGTCGGGCCGACGCTGATGGCCCACGGGACGCCTGCCCAGAAGGCTCGCCTCCTGCCGCTGATCCTGCAGGGCAAGGTGCACTTCAGCATCGGCTACACCGAGCCGCACGCAGGCACCGACCTCGCCTCGCTCAGCACCCGGGCCGTACGGGACGGCGACGTCTACGTGGTCAACGGTCAGAAGGCGTTCACCAGCCTGGCGCACCACGCGGACTACATCTGGCTCGCCGTTCGCACCGACCCGGACGCTCGGAAGCACAAGGGCATCTCGATCCTGATCGTGGACGCCAAGGCGCCGGGGGTGACGGTCACGCCGATGAGCATCCTCGGTGAGAACCGCGTCTTCACCACCTTCTACGAGGACGTGCGGGTGCCGGTGGAGAACCTCGTCGGTCCCGAGAACGCGGGCTGGCAGCTCATCACCGCGCAGCTCAACCACGAGCGGGTCTCGCTCTTCACCGCGGGCATCGTCGAGCGATTCCTCGACGACGTGAAGGCGTGGGCGCGCACCACCGAACACCCAGGCGGCGGCCGCGTGATGGACCGCCCGTGGGTCCAGTCCAACCTCGCGCGGGTCCACGCCGGCGTCGACCTGCTGCGCCTGTTCAACTGGCGCCAATGCTGGAACATCGAGCGCGGCTTCCTGCCACCCGCCGAGGCTTCGACCGTGAAGGTCTGGGGCAGCGAATTCTACGTCGAGGCGAACCGCCTGATGATGGAGGTGCTTGGCGAGGTCGGCACGCTCCAACGCGGCTCGAAGGGCGCGCTGCTCGCGGGGCGCCTCGAGCGCTATTACCGGTCGACGCTGGTGCTCACCTTCGGGGGCGGCGCCAACGAGGTGCAGCGCGACATCATCTGCATGGCGGGGCTGCGCATGCCCCGCGCGCCGAGGTAGGCGGCATGGACTTCTCCCTCAGTGAGGACCAGCAGGCGCTCGGGGATCTCGCGCGCCGCATCTTCAAGGACCACTGCGCACCCGAAGCGGTCGCGGCCGCCGAGCCCGATTGGTTCCATTCGGCGCTCTGGCGCGACCTCGGGCAGGCGGAGCTCATCGGCCTGGCGCTGCCCGAGTCTGACGGTGGCGCCGGCATGGGTCTGGCCGAGCTGGGCCTCCTGCTCGAACAGGTCGGCTGGAATGTGGCGCCCATCCCGCTGTGGCCCTCGATCGTGCTCGGCGCGCTCCCCGTCGCTCACTTCGGCGACGCCGAGCAGCGTGCGCAGCTGCGCGCGGTGGTGTCGGGTGAGCGCATCCTGACCGGCGCCTTCGTCGGCGGCGACACGGTGAGGGCCACGCGCGACGGGGACGGCTGGCGCCTCGATGGCGAGCGCAGCTGCGTGCCCGCGGCGCATGTCGCCCACGGTGTGCTCGTGCCCGCAGGTGACGGGGTGTTCCTGGCCGAGACCGCAGACGCGACGCTTTCGGAGCAGACCGGGACCAACGGCGCGCGCCTCGGGCACCTCACCTTCGCAGGCACCCGGGCGACGCGGCTCGGCGACGCGGCCGAGATCCTGCCTTGGATCGACGCGCGCGCTCAGGTCGGCCTTTGCTCGATCCTGCTGGGTCTGGCCGGGCGCGCGCTGCGACTCACCGCGCGCTACACCATCGAGCGGCAGCAATTCGAGCGTCCGATCGCGACCTTCCAGGCGGTGAAGCAGCGGGTGGGCGACATGTACATCGACGTCGAGTCCATGCGGCTGACGAGCTGGCGCGCTGCATGGCTGCTCGACCACGGGCGCGACGCCGAGCGCGAGGTGGCCGTGGCCCGCATCTACGCCGCGGATTGCGCGCACCGGGTGGTCAACGCCGCCCAGCATCTCCACGGCGGCGTGGGCTTCGACCGCGACTACCCGCTCTTCCGCTACTTCCTCTGGGCCAAGCAGCTCGAGTTCACGCTCGGCTCGGCCAAGCAGCACGTGGCCCGCCTGGGCGCTATGATCGCGGCCGAATGACCGACGTCTGCCAGCGGGTCTGCCTCACCGAAGTGGGCTTCGAGCGCGACCTCGAGCCCGACTTCGAGGTGCGCGAGCCGCCGGTGCCCGACCCCGGACAGGTGCTGCTCCGCGTCCACGCGTGCGGCGTCTGCCACCGCGACTTGATCGACCGCGCCGGGCGCTTCCGGTTCCTGCAGCTGCCGCGCGTGCCGGGCCACGAGGCCGCCGGCGAGGTGGTCGCGGTCGGGGATGGCGTCACCGGGTTCTCCGTCGGCGACCACGCGGCGACGATGCATCGCGACTCCTGCGGCGACTGCCCGGCCTGCGCCAGCGGCGACGTGTCCCTCTGCCAATCGGCGGCCTGGGTGCTCGGCCTGCTCGCCGACGGCGGCTATGCCCGCCACCTGCTGGTCCCCGAACGCGCGCTGTATCCGGTGCCGCGCGACCTGCCATTCGCCCACGCCGCGATCATGCACTGCACCTTCGGCACCGCCTGGCGCAGCCTGGTCACGGTCGGCGGGTTGCAGGCGGGTGAGCGGGTGCTGGTGACCGGCGCCAACGGCGGCGTGGGTGCGGCCGCGGTCCAGATCGCCCACCACCGGGGCGCCGACACCATCGCGGTCGTCCGCGACGCCGCGCACGTCGACTTCCTGCGCGGCCTCGGCGCGGACCGGGTGGTGGTCGACACCGACGGCCGCTTCCACAATCAAGGCGTGGCGGGCGTGGACCTCGCGCTCGACTGCGTCGGATCGCCCACCATCAACGCGGCGCTGCGCACGCTGCGGGTCGGCGGGCGCGCGGTGGTCGTCGGCAACGTCAGCGAGGCCCGGGCGTCGATCAACGTGGGCCTGCTCATCGTCTTCGGCCTGCGACTGATCGGCGCCGGCGGCGCGACGCCCGACGACATGGCCGCGCTGCTCGCCTACCACGCCGAGCGCCCCTTCGAGGTGGTCATCGAGGAGACGCTGCCGCTCGAACAGGCCGACGCGGCCCAGCGTCGGGTCCGCGCCGGCGGCCTTCGGGGTCGCCTCGTGTTGGAGATGCCGTGATGTTCGATCTAGCCGAGGTCGAAGCTCAGTTTCGCCGCTATTGGCGCACCGGCATCGTGCACGAGGATTGGCCGGCGTGGTGCGCCCTGTTCACCGAGGACGTCTGCTACGACGAGCGCATCCTCGGCAGCATGCACGGCCGCGCCGCGGTCCAGACCTGGATCGAGCCGCTCATGGCGAAGTGGCCCGAGATCTACGGCGTCTACGACTGGCACGTGGCCGACCCCTCGGGGCGCGTCTTCTTCCGCATGGAGAACCGACGCGACCGTCCGGGCGGCGGCCCCGTCATCGACTTCCCGGGCGTCACGATCCTGCAATACGCCGGCGACGGCCTGTGGTCCCACCAGGAGGATTTCTGGGCGACCGAGCTCGCCCGCGACACGGCCGTACTCTACGAGCGTCTACGCCGCGCCCATGACTCCGAGCACCGCGCGCGGCGCTCTCGCGAGGACTGGGGCCACGGGCCCGCCTGGACGCGACCGTGATAAGGTGCGCCGCATGGATGAGAAGCTCGAACTCGCCAACGTACCGGCCGGTGTCCTCGCCGCCCTGAAGGCTCGCGCGAAGCAGCAGGGTCGATCCGTAGAAGACGAGGTCAGGGCGATCCTGGAGCAGGCGGTCGCCGAAGGCGCGATCCCCGCGGTGCGCCTGATGCCCGCCGCGACCCCATCCCCGGTGCGCGCGCCCACCGAGGACGAAGACTAGATGACCTCGGCGGGAGTGATGAGCCGGACGCGGCGAGGCGATGGCGCCGAGGCCAAGGCGCGACGACGAAGGCGCACCAAGGGTGCGTCGAGGAGGAGGAACGCCGGCATCGGCGTCAGCGACCGTCGCGACCGGTGCAGCACTTCCGCCGAGGGCATCTAGTGTCCTGTCTCAGAAGTTTGCGGGCATTCTCCTCGGCCCTCGGCGGCCCTGCCGGCGTTGCTCCTCCTCGCCATACCTTCGGGTATGGCTCG
>PVBE012944120.1_pt1 | contig 25888 bp, 22 predicted proteins | sample 1631181 | NCBI WGS metagenome assembly PVBE01 (sample SAMN08397723, study PRJNA350692) | Marine metagenome, whole genome shotgun sequencing project. | isolation source: water | place: Pacific Ocean | collected 2012-04 | reverse complement strand
TGGCGATGATCACCACGGCCAGCCCGGAGAGCACGGCCCACAGCAGCCCCTTGGATGAGGCCGGCTTGCTGATGTCCACGACCTCGGCGTCGCGATCGAAGACGAAGTCCTCGGTGGCACCGACGAAGCGGAGCCGTACGTGACCCAGGTCCACCAGGTCGCCCTGGCGCAGCTCGACCTTGCCGTACTCCTCGCCGTTGATGCGCACGCCGTTGGCGCTCTGCAGATCGAGGATGGTGTAGCGGCCGTTCTCGCAGGTGATGCGAGCGTGGTGTCGCGAGATGGAGCGGTGGTAGATGACGACGTCGTTGTCGTCGGTGCGGCCAATGACCATCACGGCCTTGGCCAGCTCCCAGTCCTCGCCGGCGAAGTTGGCGGAGACGCAGACCAGGTGGGGCTTCGGCTCGGGCGCTACCTGCTCGCCCTCCTTGGCCGGCCGGCCGCCCTCCACCGAGGACACGGCGGCCTGGGAGTCGGCGATGTCGATCTGCGCCGTGGGCAGATCGTGCACCTGGGCCATCTCCACGGTCTTGGCCTGGGCGAAGGGATCCTCGCTGGCGGCCACGCCTGCCTCGAGCTTGAGGCCAAGCACGTAGTCGCCGATCTGGATGCGATCGCCCTCGGTGACCGCCACGCGACCGCTCACCTTGTTACCGTTGACCTTGATGCCGTTGTAGCTGGCCAGGTCCTCGATGAAGATGGCGCCGTTCTGCTTGGTCAGCTTGGCGTGCCGACGCGAGACATTACGCTCGGTCAGCCGGATGGTATTACCCTCCTTGCGACCGATCGTAATCTCGTCACGGATCAACGGAACGACGGTCGTTTTACCTTCGTCGTCCTCAATGATTAGTTTGACCATGGATTGGCCCTGCTGCCCGTGTTGTGCGTCTCGTTCAGATTGTCCAAGTAAGCAAGATAGTTTAGGTTCCAGTCAGATCGTATGTCAAGTTGCATCTGACCCCGCGAACAATGTGGACAACCGTACCACGTTGATTTGCGGATTCTTAGTAAATCTTCTTACTACCTTATACGTCGCTTCCTTGGGATGTCCAATGGCGATGGCCCAGCCCCTCTTCCGGGCCACGTCCACCGCTTCTTCCAGTTTCAATACTACAGCAGCCTGCGACGGCGGATCATCCAAAAAAACGTCCCGCTGCCTGCATGCCACCCTCAGCTTCCTCGCAACGCGACAGATAATACTATCTTTCGTCGTTTTGGAATCCAGAAACCACAAATTATTTTTCTTCATGATGGACAACACCCGCGCCAGCTTTCTTGGCTCGGTGCTCAGGAAAGACCCCATGTGATTGTTGGCGCCCGCCGCACCCGGCACCCGGGCCACGCATTCCCGGGTGGCTGTCTCCACGCGGCCGTCCATGCCTACCACCACTGGCTCGCGGGTCACCTTCGACACGTCCTTGGGCGCCATGGGCAGGTGGAGCAGGTACTCCCGCTTCTTTGCGCGCAGGGACTCGAGGCTCTGTTTGGTGTACGGAGCGTGGGGCAGCACGGCGTACGTGATGTCCGCCTCGAGGGCCAAAAAACGCTGCAGCAGATTCAGATCCCGCCCCACGTCGTCGATGACCACCGCCAGGCACGGCTCCGACGGCAGGCAACGCGGCGCGGCGCCTCTGGCCTGCGCGTCGGGGGTGGGGCGCGTGTCCGGCCACAAGTACACGGCGCCGAGGGCCGCCACCAGCAGCAGCACGAGGAGCCACATCAGCTTGACCAGATGGGATCCTGAGGCGCGGCGGGGCATGGCGCGGACAGTAGCACGGGAAGGAGCCTACTTCTGCGCTCCGCCGAAGATCTTTGCCGCCTTCATGTAGTCCAGCGCGGTCTGCAGCTGGAAGTCCTTGAGCCGCATGCGCACCGCGGACTTCTTCTTGCCGGCCTCGTTGGGCAGGTGGCGCTTGAGGTCCTTTTCGCGCTTGACCTTTTCGCGGGCGGTGCGGGGCGGGCGGCTGTGCACGATGATGTCCGGGCGGATGCCGTGCTCCTGAATGGAGCGGCCCCTGGGCGTGTAATAGCGGGCCACGGTGAGCTTGAGCCCGGAGCCGTCCTCGAGATCGATGATGGTCTGCACCGAGCCCTTGCCGAAGGTCTGGGTGCCCATGATCACCGCGCGCTTGTGGTCCTGCAGGGCGCCGGCCACGATCTCCGAGGCCGAGGCCGAGCCGCCGTTGACCAGGACGATCATCGGCAGTTTGGAGATCGTCCCCCGAGAGTGGGCCTTCTCCTCGTCCATGATGCGGCCCTTCTGCCCGGTGGTGCGCACGATGGTCCCCTTGGTCAAAAACAGGTCGGCCACCAGCACGGCCTGGTCCAGCAGGCCGCCCGGGTTGTTGCGCAGATCGAGGATCACGCCCTTGAGCTTTTTCTTCTTGCCCTGCATCACCTCCACGGCGTTCTTGATGCCGAGGCTGGTGCGGTCCTGGAAGTTCTTCAGCCGGATGTATCCGATCCCCGGCGTCAGCTCACGGTAGGTGACGCTGATGATCTTGATCACGTCTCGAACGATCTGGAAGCGCAGCAGTTTCTTGTGTCCTCTGCGGTGGACCTCGACCTTGACCCGGGTGCCGCGCGGCCCCCGCATGGCGCGCACGGCCTGGTACATCCGCATGCCGCGGGTGGACTTGCCGTCGATGGTGCGTATCTCGTCGCCCGGTCGCAGTCCCGCCCGGTGGGCCGGCGTGCCCTCCAGGGGGGTGACCACGGTGAGCCAGCCGTTGCGGATCTCCACCTCGATGCCGATGCCGCCGAATTCGCCCCGGGTCTCCACCTTCATCTGCTTGTACTGGGTGGGCGTCATGAAGGTGGAGTGAGGATCGAGGGTGTCCATCATGCCCTTGATCGCTCCGTAGACCAGCTTCTTGTCGTCCACGTGCTCCACGTAGTTGTTCTCGATGTAGGAGAGCACCCGCGTGAAGGTGTTGAGCTTGCGGTAGGGGCTGTAGCGCTTGGGCCCGGCGCTGGCGGCGTGGATCAACAGCACCACGCAGAGGGCGGCGGCGCCGCCGCCGAAGAAAAGGGCCATGCCTCGATGTCTACTCATCCGTGGACCTCCAGTGCCGCCGGATCGCCGGGGGCCGGGTTTATCTTCTGCGGGCGCCGCGGCGGAACCATGGGGTCGGATCCTCCGGGTAGTGCCCGCGCCGTATCTCGAAGTATAGCGCAGGCCGACCGTCGAGGGGATCCAGCCCGGTGAGCCCGATCTGCGCGCCCGGGTAGAGCAGCTGCCCCTCGCGTACGCCGATGTGCGAGAGGAACCCGTAGACCGTGAAGTAGCCGCCCGCGTGCTCGATGATCACCAGGTTGCCGTAGCCGGGCACCCGCTCGGCCACGCGCACCATGCCTCGGCCCACCACCTTGATGCGGCCGCGGCGGTAGGTGCGGAAGGTGAGCCCGTTGCGCAGCACGCTGATGCCCTGGGCGGTGTCAGATGCGCTGCCGAAGCGGCCGACGATGGTGCCGTAGACCGGGTAGAAGAGCTTGCCCTTGAGCCGGCCGAACCCCTTGGCCCGGCCCAGCATGACGCTGAGGTAGCGGATGCGCCCGAGCAGCGCGCGTTGCTGCCGGCTGAGGTCCTCCCGCAGCTTCTGGCGATAGACGCGGTTGATGCGCAGGAACCAGAGCATGCGGTACTGCTCCTTCTGCACCTTCTTCTGGGCGGCCAGGGTCTGCTTGAGCCGTCGCTCCAGTCGGACGTGGGCGTCGCGCTGCTTCTCCAGGCGATGCTTCTCGGACTCCTGCAGGTGCAGCTCCTTTTTGTAGACGCGGATCTCCTTGATGTCCCGCTTGAGGATCAGCGTGGCGGCGGACAGGCGCGAAAAGAGGCTGCCCCCCTCGGCGGAGTTGAGCATCAGCCGGGCGAAGCCGCCGCGGCTGGCCTTGTACAGGTGCCTGACCCGCAGGCGGATGTCACGCCGCTGCTTGCGCTGGCGCTTGACCAGGGCGGCGATGCGGCGCTGGGCCTCCCGCGACTGGTAGTCGGTCTGCTTCTTTTTTTTCGCCAGCTCGAACAGCTCGGTCTCGATCTCCATCACCCTGCGCGCCACCTTCTCCAGGTAGGCCAGGGTGGAGGTCTCGCGCGCGAGCAGGTCGGTGAGGCGCTTGTCGGCGTGGGCGGGGAGGGAGAGGAGGAGAACAAGGAACAAGGAACTAGGAACCAGGAATGTTGAATGGTGGCGTCGACGTGCCGGCGGCCGGAGCCTGGACCTGGGGCGTGAGCGGATGAACGCTGAAGGGGCCGAGTTGAGTGACGCAATGCGAACAAGCAGTGATGACATGCCTACTGTCCGTCCCTGTCCTGGCCCGGGTTGCAGAACCCATCGGTAAACATCGCGCCACCACAGGCATCCAGGAGGCAAGCCCACAATCCTGACTGCAGATCACGGTATACCAGCAGCCAATCCACGCCTTTTCCTCTGAGTGCCAATGGGACCCGTTCTCTGTTCCTGGTTCCTAGTTCCTAGTTCCTGGTTTTAAACTTCCATGTAACGCCGCAGCGCCAGGCTGCTGCCCAGGAGCCCCAGCAGCCCGCCGGCGGCAAGGCCCATGAGCAGCTGGTCCGTGGGCAAGAACGCCATCTCCATGCGGCTGAAGGCGTTGGCCAGCAGCTGCTCCACCCGAGGGGCGCCCAGGCGAAAGAGGAGGTAGAGCAGGCCGCTGGCCATGCCCGCGCCCACCAGCCCCTGCAGCGCCCCCTCGATCATGAACGGCGCGCGGATGAAGCGGTCCGTGGCGCCGACCAGCTTGAGGATCTCTATCTCCTCCTGGCGCGCGTGCACGCCCAGGCGGATGGTGCTCCCGACGATGTAGAGGCAGGCGAAGGCCACGATGACCGCCAGGGCCAGGGCCAGGGCGTTGATCAGATCGACCAGGGAGCTGAGCCGCCGGGCCCAGTCACCCATGTAGTCCACCTCGTCCACGAGGGAGGAGGCGGAGAGCAGCGCCACCAGCGCCCGCACGCGCCCGGGCTGGTCCTGGCGCAGGCTGATCTCCAGGGAAGAGGGCAAAAAGCCCCGCTCCACATCGGCCAGCACGCTGGCGTGGGTACCGAGAGTTTCGCGCAGGCGCGAGAGGGCCTTGTCCGACGAGATCCAGCGCACCGTGTCCACCTCGCCGCGGCCCTTGAGCAGGCGGTAGAGCGAGGCCACGCGGGCCCTGGGCGCGTCGGGCTTGAGGTAGATGATCACCTGCGTCCCGCGCCCCCAGAGCTGGGTCACGCGGTCCAGGTTGTGCAGGCTCATCATCGCCAGCCCCACCAGCAGCAGGCAGAGGGCGATGGAGGTGGTGGAGGCCAGCTGGATCAGCAGGCCCGCGCGGATGCCGCGCAGCGCGTTCTTGATCCAGTAGATGGGGCCCCTGAGCACGGTCCACATGGCTACTTTGCCTCCCCCTCGGGGGGCTCCTCGACGGCGGCCTCGTCCTGGGTCTCCTCGTCTCGCAGCTCCTCGGCCTGTGGCTCCTCGGCCTCTGACACCTCGGCCTCTGACACCTCGGCCTCAGACTCCTCGGCCTCAGGCTCCTCGTTTTGGAGCTCCTCGTTTCGGGGCTCCTGGCTGGCGTCCACCTCGACGGCGTTGGCCCGGCGGGTTCCAACCACCTTGCCCCGGTCCAGCATCACCTCCATGTCGCTGGCCGCGGTCTGTACCACCAGCGGGTCGTGGGTCGCCACCACCACGGTGGTCCCCTTGCCAGCCACCTCGGAGAGCAGCCTGAGGATGTCGCTGGCCAGCACCGGGTCCAGGTTCCCCGTGGGCTCGTCGGCCAACAGGATGGACGGCGCCCCCACCACGGCCCGGGCGATGGCCACGCGCTGCTGCTCGCCACCGGAGAGGAAGGAGGCCCGGGTGTCCATGCGGTCGGACAGGCCCACGGCCTCCAGGGCCGCCACGCTGCGCTCGCGGATCTGTCGGGCCGGCATGCCGCGGATCTCCAGCGTGAGGAAGACGTTCTGCAGGGCCGTGCGGTTGCCCAGCAGCTTGAAGTCCTGGAACACCACGCCGATGTTACGGCGCAGGTACGGGATCGACCCCCGGCGCAGCTTGGTCACGTTCCAGCCGGAGAGGAGGATCTCCCCCTCGTCGGGACGCTCCGCGGCGAAGATGGTCCGAAACAGGGTGGTCTTGCCTGCGCCGCTGGGGCCGGTGAGCAGGACGAACTCCCCCTTGCCTATGTTCAGCGTCACGTCGTTGAGCGCCTCGATGGCGCCGAAGCGCTTGGTGACGTTCTTGAACTCTATCAAAGCACCCACATATATATAGGGGGGCGCCGTGCAGGGCAATGGGTGAGAGTGCCAAAAACATGCCCACGCGCCGCGCATCCTTTATGATCCGCCCATGCGGCTGATTCTCGCACTGCTGCTCCTCATCCCCCTGGCCGGTTGCCCGCAACCGGAGCAGGCGCCGACAAAGGTCAAGGCCGGCGAGGTGATCCACGGCAAAAAGACCGTGGCCCACAGCCTGGGCCAGCTGGAGCGCCGCGTGGCGCTGCTGGAGCAGACGGCCAAAACGCTGACCCGGCCTAAGCCGCCGCTCACAAAGAAAAAAAAGGTCAAGGCCGCGCCCGACGCGGCGGCGCCCGACGCCTCCACTCCGGACGCCGGCGCCAATTCCTCGCCAGCCGGGGACAGGGCGCCGGCACCGGCAACAGTGGCCAGCGAGCCCGCGGCCGCGCCGGGCAACGTCGTGCGCCCGGACCGCTGCGCTTGCCCGTCCGGGCCAAAGGGAGCGCCCGGACCCGCCGGCCCGCCGGGAAAAAACGGCGAGGTGGGCGCCAGCGGGCCTCAGGGACTGCCTGGACCTCAGGGGCCCCGGGGGCTCCAGGGGCCGCCAGGAGTGCAGGGGGTGGCCGGCCCGGCCGGTCTGCGGGGACCTCCGGGGAAGCCGGGCATCTACGGCAGCAAGCGCCAGGTGTACACCGCCTCGGCCAGGCTCAAGCTGGGCGCGGGCCTCAACGGCGCCGTGGTCGCGGCCTGCCGTGGACCCAGAGACCTCCTGATCAGCGGAGGCTGCGCCGCCAAACCGTCCTGGCTCGCCGCCCTGGGGCAGTCGGGCGCCGCGGATCTGTCGCCCCTGGGCAAGGCCGCCAGCTGGCGCTGTGAGTACCGCAACACCTCCTCCCGCAGAGCCGTTCAAATCTCGGCCCGGGTCTTCTGCATCAAGCAACCCAGGTGATCATTCCGGCCGTGTGATCACAATTTTGGGGCTAGACCCCTCTTTTTTTCTGTCCCCTTGCGCCGCTCTCGATCGGACATCTGCTCCCAGGCAGGCCGTTTCCGGTCAGCTAGATCGGAGATCTAACGGAGCAGCACTCCTGGATGCGCTGTCATTTCAGCATTTTGACGATCAACGTCCAGGTCCGCGCGACACGGCGTATTGCGAGAAATAAATGATTTGAAAGGAAAGGGTCTATTGGCCATTTTTGATGATTTGAACAGAGAAACGACGGTCCTGGAAAAACCTCGATAAATTATATGTTTATGACTGTATCTCCAAAGGCGGTTTCGGCCGACCCTGGTCACCCGGGGCAGAGCGATTATTTTTTGCCCCGGGGGGACATCAGTTTTTTCCACAGGTGTGAATGAACAGGAAAAGGATCTGCGGATTCGTGGTGTTTGGGACGATACCAACATGGTTATCCACAAGCCGGATACCAAATGTTGGGTCTGCCGAAGACCCCCCATACAACATCTTGTATGAAATTTCTTGACCACCACAACGGCAGAGTTACTATCAAAGGGTTCGGTCAGCACATCTTCGTCAGTTAACTTAAGCAATTAATCTCATTGGGGAAATTGGGGGATGGGGAACTACGCTCAACGCTCGGACGGAACCATCGCAGCCGTCGTGGACAGTGGGAACATCTGATGGAACAAAAGCACTCTGAAATCACCGAAATCACAAACAACGCTCCCGCCGTCGAGTCCGAGGCGGAGGCCGATGTCGCCAAGAAGCCCATGGCCGGAGCGGAGCCTTCGGAGGTCCACATGCCAGGCATGACCATCTCGCGGTACTTCACCAAGGACGGTGTTGATCCGCTGGACGAGGTCGTCTGGGAGAAGCGGGACGCGGTCATCGCCGGTGAAGACGGTGAGGTGCATTTCGAGCAGCGCGGCGTGGATATTCCCGAGCGCTGGAGCCAGATGGCCACCAACGTGGTGGTGCAAAAGTACTTCCGCGGCGTGCTCAACACAGAGCAGCGGGAGACCAGCGTCAAGCAGCTGATCCAGCGTGTCACCGGCACCATCACCTCCTGGGGCGAGGGCCAGGGGTACTTCGCCAGCGGCGAGGACGCCGAGACCTTCCGCTGTGAGCTGAACCACCTGCTGGTGACCCAGCGGGCCAGCTTCAACAGCCCGGTGTGGTTCAACGTTGGCGTGGAGGAGCACCCCCAGTGCTCGGCCTGTTTCATCAACGCGGTGGACGACACCATGGAGTCGATCCTCGACCTGGTAAAGACCGAAGGCATGCTGTTCAAGTGGGGCTCGGGCACGGGCACCAACTTCTCGGCGCTGCGCAGCTCCGAGGAGCTCCTCGCCGGCGGCGGCCTGGCCTCCGGGCCGGTCTCCTTCATGCGCGGTTTCGACGCCTTCGCCGGCGTGATCAAGTCCGGCGGCAAGACCCGGCGCGCGGCCAAGATGGTCATCCTCGACGTGGACCACCCCGACATCGAGGAGTTCGTCGACTGCAAGTCCACCGAGGAGCGCAAGGCCTGGACCCTCATCGAGGCCGGCTACGACGGCTCCTTCAACGGCGAGGCCTACAGCTCGGTGGCGTTCCAGAACGCCAACAACAGCGTGCGCGTGTCGGACCAGTTCATGAACGCGTCGCTCAAGCAGCGTCCGTGGAAGCTGCGGGCGATCACAGACCGCAGGACAATGAAGAGCCTCAAGGCCGAAAAGCTCCTGCGGGACATCTCCACCGCCGCGCACTTCTGCGGGGACCCGGGCCTGCAGTTCCACGACACCATCAACTCGTGGCACACCTGCCCCAGCAGCGGCCCGATCAACGCGTCCAATCCCTGCTCGGAGTACATGTTCCTGGACAACAGCGCCTGCAACCTGGCCAGCCTCAACCTGCGCAAGTTCCAGGACGAGGAGGGGGCCCTGGACGTGGAGTCCATCTGCCGGGCGGTGGACCTGATGGTGTTGGCCCAGGAGATCCTGGTGGACAACGCCAAGTACCCCACGGACGCCATCGGCGCCAACAGCAGCCGCTACCGTCCGTTGGGCCTGGGCTACGCCAACCTCGGCGCCCTGCTCATGAGCCGCGGGCTGCCCTACGACAGCGACGCCGGCCGGGCCTACGCCGCGGCGGTCACCGCCCTGATCCACGGCGAGGCGAACCGCGTCAGCTCGCTCATCGCGGCGGATCGCGACCCCTTCGACGCCTACGAGGAGAACGCCCCGCACATGCTGCGGGTCATGGAGCGCCACCGCCGCTACCTGGAGCAGATCGACGGCGCCTACGTGCCCTACGACCTGATGCAGAGCGTGCGCCAGGTGTGGGACGACGTGCTGCGCCTGGGCCAGGCCCACGGCTTCCGCAACGCCCAGGTCACGGTGCTGGCCCCCACGGGCACCATCGCCTTCATGATGGACTGCGACACCACCGGCATCGAGCCGGACATCGCCCTGGTCAAGTACAAGAAGCTGGTGGGCGGCGGCATGCTGAAGATGGTCAACGGCACCGTTCCCCTGGCGCTCTCGCGGCTCGGCTACGACGACAACCAGGTGCGCGACATCGTGGCGTACATCGAGGAGCAGGACACCATCGAGGGCGCGCCCCACATCGATGACGAGCACCTCAAGGTCTTCGACTGCGCCTTCCGGCCGATGAACGGCAACCGCTCGATCCCCTACATGGGCCACATCCGCATGATGTCCGCGGTGCAGCCGTTCCTCTCCGGGGCCATCAGCAAGACGGTGAATATGCCCCACGAGTCGTCGGTGGAGGACATCGAGGATGCCTACATTCAGGCCTGGCGCCTGGGCCTCAAGTCCATCGCCGTGTACCGCGACGGGTGCAAGCTGACCCAGCCGCTGACCCTGACCAAGGACGAGCAGAAGCACAGGCACGCGACCGAGGAGCAAGAGGTGGCCAAGGTGGGGCCCATCGAGGGTCCGCCCGAGGTGCAGCGCCACAAGCTCCCCGACGAGCGGCGCAGCATCACCCACAAGTTCACCGTGGGCACCCACGAGGGTTACCTCACCGTGGGCCTCTATCCCGACGGCCGGCCGGGCGAGATCTTCATCGTCATGGCCAAGGAGGGCAGCACCATCAGCGGCCTGATGGACAGCTTCGCCCTGGCGGTCTCCATGGCCTTGCAGCACGGCGTGCCCCTCAAGGTGCTGGTGGACAAGTTCTCCCACACGCGCTTCGAGCCCCAGGGCTTCACCGGCAACCCGGCCATCGGCCACGCCTCGTCCATCATGGACTACATCTTCCGCTGGCTGGACCTCAAGGGCCCCAACGGTCACTTCGGTGAGCAGCAGGAGAATAAGCCCGAGGCGCCCAAGGTCGAGTTCGCCGACGCCACCATCCCCGGCGATGACGGCGACGACGACAACCCTCTGGGCGGCTGGGTGGCTGAGAGCGACGCGCCGCCGTGCCACGACTGCGGCTCCATCACCGTGCGCTCGGGCTCATGCCATAAGTGCCTGAACTGCGGCGCCACAACGGGTTGTTCTTGAGCCAGCCTACCGTCTGATCAGGCGGTGCCCCCAGGCGCGGAAGGTACCCTTCATCAACAGGTGAGCGAACAGCGGCACCTTGACGCGAATCTTGAGGCTGCCGCTGGAGACCACGCCCACGCCGGGGTGCCCCGGCATCTCCTTGAAGCGCATCTTGATCCAAAACTCCTTGAGCGGGAAGGGCAGCTTGCCCACCGTGCCCTCCATCATCACGAGGCGCAGGTCCTTGGTGTGTAGATAGAGGTGGCCCTTGAAGTGGTAGTCGGTGCGCTTTTTGGGGGTCACGCGGATCTTGTGGCAGGGGAAGCCGAAGATGGTGGGCTGCGCGACGATCTTGACCACGTAGTGTCGGGCGCCATTTTTGCCAAAGACGTGGTGGAAGTTCTTGCGCTTGCCCCGGGGCTTGCACTCGTCCACGTCCTCCTTCTTGCCGTCCACCTTGCATGAGACCACGTGGGTCTGGGGTGGCTTGAAGAGGTAGTTGAAGTGGTCGGCGCGGATCTCCTTGGTGTGCTTGAGCTTGCCCGTGTCGGGATCGTACTCCCGAATCACGTTGGACCTGCGGGAGAAGTCGCCGCGGTACTTGCTGGTGAAGGCTTGCCAGCGCTGCCGGGCCTGGGCCAAAACGCGCGCCTCCTCGGCCGGATTGAGGGGGGCGGCTGCCGACGGTGCGGGCGCCGCGACGACGAGGAGGATCCAGGGGACGATTCTGCTTTTCATGGTTCGATGCTATATTACCAGAATGGCCATGAAGGTCGACAAGGAGCCGCTCAACCAGGAGGCCACGGTCACTGAGTTCGAGCAAAAGCTCAGCCGCGTACGCGTGCTCTACGAGCAGTACTTTCTGGGCATCGAAAAGCGTGAGCCGACCATTCCGCTCAAGGACGTGGTGCGGCTGATGCGCGATCTGGACAAGGAGCGCATCAACAACACCCGCCTGCGGTACCGCTACCGCTCCCTGGTGGCCCGCTTCAACACCTACCGCACCTACTGGAACCGCACCATACGGGCAATCAACAACGGCACCTATCACCGCGACGTGGCGCGCCTGCGGCGCAAGATGGCCGCCGATGGGATCAACGTCTCCATGCCGCGGTCCGGCCGCATGAAGAGCCCCAAGGAGGTGGAGAAGGCCGTGGCCGAGGCCTATCGCCAGCAGAAGGAGCAGCAGAAAAAGAAGCCGGCCAAAAAGAAGCACCGCATGTCCGCGGCCAACATCCGCGGCAAGGCCGCCGACGACATCAGAAAGGACGCGGAGACCGGCGGCGGTGGCCTCAAGGAGTCCAAGACCTCCGAGTTCAAGCCGGTGCAGCCCGCGGCGAGCAAGCCCTACTCCGAGGACAAGATGCGCTCGCTCTTCCGCCGCTACGTCAAGGCCAAGAAGATGTGCGGCGAGGACGTCAGCAAGGTGCGCTACGAGTCCCTGGTGCGCACAGTGGAGACCCAGGCGCCCAAGGTGCAGAAGGTGCACAAGGGCAAGGACATCGACTTCGACGTCGTGATCCGCAAGGGGCGCGTCATCCTCCAGGCCAAGCCCAAGTAGGGCCATCGTATTACCGCAAGATCCGGGTCGTTGCGACAGTCCTGATTGACTACTCTTGGTGGCAAAAAAGAGGAGTCACCAATGCCCTCAGACCATGCCCGCGTAGATCGGGTCTTGAGCTACATCCACAACCGCGAAGGTCGCCAACCGTCTCTTGCGGAGCTCGCACGAGAAGCAGAATTGAGCCCGCACCATTTTCAGCGCCTCTTCCGGCGCTATGTTGGCGTCAGCCCCAAGCGGTACCTCCAACATCTCACCGCCGCCGCTGCCCGGGCCGCCCTCGAGGACAACGCGACGGTGCTGGAGGCCACCTACGATGTAGGGCTCAGCGGACCGGGGCGGTTACACGACCTGTTCGTGGCGGTGGAGGCGGTGACCCCCGGGGAGGTGCGAGCTCGCGGTGCGTCCCTGACCATCAAATACGGCGTACACTGGACTCCCCTTGGCTGGTGCTGCGTCTCCATCACGGAGCGCGGCATCTGCGACCTCAGGTTCCTGGACGCTGCGCAGGCAGAGGCAAACGCCACCGATGACCTCGCCATCCGATGGCCACGAGCAGACCTGGTGCAGGATCAGAGCGCCACCGGCGCCGCGGCCTACGGCATCTTTCACGGAGCCCAATGGCGCAACAACCGACCGTTCCACCTCTACCTCCAGGGGACAAACTTCCAGGTGCAGGTCTGGCGAGCCCTGCTCGACATCCCCTGCGGGGAGACCAGATCATATGCGGAGGTGGCCAGCAGCCTGGGCCGCCCGGCAGATCACGCCAGGGCTGTGGCAGGGGCTATAACAGCAAATCCTGTGTCCTACCTCATCCCCTGTCATCGCGTGATCCGTGGATCTGGCGCGCTTGGTGGGTACCGCTGGGGCCTGAAACGCAAGCGTAAACTCCTGGATGCGGAGCGAATGCGTCTCAATAATTAGATAATTTCCAAGATCGTAACACCGCCCCAAAAAAGCGCAAGATCGTAGGACCGTCCCCGGTTTAGCCGCGTTGCTGCCAGAGCTGGTTTTCCATGCGCTCCAGCAGGGGCCGGGTGCTCTCACGGTCGAGGGCCGACACGCAGATGGCGTCGTGGCCCCTGGAACGCAGCGCCCGCTCCTCGTCGTCCACGGCGTCCTGCTTGTTGAACACCAGCAGGCGCGGGGTCTCGGCCATGCCGAGCTCGTTGACCAGGCGCAGCACCGAGGTCATCTGCTCCTCGTAGTTGTCGTCGGAGATGTCCACCAGGTGCACCAGCAGGTCGGCCTCGGCCACCTCCTCCAGGGTAGCGCGGAAGGCGTTGACCAGCTCCTCCGGCAGGTCGTGGATGAAGCCCACCGTGTCGGTGATGATCAGCTCCCGCTCCTGGGGGAAGCGCAGCCGCGCCGTCTTCGGGTCCAGGGTGGCGAAGAGCTTGTCCTCAACCAGCTCCTGGCTGCGCGTGAGCGTGTTGAGCAGGGTCGACTTGCCCGCGTTGGTGTAGCCCATGATGCTCACCACCGGCAGGCCGCGCCGCTGGCGCAGGGAGCGCCGCAGCCCCCGCCGCTTGGAGAGCTGGCGGATCTGCCCCTCCAGCCGCGCGATGCGATCCCGGGCCCTTCGCCGGTTGACCTCCAGCTTGGTCTCACCCGGACCCCGCCCGCCGATACCGCCCATCAACCGGCTCATCATGGTGTTCTTGGCCACCAGCCGCGGCAGGGTGTACTTGAGCTGGGCCAGCTCCACCTGGACCTTGCCGTCACGGCTCCTGGCCCGCTGGGAGAAGATGTCCAGGATCAGCATGTTTCGATCGATGACCTTCAGCTCGGTTAGGTCGGAGATGGCCCGGGCCTGGGCCGGGGTCAGCGACTGGTCGAAGATCAGCAGCTCGGCGCCCAGCTGGTTGGCCCGCTGCACCAGCTCCTCCAGCTTGCCACGCCCCACCATGTACTTCGGGTCGCGGTCGTAGCGCTGCTGCATCGCCACCTCGAGCACGGCCACGTCGGCGGTGCGGCACAGCTCCTTGAGCTCGGCCACGCTCGTCTTCTCCGGGCGCCGGCTCTTGCGCGTGCGCAGGTGCACGAGCAGGGCCCGGTCCTTGCCGCTGCCCGCCGCGACCTGCACCCGCGACGCCCGGGCGAACTCCTCCTCCAGCGAGCGGATCAGCGCGCGGAAGTCCACCGACAGCGCGTGGATCGGCTCCGACTCCAGGTGGGTCCAAAGCTGCCCGTCCGGGTTCTCCGGCAGCAGGTGAGCGCTGTGCACCGTGCCCGGCCCGCCCGCCGGCGTCATGGTGATGGCCGCCACCAGGTCCAGCCGCAGCAGCGACAGGTCGGTCAGGTCGTCGTTGCTCAGCCCCTCGCCCTTGAGGTGAGTGTGGATCAGCCGTAGGCCGCGCAGCCTGCCGCGCCCGGCGCGCAGGCGCCCCACGTCGGGCAGCCACAGCTTGGCGGCGTTGCCGATGATCACGTGGTCGATCTGACCGCGCCGGTTCACCAGCACGCCCACCTGCCGCCCACACTCGGACGACACCTGGCAGAGGTGCTTGGCGAACTCCAGCGTGACGATCTGCGACGGCTGCACGCGACGGCGATAAAGCCGCTGGGCGCTCCGCGAGACGCTGGCCTTGAGCCCGGAGGTATTTCCAGAGATTTGTTTCAAGTTCGCCGTTGGCCGAAAGCCGGAGAGGACGATGTTTTATCAGGGAGTATGAACATGGTGGGCTAACAGCCAACGTTCAATGGCCACCAGCCACAATAACCGACGCACCAGACGCTCACATCTGACGCTCTCGCGGTAACAGCTACTCCGCCGGCATCTCGTCGGAGAAGGTGTCGCCCACACCGCTTTCCTCCGGCACCTCGGCGGCGATCTCCTCGGCCTGCTCCTCGGCGGGCGCCTCCACAGTGACCTTCTTCTGCTCCTCCAGCAGGGTCATGGCCACGGCCATGGCGCGCTGGGCCTTGTCGGCCAGCTGCTCGTCGTGGCGCACCTTCTCCAGGGCAGAGACCAGCTGCTGCTGCAACTTGCCGCCCTGGTCCTCCAGCAGCTCGATGGCCTCCTGCTGCTGGGTCATGGTCTCGCCGGCCTTCTCCAGCTGCTGCTCCATGGTCTCGGTGGTGTTCTTCAGCTGCTCCTCCAGCTCCGTGGCCTTCTCCCTGATGTCGGTTAGCTCGGCCTCGGTGTGCTGGTTGGTGTGCTCCATGGCCTCAACCAGGCTGTCCTTTTCGGCCGCGGCCTTGTCCCGCTCGGCCAGGGTGGACTCCAGCCCCTCGCGCGCCTCGGTATGCTCGGCGTTGAGCTTCTCCAGCTCTTCCTTGTGGCTCGACGCCGCGGCCTCGGCGGCCTCCCTGGCCTTCAGCTCGGCCTGCTCCACGGCCTGTTCGTTGGTCTTGCGCTGCTCGTCCAGCTCGGCGAGGTGCTGGGCCGTGAGCATCTCGCGCTCGCTGGCGAAGGTCGCCTCCTTGTCCTCGATGGCCTCCTTCTTCTCCGCCTCCAGCTTGGCCACCGCCTCGTCACGCTCGACCGTCAGCTCGGTCACTCGCTGGTCCAGCTCGTTCTGCAGGGCGTTGCGCTTGCCCTCCTCGCTGTCCTTGAGCTCCTGCTGCGCGTTGGCCTGGGCCTCCTTGATGCTCTCCAGGTTCTGCTCCAGCTTCTCCAGCTGCTGCTGGGCCTCCTCGGAGGTCTGGCTGGACTTCTGCTTGAAGTCGTCCTCCAGCTTCTTCTTCTGCTGGTTGAACAGCAGCTGGGCCGCCTCCATCTCCTCGGCGTGCCTCTGCTCCAGCTCTTCGATTGCCTCCCCGTGCGCCTTCTGAGCCTCGGAGGACGACGCCTCCAGCAGCTCGTTGGCCATGGTCTTTTCGGACTCGGCTACCTGCGCGGCCTGCTCCACCTTCTGCCTGAGCGCCTCCAACTCCGCGTCCTTGGCCGTCAGGTCCTCGGCCGCTTTCTGCTTCTCCGTGGCTTAGAGCTGCTGGGCCAGGTCCTGCTCCTCCTTGACCTTGGTCACCTCCTGCTGCACCAGCTTCTCGCCGGCCTGCTTCTCCTCGGCGTGCTGGGCCTCCAGCTTCGCGTGCTCCGCGGCGAAGGCCTTCTCCTTCTCCTCCAGCTCCGCCTTCTTCAGCTCGAGCTCGGCCTGTACCTCCTTGGCCGCGTCCTGCTGCTTGGCCCTGAGCTCCTCCACCTCACCGTAGGCCTTCTCCGTCTCGGCCTTGGCCTCATCCAGACGGGCCTTGATGCTCTCCTCCCGCTCCTTGAGGTTGACCTTGTCTACCTCAAGAGCCTCCATACGCTCCTGGGCCGTGAACCCCTCGCGCTCCACGCCGAGGATCTTCTCCTCCATCTGCCTGACCTTGCGCTCCAGGGTCCTGACCTTGTTCTTCTGGTCCAGCACCTGGCGCTCCTTGGCGTCCAGGTCGTCCTGCAGGTCCAGGATGTCCTTCTCCTTGCGGTTGATCACCTCCTTGAGGTTGAGCAGCTCGCGATCCCGGGCCAGGCCCGGGCTGGTGCTGGTGGCCGCGATGGGAGGGGCAGCCTCCGCCTCCTGCTGCTTGATCAGCGCCTCCTTGAGCTCGGCGTCCAGCCGCTTCTTCTCCTGCTCCAGCTCCTCCAGGCGCACGCGCATCTCCTCGGCGGCCGGCGGCGGCTTGAGCAGCTCATCCTTGAGCCGCACGTTCTCCTCGGTGAGCTGGCTCACCTGGGCCAAAAGCTGGTCGTTGACCACGGGCGTGACGCCGGCATCGTTGATGCCGACCGCGGCGGCAGACATGGCCTCTGACACGCTGGCCAGCTCCGGCGCGTTGACCTCCTCGAGCAGGGCGGCCTGCTCCTCGGGATCCGACACCGACGTGGCGATGATCTCCAGAGGAGAGATGTCCTCGGGCTCCGGCAGGGGCGGCGGATCGGCCGACATCAGCATCGTGGACTCGTCGTCGAGGTCCATCTCGGCCACCTCGGTGGACGCCCCGAGGATCTGCTCCACCTTCTGGCTCGAGACCACGCGGGTTGGATCCTGGTCACCGGCGAAGTACTCGTCTGACTCGCCGTCGTCCCCCACCACGAGATCCTCCTCCTCAGTGAGGTTGGGATCCAGGGCGATGGAGATGCCCTCCTCGGGCATCTGGCCGGTGGAGGTGGGGGCGTCGAGGAACTTGGCCGGCTCCGGCTGCGGCACCGAATCGCGGAACGGGTGGCCGCCCGGCTCGAGGCCGATGAGGTGGTTGACCTTGCCGATGAGATCCTGGATCTCGAACGGCTTGATCAGGTAGTCCTCCGCCCGGGTCTTGAGCTTTTTGTGCTGCTCGAAGATCTCCGGCGTGGCCTCCGACGACATGATGACCAGCGGGATCCGCTTGAGGTCGGGGTTCTTCTTCAGCTTGTTGCAGATGGAATAGCCGCTCATCTTCGGCAGCTCCACGCAGAGGATGATCAGCGACGGAGGGTTGTTCCGGGCTGACTGCAGACCCTGTGTGCCATCCCCCACGACATCGGTGGCGAGATCGAACGCGTTTAGCGCGCTGGTGATCTGGCCGGCAAAGTCGTCGTCGTTTTCCACCACCAGGATTCGAAGCTGCTCCATCGCTGGTTTCTCCTTTGAACCTGCTGCTGTTTACCGCAATTGAGTGATCACGGAATCCTATGGCGGGGAACCAGGGGTGTCAATTGGCGGATGGGGGATTCCTGACGGATCTGCCGCCAAAAAGCTGAAAGGCGACAGCTTATCTGACGTGGGAGACCAGGCGCACCAAACGGTCGGGGGCCATGTCGGAGGTCACCGTGTAGCCGGTGCCGCCCGAGACGAACTTGAGCACGTTGTAGCCCCGCACGCCCTGGTGGTACATCTTGCGATCCCCGGCGTGGATCTCGTTGCCCGTGGCCGTGATGGTGTCCGGATCTGTGATGAAGACCGAGACCCGATGACCGTTGACGGTGTAGACCAGGTAGGCCGCCCGCTTGGGGCCGAGGTTGGACAGGCGCGCCCCAACAAGCTTCGCCCGGGGGTTGTCCAGCCGCGGCGGCCGCACGGCGAAGGGCACCTTGTTGGAGAAGAAGCGCTTCACCGGCGCCGCGCTGGGGCCGGTGACGTCCATGGGCAGGCTCTGGCGGTGCCAGGAGATGCTCTCCTCGGCCAGGTTCGGCTCGCCGGCAGGCAGCAGGCGCCAGGACACCTGCACCGCCACCAGCACCAGCGCCGCGGCGGCCACGGGCACCACCACCCAGCGCCAGATCTTCTTGCGTCGGCCGGCCTGGTCCTCGACGTCCAGGCGCTGGCGCACCGCTGCCCGCAGGCGCGGCGGCGCGGTCACAGGCTGGTGCAGGTCCTTGAGCGTCCGGCGGAAGGCACCCTCCATGCGGGCCGTCTTGCGGCAGCCCTCGCACCCCTGCAGGTGGGCCGACATGGCCACTCGATCGTGCTCGTCGAACTCTCCGTCGAGGTAGGCGTGGATGAACTTTTGCGTCTCCTTGCAGTCCATCAGCGCGCCCTCTTTTTCTGTTCGCGGTATGCGTCGAGATCCGACGGCGCCTCCGCCCCATCGGGCATGGAGAGGTAGCCCTGGTCCACGGCATAGGAGAAGAGACGCTCCTGCAGCAGTCGGCGCCCCCGGTACAGCCGGCTCATCACCGTGCCCACCGGACAGTCGAGGATGTCGGCGATCTCCTTGTAGCTGAAGTCGTACAGGTCACAGAGCACCACTGCCAGGCGGAACTCCTCGGGCAGCTCCTCGAGGGCCTCGCGGATGCGGTCCTGGACCAGGCGGTCGGCCAGCAGCTGCTCGAAGCGCCGGGTGGAGAGGTCGGCCTCGAAGGAATGCTGGCGCCTCGTCTCGGTCTGCAAACGCTGGTCCTTCTGGGCCTTGCGGCGGTCGTTGTAAAAGAGGTTTACCAGCAGCTTGCAGAGCCAGGCCCTGATGTTGCTGCCCTCTTCGTAGCGGTGGAAGAAGCGGTAGGCCTTGACCATGGCGTCCTGCACCAGGTCCTCGGCGTCGTCGGTGTTGCGGGTCAGGCGCAGGGCGAGGGCGTAGAGGGCGTCGAGGTGAGGCAGCGTCTCCCGCTCGAAGGCTCTGCGTTGTTTGTTGAATCGAAACACGGCTCAGTGGGTCTCCGATAGCACAAACCCCGGTCCCGCCGAGGTTATTCCACATTGTAACCACGTCGCTGGATCTTCCAAGAACCTGACCCAACCACATGTGTAGCAAGATCCACCATTTGGCCAGGGCAGCGCGTTTATTTGTTGAAATATCTTGTGGATCTAGGTACGAATCGCGCCACGCACGGAGCAAAAATGGAGGCACCCCGATGAAGATAGGAATCGCCAAGGAAATCAAGAAGCACGAGTATCGCGTTTCGGCCACCCCCAACTGCGTGGCGTCGTACACCGGCATGAGCCACGACGTGAAGGTGGAGAAGGGAGCCGGGCTCGGCGCGGGCTACTCCGATGAGGAGTACATCAAGGCTGGCGCCTCCATCGAGGAGGACAAAAAGGCGCTCTTCAACTGGTCCGAGATGATCGTCAAGGTCAAGGAGCCCCTGGAGGAGGAGTGGCCGCTGTTTCACGAGGGGCAGATCCTGTACACCTACCTGCACCTGGCCCCGGACAAGCGGCTGACCAAGGCGCTGATGGACACCGGCATGATCGGCGTGGCCTACGAGACCATCGAGCTGCGTGACGGCTCGCTGCCCTGCCTGATCCCCATGAGCGAGATCGCCGGGCGGCTGGCGCCCCAGGAAGGCGCCAAGTTCCTGGAGAAGGCCTACGGCGGCCGCGGCATCCTCCTCGGCGGCGTCCCCGGCGTGCGCAAGGGCAAGGTCACCATCCTCGGCGGCGGCATCGTGGGCATCAACTCGGCCAAGATCGCCGTGGGCATGGGCGCCGACGTCTCGATCCTGGACATCTCGGCCAAGCGGCTGGCCTATCTGGACGACATCTTCGGCGCGTCCGTGCAGACCCTGTTCTCCAACGAGGCCAACATCAACGAGTGCCTGACCACCGCCGACGTGGTGGTGGGGGCCGTGCTGCTCACCGGCGCCTCGGCGCCCAAGCTGATCACGCGCGACCACCTCAAGATCATGCAAAAGGGCGCCGTGCTGGTGGACGTCTCCGTGGACCAGGGCGGCTGCGCCGAGACCACCAAGCCGACCACCCACGACGAGCCGATCTACATCGTCGAAGACGTGGTGCACTACTGCGTGGCCAACATGCCCGGCGTGGTGGCGTTGACCTCCACCCTGGCCCTGACCAACCAGACCCTGCACTTCGGCCACATGATCGCCAACAAGGGCATCGAGAAGGCGATCAGGGAGGAGCCGGCCCTGTACAAGGGCGTCAACCTCTACAAGGGCACCTGCTGCTACGAGGCCGTCGCCGACTCCCAGGGGATTCCTTACACGCCGCTGGAGCTGTAGACTCGCGCCGACAAAGTCGCGCATCCGAGCCCAGGTGATAGACTACCTCCATGTGGCGCGCCCCGCATCGATCTGACCTCGCCTCACCCCTTCATCTCCTCATCCCCTCACCGCGCCGTCTCGCGCTGCTCCTGGCGCTCACGCTGCTTCCGTCCACCGCAACGGCGGAGCCGTGGATGCAGACCTCCCTGGCCGGCTGGTTCCGCAAGCAGCGGCTGCCCCGGCCTCAGGCCGACGCGGCGCTGTTTCGCGTGGCCCGGGACAACAGCAAGGCCCTGGCCGAGGTGGCCCGCAAGGGCAGGGGGACGCCCCGCCACGGCGTGTCGTCGCACCTGAAGTTTTTGCTGCTCAAGCACCGGACCCGCGACGCGGTGGTGCAGGCAGTGGCCTTCCGCTTCAAGGACCGGGCCGGCTTCTCCCAGGGCATGCGGGACTTTTTGCGACAGCGGGCCGTGGGCGGGGGATTGACTCACTACGGCCTCGGTGTGGCCGGCGCCACCGGCGAGCGGGTGGCCACGCTGATCCTGGTGCGACGGCGGGTACAGGTGCAGACAGTCATGGCCGCGGCAGGCCGACCCCTGCGGGTCTGCGGCAGGGTGCTGTCGGGCAAAAAGCCCCGGGTGGTGGTCACCGCCCCGGGCGGCGCCATCCTCCAGCAGGCGCCGGTGCTGCCCGGGGCGCAGTTTTGCGTGCGCTTCCCCAAAGCGCGCAAGGGCGTCTACCAGGTGGAGGTCATGGTGGACGGGCCCCTGGGCCCAGAGGTGGCGGTGCTCTTCCCCCTGCACGTGGGGGTCCCCGAGCCCACCATGGCGGTGCAAAAGATCTATCCCCCGGCCGCCCGCCGGCGCCAGCGCGTGGAGACGAAGCTGATGCGCCTGGTCAACATCAGTCGACGCAAGGCCCGTCTACCCCTGCTGCTGCCCTACCGCAGGCTGGCCAGGGCGGCCCGCGCCCACAGCACCGACATGCGCCGCTCAGGCTTCTTCGGCCATGTCTCCCCCACGGCCGGCGACCTATCCAGGCGGCTGACCACCGCCAACATCGACTACGCCCAGGCCAGCGAAAACCTGGCCATCTCAACCGGCCCAGTGAGGGCCCACGACAACCTCATGCGCAGCCCCAGCCATCGACGCAACATCATGGATCCAAAGATGACCCATGTAGGCATCGGAGTGGAGGCAGACCAGGGGCAGGGAATTCTGTACATCACCCAGTGTTTCGCGCGAATGAGGTAGGGACAGCATCACCCGGGTGACCCCGTGATCGTGACCGTCCCCGTGAACGTGATCGTGCTCGTGACCGTGATCGTCCCCGTGATCGTGATCGTGATCGTCCCCGTGATCGTGAACCTGCACGTGAACTTGAACGTAAAACGTACACGTGCCCGTGTCCGCCCCTCGTGATCGCCTACCGACTCATGCGCGTGCCGGTCCAAACCGGGTACCTTGGTAACAAAACAGACCGGGAGCTTGGGTAACACTTTTTGGGCAAGGCAGGAGGAGAGCCATGCCCTGGAAAGTGAATGACGTGATGACTGAGCAGATGCGCTCATCCTTCGTCACCAAGACGGCGAGAGGATGACGGACTTGTGTAAGACCATCTACCTGACCAGCGCCCTGGCAGGCTATCGGGTGGGTCTGTGACATTCGAGGCAGGTAGACCTCGCTTTCACCCCCTCGACGGGACCAGCAGATGAAGACGTGCCGGGCCAAGCCCTACCCGCCTGACGGCGGGCTGACTGTGGACAGCACGCAAGGCAGCGCCAGCAGGCTGGCACAGCCTGCACAGACTCATGCGCGTGCCTTCTGCCCTACGGTTCGCTTTCCACCGATGCCTTGCGGGAGGGCGGGACGCGCATCCGCGTCGCCCCTCCCTCCCCGGCAAAGCGATTCGGTGTCCGCGCGGCCGGGCGACGTGAGCCAGGCCCACAACGGGGTGCGAGCACGAGCACGATCACGAATTCGGACACGACCACGGGGATCGTTCAGGTTCAGGTGCACGTTCACGTTTACGTAGACGATCACGGTCACGTCCACGTTCACGTGTCTCGTTCACGTCCACGTGATCGTGACCGTTTTCGGTCCCAACCAAAAAAGTCCGTCCATTTTTGGCGGTTGCGGCGTAGTAATCACAATAACGGAGTACGGATGGAAATTTACACCACGGTAACAGTGGTTGACAAAAATCTGAGCCAGTAGCGTGTCAGTCTGTGTCAACCCTGGCGGAAAACCCGTGGTTTTGGGGCCAAGACACCGGAAATCACGTCCCATTGCATGTGGCCCGGAGCTTGCACAGGAAGATTGGCGTTGAACATGACCAGACGCAACAACAGGAACGATTCCACAGCACCTTCGCTGACCGAAGCGCCAGATCAAGGAGGAGCCTCCATGCCGCAAGCCAGCACCCAGACCGCCGAGACCTGCCTACCCGCCCTCACTTCCGAGGCGATCTTCATGGTTTCTTCCCCCTTTGACGAGCTCAAGCTGCCCCGCATGGTTCAGCGCATGATCTCGCTCTTTGACGGAGATCGCACCCTGAAGTCGGTGTGTCGGGAAGCACAGATTTCTGTGTCCAAGGGACTGACAGTCGTTAAAAAACTGTCGGAGATGAACATCATCACCGCGACAGAAATGTCACGCGCCGCGACTGCCGACGCGGAGTTCAACTCCATGGACGAGGACTTCTTCTCCTCGGACGTGATGCTCTCCTACGACGAGGAGGAGCAGTGGCGCGAGGAGCAGGAGCAGGCCCGCTCCACCCGCAAGCGCATCACCGGCTTTTTCAGCCGTTTCTCAAAGCGCGCCTAAGGACTCCACGATCCCCGAGATGTCCTTGCCGTAGATCAGCGCCAGCGCCCCCGCCACCACCCACGCAGTGATCTTCAAAAACGAGATGCCCAGGCCGGCCAGGGCCAGGCCGCGGCCCGTCTGCGCGCCGTGACTCTGCTTGATCTGTCTCAGCGCGATGATGGAGACCACCAGGCCCGCGGCGGTGCACATGAAGGCCAGGGCGAAGCCGGCCACGGCCATGATGTTTAACGAGCCGAGTGGGTTTTTTTGCGAGGTGGCCATGGGGCCCAAGGTTACCACGGTGGTGGGGAAGGGGAGGAGGGAAAGGGGGGCAGGGGCGAGGGCAGGGCGGGGACAAGAAATTATCCCGTGACCAGGATCACTGATCGGGAAGCATATTTCTGACAGCTACGGAGAATGGAGCGTGTAAGCGCTCCGTCCGTTTTCTGTTCTACATATGTGTCTGGAAAAAACACGGTGCTTTGAGTATTGTTTCCAATCGGCGCCCACTGGCGGGTGCCACGGCTTTCGGGAGGTTTCTGACATGAAGCGTTTGGCATTCTTTATCGTGGCTCTGATCTTGGTGGCGGCGGGTTGCAGCGATCCCCAGGGCAAGGACCACCCCGTAACGGGGACACACAAGGACGGCACGCCCAAGTGGGTGCACCGCGGCAGCGGAGCATTCGACACAGCCAACGGCAAGGCTTTCTTCGGCGTGGGAATCGTGGAGGGCGTGCGCAACGAGTCCCTGGCGCGCCAGACCTGCGACAACCGCGCCCGGGGCGAGGTGGCCAAGATGTTCGACCTCTACGTGGCCGCCATGATGAAGGACTACCAGCGCTCCACCACCGCGGGCGACTTCAAGGCCAGCGCCGAGGAGCAGGACGTGGTCTCGGCCCAGAAGACCATCACCGAGGTGACCCTGCGCGGCGTCGAGATCCGCGACCACTGGCAGAACCCGGCCTCCGGCGCCCTCTACGCCCTGGCCGTGCTGGACGTCAACGGCATCATGAAGTCCCTGGACAAGGCCAAGCAGCTCAACTCCCGCGTGCGGGACTACGTGCGGGCCAACGCGCGCAAGGCCTTCAACGACCTCGACAAAGAACTCGGCAAGCGTAGCAACCGGAACAAGTAGCCCGCTCGGGCCACGCACGGGCGCGGCCAGCACTGGCGCGCCCCACAAAAAGGAGCCGGTATGAAACGCTCTATCTGCGTCGTCTTCTCTCTGCTGGTGCTTGGCGGTGGGGCCCCCGAGGCCCTGGCCCAGGCCACCAAGAAGGTGGTGGTGGTCCTGCCATTCACCTCCCCCACGCGCTACAACCTCATGGGCCGCAACGCCCAGGCCACCTTCATCACCCAGTTGGTCAAGACCCGCAAGGTGCGGGTGATTCAGGGCAAGATGGTGAAGAAGATGTTCCGCCGCTACCACCTGCGCTGGGCCGGCACACTGTCGCCGCGCCTGACCAAGCTGGCGGGCAAGTACCTCAAGGCGACCCACGTGCTGGCCGGCAAGCTGCGCTGGACCGGGGACGCCTACACGCTGTCGGTGCACGTCATGGACGTCAAGACCCTCGAGCTGACCATGGCCGAGGACGTGGACTTTCGCAACTCGCGCAAGATGCGGGTCGCGGTGCGCATCGCGGCGAAAAAGATCGCCGGTGCCATCAGCGGCCGCAAGGGCAGGGCCTCCAAGGCGGAGATGTTCCTCAACGTCAGCCCCCGGGCCTTCTATGACACGTCCGACGCCTGCATCCGCGCCATGGGCTACATCGTCAAGCGCTACAGCTTCAGCGGCACGGTGCAGTCCACCGATGACGAGACCAAGACCGTGCGCGTCAAGGGCGTGGGCCGTAAGCTGCCCATCGGTACGCCCCTGGACATCTACTCCACCACCGGCATCGACGGTCCGAAGAAGCTGGTGACGGTCACCGTCAAGAAGCGCAAGGGCCGCGGCGTCTACGACACGGTCTACCGCATGGGCCCCGAGGACGGCATCGAGCTCGGCGCCAAGGTAACCACTGCCAAGCACCGCTGGGTCGTGGCCGTGGGCCACGTCGTGGACGAGGCAGAGGACAACGAAAAGCTGGTGAAGAAGTTCCGCGACGCGCTGCTGGAGAAGATGTCCGAGGGCACCCAGTTCCAGCAGATCGAGGGCTACTCCACCGACTGGCTGGCCAAAAAGTCCCACCGCCGGCTCCGCTTCAGGACCTTCAAGAAGCTTTACAAGCGGGGCATCGAGATCGTGCTCGTGGGCAAGCTCTACGGCTCCAACGGCAGCCGGCGCGCCCACTTCAAGATCTACTCCACTTTCACCGGAAAGCTCCTCGGGGAGCCGAAGTTCGAAACCAGTCTCTAAACCACAGTTCGTGATTCGGTGGTCACCTCATCCTGAATGGGCCGGAAATCATGGCTCCGGGCTTCGGGCTCCCGGCTACGAGGCTGGCCTCGCATGTGCCATGGGCTGGCTTCCTTCCGACAGCGTCCGCTGACGC
>PVBE012583672.1_pt1 | contig 25888 bp, 21 predicted proteins | sample 1631181 | NCBI WGS metagenome assembly PVBE01 (sample SAMN08397723, study PRJNA350692) | Marine metagenome, whole genome shotgun sequencing project. | isolation source: water | place: Pacific Ocean | collected 2012-04 | reverse complement strand
TGTTCACCGCCGTAGGTCAACCTGCTTTCGACCGTCCGGAAACGCTCCAGCCACTCCAGGAGGGGGTCTCCACGGTCGCCAAACCGCCCGCGGAAAACGGCCGCCGCCTTCGGCATTTCGAGATGGATGATCTCGTGATGTTTCGACCGGGGGCCCGGTACCGGCGGCCTCTTCGTGTAGCCGGACCAGCGGGAACCTTCGACCCGGGTCTCGAAATCTTTCCAGGCGGCGCCGTCCAGGTGCAACGGTCTGCCGGAGAGGTCGAACCAGAAGGCGAGATCGTCCGCGGTCCGGAATTGAACGCCCCACGCGGGGCCGAGCAGGCCGCGATCGTATTCCGGTATCGAAGGGTCCATTCCCAGGAGCGTCCAGAGATCGTTGATGTTGGTCAATCCGCTGACGGCGATGGGAACCTCCCCGGGATGGACGACCGGGGCGGCGTGCACCCGGTTTTCCAGGATGTCCCGGTAGGCCCCCCCCCCGGTAGTGAAGCCTTCCGGAGATCACGAGTTCGTCTCCGAGGGAGAGTTTCAGAACCGCCAGGGAAAAATCGCCCCGGAGATCCCGGAACCGCCGGGGAATCATTTCCAGGTTGATCACGAGGAGTGGAACGGGATCGTCGTTTCCGTGGGAATCCAACCGGTCGGCCATGCTGGAGGAGCCCTCGTAGGGAGTTCCTTCCACGTGTGTCTTTCCGTTTTTCAGTCGAACGAGGGACGTCCACTCGAGCCGGTCGTTTTTCAGAACCGCGAAGAGAGCGCCGGGACCCGCGAGGTGAGCGCGGTTTTCTTCCACCCGTGCAAGAAAGGGTTTCACGGGAAGAGCCTCTTTCCATCGCGGGTGATCGTTCAGATCGTCCAGCCATGCGGGAAGATCGGGAACGGCGATGTACAGGATCGCATTCGGGGGGACCTGTTCCGCGAAGGGCGTCGGCCCGGGCCGACCCGTGGACCAGTACCACAGGACCGCCGCGACGCAGGCAAGCAGTGCGAGAATGGAAAGAATGACCTTCATGCGATCAGCGGAAGACCGGCGCCCGTTTTTCCAGGAAAGCCGCGACGCCCTCCTTCTTGTTCCCGGTCGGCATCAGTTCCCCGAAGAGCTTCGATTCCAGCCGAAGGGCTTCGTCGATCGGAAGGTCGAGCCCTTCACGGACCGCCCGGAGCGTGTGGGCGATCGCCTCCCGGCCGAGCTTCGCGATTTTTTTCAGAAGGCCGAGCGCCTCCCTTCGTAGTTCGTCCTCGTGCACCACGAAATTGACCAGGCCGATCCGATGCGCCTCCTCTGGACCGATCGGTTCCCCGGTGAGGAGCAGTTCCATCGCCTTGGTCGGTCCGACCACGCGGGGCAACCTTATCGTTCCTCCCATTCCCGGGATGAACCCGTGCTTGATCTCCGGTTGGCCGATGCGCGCCCGGGTCGTGGCGATCCGGAGGTGGCAACAAAGGGCCAGTTCGGAGCCTCCGCCGAGCGCGTACCCGTTGATCGCGGCCAGGACGGGAACGGAACTGTTCCAGATCCGTTGTCCCAGCCCCTGCCCCTGCAGGGAGGTCCGTTCCCCCTCGTCGGCGTCCGTGAGCGTTGCGATCTGTCCGATGTCCGCCCCCGCCGCGAAGTTGCCCCCTTCCCCGGTAAGCATGATTCCCCGGATCGACGAGTCGTCGTGGAATTTTCGGAAGGCCTCGTCCAGTCCGCGGAAGACCGGTTCGGAGAGGACGTTCGCCGGCGGGTTGTTGATCGAGATGATCCCGATCGAATCCGCCACGGAGGTGAGAACGGGGGCGCTCATTCGAAATACTCCTCGAAGGGGGGCCGGGTCGACGGATCAAGTGTAGTCAAAGAAACCTCGCTTCGCTTCCACCCGCCGTTCAAGCACCGGGCTCGGACGGAACCGGGATCCCAGTTCCGACTCCAGTTTTCCCAGGCCCTCCAGGACGGATTGGAGTCCTTCCCGGTCGGCGTGGTGAAGCAGTCCCCCCCGGTCGATCGGGAATCCCGCGCCGGCGACCATCGCCATGTCGATGTCGGTCGCGGAGGCGACCCCCTCGTACAGGCAGTGCATCGCTTCGTTGATCATCCGGAGCACGACCCTTTCGGTCGTGAAGGGGATTTCCTTTTTGTTCAGCACCATCTCGGACGCGATGTCCGGGGCGTCGCCGTAGCTGTAGAAGCCCGCGCCCGATTTCATGCCGCGTCGCCCTTTTTCACAGAGAAAATCGAAAACCCCGGGGGCGGGCGCCCGTTCGCCGTAAGCGGATTCGAGAGAGTGCGCGATGTCGCGGCAAATCCCCAGCCCGAGGTTGTCGGCGAGAAAGAAGGGACCCATCGGCATTCCGAATTCCGCCATCGCCTGGTCGATTTCACCGGCCGTGGCGGCACCTTCCTCCAGGGCGAGGGCCGCTTCCGAAATGTATGCCATCAGGAGCCGGTTCACGAGGAAGCCGGTGCCGTCGGCGACCCGGATCGGGATCTTTCGGAGCGTTTCCACCAGCCCGATGCAGGTATCCATCGTTTCGGGAAGGGTTTCTTCCGTGGAAACGACCTCCACGAGCTTCATGACGCGGACGGGATGGAAAAAATGGAGCCCGGCGACTTTTCCCGGGCGTTGCGTGGAACGGGCCAGGTCCTGGATGGAAAGGGAACCGGTGTTCGATGCGAGCACGGCGGACGGGGGGCAGGCCCGGTCGAGTTGGGCGAAAACGTCCCGCTTCCGATCCGCCTCTTCCGGAACCGCTTCGATCGCCAGGTCGACGTCATGGAAGGCGTTCCAGGTCGTGGTGGGGTGGAGAAGCCCCATTTTCGCCTCGAACTGCCCGGGCGTCATCTTCCCCTTCTCAACCCGTCCCTGGTAGACCTTCCGGATCCGGGCGACCCCCTTTTCAAGGGCCTCTTCGCTCTCTTCCTTCAGAACGACCGGGAAATCGCTGTAGGTGAGAAGCTGGGCGATGCCCGCTCCCATGGTCCCGGCGCCAACGACGCCCGCCTTGTAGATGTATCCCATGCCCTTCCCCTGGTTTGATCTCTAACGCACCGCGTCAAATACTACCCCATCCTCCCCCCCCGATCAACCACCCATGAAAGGGGGCATTACTATTTTATGCAATGGTTACTATTGCCGGAAACATGGTTTTTGAGCCTGTTTTCCCCGAAGTTAATAAGTAATGTCCCTGTTTATGGGGGGGCGATTTTGCTCGAATTTAAATAGTAATGTCCCCGTTTATGGGTGGGCGAAGCGGACGGGGGAACCGGGGAGGCGGAGGAGGGCGCCCTGGTCGGCGAGGTCTTCGAGCACGCCGATTGTCTGGGCGAAGGCGAGCCAGCGGTCGGTGAAGACTTTGGCGGGAAAGGCTTCCCGGGCGATTTCGTGCGCGGTGCGGGGTTCGTCGAGCGCCCCGAGAATCCGTTCCTTCCGGATGTCGAGATGGCGTCCGATCCGGGCAACCACTTCCCCGAAATTTTCGAAGGCCCTCTTGTGTCCCGGGTAGGCTTTCCGCACGTCCAACTCCGCGAGTCGTTCGAGGGATTTCCCGTAGTACCCCGGCCCGGTCTTCTTCCGGACGCCCTTGAAAAAGGTGATCGGGGTGATGCGTTCCAGGATGGTGTCGCCGCAGAAAAGATCGTCGCCGAACCGGAAGCAGACGGACCCACCGGTATGGCCAGGCGTGTGAATGGCCCGGAAGGAGAGATCCCCGAACCGGATTTCGTCCCCGTCCTTGAGCGCGACATCCAACGGGGAAGCGTCCGCCAGTTGGCGGGACCCGGCGTAATTCCGGACCGTTTCCTCGTACTCCTCCTCCGGGTACCCGTGTTCCCGCGAGGTTTCCCGGAACCTGTCCATCACGTTCAGGTGCATGGCAGGAAAGGTTTCGATGTAATCCTGTTCGTCCTCGTGGCCATGGATCCGGCCGTCCCCCTCATCCCGGAGCCAACGGGCCAGGCCGAAATGATCAACGTGGCCGTGGGTGATCAGGACCGCGTCGATGTTCTTCAACGCCACGCCGGCTTTGTTCAGGCCATGAAGAAGGGCCGCGCGCGCCTCGTCGGTCTTGAGGCCCGCGTCGACCAGCACGCAGGCGTCCCCCCGGACCAGCCAGACGTTGACGGTCCCGACGGCGAAGGGGGTGGGAAGTTCGATCCGTGTAACGGTGGCCATCAGTCGGTATACATTCCTTCGATCGTTTCCCGGTAGCGCTTTTCGATGACGCGCCGCCGGACTTTCATCGTCGGGGTGATCTCCCCGTCGGCCAGTTCGAAATCCCGGGAAAGAAGCCGGAACTTTTTCGGGCGTTCGTGTGGGGCCAGGCCCTCGTTGATCCCGGCGAGGATCCTCTCGTAGAGAGGAAGGACCCGGGGGTGTGCCAGGAGCGCATCGCCCTCTTCTTCCAGGCCCAGTTCGGAACGCAGGTAATCGAAGTCGGGGACCAGGAGCGCGGAGGGAAAATTACGGCGATCCGCGACGATCACGGCATTGACGATGGCGGGATGCAGTTTCAGGCAGTTCTCGATCGGTTGGGGCGCGATGTATTTTCCGCCGCTTGTCTTCGCGAGATCCTTTTTTCGATCGGTGATCGTGAGGAAACCGTCGGCGTCGAGTTTCCCGATATCGCCGGTGTGGAACCATCCGTCGTCGGTAAGGACTTCCCGGGTGGCTTCCTCCATCCGGTAGTATCCCCGCATGATGTTGGGTCCCTTCGCGAGGATTTCCCCGTCTTCGGCGATCCGGATTTCCACGCCCGGAATCGGTTTTCCGACGGTGCCGAGCCGGAGGGCTCCCCGCCGGTTGACGGTCAGGACGGGAGACGTTTCCGAGAGCCCGTATCCCTCGAGCACGATGAACCCGACGGAAAAGAAAAATTCGGCGATTTCGCGGGAGAGAGGGGCGCCTCCCGAGAGGAACGCCCGGATGTTTCCCCCGACGCGCGCGTGGATTTTTCGGAAGACGAGCCGGTGGGCCAACGCGGTTTTCAGGCGAAGTCCGAACGGTGGTTTTTCATCCCGGATCCGGTACTCCGCCTCCTCTCTTCCCACCCGCAACGCCCATCGAAATATCTTCTTTCGGCGATCCGGCATGGCCGCGACCGATTCCTGGATCCGGGCATGGACCTTCTCGTAGAACCGTGGAACGGCGGCCAGGATCGTCGGCCGCACTTCCGCCACGTTTTCGGCAACCTTGTCGATATGTTCCGCGTAGGCGATCGTGGCTCCCTGGTAAAAAAGTCCGTAATCGAGCGTTCGTTCGAAGATGTGGGAAAGCGGGAGAAACGAGAGGGCGACGTCGCCTTCCACCATCTCCATGACCGCCTGGCTCGCTAGGATGTTGCTGGTGAGGTTCCGGTGGGTGAGCATCACGCCCTTCGGCTGTCCCGTGGTCCCGGAGGTGTAGACGAGCGTGGCGAGGTCCTCTTCGGAAACCCCGTCAGGCTCCCCGTCGGTCCGCCCCTCTCCCCGGGCCAGGAAATCGCTCCAGGATTCCCCCGAAGCGCCGGAGATGTTGATGACGGGCAGGGTCTCCTCCAGGTGGGCCACCTTCCGGTACTGCTCCTCGTCTTCGACGATGATCAGTTTCGCCCCGCAGTCCTTCAATATGTAGGCGCACTGGTTGGAGGGAAGGGTGGAGTAAAGCGGAACGGTGACGGCACCGGCGGTGAGGATTCCGTAATCGGCGACGGCCCATTCCACCCGGTTGTAGCAGAGAAGCGCGACACGATCCCCCCGGGCTACGCCGAGGGAATGAAGCGCTCGGGCGACCCGGCGAACCTCCTCTTGGAACCGGGCGACGGGAACCGACCGCCATTCCCCGGAGATTTTTATGCGGAAGCGATCGTCGGGGCGGCCCCGCTCACAGCCGCGGAAAAAGATATCGCAGAGGGTTTTCGGTTCCATGTTCCGCTTCGTACGCCTACCCGGCGTACAGGGCGTCGATGACGTCGCTGTACCGTTTTTCCACCACGCGCCTTTTGACCTTGAGCGTGGGAGTCAGTTCCCCGGCGTCGATCGAGAAGTCGTCGGAAAGGCAGTCGAATTTCTTGATCTTCTCGAATTGCGCCAGGTCGGCGTTCACCTCGTCCACGATTTCCTGGAAGAGGGATCGCACGCGCGGTTCCTGGATCATTTCCTGCGGGGACCCCTCCAACCCGAGTTTCGACCGGAGCACCTCGAAGTTCGGGACGATCAGGCTGCTGGGGTAATTCCGTCGATCGGCGACCACGATCGCGTTCGCCACGCAGGGGTTCGTTTTCAGGCGAAGCTCGATCGGTTGCGGGGCGATATATTTTCCCCCGCTCGTCTTCGCGAGGTCTTTTTTTCGGTCGGTGATCTTGAGGAAACCGTCCGAATCGAATTCCCCGATATCCCCGGTATGGAGCCATCCGTTTTGAAGGACGGCGGCGGTTTCTTCTGCGAGGTTGAGGTATCCCTTCATGATGTTGGGTCCGCGGGCGAGGATCTCTCCGTCTTCGGCGATCTTCACCTCCACGCCGGGCGCGGGTTTCCCCACGGTTCCCAGTTTTACCTGCCCTTCCTGGTTGATGCTGATGATGGGGGAGGTTTCGCTGAGGCCGTACCCTTCCAGGATCGTGAAGCCCGCCGCGAAGAAGAACTCGGCGACATCCCGGTTCAGCGGCGCGCCGCCCGATATGAAGAGGCGCAGGCGTCCCCCGACGCGGTCATGCAGTTTGTCGAGGACCAGTTTCTTCGCCCAGCCATATTTCCATCGGAGACCGAGAGGAAGTTTCTTTCCCGACATGCGGTACTTCGACTCTTCCCGGCCGATCTTGAGCGCCCACGTGAAGATCTTCTTTTTCCGGGAGGGCATGGCGGCCACCGACGCCTGGATCTTCATGTTGATTTTCTCGTAGAAACGGGGAACCGCCGCCATGACGGTCGGGCGAATCTCGCGGATGTTTTCGGCGACCTCCTCGAGACCTTCCGCGTAGGCGATCGTCGCTCCCACGTAGAAAAGGCCGAAGTCGAACGCCCGTTCGAAGATGTGGGAAAGGGGCAGGAAGGAAAGGGCGAGGTCGCCCTCGACGAATTTCGTCACCTCCCGGCCCATCACGATATTGGAGGTGACGTTCCGGTGCGTCAGCATGACGCCCTTGGGATTTCCGGTCGTTCCGGAGGTGTAGATGAGGGTGGCCAGGTCCTCTTCCCCGGCCGTCTTCGCGACAGAACGCAGGTCTTCCTCGGAAAAAGATTCGCCGCGGCGGTTGAACTCCCCCCAGGATTCCCCGCTGATCGTGACGCGGTGGAGGGACTCGGAGTACGGTTCCAGTTTCTCGTGCTGTTCCCGGTCTTCCACGAAGACCAGCCGCGCTGCGCAATCCTTCAGGATGAATTCGCACTGGTTTCCCGGAAGAGTGGAATAGAGGGGGACCGTCACGGCGCCGACGAGGAGCGTGGCGTAATCGATGACGGGCCATTCCAACCGGTTGTAGGAGAGGATCGCCACCCGGTCTCCCGGCTTTACGCCGAAATCCAGGAGCGCCCCGGCCAGTGTCCGGACCTGGCGGTGGAATTCTTCTCCGGTCACGGACTCCCAGGTTCCGGAGACTTTCCGGAGGAACCGGGGGCCCTCCTTCTTCGCCTCCAAACCGGCGAAATAGAGGTCACAGACTGTTTTAGGGAGGGTTTCGGCCATTTCTGGGCTCCTCTCGAGGATGGTTTCCGGGTGGAGAATGACGCGGTGCGGCATCGAAGTCAAGGGATTTTGCGGGCCGGAACCGGCTTCGGGGCGTTACTATGAAGGGGAAGGAATGAAAGTTATTCGAACATTCACGCTCTTGGCGCCGCTCGCGATCGCGGGCTGTTTTCTTTTCTCTTCCGGCCCGGAAAGCGAGATGGGGCGGACGCCGGAGGAACTCCGGAACGTTCGCGAACAGGTTCCCCCGGTCTACGACGTTTTCCCCTACGGACCCGTGGAGCGGGCGGCCGTGGGGCGATGGGCGCGGTACCGGATCCTGGAAGGGGAAAAATCACACGAGATCATGCTCGGGATTTCGGGGCGCACGGAAGAGGGAACGTGGGTGGAGGTGGTGGACGAGGAGAGCGTATCCGCCCGTTTCGTTTCCCGGGAGGGTGTTGTCCTGAAGGCGCTTTACCGGAGTCTCGATCCGTCTTCCCGGGCGATCGCGCAGGAAATCGTCCAAGGGAGGGAGTGGCCCGAGGAGAAGGTTCTCTCCGGGGAGCGTACGGAGAGCCGGGGAAGCGTGGAAATCGGGGAATCATCCCTTCCGGTCCTCCAGGTGGAAATCGAAAAGGAAGATTTCGACGGCCGAATAACGACCGAATCCTGGGCCTGGTCCATCGAAGTTCCGGCGGTCTATGCCGGGGGAGAATCGGGCGGGCTCGTCTCCCGCCGGACCCGGAGGGGGGCCATTTCCCTGGTCGCGTTCGGGACCGATTATTCCCCCCGAATCGAAAAATAATCCGAACCGGTCTTCCCCGGGACGCGTTCAAGGGGGAAGAGGCCTCAAGATGCGGATCCCTGCAGGACCATTCTGGGCAACGCTTCCCCTGGCCACGCTGGGGTCGTTTTTCCTCTTCTCCTCGCTCCGGCAAACCCCCTTACCCCCGGAACCCGGTTCCGCTTCTCCGGGCCCATCGGAAAAGCGCGCCGCGTTTCTTGACGAGGAGGTGGTCGTTCGCCTGGAAGAAAAAGAGCCCGCCATGGCGATCCGGTCCGGGGTCGAGTGGTTGATCCGGCATCAATTCGTCGACGGAATGTGGAGCGCGGCCTCCTACACCCAGATGTGTCCGCGGGAAATCTGCGAAGGGGCGGGGCGGGACCGCTATGACGGCGCTGTGACCGCGCTCGCTCTCTGGTGCCTGCTCGATTCGGGACTGGCGGGCGAAACCGCGGTCTGGGAAGCGGCCCGGGAGGCGCTCTCCTGGTTGAAGAAGAACCAGGAGGAAGAGAAAACCTCGTCGATGTACGGCCGGGCCATATCGGCGATCGCCTTCTGCCGTGCCTTTGACGTTCTCGGGGATCCCTACGCAAAGTCCTTCGCACGGGACGCGATCCGGTGGTTGGAAGGCGCGCAGAACTCGAACGGGGGATGGGGGTACCGTCCCCGGGATGGCCGGAGCGATTCCAGCGTTACCGCGTGGGTCTCCCGCGCGTTTCTCTTCGCGGAATCGATCGACATCGAGGTTTCCCCCCGGGCGGGATCGGGCGCCCTGGAGTGGTTCGACAGCATGACGGGCTCCCGTTACTACCAGGTCTCCTACCGGGACCGGGGGAGGGGGGGGAGTTCCCTTCGCAACCGGAACGAGCATTTCGAATCGAACGGAACGCTGACCGCCCTGGCCACGGCGATTCGGATGAAGCGGGGATTCGACCGGGAGGATCCGCGTATCCGGGAGGCGGTTCGCGCCCTCTCCTGGAATTTCCCCGTCTGGAACCGGAGCCGGACCACCGTCGATTTCACCTACTGGCACGGCGGGACGATCGCGATGGATCTCGCCGGGGAAGAACTTCGCCCGGCCTGGATGAACCGGATTCGGCGTCTGCTGGGCCGGTACCAGGAGGTGCGGGGGTGTCGCGCGGGAAGTTGGAATCCCGTGGACAAGTGGGGATGCGAGGGGGGGCGGATCTACGCCACCGCGCTGAACGTCCTGACGCTCTCCCGGGCCACGCAATAGAAGCTATGGTCTTTTTCCCCTCTCTGCTATTCTTCCGGTATGGCGCGATGGTGGATGGCTCTTCCTCTTCTTCTTTCCGCCGGGTGCGGGAAATCGATCACGATTCCCCTCTACGATTCCGGGGCCGTTTTGTCGCGGTACCCGGGTTTGCGGGGTCGCGTCGTGATGGTGGAGGAATACCGGCCCACCCCCCTTCGTTCGGAGCGGGAAGGGAGGATCACGATCGTCGGTATGGTGAACTACGAGGGGCACATCCCCGCGGAACGCGCCCAGACTCTCCGCCAGTTGTTCGTGATGGCGGGACATCTCTCCAGGCTGGCCTGTCTTCCGCAGGTCCTGGTCATCCGTCCGGAGGAGGACCGGGTGATCGTCTGCAACTACTACCGGTACGCGCGGTTCCGGGAGACCCTCCAGAACCTGGAACTGCGTCCGCGTGATTTCGTGGTGGTTCCCCGGATTTACGCCGGAGACCGGGTGGCGGCGATCGAGTGGGGCGTTATTGAGCGGTACGTGTCCCGCAGAATCTCCCGTGCCGAACTTTTCCAGGCGCTTCGTCGGTGACCTTCCGAATCGCCTACAGCACGAACGCCTACACCCGCTGGACCCTTCCCGACGCGATTCGTGACGTCCGGGAAAGGGGATTCGACGGCGTCGAGATCCTGGCGGACGATCCACACGCGTTTCCCCCCGGAGATCCCCCGTCGATCCGGAAGGCGCTCTCCGGTTTCCCGGTTTCGAACCTGAACGGAAACACCTTCCGGGGAAAATTCACGCCAAGCCTGATCGATCCCGATTCCGGAACGCGCGGCCGCCGGGTGGAATACATCCGGGGCGTCATCGACCTCGCCCGGGAAATCGGAGCGGATACGATCTGCACATCATCCGGATTCCTCCCGAAAGGGGTGGGGAAAAATCGCGCCCGCGCCTTGTTTTCGGAATCGCTCCGGGAGATCCTCGGGCATGCGGAGCGGGAACCGCGGGTGCGGGTGGGCATCGAATACGAGCCGGGATTTTTCGTCGGAAGCGCGGAGACCCTTCTCCCGCTCCTTCGGGAGATCGACCATCCCCTCCTGGGGGTCAACCTTGACATCGGGCACGCGGTCTGCGTCGGGGAAGATCCGGAAGAGTCGATCGAAGCTTTCGCGGGACGGACCTGGAACATGCACATCGAGGATATCAAGGGGCGGGAACACCGGCACCGGATTCCGGGAGAGGGATCGATCGATTTTGAAGGGGTGGGGACCGCCCTCCGACGGACCGGGTATGACGGGTTCGTCACGCTGGAAATCTATCCGTACAAGGACCGGCCGGGAGAAGCGGGGACGGAGAGTCTCCGGGTTCTGCGTTCCAGGCTATGATCCGGACTCGTCGATCGCGGTCTTGTCGTTCTCGATCGAACCGGGGACGCAACGGCCGGTGACGATGGTGATGTCGTCGTTTTGCGGGGCCTCTCCCTGGAAGTTCTCCAGGTCCTTCACGAGGAGCGAGATGAACTCGCTCGAGGTGAGACCCGCGGTTTTCGCCGTCTGTCCGTTCAACCGGTCGTCCCCGTACATTTCGCTCCGACCGTTCATCGTTTCGACCACCCCGTCCGTGTAGAGCACGAAGCGGTCCCCCTGCCGGAGTTGAAGGCGCGCTTCCTGCAGGCCGCTTTCGAACAGTTTTCCGCGGTCGATGCCGAGCGCCAGGCCGCCGGTATTGACCAGGTGGCAGGACCGGGTTTTCTCTCTCCAGAGCACCATCGGGTTGTGCCCGGCGCTGGTGACCTGGAGGACGTTTCGGGGGACGTTCAGGATCATATAGAAGACCGTGACGAACATGCCGCGCTTGATGTCCTCGTACAGCGTCCGGTTCACGCGAACGAGGGTTTCGCGGGGGGAGAGTGATCTCTTCGCTTCGCTCTTGAAGAGGGCGCGCGTTTCGGTCATGACGATGGATCCGGGGATTCCCTTCCCGGCGACGTCGGCCACGAGGATGGCTACGTGGTCGTCGTCGATCCGGATGAAATCGTAATAGTCGCCGCCCACCTCCCGGCTGGGGCGATAGTAGGCGTTCAATTCGTACCCGGGAATCCTGGGAATCCGGCGCGGGAGCAGGTTCGCCTGGAGTTCCTGCGCGATGGCCATCTCGTGGTCGAGCATCTGTTTTTCGACCTCGCTGAGAGCCTCGCCCTTCGACTTGTTCCGGAGAAGTCCGATCCGGGCGCGGGAGAGGTGTTTCCTCGCCGTGACGGACTTGATGCGGGTGGAGGAGAGAGAAGCGGATCGAAGCCTCCGGGTGGTTTCCTTCTTCCGGGGCTTCTGCGCTTTCAGGGGGCGATGCCGGCGACCGGGTCGATTCATCAGGGTTCGTCCCATGATACGGCCGGGATTCGAAACGGGTCAAGGAGGGCGGGGTTATTCTTCAACCGGTTTCTTCCCCGTCTTCTTTTTTGTCTTTTTCTTCTTCTTCTTTTTTTCAGGAGGGGGGGCGTCGAAGATGCCTTCCTCCGCCACGCCGACCTCCCCTTCTGGAACCGCTTCCTCCAACGAGGCGGGCGGATGATCCTGGAAGATCTGGAGCACCTTCGCGAGAAGGGTGTCGCGATTGACCGGTTTGACCATGAAATCGGTCGCACCGTTCTGGCGCGCGAGCTTGATGGTGTTTTCCTCGCCCCGGGCGGTGCACATCATGATGGGGGTGTTCCCGGTGTCCGGGTAGGCGCGGAGCACGCGGAGGAAATCGAGTCCGTCGACCCCGGGCATGGCGATGTCCAGGATGATCAGGTCGGGAATCCGGCCCGCCTTGATGAGGTCCATCGCCTCCTTCGACTCCCGCGCTTCGGTCACCCTGTACCCGGCCGATTCCAGCATGAGGTGGAGGGTTCGCCGGACCATGTAGACGTCCTCGACGATCAGGATGGCGCCCAGGACTTTTTTCTTTTTCTTTTTCGAACCCATGGCTGTCCCGGTTATCCTACAGGAAGTTCCAGTGTAAACGTCGTTCCTTTTCCCCGGCGGCTTTTGAAGGTCAACCGTCCCCCGTGAAGGCGCACGATCTCGTTTGTGATGGAAAGTCCCAGGCCGGTCCCTTCCTTTCCGGCCAGCCGCGCGTCCTCGGAGCGGAAAAACTTTTCGAAGACATGTTTTCGGTCCTGCGGCCGGATTCCCATTCCCTCGTCGATGATGTTCACCACGACGAGCTTTCCCTGGGAGCGCAGGGTGACCTTTACCGGGCTGTCGGCATCCGAGTATTTCAGCGCGTTGGAGACCAGGTTCTCCAGGACCTGTTGCACCTTCGGGGTGTCGGCGCTGATTTCCGGAAAGGTCTTCGCCGTGTGGATATGGATCCGGTCGCGGTCGTGCATGGGGAGCCGGGCGGTCACTTCGTCCAGGAGGACCGAAAGGTCGACCATGGAGCGGTCCAGTTCCACCATTCCTTCTTCCAACCGGGAGAGAGAGAGGATGTCCTGGATAAGGGTCTGGAGTCGACGGGCACCCTGGTCCATCAGGTCGACCAGTTCGCGGTGATCCTTGTTCAGGTTCTCCTCGTCCAGTTTCAGCAGTTCCACGCAGCCCAGGATCGCGGTCAACGGGGTTTTCAGTTCGTGGGAGACGGTGTGGACGAACTCCGTTTTCATAGTGTCGAGTTCACGCAATTTCTGCAGTTCCATTCCAAGGCTCAGGTCACGGCAGATGAAAATCACCCCGGCCATCTCCTTTTCCTGCAGGCCCAGGGGAGATCCCGTGATGCCCAGGTGCATTACGCCCCGGTCCAGGACGTATTCAAATTGCCGCTCGTGGACGCGCCCGTCCTTCATCACCGCCGTGAAGAGGGTTTTCAACGTCTCCGCGATCGGGATGGGAAGTTTCCCGACCGGTTCGTCGAGCAGGTCGATTCGTTGCACTTGGAAGAGGACCTCGGTCGTCGCGTTGGCGACGATGACGCGTCCCGACGTGTCGGTGGCGAGGACGCCGGCCCGAAGGCTGTCGATGATGCCGTCAAGGAGAAGGTGGAAATCCCATTCCTGCTTCTGTTCCCGCAGGGTTTTCAACGTGTGTTCGACCATGCGCACGAAGCGGTCCACGACCTGGTTGGCGATCCGGGTGGCCGCTTCGGGATCGAGGGGGGTTTTCGCGGTGAAGGATCTCAGTCCGGGCTCGCCGCGAAGGGGGAAGATGATCCGGCTTCCCCCGCCGGAGGAGGGAAGAATCAACGCCCGGGGATGCTGATGCGCCCAGCGGTTCTCGGCGTTGCCCTCCGGGAATTCCGACAGGGCGATCGGGGCAGAGGAAAAGAATTCTTCGAGCGTTTTTTGGACGATGTCCAGGACCCCCTGGGAGGTGCGGGCGCCCTGAAGGGCATCCTCCGCGGCGTGGAGGATTTCCACGTATTCCAACAGTTTCTGGAGCGAGGATTCGACGATCTCTTCCGTCATTCCACCGCCTCCTCCTCTTCTTCCTTCCCGGTTGCCGACCGGATCAGGTCGAAGAAGACGCTTCCCCGGACAAGCCCCTGGAAGGTCTTGTGCAGGGCGAGGTCGATCTCTTCCCGGGTCAGGTCCAGGTTGGTCCGGACCATTTCGTCGATCAAGGGGATCCGGTTGTCCCCGCCGGAGCCGATCATGATGGAGCGCGCCAGGATGTCTCCCACGTGAACGATGGAAGCGAGTTCCTGTCCACGCCGGGCGATCGTGGGGTTGTGGTGGTGGTGGATCGCCTCGCAGAGGTGATCGGTGAATCCCCATCGCAGGGCGAGGATGTTTCCGACGTGGGCATGATCGAAGCCGAAGAGGTCCATCTCCGCGTCGCGGAGAAGCATGTTCTTTTTCTGCGCCAGCGCGAGGGCCTCGCCGAAGGACTCGGGAAAGGAGGTGGCGAGGACGAGTTTCCCAATGTCGTGAAGGAGTCCCGCGACGAAGGCGTCTTCCACGCAGGAAACGCGCAGGGTGTTCGCGAGCGCGTCGGACGCGATGGCGGTTCCCATCGAGTGTTTCCAGAATTCGATGAAGTCGAAATTACCCGTTCTTCCCCGGAAACAGTCCAGGATCGAAGACATCAGGACGATGTCGCGGACCTTGTTGAATCCCAGGATGACGATCGAGTGTGTCACGTTGTTGATCTGCCGGGGAAACCCGTAGTAGGCGGAGTTGACGACGCGGAGAACCTGGGCGGTCAGTGCCTGGTCCTCGCTGATCAGCGTGCCGATCTGGGACGCGGAGGTCTGGGGCGTCCGGATCAACTGGTTGAGCGACTTCGCCATCTGGGGAAGGGTGGGGAGGTCGGCCGCGCTGGTGACCGCCTTCTCGAGACGCTCGGGGGTCAGGTTCATGAATCCTCTTCCACCCGGACGAAGTCCCACGCGGCGGGGTTCTGGAGGATGTATTCCTCGGCGAGTTTGCGGAGGTCCACCATCAGGGGGTCGTCTTCCGTTCCCTGGAACCGTTCGTCCAGGAGGGGGCCCAGTTTTTCCCGGAACTCCGTGGCCGCGGCTTCGCCGAGATTTCCCAACAGGAGGCCGGCCTGTTTCCCCGCGTCGATCGGTTCAATATCGAGCATCTCGATCCCCCAGGCTTCGAGTTTCTCGATGTGCCGTCCCGCCAGCGTGGCGCCCGCGTGGAGCAGGGTCCGCCCGATGGTATCCTTCACCGGTTCGCGAAGGATCATTCCTTCGCTCGCTTCCTGGATCGGGATCAGCATTTCGCGCGTCTCCTCATGACAGGGCTCATTATAGCACAACGGGAATTGACGGGAGCGGGGGTTCGTTCAGGCGTGGACGAAAGAAGCCGGCTCCCGGAGCTGGGTTTTCCGAAAGTTCTCGATCCCGATCCGCTTGTCCTTCGTGCCGCAGACCTCGCCGAAACAGTCGGACTCGAACCGGACGCCCTCCTCGATCGGCATGGCGCAGCCTTCCAGGATGGCTTTTCGGAGGATCTCGTCCACTTTCCGGCTTCGGTGCTCGATATCGATATCCCTCAACGTCGTTTCGAACTCGATCGGCGCGAAGGAGTTTTCGCGGACGGTTTCCATCGGAAGTTCCCGGGCAAGTTCGATCGCCCGCGCGAGGAGGTCACCCTCCACCTGTTCCCGGAGGTAGCCGATCTCTTCCGCCTCGTCGCCTGGAACCGTCCGGCCGGTCCGGAGCAGTTCCCATGCCAGGGCCATCCCGACGACCCGGGGCAGGCGTTGGGTGGCGCCCGCACCGGGAATAATGCCCAGGTTCACCTCGGGTTGTCCGAAGCAGACCTTGAGCCCCTTCCGGGCGATCCTTGCCGTGCAGGCCAGCGCAAGTTCGCTCCCCCCTCCCAGGGCCAGGCCGTTGAGCGCGGCGACGACAGGTTTTCCCAGTTGTTGAATCAGGAGCATCGCTTCCTGGCTTTCCCAGGAGATCGCCGCTCCCTCTTCCTCCGTCTCGACCGCTTCTAGCATTCCGATGTCCGCGCCGGAGACGAAGGCCTTGATTCCAAAGCCGGTGATGACGGCGGCGGAAATATTCCGGTCGTTGCGAATCCCGTTGAAGACGGCGATCATTTCCCGGTAGATCTTCCGGTTCAGTGCGTTCAACGTCCGGGGGCGACGGATCGTGACGACGGCCACGTTGCCATGGTCCCTGCGGTGGAGGGTGCGAATCAGCCATGGTTCGCTCCGCTCCAGGCATGCGGCGATCTTGAAACCGGGGTTTTCGGCGGCGTACTCCTCCACGAGTTTGCGGGCCCCGGCCACGCCGACCTTGTTCATCATGCGGAAAGGGGCTTTCATGACCAGTCCGATTTCGACCGCCATGTCGAGGTCGGAGACGTTGGTGATCCCGCTCTCGAGAACTTCCGCGACGATTCCGAAAAAGGCGCCCTGGAGTTGGGCGGCCACCTTCTCGAAGGTTTCCGCCGGAACGTCGACCGTCTCTCCCCGCGCCGCGGCGGGCCACGGGTTGGTCCGGTTCATGCTTTCGGGTGCAACGTACCACGGCATGATCTTGTCGGTGTAATTGGCGAGGCCGACCTTCGTCAGGGGCGTGCCCCCGGTCAGGTTCATCGCGGTGAAGGGTCCGATCCCGAGGCCCAGCACCTTCCGGGCGATGGCGTCGATTTCCTTGTGGGTGGCGACGCCCGCGTCGGCCATTTTGAGCGCCGCGAGAAAGATTCCCTCGAAGATCGGGTCGATCGCGTAGCCGTATCGACTGCCGACCCGGATAGGGACCTTGCCGATCTTTTCGTAAAACTTCATGCAGAAGTCGGCGGTTTCGGGGGAGGTCAGTTTTCCGGGCACCACTTCCACAAGCGGGTTCCGTTCCGCGGGGAAGAAGTAATGGATCACGAGGGTTCGTTCCGGGTTTGCGATTCCCTCGAAGATTCTTTCCGGCTCGAGGTGGGAGGAGTTCGAAGCGAGGATGGTATCGGGCCGGCAGGCGGTGGCCAGTTCGGCGAAGATCTTCTTCTTGATGCCGAGGTCTTCGGTGGCGGCCTCGAGGATGAAATCGGCGTCGGTGAGTTCGCCCTTGTCGAGGGTGAAGGAAACGTGGTCTTTCATCGTCCGCGCCCGTTCCGGTTTGAAAGCGCCGCTCTTCACGCCCTTGTCGATTTTCTTCTCGAACTTGGCGCGGCCCGATTCAAGCGCCTCTTCGTTGACGTCATTGACGACGATCCGGACGCCGAAGGGACTGAGGACCTTGGTGAAATAGAGGGCGATGTCGGGCCCGATCTGGCCACTGCCAATCACCCCGATTTTCCCGATCGTTCTTCCGACAAGCTCCTTGGTCATCACCGATAGGATCGCGGTGGAGGAAGAAAGCGTCAAGGAAATTGGGGGGCGTTCCTCAAACAAACCGGTCGTTGTCCCCGCCGAGTTCGGGGGCGCCGGTGGTGGGGGCGGGCGCCGCTCCGTCGATCCGGGCGGGGAAAGGGGTGCGTTTGAGGCCGGGACCGAATTCCTCGATCATGCCGCGTTCCCGGTAGTGGTCGCTCTCAAGCGCTTCCTGCATCGTCAGGACCGGTGCGACCGGAAGGCCTTTCAGTTGCTCGAGCCATTCTTCCCGCGACTTGCGGCGGAAGATTTCTTCGAGAACCGGGATCATCACGGGTTGGTCGTCCGGTGCGAAGAGGTTGGCGACGAAGTCGGGCTTGTCGATCCGCATGCAGAGATCCTGCCAGAACTTCGGTTCGAGGGCGGCGACGGTCAACCGCTTTCCGTCCGCCGTGTCGTACGTCCGGTAACAGGCGAAACTGCCGCTCAATAATTTTTCCCGCTCCTCGATGTTCCGGCCGGATTCGAAAACCTTCGACGCCTGCATCGGCGTCCAGGAGAGGATCGCGTCGGCGAGGGCGAGGTCGATGTAGACGCCCTTTCCCCGGTAGAGCGCCCCCAGGATCGTCGTCGCCGCGTACAATCCCCCCGAGAAATCCGCGACGGGGATGCCCGGAAGTCCGCCGAGGTCGAGTACGCCCGCCACGCCCATGAAGTTGATGTCGTGCCCGGGATCGTCCCGGCGCGGCCCGGTCTGACCGTATCCGCTCAGGGAGCAGTAGATGATGTCAGGTTGTGCTTCTTTGACCGCTTCGTAATCGACGCCGAGCTTTTTCGCGACGCCCGGCCGGAAACTTTCGAGAAAGACCTGCGCGGTTTTCGCCAGTTCCACCACTTTCCCAGACGACCCCGGTTTCTTCAGATCGAGCGCGACGCTTTTCTGTCCCGCGTGGAGCGCGTGGTAGGCGTACCCGGTCCCGTCGACGTAGGGTGGCAGGGATCGCAGGGGGTCGCCTCCCGTCGGGTCTTCCACGTTGATCACCTCGGCGCCCATCTCGGAGAGAACATGGGCCGCGAAGGGTCCCGGAAGGTGACGGGAAAGATTGAGGACGCGCACGCTTTTGAGGAAATCGAGCATTCAAGAATCCGCCCTCCCGCGCGGGAAAGGGCGGAAATTTGACGACTCGGGATTATTCCTTCAGAAGGGCCGATCCGTTGGAGATCACCTTGATGCCGTCCTGGTTCTTCACCTCGAACGACATGGAGTTCCCGTTCTCCCAGACGGACGTGGTCAACGTGTCTCCGGGGAGGACCGGCTTGGTGAAGCGGACCGAGATCTCCTGCAGGTTCTTCGGCAGGGAGGTGGCGCAGATCGCCATCGTGCAAAGGCCCTGCAGGATCACGTTCTTGAATCCGACCGACTTGGCGAAATCGAGGTCCGTGTGGATCGGGTTGTCGTCCCCCGAGGGCCCGGAGTACCGGATCGGAAGATTATCCGCGATCGTGACCGAATCGGACTTGGAGGGGGTTCCCCGGTCCAGTTCTGTTTTCGGGGCCTTCTTCTCTCCCGCCTTCGGCGCGTCTTCCTCGTTCCGGAAGAAGAGGCGGGACTCAAGATCCACCACCACTTCTCCTTCGCGGTAGAGTTTCTGTCCGATATTGAGGATCTGTCCCGACGCCTTGTCTTCGATCGAGAGGATTTCGGCGCGGGGCGCCACCAGGTCCCACGGTTGCAGGGGCGCGTGGAAGCGCATCAACTGTTCCCCGTGAACCATGCGTCCGACGTTTCCGCTGAAGTCGGGGTCTTCCATGAAGCCCGCGAAAAGTTCCTTCACCAGGGCGACGGGGAAGATGAGGGAGCCCTTGTCCCCGACGACCTCGTCGTATTCCTGCATCCATTCGGGGTTGATCATGACCGCGGGACCGGTGAACTTGCGTCCGATCATGGCGCGGTTGAGACCCTTCTCTTCCTCGAAGCGGAAGCACTGGCGGAACTTGATCCAGGAGGGGGGGTGGTTGAGTTTTACCTTTCCGTCGCCGTGCGCCTTCTGGGCGTCGACCTTTCCGGTCAGGATTCCCCAGAGGGTTCCGGCGCTTACTTCGATCGTGCAGGTCGGGGAGGGGTGTTTTCCTTCCCGCATCCGGCAGGTGCCCCCCTCGATCACGACGGAGCCGAGTTTCCCGTCGACCTTGAACTGGATGACTCCGTTGAAACCGCCCGCCTTTTCGGGCAGGAAACGGTGGGCGATGGAGCCGAGAACGGTTTCGGCGCTCACCTCGCAGGCCTCTTCCTCCGCCGGGGCAGAGTCGGCCGAAGTGGCGGCCGCTTTCATCTTCTTGAAGTCGAAGACCTTGCCGAACTTGGCGAGTTCGTCGAGCCGGGAGGCCTTGATCTTGCCCTTCATGAAGGCGGTCTGGCCGTCGACCTTTCCGGAAGCCATGCCGAGCATCGTATCCTTGTCGATCGTGACGGTGGACGTTGGTGCTTCGGGCTTGCCTTCCGTTACCGAACACTTGCCGCCGTCGACCGCGACGGTCCAGTCGCCCGCTCCGGTGATCTCGAAATGCATGTTGGTTTTCCAGTCGCCCGCCTTCTCGGCGACGAAGCCGGTCGGGAGGAGTTGGAAGAGCATCGGAACCCCGCCGCCACCCCCGGCCGCCGCTTTTTTCTTCGGCGCGGCCGCTTTCATCTTTTTGAAATCGAAGACCTTGCCGAACTTGGCGAGTTCGTCGAGCCGGGAGGCCTTGATCTTGCCCTTCATGAAGGCGGTCTGGCCGTCGACTTTTCCGGAAGCCATGCCGAGCATCGTATCCTTGTCGATCGTGATCGTGGAACCGGGCGCGTCCGGTTTCCCGTCGGTGACCCTGCATTCCCCGTTCTCGACCGCGACGCCCCAGTCACCGGCGCCGGTGATCTCGAAGTGGATGTTCGCTTTCCAGTCTCCCGCCTTTTCGGCGACGAAGCCGGTCGGAAGGGCGTGGAAGAGCATGCCGACCGGGTTGTCTCCTTCGGCGGTATCGGTTGCGGGCGCTTCGGCCACCGCTTCCGCCCCGATGTCGTTGAACCGTTCGGCGATCTCGATGGGTGTCCAGGCGGACTCCCTCTTGATGCCGTCCGTCATGTTCATCTTGTACTCGAAGATATGTTTCCCGTGGATGCCGAAGATCTGGCCGGTGATTTCCTTCGAGCTGTCCGCGGCGAGGAAGGTGACCATCGGGGAAATGTCTTCGGGGAGCATCTCCTCCTCCACGCTTTCGATATCCTCGGTCATGCGGGTCTTGGCGACGGGCGCGATCGCGTTGACGGCGATGTTGTGCTTGGCCAGTTCCAGCGCCCCGATTCGGGTGAGGGCGTAAATGCCCGCTTTCGCCGCGCCGTAGTTGCTCTGGCCGAAGTTCCCCTGCAGTCCGGCGATCGAGGAGGTGTTGATGATGTGTCCGCCCGTGTCCTGGTCTTTCATGACCTGCGCCGCGGCGCGACTGCAGGCCCAGGTTCCACGGAGGTGGACGGCGATGACGAGGTCGAATTCCTCGTCCGTCATCTTCAGGAGCGTTTTGTCGCGGAGGATTCCCGCGTTGTTGACGAGAATGTCGATCCGGCCGAACGCGTCGACGGCGGACTTGACGATGTTGTTCGCCCCTTCGGTCGTGGCGACGGAATCGTAGTTGGCGACCGCCTCGCCGCCGAGTTCCTTGATTTCCGCGACCACCTTGTCCGCCATGGCGTTCCCGGTACCCGCGCCGTCCCGGGTTCCCCCGAGATCGTTGACGACGATTTTGGCGCCTTCCTTCGCGAAGGAGAGGGCGTGGCAACGGCCGATTCCGCCGCCCGCGCCGGTGATGACAGCAACTTTTCCTTCCAGCAGTTTCATCTATATCCTCTCGATAATGGTGGCCATCCCCTGGCCCAGTCCGATGCAGAGCGTAACCAGGGCCCGTTTCGCATCCCGCTTCTCCAGTTCGTGGAGGGCGGTGACGATCAGGCGGGCGCCCGTGGCGCCCAGTGGATGACCAAGGGCAAGCGCCCCGCCGTTGACGTTGACTTTGTTCGGGTCGATGCCGGTCTCCTTGAGCCAGGCGAGCACGACGGGCGAAAAGGCCTCGTTGCACTCGAAGATGTCGATCTCTTCTTTTTTAAGCCCCGCTTTTTTCAGCGCGAGTTCCGTTGCGCTGATGGGGCCGGTGAGCATGAGCGTCGGGTCGACGCCGGTGGCCGCGGTGGCGACGAACCTGGCGCGGGGCTTCTTTTCCAGCTGGCGTGCGCCTTCGGAGGAGGCGATGAGAAGCCCGGCGGCGCCGTCGCTGATCTGGCTGGAGTTGGCCGCCGTGATGACGCCGTTTTCGTCGAAGGCGGGCTTGAGGGAAGCCATTTTCGCGATCGAGGTGTCGGCGCGGGGGCCTTCATCTTTCGTAACGCCGTCGACGGGAAGAATTTCCTTCGAGAAGTCCGCCGCGAGGGCCTTCTGGTGGCTTTCGTAAGAGAACTGGTCGATTTCCTCGCGGGAAAGTTGCCATTTCTTTGCGATGAATTCGGCCGCGACGCCCTGTGTGACCAGGTCGAAACGGTCGAGGATCCGTCCTGAAAAGGCACCGGCGTCCGACCCCATGGTGACGCGGGACATGCTTTCGGTTCCGCCGCCGATCACGAGGTTGTTGTGGCCGGCCTGGACGGACTGGGCGGCGAAGTTGCACGCTTGGAGCCCGGATCCGCAAAGGCGGTTGATCGTCGTGCCCGGGACCGTGACCGGGAAATTGGACGCGAGAACCGCGTTCCGGGCGACGTTGACGCCCTGTTCGCCGATCTGGGTGACGCAACCAAGGACGACGTCTTCAATCTGATGGGAGGAAATACCGTTTCGTTCGACCAATGCCTGCAGGACTTCCGCTGCGAGGTCGTCGGATCGGACGTGCGCGAGCACCCCGCCTTTTCTTCCGATGGGGGTGCGGATCGCGTCGAGAATGAGCGCTTCCGTCATACCGTTCTCCTATGCTTCCAACTTGTTCAAGTATCGCACGATGGTGTTTCGCTGAATTTCCGAGGTGCCTTCCCAGATTTTGAAGACGACGGCGTCGTTGAGCCAGCGGCCGACGTTGTACTCCTTCATGAAGCCGTATCCGCCGTGGATCTGGATGGCGTCGAGACAGGTCTGGACGGCCAGTTCGGAGCAGTAGAGCTTCGCCTGGCTGCCCTCGCCGCGGAGGAAGGGGACGTCGTGGGTGGCCATCCAGGCGGCTTTCCAGCAGAGCGCCCGGGCGGCCTGGATGTTCATTTCCATGTCGGCAAGCTTGTGGCTGACCGCCTGGTACTTGATGATCGGTTGTTTCTGGACGCGCGTCTTGGCGTATTCCAGGGAGGTCTCGAAGGCGGCGCGGGCGATGCCGAGGGCGCCGATTCCGACGAGAACCCGGGTCGCTTCGAGCGTTTCGTAGACGCCCATCATGCCCCCGGACTCGCCGTTTCCGAGACGGTTGGAGCCGGGAATCCGGACGTTATCGAAGACGACCTCGGTGGTGTCGGAGGCGAGGACGCCCCATTTCTTGTAATCTTTTCCGGGTTGGAGGCCCTTTGTCCCCTTCTCCACGACGAAGCCGGCGAGTCCGGCCGCCTGTTCCATGGTGGTAGTGGCGTTCGGATCGGTCTGGGCGACGACGGCGTAAACGTCGGCGCGACTGCCGTTGGTGATGAACTGCTTGGTTCCGGTGATGATCCAGTCGTCCCCGTCTTTTTTGGCGAAGGTGGACATCCCGGTGACGTGGGATCCGGATCCCGGTTCGGTCAGGCAGAAGGCCGCGATGCCGGGGATGACCGGCTTGTTGTCGGGATTGCAGAAACGGGGGAGCCATTCCCCGCATTGTTCCTTGGTTCCCATGGCGTGGATCGCCTTGACCCCGAGGCCGGAAGCCATGAGGTGCACCTGGATTCCCGCGTCGCCCCAGGCAAGTTCCTCCCCGATCAGGCAGGAGGTGAGCTTGTCGTCGATCCCGAGTCCCCCGATTTCGGCGGGGAAATAGTGGTCGAGGAGTCGAAGGGCGTTCGCCTTTTTGATGAGTTCGTCCAGTTCCTCTTCGGGAATTTTTTCGTCGCGGTGGTAATACTTGTCGGCGAGGGGCCGGATCTCGTCCCGCGCGAAGTCTCGGGACATCTCCTGCATCATTTTCTGTTCTTCGTCGAGCGCAAAGTCGACCATGGATCTACGCCTCCTGTAGGGTCTTTTCCTGTAGTTTCTTTTTCAGTCGCAGGCACCACTTCCGGTTGAAGCGGGCGATTTCCTTCGATTTCTCGTGCAGGTAGTAGAGGTGGAAGGGCCACCGGCCGGGGTTCTTCTCCTCGATCTCCTCGAGGCGGGCAAGGTAGTTTTCGATATCTTTCAGCCGTTTTTGCACCGCCTTGACGAGCGATTTGTGGGACATCTTCGGGGTGAAGAAGAGGGCGACGTCGAAAGGGGAGTAGAAGCGGTCGGATTGGAGGGCCGACTCTTCCAGCCGTTTCTGCAGGCCCCTCCGCCCGGCGGGGGTGATGCTGTAGACGCGTCGTTCGGGGCGGCGACCCTGCTTGGAGACTTCTCCCTTGATCCAGCCCCGCGATTCGAGCTTTTTCAACGTGTAGTAAATCGTTCCCGAGGTGATCTGGACGATCCCCCCGACTTCTTCCATGATCCGATGGGTGATGTCGTAGCCGCTCGAAGGGTTCTCCTCGAGCGTCCCCATCAGGATGATCTCGTTTACCGGGTCTGTCGTTGCTGGCATACTTTACTTCAAATACTCTAATTAAACCATTATGCCTCGTCAAGGGGTTCCTGACAGCTCCAACTGAATTTTTTGCCCTGTAGAAGGGAATTTCAGGCTCTAAACAGGTATTTGAGGGGGGCGGGGAGGCTCTTGGGTGTCAGGAACCCATCCAAATTTGAGGAAAAATCCTCGATATGGGAGCCGGTTCTGACTATAACACCCGGTCCGCAGGAAGTGGGAAGTGCGGTTCTTAATATTTAAAATGAGGATGGTATGAAGAAAGCCAGGATCCTGGGGACCGGCCATTACGTGCCGGAAAATGTCGTCACCAACGAAGACCTGACCAAGCGTTTGAACACGAGCGACGAGTGGATTCAGCTGAGATCCGGCGTCAAGGAACGCCGATTCGTCTCTCCTGGAACGAAGCCGTCCGAGTTGGCGCACAAGGCGATTGACAACGCCCTCGAAGCGGCGGAAATGACCGCGAAGGATATCGATTTCATTATCTGCGCCACGCAGACGCCGGAACACATGTTCCCGGGAACGGCCTGCTACATCCAGGACCGCATGGGAATTCCGGGCGTTCCCGCCCTCGACGTGCGGGACCAGTGCACCGGGTTCCTTTACGGCATGTCGATCGCCAACGCCTATATCCGGCTCGGAGAGTACAAGAAGATCCTTCTCGTGGGCACCGAGATCCACTCCACCGGGCTGGAATGGAACGACAACGGCCGGCACGTGAGTGTGCTTTTCGGCGACGGCGCGGGCGCGGTGGTCCTGGGCGAGTCCGAGAGCGAAGAGCGGGGCATCATCGATATGCGCCTCCACGCCGACGGTCGGTACGCGGACGAACTGACCGTTCCCGCTCCGGGAACCGGTTTCGACCCCTGGATCAGCCACGAGTTGCTCGAGAAGGGGATGCAGTTTCCGAAAATGAACGGGAAGATGGTTTTCAAGGAGGCGGTCTCCTGCATGACGCGTGTCTCCCGGACCATTCTCGCCGAGAACGACAAGACGATCGAAGACGTCGACTATTTCATTCCGCACCAGGCGAACATGCGGATCACGGAATCGGTGGTCAAGATGACCGGGATGAACCCGGAGCATGTCGACAACAGCATCCAGAAATACGGGAACTGTGCCGCCGCGTCGGTTCCCATCGCGCTGGACGAAACGGTCCGGGCGGGGAAGATCAAGCCGGGGGACACGGTCCTCCTGGCGACCTTCGCGGCCGGTTTTACGTGGGGCGCCGCGCTGATGGACTGGTAGTCTCCCGAAGCGAAGACAAAAAAAACGGGCCCGAGGTTTTCGGGCCCGTTTTTGTTTTTAAAGGCGGGTTTATTCGTCGTCCGCGGAGTACCAGTCCCGCTTGAGGCGGCGCTGGCGAACCACTTCCCGCCGCTGTTCCACGGTCAGGACGGCGTTGCCGAGCGCTTCGCCGGAAGCGAACTCGATGTGGTAGTCCCCATCGGAGACCGCGTTCTTCACCAGGATATCGAAGACCTGCTTGATCGGAGCGGCGCCGGTGGCCCGGAAAACGAGCGCCAGCGATCGCGCGCACTGGAGACGAAGAGGTTTCTGCTGTTGGCTGAAACCTCCGTCCTTATCGTTCAGGACCTTCGCGAGGACGTCGATGCCCCGCTGGTCGCCGTAGACGCCGAGCGCCCGGGCGGCGGGAATCCGGATGAAATCTTCCCGGAGAACTTCGGGGCTGACGGTGCGGATGAGAGCCTCGACCGCATCCCGGTAGGGGTAGAGGGTGTCGGTCGTGGCAATGGAGGCGAGCGTTTCCGCCGCCG
>PVBE010159573.1_pt1 | contig 25889 bp, 20 predicted proteins | sample 1631181 | NCBI WGS metagenome assembly PVBE01 (sample SAMN08397723, study PRJNA350692) | Marine metagenome, whole genome shotgun sequencing project. | isolation source: water | place: Pacific Ocean | collected 2012-04 | reverse complement strand
TGATGAGCAAGCTGGACCTTGTGTTCACTCCCAAACACGGCAGTTGGTTGAACATGGCGGAGCCGGAGTTGAGCGTGATGACGCGTCAGTGCTTCAGCGATCGCGTGGGCACCCAAGTGGAAGCGGAGCGTCGTATCGCGGTGTGGCAGGCTGATCGCAACGAGCGGCAGTCCGGTATCGACTGGCAATTCTCAACCGACGATGCCCGGATAAAACTCAAACGGCTCTACCCGAACATTGAGCTGCGGTAAACTACTAGTGACTAACTGAAACACTTCAGTCAGAAAGGAATCTGGCCATGACTCGCAGGAAGCAATCAAATCGCGCGCGACGAAGTAGAAATCAGAAGCGACACGACATCCATCGTCAGAAGAACGGAACGATCTTCAAATCGCTACTCGACTGGTTAATCCCAGAAGGGGAATTATTTACCGAAGACCAGTTTCACGGCAATACCAAATGGACGCCGGAGCAACTCGCCCAACAGGCGTTGATCTGGTCGTGGCAAGACACCAAGAGCGTTACCGACGCATTCGATCAAACGACGGAGATCTGTAGGGATTTGGGAATCAAAAACGGCGCTAAAACATATACCGCCTTCATGAATGCACTCGATCGCCATCAGCAAACTTTCAGTACCCGGTTGCGATGGCAATTTCAAGAGTTGGCTAAAGATGTGGCGGGCCGTTTTTGGCAAGACAACGGTTGGGTGCTGATAGGCTTCGATGGTTCGCGCGCAACAACGCCTCGAACCGTCTCTAACGAACAGGCATTTTGCGCGCCGAACTACGGCGGCGGGAAAACCGCAAAGTATCGAAAGAAGAAAACCAAGGGGATGCGCCGACGCAACAACGAGAAGAACAAACCGCAACCGCAAGCACCCCAGGTCTGGATCACGATGATGTGGCACATGGGGACCCGACTCCCGTGGACTTGGCGTTTGGGACCTTCCAACTCGAGCGAACGCGGACACGTGATGGAAATGCTAGTGCAGGAGAAATTCCCGAAAAACACTCTATTTTGTGGAGATGCGGGCTTTGTTGGGTACCCCCTGTGGAGCGCGATCAAGAAAGCCCATCGAGGTTTTCTCGTCCGTGTTGGAGCCAATGTGAACCTCCTTAGCGAGACAGCGGATGTCAAACGGCTTGGCGGCGGAATCGTACTGTGCTGGCCCAAGGGCAAGATGAATTCAGGTGCCAAGCCGCTCCGCTTACGATTGGTCCGAGTCAAAATCGGCAAGACCAAAATGTGGATGCTGACCAATGTCTTGGACCACAAGAAACTGACGAAGAAGCAGATCGTACGGAACTACAAAATGCGTTGGGGAGTGGAAGTTGAATTTCGAGGGTTGAAACAAACGATCGACAAACGGAATCTGCGCTGCCGCAATAGCGATCGCGTCAACGTGGAATTAGACTGGTCGATTCGCGCGATGGCGTTTGCGGAACTGCTGGCGTTACGCGAGCAGATCGCAAAAGAGAAGGAGAGCCCAATGGAAGGCGACTCAAGCTACGATACAAAGGACCGCAGCCTGGCCAACACAATGAGGGCCTTGCGGAAATGCATTCGTGAACTGAATAAGTACGCCGATCCCAGCGCGCACATACTGCTTGCGTTATCGCGTGCGTTGGTACAAAAGTACAACAACAGCACCGACAAGAAAGCACGTTATCGCCGGAAGAGCCCGGACAAGAAACCGTTAGGCGAACCGACCGTCAGAAAGTTGAACCGTGAGCAACGAGAGAAACTGAGAAAAATCGACCAAGAAATCGCTCTCTAAAATGCTTCACAGCGTTGCCCCAGCGGGCTTAAAGACCAATTGCTAAAGCCGCTCCGCTATGGTGCCGTCAAGCTGCGGCTCATTCCGAAGTCGATGACCTGGAAGATTAAGCTGAAGCGTTTGCTGTATGGGAAACTGCAACCCATTCCCAAGGAATTGACGATTGACCCAGATCAATGCGTTCCGGTCGTGCCGATCGAAGGAGCGAGGGCGGCACCTGATTACAAAGTCATCTACGCCGTGGGACGCCGCGCCGCCTAAGTAAGCCGCGCCGCGTAAGTAACGGGCATGCTTCTAGCTATCGAAAGGGTCATCATGAATTCCGATCGCAAGGTACCATTCTTCAATTACCCAGATGTGTATCTATCCGATGAGAACTCGCTATTGTCGATCATGCAGGACGTTTGCAAGCGTGGTGCATTCATCATGCAGAAAGACTTAAGAGAATTCGAACAAAATGTGGCGAGCTACGTCGGAGTGAAACACGTTGTTGGTCTGGCGAACGCAACCGATGCGCTTCACCTGGCCGTGCGGGCCGCGGGCATTGGGCCATCGGACGAGGTGATTTTCAGTTCGCACACCATGGTCGCCACTCCCGCTGCCGTCCATTTTGCCGGAGCGACACCGATTCCGGTGGATTGTGGAAGCGACCACCTGATCGATCCAGACGCAGTGGCAGCGGCGATTACACCGCGAACCAAGGCGATCATGCCGACGCAGCTTAACGGGCGTACGGCGGATATGGATGCCTTAGAGGCCATCGCAAGCAAACACGGGTTGTTGATTCTTGAAGACTCGGCGCAGGCCCTCGGATCCAAGTTCAAAGGACGCTCGGCGGGAACAATTGGCGTGGCAGGTTGCATCAGTTTTTATCCTGCAAAGACGCTCGGGTGCTTTGGGGACGGCGGATGTCTCCTCACGAATGATGACTCGATTTACGAACAGACGTTACTCTTGCGGGATCACGGTCGCAATGCGGACGGTGATGTTGTGATGTGGGGGCTCAACTCTCGCCTCGACAATCTCCAGGCAGCAGTCTTGAATCACAAGCTCGCTAGCTACGATCAAGCGATCGCACGACGCCGCGAGATTGCCTCGCTTTACGATGAAATACTTCGCGACATCGACGGACTCGTGCTACCCCCAGCTCCCGATAGCGATCCAAATCACTTCGATATTTTTCAGAACTATGAGATTGAAGCCGGTAGCCGCGACTCGCTGCGCAATTATCTCACCGAATGCGGCGTTGGCACGCTCGAACAGTGGGGTGGGAAGGCAGTGCATCAGTTCGAGAAGTTAGGGTTTGAGCAACGACTGCCAAGAACGGACCGGCTTTTTCAGCGTCTCTTGATGTTACCAATGAACACGTCGCTCAACGATGACGATGTGCGCTACGTTTGTGACTGCATCGTTGAGTTTTATGAGAGCTCGAAGAACCAAGTCCGACTAGCGTCATGAGGTCCATCGATCACCAGTTGGATGGCTTGAATTGATGCCATGACTATAGACGAGTAATTTTCCGCTCCGCTACCACGCAAAGGATATGTGATGAACATTGACACACACTTGCTGCTTGGCTACATCGATCCCGGCACGGGCGCTCTCGTGTTGCAGATATTGTTTGCCGCTTTTGTGACAATTGGCATGTTTGGAAAACGTTTGTTGACCGCGCCACTTTCGTTTCTGCGGAAGTCCAAGAGCACGGATGAGGCTAACAACGACGTCGACGAGATCGAGAAGCGAGCTGCGTAGGCTTTCGTCAATCCAAAGCTACTGCGACGATCAATACCAGAGATACTGAGGTGTGAGGAATGACGAGCAGCCTTACTGATCCCGCTTCGTTTCGAGATCCAAGCGGATTTGTATTCCGTGATGCAGGTGGCGTGCTTTGCCGTCAAGTAAACCGCTGCTATGAAGCGAATTACCGACAGTTGATGGATAGTGGGCTGTACGCGGAACTAGTCAAGAACGGGCTCCTGATCGAACATGAGGAACTGCCTGTTGGCAGCGAGCTTTCCGGTGATGCCGCGTTCGTACTCCGCCCCGAAGAGTTGCGATTCATCTCGTATCCTTATGAATGGCCGTTCAGTGCATTGAAGGAGGCAGCACTTCTCACGTTGGATATTCAACAGAGAGCGATGAAAGCCGGCATGTCGCTGAAAGACGCGAGCGCGTACAACGTCCAATTTCGCGGTGCTCAGGCGGTCTTTATTGATACGCTCTCCTTCGAATCTCACCGAGCGGGCGAACCCTGGTCGGCATACGGTCAGTTCTGCCGACATTTTCTCGCACCGCTTACGCTGATGGCGAAACGGGATATCAGTCTAGGTAGATTGCTATCGGTGCATCTGGATGGAATCCCATTGGATCTTGCTGTCAAGTTGTTGCCGACTACCACATGCTGGAATCCTCGGACTCTGATGCACATTGTCTTGCACGCGAAGCTCACGTCGCGATACAGCAACACAACCGAACCAAGCAAGAAAGAGCGAGTGCGCACCAGAAAGGTCTCGAAGGACGCGTTATCGGGGATTGTCTCAAGTCTCAAGAATGCAGTCTCTTCTCTCCACTACGATGCCAGTGGGACGGAGTGGGCAGACTACTACGAGAACAACTCGTACACATCAGATGGATTGGATGGAAAGAGCGCTGAGGTTCGTCGGTTCCTTGAACGAGTACGCCCGGAAACCGTTTGGGATTTGGGTGCCAACACCGGGAAGTTCAGTCGAATTGCCGCCAGCATGGGCGCGCACACGATTGCGTTCGACATCGATCCGGCCTGCATCGAGATGAACTTTCGGGCGTGCCGGAAAGATGGCGAGCGGAATCTACAGCCGCTCTTACTAGATCTGGCCAACCCGTCTCCACCCATCGGCTGGGCTCATCGCGAACGAAAATCGCTGGCGGATAGAGGGCCGGTGGATGTTGTTATGGCATTGGCTCTCGTTCATCATCTTGCCATCTCGAACAACCTTCCCTTCGAGCTGATTGCTGATCACCTTAGCGAGCTGGGGCATCATCTGATCATCGAGTTCGTGCCAAAGACGGACCCGCAGGTCAAGCGATTGCTCAGTTGCCGTGAAGATATCTTTGAGAATTACAACCAGTCGTCCTTCGAGGCTGCCTTTGGTCGACATTTTGTCATCGAGCAACATTCGGAAGTTGGTAATGATGGGCGGGTTCTCTACCTAATGAAGACCAAGGAAGTCTCAGTCGCGCTCAATTCGGCTGCTTAGCTGAAACTGCGACCGTCAGAAGACTGAGCAGTTGATTCCAAGAGTTCCTGACACATATTCGAGGAGACGCCGATGCAACCACGAACGGCTCCAACTGAGAACCTCACACACGAGCGCGATGGAGCGAGAGCGTTTGCCCGGAGATTTGCATTCCACCCGTATGCATTGACAGCCTTTGCCGTCTTGTCGATGTACTCAGCCAATGTCACTGAAGCATCGCCGAGCGATGTGGTGATACCGCTCACTGTGTTGCTGCTCGTTGCTTGTTTCTCGGTGTTGTTGTTTCGGATCTTTTATGCGACTCCCGAACGGGCTGCGATCGCAGCATCCTTTGCTGCTGTGATCACTCTCTTCTACGGACACGCCTGTGTTCTCGTGCAAACGATCTTGGGCAGCCACGTTCGGTATGTCCGTTGGCGATACATGTTAATGGCTTGGGCGATACTCATGCTCGTTGGGCTACTTCTGATTCGCGTTCTTCGCTTTAGCGACCGGCAGGTGAGCCATCTGCTGAACATCTTTTCGATCGCCTTGCTGGGATTCGCACTTTGTACAACTGCGGTAAGCCTGATTGGCGGGCGTCCGAATTCCGAGTCGAACCAAGCCGAGATCGCCCTGGCAGATGAAGAACTTCCGCAACTCAAAGTCCCAGCGATAACTCGAGACGTTTACTTTCTCATCTTTGACCGCTATGGCTCGCTGCGAACGATGCGAGATGAATTTGGATTGGACAACTCACAATTCTACGATGAACTTCGTCACCGAGGATTCCATTGCCTCGAAGAAAGTCAAACCAACTATCCGCGGACCGTCATTTCGATGGCATCTATATTGAACATGCAATACCACGGTGAGGAGATTCTGGGAGACGTAGAGTACGGACGACAAATCGCTGATCATAACGTGGGAAGGCTCTTTCGGCAGGTCGGTTATTCTTATTATCATCTTGGCAACTTCTACGGCCCATTGAGGTCGAACAGAAATGCAGTCTATAGTCTTCCGGTTTCGCCTTTGCCGTCGGAATTCGCTGATGGCATCTACTCGCAAACGCCTCTGGGGCAGATCTATCCAATGTTCTCGCCGGAATGGGGAGGCATCGCTGATCGGCGTGCTCCCGATGTTGCGCGTAGACATTATCAAGCTGTTGAGGATGCAGCTCGTCAACCGGGACCAAAATTTGTTTACGCCCACTTTCTACCGTACCATGCCGTCCCACCTACTGAGACAACGGCCAGCCACACACTCGCCACGAATGAGCGAATTCTCTCGATGGTGGACACCATTGTTCGCGAAAGCGAGGTAGCTCCAATAATCGTGATTCAGGCAGATGAAGGACCTTATCTCGGAGAGGCAGATGCGAGTAAAGACCGGCTAACTCAGATCCGAAAAAGGACGGGCATCATCGCTGCATTCCTTGTCCCAGGCATCGATGCGGAGGAGATCCCTATGACGATAACACCGGTAAACACGTTTCGCTTACTCTTTAGTCACTACTTTGATGCAGAGATCGAACTGTTACCTGACCGAACGTTCTACTGGGAACGCGATGCGGCACAGTTAGGTACACCGGGCAACGGGCGATTTGTTGACGTAACTGAAGCATTGGCTAGCCAGGACGCAACCAAGGTGCCCGTTGCTTCCGCAAGTAACAACAACGAGAGAACTGTTCGATGAACGCTGACGTCAACGTATCTTCGCGCGAGCTGGCGCGAAGAATTCGCATTCATGCGGTAAACATGACAAGCCGTGGCGGCAGTTCGCATGTTGGTGCGGTGCTATCCATGGCCGATATCTTATCTGTGCTCTATGGCGACGTTCTGAACGTTGATTCGCAATTGCCGCGCATGCCGGACCGCGATCGGTTTATCTTGAGCAAGGGACATGCGGGCGCCGGTGTCTACGCCGCCCTGGCCGAGCGCGGCTTTTTTCCAATCGAAAAGCTCAAATCGCACTATCAAGACGGTTCCGACCTCAGCGGGCATGTGTCGCATAAGGGAATTCCCGGCGTCGAATTCTCCACGGGATCGCTCGGCCACGGCTTGCCCGTGGGAACCGGCATGGCCTACGCCGCCAAGCTGAAGGATGCAGCGCACCGCGTCTTTGTGCTCTTGAGCGACGGCGAATGTGACGAGGGCTCGAACTGGGAAGCGATTCTGTTTGCCGCGCATCACAAACTGGATAACCTGGTCGCCATCGTTGATTACAACAAGATCCAAAGCCTGGCGCCGGTCGCCGAAACATTAGCCCTGGAGCCGTTTGCCGACAAATGGCGGAGTTTCGGCTGGGAAGTTCGCGAAGCCGATGGCCACGATCACGTTCAGCTACGCGCGGCGTTCGCCCAAAATTGCGAGGGGTCCGGCAAACCGACGTGCGTTCTGGCCCACACGATCAAAGGCAAGGGCGTGTCATTCATGGAAAACACCGTGCTCTGGCACTATCGCACGGCGCGCGGCGAAGAACTTGCCGCCGCCCTGGCCGAACTGGAGAACGCGGCATGAGAGATCACTTCATTGAACGATTGTCACAGATGGCCGAAGCCGATCCGCGGATCATGCTGATCACCGGCGATCTTGGTTTCGGCGTGCTGAACGACTATCGGGAACGCTTTCCCAAACAGTTTATTAACGCCGGCGTTGCCGAACAGAACATGACTGGGCTCGCCACTGGGCTCGCGTTGGAAGGGCACATTGTCTTCACCTATTCCATCGCCAATTTCGTCTTCATGCGCTGCCTTGAACAAATCCGCAACGACGCGGCGTATCATGACTGCAACGTGAATGTCGTTTCCGTTGGCGGCGGTTTTAGTTATGGCGCGTTGGGAGTGTCGCATCACGCCACCGAGGATCTTGCCATCATGCGCGCCCTGCCAGGGCTGACGGTGGCTTCGCCTTGCGATCATTGGGAGGCTTCGGAAGCAACAGCCGCCGTGGCGGAACGCCCGGGAACGACTTACTTGCGACTTGACAAGTCGAGCGCCCCGGAAAACCGTCGCCCTGGCGAACGATTCGAATTCGGTAAGGCGCGTTGCATTCGCGAGGGACTTGATTTCACGCTCGCGGCGACGGGCGGGATCTTGGGAGAGGCGGTCGCCGCGGCCGCTCTGCTAAGCGAGCGGGGCGTGAATTGCCGGGTGCTCAGCGTCCATTCGATCGCGCCTCTGGATCATGAAGCGTTCGCCCGCGCAGCGCGCGAAACGGGCGGTATCGTGACCATCGAGGAACATACCGTTCAAGGTGGCTTGGGCGGCGCGGTTGCCGAAACGCTGCTGGAGTCGGGCGAGGTGCCTCGCGTCTTCCATCGGCTTGGCTTGCGAGGTGGGTTCTCGTCGATCGTTGGCAGCCAGGCACATTTGCGGGTTCGCCATGGTCTGGATCGAGAAGCCATTACCGCGACGGTTTTGGATCTGCTGGAAACTCGGCGAGCGAGCGCCAAACGGCCGCTCGCGGCGTGACCGCAGGGCCGCTTCGCCGGCCTGGATGCCGGACTAGTGCTGCGTTACAGCTAAGGATTAGGGTGGATGAAGTGAGCCGCTGGCCGCAAGGCCCCGGGCGCGCCCTGCATTGCTCGGTGCCCGGCCGCTTGCGCGTCACGGCTCACGAAACGGGCAAACCCTAAAATCAAGGTGTAACGCAGCACTAGAGGCCGGCGGGAGTCGCGAATTCGTCGAAGATAGCGTCGACCAATTCCAATTCGTCGTTGCCAGCAAGTTCATGAGCCAAGGCGGCGGAATTGCTGTCCGTGAATTCACGGGCTCCAAGAACTCCGGCAACCGCGTTTGAATCCTCAATCGCCGCCACCATTCGCATCAAGTGATCCCTGTGTTCCGTCGCCGGTGCATTCGATGTGTCGTGGAACCGCGTTTCTGCTAACTCAAAACCTCGGGTCGAGTCGACATCAAGGGCCAAGAAATCAAACTTGGAGAGAAAATCAAAGTTCGTTTTCTCCGGGGCGACCTGGAACGAACCCGCGATTGCCTGAACCGTGTTCCCCGCGATTGACCGAATAGCGGAGGGACTCACGGTTGAATTCAGGTCTCCAATCATGCCGGTGCCGCCGCCAGTTCTCTGATACGAGATGCCGCCGGTGTTTTCCAATTGGAATTCAGCCACGCCGCGTTCGATGGTTTCCCAGCGACCTTCGAATCGTCGCTGGAGATGTCCACCAACGCTAAGCCAATACAAGGAACCGTCGGAGGCGAAGTCGAAATCCGCCGTGCCGGTCCATGCGTGCCCACCGCTAACGGATAACCAGTGGTCTGTTTGCAGCGAGTAGACGGTGTTTTCATGCACAACGTATTTTGTCACGTCACGACCGATCGTCTGCCAGCGGCCTTGGAAGCGTCTTTGTAAATGGCCGCCCGTGCTGTGCCAATACAACGATCCATCGTCGGCGAAGTTAAAGTCCTCGGTGTTTCTCCAGACGTGCCTGCCGTTCGCGGAAACCCAGTGATCGGTGTCAAGCGAATAGACCGTGTTGTCTTCGTGAACGACGTACTTCACGACGTCTTGCGCGACAACCTGCCAACCTTGTTCGGTCTGTCGCTCCAGATTTCCGTTGGTGCCTAACCAATACAAGGTTCCGTTGCCGCTGACCGAAAAGTCTTGCGTCTGACTGCGTAATTGTACCCCATCGACACTTAACAGGCCGTTCGAGTCAAGGGTATGCACGTGACCGTTGTGTTCCACTTCTTTGATCGTGAAGGCCGCCTGTGCCAGCGCGATCCCGACATCATAGGAAGCGGTCTGTCCGATCGCTCCAAACGAGACGATATACGACTGGCCCGCGTCGACGTCGAAGGTTAGGACGTTGTCCTGGAGGCTCGCCGTGCCGTCAATCAATTGCGCGTCGACCGCCGTCACGTTGTTGGTATCAATCGTGAACGTGATCGTCCCGGTCTCGCCCGCGGTAAAGGCGAAGAAGTCCTGGTCCGTCACTGTGTCGAACTGCCCACTCAACGTGCTGTTTCCGATCAACGTGCCGAGGTCGAAGGCGCCGGCGGCGTCGGAACCATAGTCATCGGTGGGCATCAAGGCGTCGATCGCCGCTTGGACGTTGATGCGGTGGTAACTGGCGCTGGTCGCTGCGTCATAGACAACGTCCGCGGTGGCGCGAAAGTGATCGTAGATCGTGTCTTGGGTGATATTTTGGCTGCCGACGAACTCCATCGCCTGACGAACCAGCACGCTCGCCCCGGCGGTATAAGGCGCTGCCATGCTCGTTCCCGAAGCCGTCCCGAAATCGTTGGGGTTGCCGTCAGTGCCAAAAATATAATCTGGCACGGTGCTCGTAATCGAACGGCCCGGTGCCGCCAGAACGCGATCATTGCGTTGACTAAAGTAGCTCAGCAAGCCGGAGTCATCGACACTGGCCACGGGCACGACGTGCGAACTGGATGCCGGGTAGCTGAGTCCCGGCAGGTTGTAATCTTCAAAGCTGTTGCCGGCGGAAACGGAAATGAACAGGCCGTCTTGTTCGAGCTGTGCGAATTCATCTTCCAACATCGCCCAACTGGGAATCGAATCGGCGTTCCAACTTGTGCCCAACGACAGATTCACGGTGGTGATCGGGTTCTCGAACGCATCGCGGTTGTCGTGAACCCACTGCAAGGCATCTTCGACCCAGTTGAAATAACCGGCTCCGTTGTCGTCGAAGACCCGCAAGGCGACGAGGTCGGCACCGGAGGCGACTCCGCGGTGCGTCGCGTCGTCGCTGCCGACGATTCCCGCGACATGCGTGCCATGGAAACCCGCGGGGCCGTCGTCGTAGGGATTCGCATCGTTTTCGGCGAAGTCCCAACCGCCCACCACACGGTAGCTGGTCCCGAAGCCGCCGCCCAACGCAACATGGTCGTAGGCGATGCCACTGTCTATGATCGCGACCGTCTGTCCGAAACCGTCAAAGCCGTAGGTGTTGTAAGCGTCGTTAACGCCGGTCAGGTCGTGTGCTTCGCGAAGCTGTGTCTGTACGCCTCGCGACGCATCGTCAACTTGCGACGGCACACCCAAATTCAGATTGAAGTCACCGATGGGTGCCACGGATTCGGCCGGGGCCAAATCGCCGTAATGATGCTCGAGCTGCGGGCCGGTGTGCTGTTCAAGAAAGAAATCACCCACGGGCTGAGCGGACAGGGCGAGTTTCTCTTCAAAGGTCTCGAAACGCGCATTGCGGTGTAATTCTCGCGAGGCGTTTCGACGGAATGCGTTTCGACGCCGTCGCGTCATTTTCTTGGCCATAAGAAACCATAGGTCACGATCTGCCCGCGAAGCGTCCGCTGAGTTCGCAAACCGTCCTTTGAAGGCGCGTTTTCTCGGGGCCTGACGAACAACAAGGCACTTTGATGTCCGCCGGCAACACATGCGTTGCTCAAACGCAACGACGTGGCCAAAAAAGAACGCCGCCGAACGAGGTGTAAGCCTCTGATCAATGGCACATCCCCGACGGTAGTGGGTCAGTTCACAGCGTTGTCATCGTGAGCGCGATCGCAATCGGGAAACTGCCCCACGACCTGCCCGACGTTCGTATTGACCGTTTTTGGCATTTTCTTTATGGTTTCGCCTCGGTTTGCCCTCGTCGTGCGGAGTTGGTTGAGATGATCGTTGTCACGGGTGCTAGCGGATTCATTGGTTCCAACGTCGTCGCCGAATTGAATCGGCGCGGTTGCGGGCCCGTGGTCGCCGTCGACGACTATCCCAATCTGCGAGGCCGCGGTGACACTTCGAAAATCAACTTTGTTCCGCGATATGGAAATCAGTCTGCCCGCGGACAAATCGTCGACTTCCACGATCTCTCGGCTTGGCTAGACTCGCGTGGTGATGCCGTTCAAGCCGTTGTTCACTTGGGTGCCTGTAGCGACACAACGGTCACGGACCGAGACTTCGTCATGTCCGTCAATCTCGAATACACCAAAGCGTTGTGGCATTGGTGTTGCCAGCGGCAACGACCCCTGGTTTATGCGTCCAGCGCGGCAACGTACGGCGATGGAGCCCTGGGGTATGACGACGCGCGTGATCCAAGCTGCTACCGGCCTCTAAACCTGTATGGCGAATCGAAGCACCTGTTCGACTTGTGGGCGTTGCAACAAGCCGCGACGCCGCCTCGCTGGGCCGGCGTGAAGTACTTCAATGTTTACGGTCCAAACGAAGTACACAAAGGCCGAATGGCGTCGGTGGTCTACCATAGCTATGGCCAGATCCGCGAAACCGGTCAGGTCCGACTTTTTAAATCGCATCGCGAGGGGATTCCCGACGGCGGGCAACAACGAGACTTCGTCTACGTCGGCGACGCCGTCGCCGCAACGCTGCATTTGCTCGACACACCCGTAAGCGAGCTCGCGCCAAACGGACTCTACAACGTCGGCACTGGCACCGCGCGGACGTTCGCCGATTTGGCGACGGCCGTATTCCTGGCCCTCGGCAGGACTCCCGCGATTCAATACGTCCCTATGCCCGACGACCTGCAATCGCGTTACCAGTACTTCACACAAGCGAACATTCAGAAACTTCGAGCCGCTGGATTCACACAACGCTTTCATTCCATCGAGGACGGTGTTCGCCAGTACGTCCGCCAACACCTGCAACGGGAGATGTTGGTCGCTTGAATTGCCTCACCCAACCCTCGGACCAGGAAATTCAATCATTGCTCGCCGGCATGGTCGGGTGCCGCGTGGCCGTTGTTGGCGACGTGATGCTGGACGAATACCTGATCGGCCCAGTACAACGCATTTCTCCCGAAGCGCCCGTCCCGGTGCTGGAGATCCAGCACGAGCAAGGCAAGCTGGGCGGTGCCGCCAATGTTGCCGCGTGCTTGGCCGCCTTGGGCGCTGAAGTCCGGCTGATTGGGGTGACGGGCCGCGATACGACTGCCGCGAAGCTCGAAGACATGCTCGACCAGTCGGGTGTTGATCGGGCCGGGCTCGTCGTCGATCCGACTCGACCGACAACTTGCAAGACGCGTATCGTCGCTGGCCAGCAGCAAGTCGTTCGGCTGGATCGAGAAAGCCGAATTCCGATCGATGGTAGCGTCGCCGGAGAGCTTGCCGAGCGGGCGCGCGAAGCGGCGAATTGGGCCGACGCATTCATCTTGTCCGACTACGCCAAGGGCGCGCTGTCAGAGGAACTCTGCCAGGCCGTGATTGCGGCGTCAGGGCCTCGTCCGGTTGTTGTCGACCCGAAATCGTTGCCCTGGAACCGGTATCGGGGTGCTACCGTCATCAAACCGAATCGCGACGAGATGCAACGCTATTTGGGCGAGGAAATCGCGACCGACGAACAGGCCGCGCTAGCGTCGCGTCGCCTGGCAAGTGATTTCGATCTGTCCCACGGGCTGGTTACGCGCAGCGCCGACGGAATGACGGCGGCCAGTTGCCAGGACGGCACCTGGACGACACGTCACGTGCGCGCGAGACGGCGCGAGCTGATCGACGTGACCGGCGCGGGTGACGTCACCTCGGCGGTGCTCGCGCTGGCGCTCGCGGCCGGTGGTGACATCGGCACGGCCATGTGGCTGTCAAACTTGGCCGCCGGCGTCAAGGTCGAGAAGTTCGGCGCGGCGACTGTTTCGTCCGGCGAGATATTGGCCGCCGCCACTTCGGACCACCGTCAAAAGGTAATTTCCGCGGCCGCGGCCGCCGCCTGGATGTCACGACATTTTCAGGGAAGGTGTCTCAACCGGACCCGGAAAGAGAACTTTGGAAGTGCGCTCGCGCCGCGGCGAGCGGAATTGGTGACTTGCCTCGGGTGTACTACGGGATTGTAAAACGCGCATGTCTGGATCAACTACGAGCGAAGACCCGTGCCTACTGCCGTGTTAGTCCGGACATGTCCACGTCGGTTGGGCTGGCGGCGTTCGTTCAACGCATGGCCAAGATCGACTATCCGATTTTCCTTCCCGGGAGTTCCGCGAAGAGCACTGCTGGCCTGGGTGCCAATAAGCAACATATGGGTCGTCTAGAGGATCAGCCGCACTTGCCCGCCGAGTGTCTCGATCAATGGTCCGACCTCGTACCCCGGTTCTTTTCTGCCTCTACGATCTGGGCAGAGGCGTGCGTACAGACCCTGCGAGCGACGAAGCGTGAAGACGTCCTACGGCAATTCAACCTTCCGCTCTTGCACGCCGGTTGCGTGGTGTTCAATCCCGAATGGGCGGCGTTTTCGCGCGACAGTTTTTATAGACTTTTGCGTCGCCAGGGCCGGAGTCGGCTGTGGGGTATGAGCCAGTTGTTGTCAAGCGGCGCGTGGTTTTGGACACAGCGCGCACACTCGCTGTGGCGCAACGTCATGAAGCTGGATGGCGTCTCGAGCACCAAAGTCATTTCGGGGCTCGAGGATATCGAATCTGCTGTCATGGAACTGACGAACCTGCTTACCACCCGAAACGTATCGCTAGTTGATTTCTTGGAGGCAACTCGGTCCGTCGCGTTGCAAGAAACGAAACCACAAGGCTTAACGGCCGGTCCGCCTAAAGCCGCGTGAAGTGGTCAAGCGATCAGAGAACGTTCTGCCGCTATACGCGCCGGTCAGGGTCGCATTCAGACCTACTCCGCGAGCCAATCGCCAACGAGTTCAAGGACCAAATCGATCTCACCGATCCGCGCCAGGTCGGATCCGCCGAGTGTTGAGTAGGCAACGGCCTCGGCAAATAGGTCGCCGGTGTTATTGAAGTCGTTGCCCGACAGTGCGATGTGCCGCGCACTGGCGATTAGTTTATCGTCATAAGGAGAATCGAAGAACCACGCCCGATCGTACCCACCCGCTGATGAATATGCCTCGACATGGCTGAACCCGTGGGCGTAATTCTGAAAACCGTTCCCAAACATCTCTGCGTAGGAGGGATAGGCACGATACAAATCGCTCGTGTTGGAATCGTACAGCCACGCTTCATCCTGGCCGCCAAACGCGTAAGCGTTAACTCGCGAATAGCCAAAGGCAGTGAGGTCGAAACCGTCTCCCGTCAGGGCCGCGTAGTCCGGTGTCGCCACCAAATGGTCGTCACGAGGTGAGCCATACAGGTTGGCGACATCCCTTGCCTGGCTCTGTGAATATGCGATCACCTTTTCAAAATAGTCGACTTCACTGTAGAACCCATTTCCAGTGAGATTCACATACGTTGGTGTCGCGTTCAGCAGGTTTCCACTCGGCGAACCATGCAACCAAGCCTGATCTTCACCGCCGGATAAAGCACGCGCAATAACACTGTCAAATCCACGCGCATATAGTTCCGAACCGCTCCCTACCAACTCGGCCGAACCCGGATACGCCCGAAAAGAGTCGTCGCCGATTGAATCGAAGAGCGTTGCGTCATCTATGCCTCCGATTGCGTACGCATTGACTCGTGCAAATCCTTGTGCGAGGTATTGAAATCCGTCACCGCTCAGCGTGGCATCGACGGGCGATGCAATAAGACGATCGTTTCCAGTGGAATCAAACAGATTGGCGACATCACGGCCCCCCTTTTCGGAAGAGACAACGACTCGATCAAAATGGTCGGCCTCTCGAAAGAAGCCGACACCTGAGAGCGTCGCATAGACTGGCGTCGCATTGAACAACTCATCTGCGGGTGAATCCTGAAAGTACGCCAGATCGGTACCACCGGCGTGAGCAGCGGCCAACACACTGTCAAAATCGGTTAGGTATTGATGGAAATTCGGCCCGGACAGCTCGACGGAAGACGGCCGTGCAACAAACACATCACTGCCAGGGGAGTCGATCAAATGTGCGACATCACCGCTGCCATTTGTGCCGTGAGCCGTGATCTCCTCAAAATAATCAGCTTCAATGTAGAACGTCGGTCCTGAGAGATTGACATAGGCGGGCGTCGCGGAGAGCACGTCGCTGTGCGGCGAGTCATGAAGTGTCGCGACATCATCTCCGCCCGCCACTGCGCGGGCAACAACGCTGTCGAAACCTCGGGCATAACGCACAAATCCGTCACCCGATATCTCAGCGTGGGTTGCGTATGCAGAGAACGAGTCACACCGGGCGAATCATAAAGTACTGCCTGGTCGTCCTCACCACCAGACGTTGCGTAGGCATTCACGCGGTCAAATCCACTTACCGAGTGACGAAATCCAGGTCCCGTTAAGGTTGTATCAGCCGGCGTCGCGACCAGAGAGTCGTTGCCGTACGAATCGAATAGGTTGGCCACGTCAGAACCGCCGTCGATCGAAACCGCGAATACCTGCTCGAAGTAGTCAGCTTCGCCATGGAATTCTGTGGATACCAGGTTTGCATAACTCGGCGTCGCCGTTAGCACTTCGTTTCTGGGCGAGTCACGAAAGTGGGCCTGGTCGTCCCCACCCGATAGAGCCAACGCCACCACAAATTCGAACCGCTCTTCCAGGATTTCGTATCCGGGCCCACTGATCGAACCGGCCACCGGACTGACCTGAAACATGTCGTCCGCGGAGGAATCGTAAAGACGAGCCGTATCGCCGTCGCCGTCGAATCGAGAAATCACGCTGACGGTTTCAAAGCCAACGGCGCGATTCGCGTATTCTGATCCGGCCAATGTGGCATGAGCGGGAGTTGCCACCAAGGAATCGGCGCTTGCTGCATCAGTGAATTCGGCCCGATCGTCCGCGCCGCCAGGCTTTGCCGTGGCGAAAACCCTCGAAAACCCCACAGCCGTTGCCGAGTACCCCTCACTCGTCATTACAGCCTGGGCAGGATTCGCAACGAACGTATCGTCTCCGGACAAGCCGTAGAAATAGGCGCGGTCGACCTGTTCTTGGGTTGACCGGGCGTCTATCGTGCGGGCCCCTAACACTCGGTGATCAAATTCTCTACTGCGGAAACGGGCCATTCCTGGAGACACATAGAATTGGTCGAAAGCAGGAGAGTCATCGAAACTGGCTTCGTCGGCACCATCTCCTCCATCCAAGGTGATCATCTCCACAGAATTCACAACAAAGGCGTACCCGGGGCTACGCATGGTCGCCGTCATTGGGTTCACGTGAATCAGGTCCTGATCTGATCCTCCAGTCACGTTGGCCGTGTTGGCTCCGGGGCCACCATGGTAAACGACCGGCATGGGGCCCTCCCCGGCGGACACAACTCCGGTGAAATTCAATATGTCGTCGCCCTGATGTGAAAAGACAAAGACGGATTCGATGTCGCCAATGTCGTGTTTGAAGGACTGATCATTCAGGTCAACCGTGCCGGTTGCCAAATCAAAGGAAATTACATCGGCCGTATTTGCACCATGGACGACCACCGAACCAGCAGCAATATGATACGAACCGGTTAAGACTGAAAGGTATTGGTCCACGAACTGACCTGCCGCATCAAGAGCTAATTCCGGCTCGGCCACGGCAATGATGTATGATCCCTTTGTCGGAGCGGGAAGCCCCGCGCCCGGCAACACCAGATCGGCACCGATCGTCAGGGCTTTCTCATGTAAACCAGCGGTCAGTTCATCGGCCCTCGCAATGTGGACGGCGGCCAGGCTCACATCCGATTCGTCATAGTGTGCGTCCGTCGATTCAAAGAAAGCGAGATTGAATGGTTGGATTGCATCCTGGACAATTTCGTACCGAAATGTCATGGATGTTCCGCCGTTCGCTGAAACGCCTATCACTTGATTCGTGCTTGGCACTACGATCAGCTCGCGCGCTTGCTGACCACCTGGCAAACCATCAAGATCTCCGTCGAGAGAAATGTTGACGCGATCAGTTATTTCTCCATCTGCGATGACGATACGATACCTCTCACTTGCCTTCAAGGTCGGTAACTGAATCTGCAGCTGCGTTCCACCGAATCCGTGCACGGATCCAGGAGCGATCGAGTCGCCGTTTTCACGAAGGACTGAAATCGCACTTTGATCGCCCCGAATTGGTTCACTGAAATGCAACGTCACTAGTGGTGCGAGCCCATTGGATGCCGTCGCCTGAATCAGTGTCGGCGGTGCCAGGTTCATGCGCAGGTAGGAGGACATAGCGGCGATCAACTCCAGTGTTGCGTTGTCGGTTGCCAGCGGATTTCGCGGGCGGCTCGTTTGCGGTGTGGTGCTCGCAAATTGCAGGTAGTCATCAAGTTGATCGTCGACGTGTGCGTACACGTCACGAATTCGCGGGGTGTCGAGAAAACTCCACCAGCCCGCCAATAGCGTCGTGCTCAACTCGAACGGGCCAAAGCCCGTAGCAGAGTCGGGTTCATCGAGCCAGCGGTACAAGCCATTACTCCCGTCCATGTAGTTGCTCAGACGGTACACCGCCGAATTCTCATCCGGTGCAACAATGACGCTCGAGAAGAACTGTTGCTCGAGCCCCGATTTCAGCTCGTCGAAGAACTGGTAGTCAGCAGTCGCAATTGGGTTTGCATCGCGGAGACTGGTTAGGAAGACCGGCATTCGATGAAAGTGTGACGAGTCTTCCGAAATGCCAGGAGCCGGAGCAGTCGAAAGGTTGGCCCCCTCGGTGAGATGGCCGGCAAAGGCAAAATCCGGATGGTCCGTCCAAGCACCTGGCTGCAGTAACCACCCGCCATTGGGCTGATGCACCACCTCGCGCTCGAATACTTCGCGTCCAAAGGCAAGAAGTTCTGATATCAATTCTGACGATGGAGAATTCTCCCTGGCCAGCCGTTCGTGGATTCGCAAGTCCGCGGCAATCGAGATGGCCAGCAACTCCACATCGGTGACGCCGACATGGTAGCTTCTTTCCGACTGTGTCGCATCGAGCTTCCACCGCAGGCGTTGACTACTTCCATTGGGGAAATTCAGCCCCCAAATCGAGGCGTCAGATTGCCAGATCGACGCCAAAGAAGTGTGAAGTTGACTTGGTAGCCCATCAGGAACGATGGACATGTTTCCAGACTGTGTGGCCAGCGCAAGAAATCTGCTCGCCGTGTAGAGGTACTGCAATTGTGCGAGCCCGCGTTTCTCGAAGAAACCGGAATCTTCAGTCAGGAATCGCTGATAGTGGTCTGAGAATGTCGCCTGCCAAGATTCATTTTGGAATACAAATGCGGCGTGCAGCGGCACCATCAAGGTATGTCCTGCGTCATAGGCATCCCGATCCGACCAGAGATCATCAGCAAGATAGGGTTGGATGCTCGACGCCCACAATTCCTGGATATGTGAGTACTCGGCGTCGCAGGTAGCGGTATCTTGAGGACAGATCGCGGAGAAACCGCCACTTAGGACGTAGCGTTCTTCGAGCTTTTCGACGAAGAGAGCGCGTTGTCTTTGGGCCGCCAGCGGCATTCAATTCAGTTCCCGCTCGTGGAGGGACGAGGCTCTTAAAGTCTTCACAGCGGAGAGTGTAAACTTGTACACCAGCTAGCACGAGCCAACCATCGACTGACTGTCAACACCATCGGCCAAAGCACGCTGGCAGTTTAGAACCAACATTGAGCTTCCGGTTTTTGCTGTCCTGCGGGGAAGACCGCCCCCAGACCGTGTTTTCGCAGACCTTTACGTGCTTTCGTCTTGACGCGGTATGACCAAATCCGGTACCTGTCTTTCTCCGTGACGCGAATTCGAAGGTGATATGTGTCAGTAGCGACGAAGACATCAAACAGTGCATCGTCGTGGACCAAAGAAGAACGCATGGAGAGACAGTTGATAAAACGCTCGTGTGACATTCTGTTCAGCAGTATCGGTCTCTGCATCCTATCTCCCTGGCTCATTTTGATCGCGGCAACCATCAAATTGTCCTCGCCAGGCCCTGTCTTCTATCGCGGTCAACGCGTTGGGTTGCGAGGAATGACTTTCCGCATCTTCAAATTCCGCACCATGGCGACCGACGCGGAGGTCATGGGTGGCCCCTCCACAAGCGACAACGATCCACGGATCACGAACATCGGGAAGTTTTTGCGAGAGTTCAAGCTCGACGAGCTACCTCAGTTCCTTAATGTGTTGATCGGTGACATGAGCTTCGTTGGTCCACGGCCACAGGTTCCTGACTACGTCGCTCGCTACAATGACGTTGAGAGGGGGGTGCTTCAAGTTCGCCCGGGAATCACTGACTGGGCGTCGATCTGGAATTCCGATGAGGGAGCCGTTCTTGCCAACCATTCGGACCCGGACAAGGCGTATGACGAGTTGATTCACCCAACGAAAATGCAACTTCAGCTAAAGTACGCACGCGAGCAGAGTCTTGCAGGCGATTTGAAGATTTTGGTCTCGACGCTATTCTGTCTGGTTTGGCGCAACTGGGTCCCAGCAGAAATTTGCGAGATTCCCAAACCGGGCGAGTCCACGACACAACCGATGCAGTGTTTCGCAACAGTAACAGAAACACCGGGAACACCAATTAACCAAGAACAACTCGCGATGCTGCACACTCGCTACGCGTGGGCCGGTTCCTTTGTCGAAGGGAAAGACGTTTTGGAAGTCGCTTGCGGCTCTGGAATCGGGCTAGGTCACCTAGCCGCGCGAGCTCGAACCGTGGTCGGTGGCGACTGCGACGCGCAACTCACTGAGATTGGCCGTGGCACGTATGCGGACCGAATTGCCATCAGCACGATGGACGCGCACGCCCTGCCATTCGAACACAATTCTTTCGATGTCGTCCTCCTCTTCGAGGCAATATACTACTTGGAGCATCCCGAGAGATTCCTCGCGGAAGCGTACCGAGTGCTGCGTACCGACGGTATTGTGCTCATTTGTTCGGCCAACTGCGAACGACCGAGATTTGACGTGAGTTCATATTGCAAGCGGTACTTTTCAGCAGGAGAATTGTTGGCATTGCTCCAGCAAAGTGGTTTTCGCACTGAGATCTATGCGGGCTTTCCGTTGGCACCAGGTGGCTTGACGGATCGCATCCGTGACAGCGTTCGTGCGGTGGCTGTCAAATTACGTCTCATGCCCAAGACCATGCGTTGGAAAGCCCGGATCAAGCGGTTGTTCTTCGGAAAGTTGCAGGCCATACCCACAGAGTTGGGAGCTGATCTGCCGAAGGCCGTGACTCTATCTCGCGTGAATGCCGATCAGCCTGTCCAACAATTCAAGGTTCTTTACGCGGTGGGTCGTCGTGAGTCAATGAAACGCCGTTCGGCAGCATGAAATTCAATAGGACAAATTGACGTGGCTAGGGAGAGCTTATCGATGACCACTGATCGGACGGTTCCATTTTTTGACTATCCTGACGTCTTTGCGTCGGACGAAGAAACGCTCACGCAGATTTTCGTGGACGTTGGGCGTCGAGGCGCGTTTATTCAGCAAAAAGACCTTGAAGAATTTGAATGTCGCATCGCAGCCTACTTAGGTGCAAGACACGTGCTGGGCATTGCCAACGCGACAGATGCGTTGCACTTGGCGATACGAGCGATCGGAATAGGCCCTGGAGATGAAGTCATCTTCTGCAGTCATACGATGGTGGCCACGGCGGCGGCGGTTCATTTTGCAGGCGGCACCCCCGTGCCCGTAGAATGTGGTGCGGATCACCTGATGGATCCCCAGGGCGTCGAAGCCGCAATCACGTCCCGTACCAAGGCGCTCCTGCCGACACAGCTCAACGGTCGCACGTGCGACATGGACGCACTCCAGACAATCGCTGACAAGCAGGGGTTGCAAATCATCGAAGATGCGGCTCAGGCGCTGGGAGCAAAGTTCAATGATCGTTGTGCCGGAACCTTCGGATCGGCTGCGTGTATCAGCTTCTACCCTGCCAAGACACTAGGTTGTCTCGGCGACGGTGGGTGTGTGATTACCAACGACGACAATATTCACGCGAAGCTACGACAATTGCGCGATCATGGCCGTAACGAAGCAGGTGAAGTGAAGATGTGGGGCCTCAATTCGCGGCTCGACAATCTTCAGGCAGCCATTCTGAATCACAAGCTGACACTTTACGACGACGCGATCGCTCGGCGACGCGAGATCGCCCAGTTGTATGACACACACCTGCGCGATCAGCCGCAACTCGTCTTACCTCCAACACCTGGGTGTGATGCGCAGCACTTCGATATTTACCAGAATTATGAGTTGGAAGCGGAAAATCGAGATCAGCTACAGAGCTTTCTCAAAGACAAGGGTATAGGCACGCTCGTACAGTGGGGCGGTAAGGCGGTCCACCAATTTCGCGATCTTGGGTTTACCCAGCAGCTACCACGCACGGAACGCTTGTTCGAACGGCTGTTGATGCTGCCCATGAACACTTCCTTGACCGACGCAGATGTCCTGTACGTCTGCGACTGTGTGAGTAGTTTCTATGCGCACGAAGCGGCGAATACCGCAGCGTAAATTCGCCTCCTATACTAACGCACAATGCACTTTTTCGTCACGACAGACGGTGAACATCATGGATACAGCTTCTACGACAAAGAACTTTCGAACGGTAGCTGAGCTTCAAGCTGGCGCGGCAAACGCTGAGATCTTCGAGGCATGTCGCGACAGCACGGAGGTTAAGCTGGAGAATTTTCCGAAATACGTTCGCCGCCAACATTTAAAGCGATTTTTGGCGCTGTACGAAATCTTTAAGATGATTCTGCCAATCAAAGGATCGATAGTGGAGTGCGGTGTCTTTCGCGGATTCGGCTTCATAAGCTGGGCAAAGCTAAGCACAATGCTGGAACCGGAAAACTTCACCCGGCGAATTTACGGCTTTGATTCGTTCGACGGATTTCCATCGATCGGTGAAAGGGACAAGAATGCCGTCGACTCGAACATTGTCGCACATCCCAAAACCGGAGACCTCAGCTCCAACTCGAAAGATGAACTGGAAGCCCTGGTCTCCGAGTATGACAAGGACCGGTTTCTTGGCCATATGGACAAGGCGCACCTAATTGAGGGTGATGCGTGCGAGAGCATTCCAAGGTTTGTCGAAGAACATCCGCACCTCGTGCTGAGTTTGGTCTTCTTGGACTTCGACTTGTACGAACCTACCAAGTGCGCCATCGATCACTTTGTTCCCAGAATGCCGAAGGGTAGTATCCTGGCGTTTGACGAATTGGATAACCCCATTTGGCCCGGTGAAACACAAGCTTTGCTGGACACCATTGGAATCAACAATGTACAAATCGAACGACTCCCTTGGGATCCCTACATTGGTTTCGTCAAAATGTAAGAAAGCCATGGAAACAACAGATCTTGCGCGACGAATACGACTCCATGCGGTCAAGATGACCAGCCGGGGCGGCAGTTCCCACATCGGTGCTGTCCTTTCCATGGCAGATATCGTCGCCGTGCTCTACGGTGACATTCTCAACGTTGATCCAGAAGCGCCACGTAAGACCGACCGGGATCGTTTTATCTTGAGCAAGGGTCACGCCGGCGCGGGGGTTTACGCGGCACTGGCCGAAACGGGCTTCTTTCCGCTCGAGAAACTCAAGACGCACTACCAAGATGGTTCTGACTTAAGTGGACACGTTTCACATAAAGGAATCCCAGGTGTCGAGCTATCAACGTGATCGCTTGGCCACGGCTTACCCGTAGGCGCCGGCATGGCATACGCCGGAAAACTCAAGTGCGCGCCACATCGCGTCTTTGTACTCTTGAGCGATGGCGAATGCGACGAAGGCTCCAACTGGGAAGCAATCCTTTTTGCCGCCCACCACAAACTAGACAACCTTGTCGCCGTCATTGATTACAACAAGATCCAGAGTCTGGCACCGGTAGCGGAAACATTAACACTGGAGCCATTTGCCGACAAATGGCGGTGCTTCGGCTGGGACGTTCGTGAATCCGATGGCCACGACCACGACCAACTGCGGCAAGCCTTTGCTCCGACAAGGACAAGCCCTGGCAAACCAATGTGCGTGATTGCTCACACAACCAAGGGGAAGGGTGTGTCATTCATGGAAAACACCGTACTGTGGCACTATCGTACGGCCCAAGGTGACGAACTTGCTGCTGCATTAGCTGAACTGGAGAACGCAGCATGAGAGATCACTTTATTGATCGATTGTCTCAAATGGCCGAATCAGATCCTCGGATCATGTTGATTACAGGCGATCTAGGCTTTGGCGTCCTCGATGACTATCGACAGCGTTTCCCCAAACAGTTCATTAACGCAGGCGTCGCCGAGCAGAACATGACAGGTCTGGCGACGGGCCTGGCATTGGAAGGGCACGTTGTCTACACCTATTCAATCGCCAATTTCGTCTTCATGCGATGCCTCGAACAGATTCGTAACGATGCCGCCTACCATGGTTGCAACGTGAATATCGTTTCGATTGGCGGTGGCTTTAGCTATGGCGCACTAGGCATCTCACACCACGCGACCGAGGATCTCGCGATCATGCGTGCACTACCCGGGATAACCGTTGTGTCGCCCGGGGATTACTGGGAGGCAGCCGAGGCGACAGAAGCGGTAGCGCAGATCTGCGGAGTGTCGTATCTGCGACTAGACAAATCCTCCGGACAGCCAACTCGCCAAAGTGGCGAGTCATTTCAACTGGGAAAAGTGAGGCAAGTTCGTGATGGCGGTGATGTGACCCTCGCAGCGGCAGGCGGCATCTTAGAGAATGCTCAGCAGTCCGCCGAGCAACTCGCCCGCCAAGGCATCCAAGCCCGCGTCCTTAGCGTTCACACAATCAAGCCGCTGGACCACGCCGCGTTCCTCGAGGCGTCCAGAGAAACGGGCGGCGTTGTTACGATTGAGGAACACACCGTTGACGGTGGATTAGGCAGCGCGGTTGCGGAATCACTACTGGAACGTGGAGCTGTGCCTGGCTTCTTCCACCGCATCGGTTTGCGGGATGGATTCTGTTCCGCCGTCGGGGACCAGTCCTACCTCCGTTCGCAATCGGGTCTGGCGGCCGACCAAATTACGGCGTGCGTCCAAAGCCTATGCGGGCGTGATCCCGAGCAGTTTCTGCTTTCCGCGTAGTCGGTTCTAGAAACCGCACCCTCTGACGCTCCGATTCACTCCCAATCTCCGATCTGGTGGAATACGTAATCGACGGCATCCATGTCCGCGTTGGCGATCTCATTCGCAACCGAGTGGGCCGTGACATCAGAGAAACCACTGGCCCAAGTGTCACGCTGCTGACCGGTCAGGCGAGCGTAAGACTCGCGGCCCAAGAAGCGATCGGCCGAAGACACTTCAAGGAAGGTCGCACGATCATCTCCGCCTTCAGTCGAATACGCACGAACCTCTTCAAACCGCCGTGCGATAATAAGATAGTCCTCGCCGGACATCTGATCGTAGTACAAATCCGCACGCAGATAATCACTGCCAGCTGAATCGTAGAGCCGCGCTGAATCATTGCCGCCCGCATTGGCATTGACGACTACGGTCCCAAAGCCGCCAGCGTAGTTGTCGTAACCGTTCCCAGTCAGTTGTGAATACTGCGACGTACCGATGAAGACGTCGTCGCCTGGAGAATCGTAGAACGTCGCCGTGTCGTGGCCGCCTTGTGTCGCATACGCGAAGGCGCGGCTGAAACCACTGGCGTAATTGTCGTATCCCGCTCCCATCATCCGAGCATAGTGGGGCTCGCCGAAATAATGATCGTCGCCCGCCGAATCGAAAAATGTGGCAATGTCGAGGCCTAAAGTGGAATAGGAGAAAGCGCTGTCAAAACCATTGGCGTAGTTGTCGTAACCCGCACCGTTCATCCGAGCATAGTGGGCCTCACCATAAAAACGATCGTCGCCGGCCGAATCAAAGAACGTCGCCGTATCGTGGCCCTGGGTGGCGTAAGCAAAGTTACTGTCAAAGCCACTCGCATAGTTGTCGTAACCAGAGCCTACCATCCGAGCATAGTGGGGCTCGCCGTAAAAACGATCGTCTCCCACTGAATCGAAGAATGTGGCAGTATCGTGACCTTGCGTGCCATATGCAAAAACGTTGTCAAAGCCGCTCGCATAGTTGTCGTAACCTGAGCCTATCATCCGAGCATAGTGGGCCTCGCCGTAGAAACGATCATCGCCCGAGGAATCGAAGAACGTCGCGGTATCATGGCCCTGCGTAGCGTAGGCAAAGGCGCTGT